>Ga0134085_10000060_pt1 | contig 33357 bp, 30 predicted proteins | sample 15_taG_10_FD_123125 | JGI IMG/M metagenome (GOLD analysis project Ga0134085, IMG submission 123125) | Grasslands soil microbial communities from the Angelo Coastal Reserve, California, USA - 15_D_Rain_20cm_2_09182015 | ecosystem: Environmental > Terrestrial > Soil > Grasslands ...
ACACCAAGTCGCTCGTCGACAAGAAGATCCTCGAGGGCGCGTTCATCTGGGCGCCGCTGCGGATCATTGGCGCCACCGGCTCGCCCGGCAATCCGATGGTGCTCTACTAGGGACATGGGGGGCCCCGAAATGGCCCCCCATACCCCCCAACGCTCGTCGCGCCCCGGCGAAGCCGTGGCGCGCCTCGATCCCCAACGCTCGTCGCGCCCCGGCGAAGCCGTGGCGCGCCTCGACCTCCAACGCTCGGGGCGCCCCGGGGAAGCCGTGGCGCCCCTCGATACTCCGACAGGCTCCGAGTCCAGAATCGAGCTGCGGGTATGGCGCCGCCAGGGGCCGTGAGTTGCCTCATGGCCCTTCACCTCGTCGAACGCGCCCACAGCTTTCTGCAGTTCCGTCTGCGTCGACCGGGTGTAGCCGCCGGTCGGCCAGCCGAGCCGTGCGGTCGGCGTGGTAGCGTATCAGCCTGGATTCGAGGCGGCCGCTCTGGACGGAGGCGATGATGGCCTACGAGTTCACGTCGCTGTTCACACCGATCGAGGTCGGCGGCGTGACGCTGAAGAATCGCATCTATTCCTCCGGTCACGCCGAAGCCATGGCGGAGGGCGGTCGGCCGACCGAGCGGCTCCGGCGCTACCACGAGTCCAAGGCCCGGGGTGGCTGCGCGCTCACGATCTTCGGCGGGTCCTCGAGCGTCCACCCCTCGTCGCCGGCCGCCGCCTGGAAGCAGATTGCCAACCACGACGACTCCATCATCCCGAGCTACCGCGCGCTCGCCGACGGGGTCCACGCGCACGGCTGTCTGGTCTTCACGCAGCTCACGCACCTGGGACGGCGTGCGCAGTCCGACCCCGAGGTTCCGGGCCCGCTGCTGGCGCCGTCGCAGATCCCGGAGCGCGTCCATCGCGAGGTGCCGCACGAGCTGGAAGCCGAGCAGATCGCCGAGCTGGTCCGGGCGTTCGGCGAGGCGGCGCGACGCTGTCGCGAGGGAGGGCTGGACGGCGTCGAGATCTCGATGGCGCACAACCATCTCATCGATCAGTTCTGGTCGCCTGTCTTCAACGAGCGGTTGGACGAGTACGGCGGCAGCCTGGACAACCGCATGCGCTTCGGCCTCGAGGTGCTGGCGGAGATCCGACGCCGGGCCGGCCGCGACTTCGTCGTGGGCGCCCGCATCTCCGGGGACGAGTTCAGCCCGGGCGGCCTCGGGGCGGCGGACATGGCGGTGATCGCGCGCCGGCTCGCCGCCTCCGGCCTGGTCGACTTCCTTTCGGTCATCGGCGGCGGCGCCCACACGTATACGCTGCAGGCCTCCGCCGTGCCGAACATGAGCTTCGCGCCGGCCGTGTTCGTGCCCCTCGCGGCCGCGATCAAGAGCGCCGCGCCCGGACTGCCGATCTTTCACGCCAGCCGAATCGTCGATCCACTGCACGCCGACCGCCTCGTCGCCGCCGGACAGATCGACGTGGTGGGCATGACACGCGCGCTGATCGCGGATCCCGAGCTGCCGCGCAAGGCGCGCGAGGGCAGGCTGGACGATATTCGTCGGTGCGTGGGAGCCAACGAGGGCTGCATCGACCGCATCTATCAGGGCAAGGCCGTCACGTGCGTGCAGAACCCGGCCACCGGACGCGAGGGCGAGCTCGGCGACGTACGGCCGGCGACGGCCAAGCATGTCGTGGTCGTCGGCGGCGGCGTGGCCGGGCTCGAGGCCGCCCGGGTGGCTGCCCTCCGCGGCTGCCGCGTCGTGCTGATGGAGAAAGCGGCCGAGCTGGGCGGACAGGTACTCCTCGCCGCGTGCGCGCCGGCTCGCGCGGAGTACGCGGGCATCGTCCGCTTCCTCGCGGGCCAGGTGCGCAAGCTCGGCGTCGACGTCCGGCTGGGGGTGGAGGCGACCGCGGCCCTCGTGCTCGGCGAGCGACCGGACGCGGTCGTCGTCGCCACCGGCTCGCACCCGTACATCCCGCCGGTCCCCGGCAGCGACGGCAAGCACGTCGTGACGGACCGCGACGTGCTCGGCGGCGAGGCGACCGTCGGCAGTAACGTGGTCGTGATCGACGATGTCCACACCGAGCAAGCGCTCTCGACGGCGGAGCTGCTGCTCGACCAGGGCAAGCGCGTGGAGGTGATCTCGCCACTCTTCTACGTCGGCCAGGACATCGGCGTCACGTCGATCGCGCCGCTCTACACGCGGCTCTACACGAAGGGCGCGGTCCTCACGCCGTGCAGCGAGCTGCGGGCCGTGGAAGGCTCGACGGTGGTCGTGCGCAACGTCTTTTCGGGCGCCGAGCGCCGCATCGAATCGGTCGACACGGTGGTGCTGGCGACCGGCAGCCGCTCCACCGACGCCCTCTACCGGGCGCTCAAGGGCCAGGTACCGGCGTTGTACGCCGCCGGCGACTGCGTGGCGCCGCGGGGCGTCCACCAGGCGATCCTCGACGGCACCCGGGCCGCGCGTGCTATTTGAGCCACCAGGAGCTTCCCGTCTAGCTCAGGTCCTCACTCGTCTGCCACGGGCTCGAACAGTATCCCGGGCCCGCCAGATGCGTCGACCGTGTGATACCTGACCCAGTGAATCTGCGGGCGGGTGATCTGCCGCGCCACGCTTCTGAGCAAGGGAGAAAACTGGGGCGCGAGGAGAAACAGCCTGGGCGGAAGAGAAAAGTTCACGACCTGCTCCCGATACATGCGTCGGACGTTCGGCATGTTGCGCACGACCCAGTCGAAATGACCGATCCCGCGAAGCAGCAGGCTGTCGTCGAAGGTCATCTCGAAGTCGATGATCGTGAGTTGGCTCGCGCGATCGACCGCGAGCAGGTCGATCTCGCCGCACGAAGGGCATGGGATTTTCGCATCAAACGCTCTGAGCCCCTCCTCGAGCGCGCCGTCGAACTCCATCAGGGCGGCGGCAAGCCGGTCCCTGGTGATCGGCGCGGGCCGCAGAAGGGCGACGCCTCCCCGGGATCCGGGCGGAGCAGACGAGGGCTCGGGCGAACGAGCCGTCGCGCGATCGCTGGCCGACGCGTCAGCTGTCTTGCGTGACAAGAACAGATGGGAGACGTCCTCCAATCCCCGTCCAAGCGGTTTGTCTTGTGCGCCCGCCGTGCCGTCAGGCTCGTTCGGATCCATGTTGTTCAATCCGACGCCCTCAGCCGGCCGTGGCAACCCTCTCGTCCATGACGAGAACGGAGTCCTCGCCACCGTACGGGCTCGGCTCGACCGTGGTATTCAGCGGGTCGTTTTGCCACCGCCCATCGACCACGTAGCGATATCGGTAACGTCCGGGCGGCAGCTTGACGACCTTCTTCCAGACTCCATCCATGGCCTCCATGTCGTTTCCGTCCAGGGTCCAATTGTTGAAGTCGCCCGCCAGTTGAACGCGCTCGGCGTCGGGAGCCTCGATGGTGAACATGACGCCCTCGGGGGTCACGGCGGGTACCGATGATCCGGCGCCATCGTCGCGCGCGCTCGCTCCGGTCGCGTTCCTCTTGATCGTGACACGCTCGCGCTGGCGCATCGCGGCTTCCTGCTGCAGGACTTCGACCGCGAGCGCCCGGTAGTCATCGAATCCCACACAGTCCCTGCTATAGTGGGCGATCGGCACGCCGTGGCTCGCGGCCTCGGCGAGCTTGACGCTGTACCTGATGACGGTCTCGAAGTGCCGGCCGTCGAGATGACGGCGAATCTCATCGAGAACCGCCTTCGCGAAGGCCGACCGGCCCGAATAGAGCGTCACGAGCGCGCGAACGGCGATGTGGTGATCGGTCTCCTTGGCCAGCACCTCGATCGTCTCCAGCAGCTTTCCGAGGCCGTGCAACGAAAAGAAGCTGGGGTCCATCGGGACGATCGCTTCCGAGCAGGCCTTCAGCGTGTTGAAGGTCAGGAGACCGACGTTCGGCGGGCAATCCACAATGACGTAGTCGTAGCGGCCCTCGACGCTGGCCATGGCCTCAGACAGGATGTCCTCCCGCCCGACACGCCCTGCGAGCGTTTCGGGGATCGCACTCAGCAGGATATCGGACGGAGCCACATCGAGGTTTTCGCGGACGGGACGGATGACGTCACCAAGACCGGTGGGTGGTCGCCCGGCGTCCGGCAAGAACACTTCGTACATGGTCCTCGAAGGTTGAGCCGCATCGGTGAGAAGCCCCAGGGTGGCATGACCCTGCGGGTCCATGTCCACGAGCAACACTCGTCGCTGCTCGCGCGCGAGGAAGGCCGAGAGGTTGATGGATGTGATGGTCTTTCCACACCCACCCTTTTGGTTCACGACCGCTATCGTTCGCATGCGCGCTCCTTTCCGCTCCTAGTTTCGTGTCCTCCTTAGTCGGCTCGACGGCAACCACGCCGACTCGAACAGTAGCAAGGATGACGGCCGAATGGCAACTATTCCTTGGGGTGTCTGCCAGGATGTCACACTACATGTAGGGCCGAGCCGGCCGCCGGCCGGGGGGACCGGCGTCGTCGCCCAACCCCCTGGGTCGGGCCCTCGGCCCCCTATTCCAGCCTGATGACGCGCCATGGGTTTGAGAAGTCGTCCGTCCACACTCGGGCGCCCGCCCGAGCCGTGAGCGCGAGCCACCGCGGATCGTCGGCGAGCGCGCCGAGCCCGGATCGCGTGTGCGCCAGAACGACCCACTGTGACGGGTCCTTGCCTGCCTCCCGCTCCTCGGGGGCGAGATGGACGGGGATGGCGCTGGAGCTGAAGGCGTCCACGACGAGCATCCCGTACCGGCCATCGGCGGAGTCCCCGAGACGGAGCCGGGCGTCGCCAGTCACGACCGAGCGCCGCTCCGCGCGGCAATCGCGCCAGAAGGTGAAGTACGTGCACGATGACCAGTCGCCGGCCTTCCAGTCGAGCCGCCGCAGCGTATGCGTAGCCGTAACCGATCAGCAGAGCCGACTGGAAGAAAACGAGGCAGGTGTTCCAGACGGCGGGGACACCGCCTCAACAGACTACGATGCGTACATCTCGTCTCGTCAGCCAGTCGTAAAGACGTTTCCATGAGTCGGGATCGTCTCTATTCCAGCGTGCGATCGCCTTCGGTGCGATCGCCACGACACGCCGCCGCCGCCGATGGATCGTCTTCACCAGTTTCGCCAGGTCTGTCGGGCTCTCCCGAAGTGCGCGTAAGAGACGCGCCGTTGCCTCATCCAGCGTCGACTCAGGAAGGCACCTCACCGCACCGGAGGCTAGGGCTACCTCGCTGCACGGCGATGGACGCAGCGGTACGTTTTCATGTCGACTTGACCCCGGCGTCGAAACCGTTATGTGATGACGAAAACGCCAAATGGAGCGCGGCGCCGCGCTCCATTTGACGCCGCGCCACCCGGGTGGCGCGACGAATGAAGGTCCGAGTGACGGGCGGGGCCCGCCGCTATTTCTCCGCCAGCGCGTCCAATGCGGCCGTCAGCAGGTCGTACAACTTCGCCTGGGCCGCACAGTCGGTGACCCAGTCGCGGCCGGGGCCGTTGCCGTCGGGGGTGCCCTCCAGAGCGCACCCGTCGGTCCGCTCGAGCGCCTTCGTGAGCTTTTTGCGGGCCTGGTCAAACTCACCGGCCTGGAGGAAGGCGATGGCCTGGGTGAGATACTCCTGCAGCGCGTTCCGGTTGCCCCGGGACGTCACCTGCTCCGGCCTCAGCGCGCCGATCAAGTTGAGCGCTTTCACGGCCTCGTTCTCGGCGAACTGAGCGCCCGTGACCACCGACACGACCACGCTATCGGTCGCGACGCCGCCGAAGGGATCATTGACGGTGAGCGTCGCCGTATAGCTCCCCGGAACGTCCGGGGTGAAGGTCGGGGAGGCGGTCGTCGCACCCGCGAGGGCGGCCTTGCTCCCGACCGGCGTGGCGAGCGTCCATGAGAATCGGAGGGTGTCGGAGTCGGGATCCTGACTCTTCGAGCCGTCGAGGGAGACGGCGTTGCCGACAAAGGTACCCTGGTCGGGTCCCGCGTCTGCCACGGGTGCGCTGTTCGTTGAGCTGCTGACGACGACGGTATCCGGAGCGCTCGACAAGCCGTCGACGTCCGTGACGATGAGGCTGGCGGCGTACACCCCGGGCAGGTCAGCCACGAACGACGGCCGCGAGGTGTTGGCCCCCGATAATGTCGCGGAGCTTCCGTCCGGCTTGCTGGTCAGCGTCCACGCGAAGATCAGGTTTTCGGTGGCGGTGTTGTCGTCGAAAGACCCGGTGCCGTCCAGCGTGACGAGCTGGCCCGCGTGGATCGACTGATCCGGTCCCGCGTTCGCCGTCGGGGCCTGTCCCACGTGTGATGAGAGTGGGTTGAAGGTCAGGTCGTCGAAAGCGATGAGCGATCCGGGGGCTTGGGTGAGCAGAATGGAATGGATATTCGGCATCGTGAGGCTGAGCGTGAGGCCACCCGCCACATCCGCGGCCGTCACGCTCCCTAACGAGAGGCCATTGACATCGAACGCCTCCATCGTCGCCGAGCCGCCGACGACGGCGAACTGATCGCCTCGAATGGAAACGAAGTTCGTGATGGCCGGCGTGGAGGGATCGCCGGGTAAGGTGAATGTGATCATCACTGGCGAGTTGTACCTGAGGGTGTTCGCGGCGTCGACTCCGCCGATTCCGTTGACCCCGCTTGTCGCGTGCCCGCTACCCAGATTGACCAGAGCGACGTAGCCGACGATCGAGCTGCCGGCGATCGAGCTGAAGCTCACACCGTCGGAAAGTTGCAGCTGAGCACCGAGCCGTGCATCGAGCGGGACGGGCATACCGTCGAGGAACGCCATCCCCGTCACGCCGGGAACGCTCTCGAACGTGATGACACCCGCCCCCGCCCGTTCGCCGCTGGCAAGAACCAGAGCCGGGACCAGGACGGCCAGCGCCAGGAACATGGGTCGCCTCATGGCATACTCCTCCCTACTACCCAAGCATGACGGCGGTTTCCATCACCGTTCTACCAACGTCGCCCAACCCGCGACCAACGTCGCCCATCCCGCCCGGAGAAGTCAAGGAATTCAGCACAGCACTCGTTCCTGGCGGCACAAGGAACGCGCCCCCCAGCGTGAAGGAACGACTATGATGCTTCCTGATGGCCGCATCACCGGCGCGACGCCGCTTGCTCTTCATCGTGTCGCGTGAGCGCATGGACCTGTACGAAGCGCTCCGCGGCGCCCTCTGGAACGAGCTCGATTGCGAGATCATTCTCGACCGTCGCGAGAGGGAGCGTCGCCAGGGTGAGCGCCGCGCCGTCGCGCGGGGCGGGCACGATCGCCGCCGCGCTCAGCGCCGCGAGCGGATGCTGGTTGACCGCGAAGTCCGCGAGTGTGGCTGGGCGGTCGTCGACATCACCACGTGGCCGGAGGAGAGCGTCGATAGCATGCGGAGAAGCTGAGCGTTATCGTTCAGGCATGTCTCGTCTCAAGCCCAGCAAGCGAGCCCGCCTCCCCGACCGGGCCTTCGCCTACGTCGACTCTCGCGGCCGGCGGCGGCTGCCGGTCCACGACAAGACCCACGTGCGGAATGCCCTGGCCCGGTTCAACCAGGTCGCCTTCGAGAACGATGCCGCCCGGGAGCGCGCCCGCAACCGGCTGCTGAACGCGGCGAAGAAGTACCGCATCGTGCCCGTCGGGTTCATCACCGGCCTGCTGCAATCGGAGCGGCGAGCTGCGACGGCCGGGCGCCTCGTGATCGAGTTGGGTCGGAACCCAGCACCCGGTGAGCTCGAAAAGCGACTGCGAATCGTCCTCCGGGATCCGACCCTGGCTGTCCTGCACTGGTCTGACGCTTCTGGCGCATACCTGGACGGTACGGGCAAGCCGGTTGCGCTCCCCACCGAACGAGACCAACGCGGCGTGACCTACCTCGAGCGCCAGGGTCGGCCGATGACGGCGCTCGTGCACGATCCAACGATCCTCGCCGACCCGGATCTCGCGGAGACCGTGCTGGACGCGGTGCGCTTCGTCGTCGAGAAGGACCGACTGCACGGCCAGATTCAGGCGACATCGACCGCTGCCGCCGCGCTTCCTACCGGGTTCGTCACACTCCTCATGACCGATATCGAGGCCTCCACCGCCCTGCTCCATCGGTTGGGCGATCGCTATGGCGCTCTGCTCAACGACGTCAGAGGCATCCTGAGGACCGCATTGTTGCGAGCGAGCGGCCGCGAGATCGACGCCCGCGCCGACGAGTTCTTTGCGGTTTTCGAGGGGGCCGCCGCCGCCATCGAGGCGGCCGTGGCGATCCAGCGCGAGCTCGGCAACCGGGCCTGGGGCGACGGCCTCGAGGTGCAGGTTCGTGTCGGGATCCATAGCGGCCGCCCGACACTGACCGATGCCGGGTACATCGGTCTGGCCGTTCACACCGCTGCTCGCCTGTGCTCGGCAGCCCACGGTGGGCAGATCGTCGTTTCCGCCGCGACCAGAGCAGCGGTCGGGGCATCGGCACCGACGGGCATCCGGTTCCGCAGTCTCGGTCGACATCGCCTGCCTGGCCTGCCGGATGCCGAAATGCTCTTCCAGGTTCAGGCGCAAGGACTGCGCGTCACCTTTCCGCGGCCGCGGACCGGGCGTCACTCGGTCCCTCGCCGGCAGGCCGATGACCGTCGAGCTCGCCTCGAGAATCGGATGCGCCCTGAGGAGGGTCAGCTCGAGCTCCCTCAGCCGCCCGGGTGACCCTCACCGGCTGCACCGTCGTCCTGGCTAACCGCCGAGCAGCTTCGCCTCGAACGGATACGTGCACACGAGCCGCGCGCCGGTCGCGGTCACGAGCACCTGATCCTCGAGCTTGACGCCGAACGGCGCGCCGACCTTGCCCGCGTAGCACTCGAGACACAGCACCATGTTCTCCTTGATCTCGCGGTCGGGCATGATGCGACGCGGGCCGCGCTCGTCGTCGGGGTAGGGGATGCCGGGACCCTCGTCCTCGAGACCCGCCTGGTGCACCATCGTCGGATAGCGCTGGGGCACGTACGCGTCGGGCAGACGCGGGGCCTTGCGCGCAAACTCCTCGAAGGTGATTCCCGGCCTCACGAGGTCGCGCATGGCGTTGACGCAATCGTAGGCGACGCGATACGCCTCCTTCTGGCCCGGCGAGGGATCGTCGCCGCACAGGAACGTCCGCGAGACGTCGATGACGTAGCCCTCGTAGCCGTTGGCGTCGGTGTCGACCCCGACGAGGTCTCCGGGCATCACCAGCTTGTCGTGCGCCTCGGTCAGCCACGGGTTCGTGTTGGTGCCCGACGCCACGAGCCGCGTGAAGAGGCCTTCGCCCTGGCGGCGTAGGAGCGAGTCGCTCAGGACGGCCAGCAGCTCGTACTCGCGGATGCCAGGCCGGATCGCCGCTTCGAACTCGGCCAGCATGGCATCGCCGATGCCGCCATTGAGCGCGAACAGCTGGACCTCTTCGGGCGTCTTCACCTCGCGCGCGTCGACGGTCGCCGGCCCGACGTCGGTGATGGCGATGTTCTCCTCCTGGAGCGCCAGCAACCCGGGCGCGTCGAGCCTGTCCACCGCGAGGCGCTCGCCCTCGAGGCCGAGCTCGCGCAGCGCAGAGCGGATGGAGCCCGCCCACTCGCGCGCCTTGGCGCGCGCGGCGACGCCGCCGAATCGCCACGTGTAGGCCGGGCGCACGTCCCTGACGAGCTTCTGCGAGACGTGGACCGAGCCGCTGTACTCGAAGAGAATCGGCGCGCCCTCGGCGGGGACGAGGCAGTAGCGCGCGAAGGTGCCCGCGGTCCACACCGACATGACATCCACGCCGGTCGCGTAGCGGATGTTGGGCGTGCTATAGAGGAGCGCGACCGGCAGGTCGTGTCGCCGGAGCATCGTCTGCAGCCGCGCCAGCCGGCCGGCGCGGAGCCTGGCGAAGTCGAGCTCGCGGACGGTCGGCACGCGTAGCTCGGAAAGGCGGGGGCGCTCCGACATGGGCCCGAGCATAGCGCAGCCCTGACGCACATGGCGCGGGTCAGTCGGTTGTGATATATCGTCCGGGCATGCCGAGCAAGACGACGACGAAGGCGAAGACCACGCGGAAATCGGCCGGGCTGCTCGAACGGCTCGCGGCCGGGCCGGTCATCTGCGCGGAGGGCTACCTCTTCGAGTTCGAGCGCCGCGGGTATCTGCAAGCCGGCGCCTTCGTGCCCGAGGTCGTCCTCGAGCATCCCGACCTCGTCGAGTCGCTGCACCGCGATTTCGTGCACGCGGGGTCCGACGTGGTCGAGGCGTTCACGTACTACGCCCACCGGGCCAAGCTGAAGATCATCGGCCGGGAGAAGGATCTCGAGAAGATCAACCGCGCGGCGCTGCGCATCGCGGCGAACGTGGCGCGAAGCACGGGCACGCTGCTGGCCGGCGACATCTGCAACACCAGCATCTACGGACCCGACGATGCCGCGTCGCACCGGCAGGCGCGCCGGATCTTCGACGAGCAGATCGGCTGGGCGGTGGACGCCGGCGTCGATTGCATCGTCGGCGAGACGTACTCGTTCGGCGGCGAGGCGCTGCTGGCGCTCGAAGCGATCGGAGGCTCGGGCCGGCCCGCGGTGATCACGCTCGCGATCCCGCGCGAAGGCCGCACGCGCGAGGGCTGGACGGTCGCCGACACCTGCCGGCGCCTGGAGGCTGCCGGCGCCGCCGTCGTCGGTCTCAACTGCGCGCGCGGCCCGGCCACGATGCTGCCGCTGCTCGGCGAGATCCGCGCGGCCGTGCGGTGTCACGTGGCCGCGCTGCCGGTGCCGTATCGCACGACGCCCGCCGAGCCGACGTTCCAGAGCCTGAGCGATCCGGCGTGCGCGAGCATCCCGGACGGCCGGCCGTTCCCCACCGCGCTGGATCCCTTCGTCTGCAACCGCTACGAGATCGCCGGGTTCGGCAAGGCGGCCTTCGAGCTCGGCGTGCGGTATCTCGGGGTGTGCTGCGGCGCCGGGCCGCATCACATCCGGAGTCTCGCCGAGGCGCTGGGCCGGCGCCCGCCGGCCAGTCGCTTCTCGCCCGACATGTCCAAGCACATCCTGTTCGGCACCGACAAGCGGCTGCGTCAGGACAACCTGGAGTACGGCCGCCGCAACTACCGCACCGCGCGCGCCCCGTCCGGCTAGGCCGGAGCGCGATGGCGCGCTTCTTCGCCAAGCACCTCGCCTTCCTCCTGCTCACGCTGCTCGTCGTCTCGTTCCTCGTCTTCGCGCTGAGCGAGTTCTCGCCCGGCGCGGTCGCGCGCAAGGAGCTGGGTGCCTATGCGACCCAGGAGCAGGTCGATCTCCTGACGCGCCAGATGGGCCTCGACCGGCCGCTGCCGGTCCGCTACGCGGAATATCTCGGCAAGGCGGCGGCGGGCGACCTCGGTTATTCGGCGCGGTTCAAGCTCCCGGTGAAGGACGTCATCGGCAAGCACCTCGGCAACACGGCGCTCCTGGCCGCGCTCGCGTTCGCGTGCATCGTGCCGCTCTCGATGCTGCTCGGTATCGCCGCCGGGATGCGTGAGTCGTCACGCCTGGACCGCGCGATTCTGCTGTTCAGCACCGTGGTGGCCTCGATCCCCGAGTTCGCCCTCGGCGTCTTCCTCGCCAGCGTCTTCGTGGTCTGGCTCGGCTGGCTGCCTGGTACGGCCACGCTCGTCGCCGGCGGCGGCTGGTCGGTGGCGACCCAGCTCGTCCTGCCGGTGGCGGTGATCGTGCTGTTCGACTCCGGCTACGTGATCAGCATGATCCGGGCCTCGATGATCGAGGTGATGCAGCGCCCCTACATCCGGACGGCGGTCCTCAAGGGCATGCCGCTCCGCGACGTCATCCTGCGCCACGCCGTGCGCAACGCGATGATCAATCCGATCACGGTGATCATGCTGCAGATCAACTATCTGATCGCCGGCGTGGTCGTGGTCGAAACGGTGTTCGCCTATCCGGGCTTCGGCCGCATGATGCTCGAGGCCGCGCTCTTCAAGGACATCGCGCTGGTCGAGGCCGGCGCGCTCGTGGCGGTCTTCGTGGCCGTCGCCACGAACATCCTCGGCGACCTCGCCTACATGGTCCTCGATCCCCGCATCCGCGCCTGAGCCATGACCGCTCCAGCCACGGCCGAGGCGCTGTCCGTCTCGCCACCGGCAACGTCGCGGCGGCGCGCCCGCGATGGGTGGCGGCGGCTGGCGCGGGTCGGCGAGTCCACGCCGGCGACGGTCGGCGTCCTCATCATCCTGTTCTGGCTGGCGGTGGCGGCCCTCGCTCCGCTGCTCGCGCCGTATCCGCCGAATGCCACCGACCTCGCGGCGCTGGCGCACCCGACGCCCTCGAGAGCGCACTGGCTGGGGACCGATCACCTCGGACGCGATCTGCTCTCGCGCCTCGCGTGGGGCGCGCGCCCCGTCCTGGTCATCGCCCCACTCGCCGTCCTCGGCGCGACGGCGCTCGGCTGCCTGCTCGGCCTCGCCGCCGGATACCACCGGCGCTGGATCGATCTCGTGCTCACCCGGGCCTGCGACATCGTGCTCTCGTTTCCGGTGATCATCCTCTACATGATCATCCTGACCACCTTCGGCTCGTCGGCCTGGAACATCGTCGGCGTGCTCACGCTGACGAAGGCGCCGATCATCGCGCGCATCGTCCGCGGAATGACCCTGGAGCTGCGCGAGTGCGAGTACGTGGCGGCGGCCAAGATGCGGGGCGAGTCGGCGCTCTACATCATGGTGGTCGAGATCCTGCCGAATGCCCGCGGCCCGCTGATCGTCGACATGTGTCTGCGCACCGGCTACAACATCATCATCATCGGCGTCCTCGGCTTCCTCGGCATCGGGCTGCCGCCCCCCGATCCCGACTGGGGCGGCATGGTCAAGGACACCTACGGGATGATGAGCGTGTGGCCGCACATGGCGCTCGTCCCGTGCGCGGCGATCTCCTCGCTCGTCATCGGCTTCAACCTGCTCGCCGTCGGGCTCCGGGAGCTCGGACTCCGTGACTGACGCCCCGCTGCTGGAGTTCCGGGACGTCGGCATCGCCTACGCCACGCGCGCCGGCGAGGTGCCGGTCATTCCCGCGCTGAGCTTCCGCGTGAGCGCGGGCGAGGCCATGGGCCTCGTCGGCGAGTCCGGCTGCGGCAAGTCCACCGTCGCGCTCTCGATCGTGCGCTACCTGGGGCGGGCCGGCCGCCTCGTGCGCGGCCGCATCCTCTTCGAGGGGCGCGACCTCGCCACGCTCGACGACGAAGAGCTCCGCGCGGTACGCGGGCGGCGCATCGCGATGGTCTACCAGGATCCGATGGCCAGCCTCAATCCGGTGATGACGGTCGGGCGTCAGCTCATGGAAGTCCCGATGATCCACGAGGGCGTCGGCGCCGCCACGGCGCACGCCCGGGCGATCGAGATGCTGCGCGAGGTGAACCTGTCCGACCCGGAGGCCGTGATGGCCCGCTATCCGCATCAGCTCTCCGGCGGCCAGCAGCAGCGCATCGTCATCGCGATGGCGCTCATCGCGGAGCCCGCGCTGCTCGTCATGGACGAGCCGACGACGGGCCTGGACGTCACCGTCGAGGCGGCGGTGCTGGACCTCGTCCGGGAGCTTCGGCGGCGGCGTCGCACGGCCATCCTCTTCATCAGTCACAACCTCGGGACGGTCGTTCGCGTCTGCGACCGGATCGGGGTGATGTACCGCGGCGAGCTCGTCGAGGAAGGATCGATCCGCCAGATCTTCACCGATCCACGCCATCCATATACCCGGGGCCTCCTCGACTGCCTGCCGGTCCTCGGGCGCGACAAGCGTTACGCCCCCCTGGTGCCGATCCCCGGCCAGCTCGAGCCTGCGCTCTCGCGGCCACCCGGCTGCGGCTTTGCCGCCCGCTGCATTCACGTCGATCGCGCGCGTTGCACGTCGGCACCGATCCCGCTGCTGCCGCGCGATGGCGCGCGCGGCCATCGCGTCGCGTGCGTCCGCGCCACCGAGCTGGCGCCGTGGGCGCGGCGGCGCGCGGAGGGGACGGCGGCGGACGCCGCGGTCGTGTCGGACCCGGTGATCTCGACGCAGCGTCTCGGCAAGGTGTACCACGCTCGGTCGGGTCTCTTCGGCGCCGGCCGGGCGGCGGTACGCGCGCTGCGTGACGTCGACGTCGTCGCCGTGCGTGGTCAGACGCTCGCGATCGTCGGCGAGTCGGGCTGCGGCAAGTCCACGCTCGCGAAGGTGCTGACCGGCATCGAGGTCGCCACGGACGGCCACGTCACGCTCGACGGCGCCGAGATCGGTCGGCTCGGTGTTGACGGGCGCAGCCGCGAGCTGAGGCGGAAGCTGCAGATGGTGTTTCAGAACCCGGACAGCACGCTCAACCCGAGCCACACCGTCGGCTACGCCATCTCACGGGCGCTGCGCCGCCTGCGCGACCGCGCGCCGGCCGACCCGAGCGCCGGCGTCGCCCGCCTGCTCGAGGTCGTGAAGCTCGCGCCGCAGATGGCGGCGCGCAAGCCGCGCCAGCTGTCGGGAGGCGAGAAGCAACGGGTCGCGATCGCGCGTGCGCTCGCGGGCGATCCCGACGTCATCGTCGCGGACGAGCCCGTCTCGGCGCTCGACGTCTCGGTGCAGGCGACGATCGTCAATCTGCTGGCCGAATTGCAGGCCGCCCGGGGCACCACGCTGGTCTTCATCTCGCACGACCTCGCCGTGGTGCGCTATCTCGCCGATCACGTCGCCGTGATGTACCTCGGGGCCGTCGTCGAGTTCGGCCGCGTCGCGAGCGTCTTCGCGCCGCCCTACCATCCGTACACCGAGGCGCTGCTCTCGGCCGTCCCGGTACCGGACCCCGACCGGCAATACGCGCGGATCCTGCTGGAGGGGGCGGTGCCGCGCGCGAGCGAGAGGCTGCGCGGCTGTCCCTTCGCGACGCGCTGCCCGCGGAAGCTGGGCGCGGTCTGCGACGACACGCCGCCGCCCGTGCAGCGCCTGCCCGGCGGCCATCATATCGCCTGTCACATTCCGACCGCCGAGCTCGAGACGCTGCAGACGGCACTTGTCGAGCCGTCCCGAGAGGAACGATGATGGGCGCGTCATGAGCGGCCCGACATGAGCGATCGGCAGGGCGCGGCGGTGGTCATCATCGGTGGGGGCGTCACCGGACTCAGCGCCGGCTGGTGGCTCGCCCGCGCCGGCGTCGATGTCCTCGTCCTCGAGCGCGGCATCGTCGGCTGGGAAGCCTCAGGGCGCAACGGTGGCGGCGCGACCCACGTGTACAGTCCGTTCGGGCTCGAAGAGCAGCGATTGTGGCCGCAGATGGATGAGCTGCTCGGCTACCCGACCGAGTATCAGCCGTACCGGATCGGCGTGGCGCTCACCGAGCCGCAGCTGGCGCTGGCCCGCCGCTGGGCCGAAATCGGCGCGACGCGGGGCTTTCGCTGGGAGTCGCTCGACTCCCGACAGCTGAAAGAGCTGGTGCCGATCGTCGGCGACAACGCCATCGGGGGGACGTACCTGCACTTCGGCGGGCACGCCAATCCGCAGCGGACCGTGCAGGCGTATGCATGGGCGCTGCAAGATCACGGCGGACGGATCCTGCAGCACACGACGGTGACCGGGCTCACCCAGCGCGGCGGCCGTGTCACCGCGGTCGAGACCACGCGAGGGACCTTCGACGCCGACACCGTGGTCGTCGCGGCGGGCCCGCAGACCGGACTCTTCGCCGACATGCTCGGCGTGTGGCTGCCGCTGGCGCCGGCGCGTGTCGAGATGATCGCCACCGAGCCGATCCCTCTGATGAGCTGCGGCGGCGTGGCCGGCAACGGACTCTACGGCCGCCAGACGCTGCGCGGCAACCTCGTGTACGGCGGCGGGCCGCACGAGTGGATCAACGTGCCCGACATGGCGGCCCCGGATCATCCGAACACGCCGCTCGTCCGCAACCTCGCGCGCCGGCTGGCCGAGCTGTTCCCCGGCGCCGCCCACGTGCGGCTGATCCGCGCGTGGGGCGGGATCGTCGAGAACACGCCCGACGGGCTGCCCGTCATCGATCGCCTCGCCAGCCCCGGCAACGTGATCCTCGCCACGATGTCGAGCGTGGGGTTCGGCCTCTCACCGGCCGTCGGCCGTGGCGTGAGCGAGCTGGTGCTCCACGGCCGCTGTCAGTTCGCCGATCTGTCGGCGCTCTCGCTCGGCCGCTTCGCGGAGACGCCGGCGGACTGGCGCGACCGGGCCGGCTGGGTTTCGGCAGGCGCCCCGGTGGCCGGCGCCGCGGCGGGTGACCGCGCCGATGAGTGAGCCGGTGAGGCGAGAGAGCGATCCGCGCTCCATCGCGGGCAAGGCGCCCAGGCCCGAGCGCCACGTCGCCGTCGTCGTCGTCGGCGGCGGCGCTGCCGGCGTCGCGGCGGCCGTCGAGGCGGCGGAGGCCGGGGTCGAGGTCCTGCTCGTCGACGAGAATCCCGTCGACAACGACACGATGGCAATGGACGTGCCGCTCTATTTCGGGCAGCGCATGCAGCCGTCCGTGCGCAATCGCGCGCTGATGCTGGAGCGCGTGGTCGAGTCGAACCCGGCCCTGGCCAGCGCGTACGAGGCGGGCGTGGACGTGCAGCTCGGCACGTGCGTCTGGGGGGCGTTCGTCAACGGTCCGACGGTGCAGGAGCTGGACGCGCCGCTGCTCGGCCTCGCGGACGAGCGGCGCTCCTGGCTCGTCGGCTACGACCGTCTGATCGTGGCCGCCGGGGCGCGCGACGTCGTCCTGGGCTTTCCGGGCTGGGAGCGCGCCGGCGTCATGGCCGCCAACGCGGCGTTCTCGCTCCTGACTCGCTATCGCGCGCTCGCCGCGCGTCGCATGGTCGTCGTCGGCTCGGGCAGCCTCGGCCTGCGCACGGCGGCGCTCGCGCTCGAGCACGGCGTGGACGTGGCCGCGATCGTCGAGATCGCTCCGCGGGTGCGCGGCGACGCTGAGCTCGCGCGCTCGCTGGAGCGCCGCGGCGTGCCGATCCTGACGTCCCACACGATTCGCGAGGCGCGCGGCCGGGTCGGCGAGGTGGAATCGGTCGTCGTCGTGCGGATGGACGACGCCGGGATGCCGGCCGCCGGCAGCGACCGGGAGCTGGCGTGCGACACGGTGTGCCAGGCCGTCGGGCTGACGCCGAGCGTGGAGCTGCTCGCGCTGGCGGGCGCGCGTCTTCGGTTCGCCTCGGCGCTCGGTGGCTGGGTGCCGGAGCTCGACGAAGCGGTGCGGACGAGCGTGGCCACGGTGTTCGCGGCGGGGGACTGCGCGGGATTCCACGACGCCATGCTGGCGGACCCCGCGCTCGCGCGTCGCCAGGGACGTCTCGCCGGCCTCGCCGTCGCCGAGTCGCTCGGCGCGCTGGGGCGGCGCGACGCGGAGGGTCGGCGAGCGAAGCTCGATCCCGAGCCGCCGATGCAACCGCCGCGCGAGGTCCACGGTCACTGGCAGGCGTGGCTCCGCTCGCTGATCCACGCGGGCGGCTGGGAGGTGAACGTCTGCCAGTGCGAGGAGGTCACGCGGCGTGAGCTCGTCGAGACGCGGCCGCCGCGCTATCTGGCCTGGCAGTCGCCGCAGATGAGCGCGCGCGGCCTCGGCACGCTCCTGCGCGACGGGCCGATCAACCAGGATCAGATCAAGCGTCTCACGCGCGCCGGCATGGGGCCGTGCCAGAGCCGCCGCTGCCGCGAGCAGGTGGCTCTGCTGCTCGCCGAGGCGACGACAACGCCGGTCGAGCGGATCCCGCTGCCGACGTTCCGTCCGCCGCTCCGCCCGTTGCCCCTGAGCGTGCTGTGGCCGGGCGACGAGCCGCCGGCCATGCGCGGCGACTGGGTGAGCTGGTTCGGCATTCCGACCCAGTTCAGCCCGCACTGGGAGGCCGGCATGGCCATGGATGAACCGACCGCCCACGGCCGCTTGATCATGAGCGACGAGTGAGACCAGGGTCATGGTAGACGTCCCGAAGACGGCGGATATCGTCATCGTCGGCGGCGGCGTCCACGGCGCCAGCCTCGCCTTTCACTTCGCCCGCAAGAAGGCGGGTCGGATCGTGCTGATCGAGAAGAAATTCATCGCGTCCGGCCCGACCGGCCGCTCGACCGCGCTCGTGCGGCGGTTCTACGCCATGGACTTCTTCACGCGAACGGCGAGCGCCGCCGCCGAGATGTTCCGCCACTGGAAGGACGTGGTCGGCGGCGACGGCGATCCGGGATTTCAGCAGGTGGGCATGCTGGTCCTCGCCGGCCCCGACACCGCGCCGTATCTCCGGCACAACGCGCTCCGCGCCCGCGAGCTGGGGGCCGGCGTCGCGCTCCTCTCGCCCGCCGAGGTGAAGGCGCTGGTGCCGGCCGCGCGGGTGGACGACGTGGCGCTGGCCTCGTACGAGGCGGAGTCGGGCTACGCTGATCCGTCGTCGACGGCGAACGCCCTCGTGAATCGGGCGCGCGACCTGGGCGCGACGATCATCCAGTATCGGCGGGTGGACGCGATTCGCATCGCGGGCTCACGCGTGATCGGCGTGCGCACGGAATCGGAGGACATCGACGCGCCCGTCGTCGTCAACTGCGGCGGGCTCTGGGCCGACCGGCTGCTGCGCCCGCTCGGCATCGAGGTGTCGATCACGCCGACACGCCACCAGATGTGCTTCTTCCGCCGGCCGGGCGGGTTCGGCGCGCACCCGGCGGTGGCCGACATGGTCCAGGTGACCTACATGCGTCCCGAGCACGGCGATCTCACGATCCACGGCGTGCTCTCCTACGACGAAGTCGTGGACGCCGATCACTACAACGAGGGCGTCGACCCCGACGAGATCGTGCGCAACGCCGAGCTGATCGCGCGCCGCTTCCCGGTGATGGAGCACGGCCTGGCGATGGGAGGCTACTCCGGACTCTACGACGCGACGCCGGACCATCACCCGGTGCTCGGCCCGATTCCGGAGTACGCGGGGCTCTACGCCGACTTCGGCTGGAGCGGACACGGCTTCAAGCACTCGCCGTTCATCGGCGACATCCTCTCGGACGTGGTCCTGCACGGCAAAGCGAAGGACTACGACCTCACGCCCTTCCGCTGGAGCCGGTTCCGCGAGGGCGATCTGGTGCCGCCCGCCCGATGGACGGCGCCGCCGCACCCGAAGCACCGGCTCTGAGGCTCCGTCTTTAGGTCGCCTGTCGGAGTATCGAGGGGTGCCACGGCTTGGCCGGGGCGCCCCGAGCGTGGGGGAGTATGGGGGGCCATCTCGGGGCCCCCCATGTCCTAGGTCGCGATCGCGAGCTGGTGGCCGAAGATGTAGAGCGTGGGGTGCGCCTTGAAGCCCTGCACCCGCTTGTCGTGGAACGTGAAGATCGCGCGCCACACCGGCTGCACGATGGGCCCGTCGTCCTGGAGGATCCTCTCGAGCTGCGCCATGACTTCGCGCCGGGCGGCGACGTCGATCGTCCCCTCGGCCAGCGACAGCAGACGGTCGAACTCGGGATTGGAATACTTCGACTCGTTCCACGGCACGCCGGTGCGGTAGGCGAGCGCGAGGCTCATGACGCCCAGCGGGCGGTGCGCCCACGTCGTGAAGCCGAACGGCACCTTGGTCCACACCTCCCAGTACTGCGTGGACGGCATGACGTTGATCTTCACGCGAATGCCGGCTTCCTTCCATTGCTCGACCATCGCCTGGACGGCGAGCAGCTCCCAGCCCGGCTGCGGCCGGCAGACGATCTCGGTGTCGATGCCGTTGGGATGGCCCGCCTCGGCGAGCAGACGCCTGGCTTTCGCGACGTCGCGCTGGAAGGGCACGAGCTTCGCGTACTCGGGATGCACCGGGCTCACGTGGTGGTGCTCGCCGGCCTGACCGAGGCCCCGGTGGGCGATCTGGAGGATCACGTTCGAGTCGATCGCGTAGCGGAGCGCCTGCCGGACGCGCTTGTCGTCGAACGGCTTGACCGGCTGCACGCGCGCGGTGGCGGTGTAGGCCGTCGTCACCGAGTACATCTGCACGTGCGGCAGCTTCTGCAGCGCGTCGAGCTGCACGATGTCGGCGGCGTAGAGACCGTCCACCTGCTTGCTGGCCAGGGCGCTCACCGCCGCCGCCGGGTCGTCGCCGAGGTCGATGAACTCGATCTGATCCAGGTACGGCCCACCGCCCCAGTACGGTTCCTTGCGGGCCTTGAGGACCTGGCGTCTTCCCACCTCGCTCTCCACCAGCGTGAAGGCGCCGGTGCCGTTCGAGCCGACTTTGAACTCGCCGTTCTCGGCCGGATCGAGGATCAGGAGCGGATAGTGGAAGAGCTGCTCGGGGATGGCCAGTTGTGGCGTCTTGCCGTTGAGCCGGACGGTGAAGGCGTCGACCTTCTGGATGGCGTTGGCGTCCCACAGCCGCGTGGATTTCTTGGCGTTGCCCTTGTCGTCCTTCTCGCCCGTCTCGAACTCCTCGAGGAGGAAGCCCTTCATGAGCCCGACGACCGAGGAGCCCGTCTTGGGGTCGAGCACGCGCTTGAGGTTCCACACGACGTCGTCCGCGTTGAACTGCCGGCCGTTGTGCCACTTGACGTTGCGGCGCAGCTTCAGCGTCCAGGTCTTGAGGTCGGGGCTCGCCTCCCACTTCTCGACGAGGCCCGGGCGCGTGACGTTGTCGACGCCGGTGACGGTCAGGTAGTCGACCACCTGGCGCGCGGTGTTGGCCGATTCGATCCAGGAATACGTGTGCGGGCTCTTGAGATCCTGGCAGCGCATGCCGAGGCGCAGCGTGCCGCCGCGTGGGAGGTTCTGCGCGGCCGCCGGCGCCACCAGCGGCTGGCCGGCGATGCGGCCGGCGAACGCGTAGGCGGCGGGGGCCGACATTCCCAGGAAGGTCGCGTAGCGGAGGAACTCACGGCGGTCGATCTGCCGCTCGACGAGCTGACGCTTGAGCCTGGGGATCAGGACGTGCTCGTGATCGTGATCCATCGTCGGTTCCTCCCAGCGAGAGGTGGCGAGCGGCGCAAAGTGTGGGCCGCGCCTGCTCGCTTGTCAACCGGCCCCGACCGGCGGTAGTGTCTCGGTTGATTCCTCAATCGAGGCGGGCATGACCGGTCTCACGACACTCGGCGTGTTTCATACGGCGATCGGCGTGGTTGCCCTCGTCTGCGGTTTCAGTGCGCTGGTGCGGGACAAGGAGATCTCGGCCAAGAACCGACTCGGGCAGGTCTATCTGGTCACGACGTTGATCACGGCCGTGACGGCCCTGGGGATCTTTCACCATGGTGGCTGGGGCCCAGGCCACGTGCTCGCGGTGCTCACTCTGATCGCGCTCGGAATCGGCACGGTTGCGGCGACCTCCTCGTTCTTTGGGCGGCTGTCGAGGTACGTCCAGGCGGTCAGCTACTCGTCCACGGTCCTCTTCCACATGATCCCGGCTGTGACCGAGACGTCGACCCGCTTGCCGCCGGGAGCGCCTCTGGTGGCGTCCCAGGATGCTCCGGTCTTGCAGGCGGTCGACCTCGTCCTGCTGCTGGCGCTCCTGGTCGGCATCACGTTGCAGGTGCGTTGGCTGCGGAAGGTGACCACACTCCCGCCCCCGCGCACCTCACCCCGATGAGACTTCGGCGGCTCCCGCCCGCGACAGCCGAGCGGATCGACGCGCGATGCCCATCAGCGCGCGCGTGAGCTCGGGCACGCTCCGCGCCGCGGGCTCGTCGATTCGGAGCGCGAGAGCCGCGGCGCCGGCTCGGCCGATCGCGGAGAGCAGGAACAGCACGTGCATGTCGCTCCACGAGGAGCCGAGCACGTGGAGCGGACTCGACAGCGCAGCGGCGAGGAGGCCCGCGAGCGTCGAGGACACGGCGAAGCCCAGCCCACCGGCGGTCGCGAACGCGCCCAGGTAGAACGGACGGCCACGCCGCGGGGACACTCCGATCGATAGATCGAACGCGGCGATGCCGTGCCCGCCCCACAGGATGCCGGAGACGACCGCTTCGACGGCGATCGGCCACAGCCGGTCGGGCGTCACGAAGAGCCAGATCAGGGGGACGACCGAGATACCGAAGGAGCAGACGACGAGGACCGGACGCGCGCCGAACGTGTCGACGAGGCGGCCACACGCCGGAGCCGAGACGATGCGGAGCGCCGCCACGATGATCGCGTGCGCGGCCACGAGCGTGAACGCCATCTCGAGGTTGGCGAGCATGTGGAACGAGAAGAAGCCCGCCGAGATTCCGACCGCGGCGTTCCAGCCGAGGAGATACCCGAGCAGCGGACGCGTCTGAGGCTCGCGCACCGCGCGAGCCACGTCGCCCCAGTCGGGTGCGGTGTCGTCCCGGCGACGAGGACTCTGCTGCGCGAGCATGAGCCGGATGCTCACGATCCCCGCCACGCAGGCGACGGCCGCGAGCACGCCCAGCGTTTCGCCTTTCCAGCCGCGCGGCGCGAACGCGTCGAGCGCACATCCGGCGGCGAGCGACGCGACGGTGCCCGCGACGTTCAGATAGACCATGCGGCGGGCAAGGAAGCGTCCGCGGACGGGACCGGGAACCAGGTCGCCCATCCACGCCGTCCAGGCGTTGTTGCCGACGACGCCCAGGACGGCCGCCAGCGCCACGACACCGATGAAGACCATGAGCGCGGTGGCCGGGGCGAGGTGAAGGAACGGCACGGCGACCAGCGGCAGCCAGGCGAGGCGCGCCGCGCCGATCGAAACGATGGCGAGCGGCCTGGCGCCGATTCGCTGCGTGAGCCAGGCGGCGGGCACCTGGACCATCTGCGCGGCGAGCGGAAGAGCGCCGAGAAGTCCGATGACGACCGGGCTCGCTCCGAGAAAGAGCGCCCAACCGGTGAGGACCGCGCCGCCGGCGCAGGCACCGAACACCTCTGCGGCGGCGCCCTCAGCGACGGAGGCGTCGAGTGAAGCACGGAGCCGACTCGGCCTGACTGCCGGCAGGATCGACGGCATCGCCCGTCCCGGGTGCGTGCGGAGCGCGCCGCCTACCGGACGTCGGGCCCCGAGGCGGATCAGGGTACTTCGAGCTTATCTCGCCTCGGCGCCCGAAATAAACTGCGAAAACGGGGTCGCGATCAGGAAGCGTCCTCGGTCGATCGCGCCAGCTCGGCGTCGACGGTTCGCTTCACCATGGAGAGCCTCACGGCGATGAGGGCGGCTGAGGCATCCCGCCCCAGCGGCTCGATGAGTCGGAGCGTGTCGGAACCCCGAAACTCCTCCTTCGCCTGTTGGAGCAGCGTGTTGAAGCTCGAGACGCCTTCGTTGAGACTCCGATTCTGCGGCTCGCGAGCGCTGGTCAGTGCGTCCAGCATTCGATGAATCGCGTGGACGACCTCGTCCTTCGTCGGCACGGCCGCATGGCGCATGCGCCACGGGAATGCATCGAGGGTCGTGGTGACGTTCCAGACCGTCCGCATGACAGTCCCTCCTCGTAAGAGTTGTGACTCTCTCCGGAGGGGGACTGAAGCCCCGCCTCTCCTTCTTCGGCAACCCGGCTACCTGAGAGCCATTCCCAGGCCCGTGGCTTTGCGTCCCAGTCTCACGACTGGTTTGCCTTTATCGGAAAGAGCGCTATCGCCTAGTACAGCAACGGGAGTGCCAAGGTCGCCATGTGATGGAACCACTCGAAAAGGCGCAGGTAACGCGATGTGTCCGGCAGCAATGGTCTCGTCGCCGACCGGCCCGCGTGCCACGTGTGGTGATAAAGTGACCATCGCGTCGAGCCGTATACTCCTCGCGTGCTTCGTCTGGGCATCGCCTTCAGCGGCGGCCTGCCGCCCGCCGACATCGTCGAGTGCGTGAGGCTTGCCGAAACGCTCGGGTACGAATCGGCGTGGGTGGCGGAAGGTCATGGCGGTGACCAGTTCGCGATCCTCGGCGCCTGTGCCGTCGCGACGCGGCGGATTCTGCTCGGTACGAGTATCTCGAGCGTGTTCGTGCGTAGCGCGACGACCATCGGCATGGCGACGGCGACCGTCGACCAACTCTCGAATGGCCGGTTCATCCTCGGTCTGGGGTCGAGCCATCGGGTGCAAGTCGAGCCCGAGCACGGCATTCCGTTCGTCCAGCCGACGGCGCGGCTGCGCGACACGATCGCGATCGTGCGCGCGCTGCTCCGGGACGGCGTCGTCTCGCACCACGGCGAGGTCGTGACGATCGAGCGGTTCGACCTCTGGTTTCCCCCGCGAAAACCCGACATCCCGATCTACGTGGCGGCGCTGTTCCCGCGCATGCTCGAGATCGCCGGCGAGCTGGCCCAGGGCGCGCTCCTCACGTGGCCGACGCCGAGCACGATCGCGCGCGCCATCGAGCACGTCGCGATCGGCGCGCGCCGAGCGGGACGAGACGCGACGGCGGTGGACGTGGCCTCGTTGATCCCGTGCGCCGTGGCCGAGACCGTTGCCGCCGCGCGTGATGCGATGCGGCCGGCCGTCGGGCTCTACGCCGGCTTCTTTCCCCGCTACAACCGGCTGCTCGCGGAGGCGAGCTTCGGCGACGCCGTGCGCGCGATCAAGGATGCGTTCGATCGCGGCGGCCGCGAGGCGGCGGCGAAGATCGTGCCCGACGAATTGATCGACGCGGTGGCGCTCGCCGGTACCCCGGATACGTGCCGCGACCGCCTCGCGGCCTATCGCCGCGCGGGGCTCGCGCTGCCCATCGTGAGTCCGCGCGTCTCGGGCGCCGACGGCAAGAAGATGGCGATGGCTGCGATCCGGGCCTGCGCCCCGTGATAGCCTCCGGGTGCCCATGGTGCAGGGCTGCCTCTCATCGGCCCGCGCGGCCTCAGCCCGCAGCGGAGCGGCTCAGTGAAAGGGCGAACACGAATGAACACGACGAGCGGTTACCACACCACCGTGAGCGGGACGGTGATCAAGTACAAATAGCTATTGCCAGCCGGGCGGAACGACAGCGACGCCCCGGAGACCCTTGGCGACGAGGTCGGCCACCAGGTGGTCGCGGACCGGGCCCACCAGGATGTTGGCGCGACGGAAGACGTTGACGTCGGGCGCAACGGGCGGGCCGTAGAGACGCGCCATCGCCGCCTTCAGCTTCTGGGTCGTCGCCGTCACGGTCTCGATGTGGAGTCCGAGGCCGGCCTGGAGATGCTCGATCACCTCCACCTGCGAGGGATCGTCCATCGCGACCACGAGGACGTCGTCGACGCGGAACAACGGGATGACGAGGTGCCGGGTCGCGAACCGCTGCGAGATCAAGCAGGTGAGCGCCTGGTCGATCGAGATCGGATCCAGGTCGAAGAAGTTGATGTGCAGCTGCGTGCACAACGCGTCCCGCATCACCGTTTCGTTCACGTGGCGCAGCTTGATGAGCGCCTGCCCGATCGGCATCGGCGTCCGCCGCTGGAAGGCGAGGGCCTCGTGCAATTGCTCCGCGCTGATCCGGCCGGCCTTGACCAGAATCTCACCGAGGCGGGAGCGTCGCTTGTGGTGCTGGAGCAGGGCGTTGAGCTGCCTGCGGGTGATCAGCTTGTTGGCCAGCAGCACCTGCCCGATCGGCACGTAGGTCGGGGACACCGCCTGAAGCCGCAACGCGGCCTCGAGCTGCGCCGCGGTGATGTACTTCTCGTCGACCAGGATCTCGCCGAATCGGCGCGCGCTCGGAGACTCCGCGCCGTTCGCCGGGGTCGCGGTCGTGTGCGCGGGGCTTGCGTGCGCCGTCACGACGGGCCCCCCGCTCGGGTGGCGCGGTGGCTCCGGTCCCCGGCTGAAATGGCTGACGACCTTGGGCTCTCGGCTGAAGTCGCTCACGGTGCCCTCCCGCACGAGAGACAGAGGCATCCAGCGTGCCGAGAGGGGGCCGCGCGTCTAAAGCCTCACGACACTTGACGCTTCGACGGCGCGTCACGCTGGATCGAACGCGGACACGATCCGACCAGCGGTCAGTTCCTTGCCAGTTCGAGCACCGCTCGGCCGGCGGTCGGCGCAGACCGCGCCGCCCTTGAGCACGAGCTCGATGCGCCCCGGATCGAGGAGCACCCTCACGTCGTCGAGCGGGTTGCCGTTCACCACCACCACGTCGGCCAGCCGGCCCTTCTCGAGCGTCCCGAGCTCACGCTCGAGGCCGAGACACCGGGCCGCCCACTGCGTGGCCGCCCGCAGCGCCTGCATCGGCGTGAGGCCCGCCTCCACGAGGTATCTGAGCTCCAACGCGTTCTTTGGATGCCCGTGGCCGCCGGCGTCGGTGCCGGCGGCGATCGGCACGCCGAGCTCGAGCGCGCGCCGGATGCTCGCGAGGTGGTGCGGGTGGAGGTCGATCGCGCGCGCTCGCACGTGGGGCGCGACGCTTTCGCGATGGTACACGTACACGGTCAGCGTCGGCACGAAGAAGGTGCCCTGCGCGGCCATCTTGGCCATCAGCTCGGGCTCCTCGTCCAGGTAACAGCCGTGCTCGATCGAGTCGACGCCGGCCGCGAGGGCGGTCCGCAGGCCGGGGCCGCCGAGGGCGTGGCACATCACGCGTCGTCCGAGCGCGTGCGACTCCGCCACCAGCGCCTGCATCTCCTCGAGGGAGAAGGCCGCGTCCCGCGGTCCGTGGCCGGCACGCGAGCTCGCGCCGCCGGTGGTGGCGGTCTTGATCACGTCCGCCCCGGCCCGCACGATCGTGCGCACGACGTCGCGCACCTCGTCGGGCCCGTTGCCCACGCTCCTGGGCAGCAGCGGATCGTACGCGGCGCAACACTCGTGGCCCGACGGGCTCACCCGATCGCCGATACCGCCCGTCGGCGAGATGATCTGGATGCCGAGCACCAGGCGGGGCCCCGCGATCAGCCCGTGCTCGATGGCGACCTTGAATCCCGCGTCGAGGCCGCCGGCGTCGCGGACGGTCGTGTACCCCATGGCGAGCGTCTCGGCGAGCACGCGCGCCGTGCGCAGGTGGGCGGTGCTGGCCGGCTCGTCCAGTCCCCAGCGCGTCGCGAGCGCGTAGCCGTGCGACGCCATGTGATCGTGAGCATCGATCAGCCCGGGGATCACGGTGCGGCCGCTCACGTCGACGACGTCGGCGTCCGGCGGCCACGTCAGGCCCGTGCGCGGGCCGGCGGCGATGATGCGCTCGCCGTCGATGACCAGCGCGGCGTCCGACACCGGGATGGCGCCGGTGCCGTCGATCAGGGTGGCGCCGGTCAGGACACGGGTCATCTCAGCGGCCCCCGGTCGCCTGCAGCGTGACGCCGGTGATGTAGCTCGCCTCGGCGGAGGCCAGGAAGAGCACGGCGTTGGCGATCTCGATCGGCTGCCCCAGGCGACGCAGCGGCGTCATGTGGTTCGGGCTGTACTCCACCGTCTCGTTGAGTCGGCGCAGGGCCGGGCCCGTGCGATCCGCGTCGATCGGCCCCGGCGCCACCGCGTTGACGTTGATGCCGTACTCGGCGAGCTCGAGGGCCACGTCGCGGATGAAGCCGTGGACGCCGGCCTTGGCGGCCGAGTACGCGGAGCCGCCCTGGTAGTAGGCGGTCCACGGCGTGCCCTCGCGCGCGCCCGAGGAGAGGCAGACGATGCGGCCGGAGCGCTGCTTCATCATGTGCGGGACCGCGGCCCGCGTGCAGAGGAACGTGCCGCGCAGATTCAGGCGGATGGTGAAGTCCCAGTCCTCCAGCGCCATCTCCCAGATCTTCGCGTTGCGGCTGCCGCCGACGTTGTTGACGAGGATGTCGAGCCGGCCGTGGCGTGCCACCGCGTCGGCGACGAGGCGGGCCGCCGGCGCCTCGTCGGTGAGGTCACCGACCACGCCGAACGCCTGGCCGCCCGCGGCGGTGATGTCGCTCACCGTCCGGTCCAGGCCGGATGTGTCGATGTCGCCCAGCGCCATGCGCGCGCCCTCCTCGGCGAGGCGCAGCGCGATCGCGCGACCGAGCCCGCTGGCCGCTCCGGTCACCACCGCCACCTGATCCTGTACGCGGCCCATGGGATTCTCCTTGGCGCGGAGTGGTAGTGTCTCACGCGTGAGGCGGCGCGAGCCTTGAGCCGACTGACCGGCAACCAGCGGCGCTACCTCCGCGCGCTGGGACAGCGCCTGGCGGCGACGCTGCACGTCGGCCACGACGGCGTGACCGACGCGGTCGTAGGCCAGGCCGACGCACAGCTCACGGCGCACGAGCTGATCAAGGTGCGGATGGGCGAGAACGCGCCCCGGAGCCGTCACGACATCGCCGACGAGCTGGCCGGGCGGACGAACGCGGAGCTCGCGCAGGTCCTGGGCCGGACGGCGCTGCTCTATCGTGCGCGGACGGACGAGCCGACGATCGTCCTGCCGCCCTGACGGCTACGTCTGCAGCACGCGTCGGATTTCGGTCTCCGCCCACAGCATCGCGTCCTTCGGGCTCGCCGCATTGGTGACGACCTTCGCGAACATGTTGGGAATGATGTAGCTGTTCGTGATCATCTGGATGCGCTCGTCCGGCGGCGCCGGCCAGCCGTAGAGGTGCGAGTACTGCGCGAGCGCCTTGAGCGGCTTGTACTTCGGGTCCAGGTTCCATACCGGATGGTTCTCCATGTCGCGCCACACGGGATGATTGTAGTTGTCGCCCGACATGATCCACTCGTGATACTGCGCCGGCTCGAAGAACCAGCGAAGGAACTCGCGGGCGGCGTCGACGTTCTTGCTGAACTTCCAGACGGCGAGGCTTCGCGGCACGCCGACGGTGTGACGTCCGGCCGGCCCCGCCGGCGACAAGTGGAAGCCGGTCTGGTCGGCGACCGGCATCTTCTTCTCCTTCGCGACGACGTAGTGGCTGATCGGATTGTGGATCCACGAGCCCGCTCCCGAGTTCAGCCACTGATTGTTCGACGCGTTGTCCCACGAGAGCACGACCGGGTCCATGGCGTCCGTGTACAGGGCGCGGACGTAGTCGATGACCGCCTCCGTCTCCTTCGACCTGATCGCGATCGTGCGGCCGTCGGCCGCCACGTCCTTCGCGCCATAGGACCAGAGGATCGAGTACAGGGTGGTGACGGAGTCCGTCGTCTGACTGATGGCGAAGCCGACCGGGTGACCGAGCTTCTTCAGCTTCCGTCCGGCCCGAAGCAGATCCTCCCAGGTGTCGGGTGCCTTCTCGCCGACCTTCTCGAAGAGATCGATGCGATGGCTGCCCGGGAAGGAGATGTAGAGGTAGGGGACACCCAGCCACTGGCCCTTGACGTACGCGTGCTCTTTGGCGAACGGATACCAGTCGCCGTGCTTGCTCGCGAGGTCGTTCGCGATGTCGGAGACGTCGGCGAGCCCCGCCTGAAAGAGCCACGGGTAGTGCATCTCGAGACTCACGATGTCGTGACCACCTTTCGACATGAGCTCGGCCGCCAGCTTGGCGGACATCTGCACGCTCTGAATGTGGTCGGTGCGCACGCTCACGCCGGTCGCCTTGGTGAAGCGCTTGCCGAGCTCGGCGAGCTTCACGTCCGACGCGGGCGCGTAGTTCACGGCGGTCAGCAGGCTGATCTCTCTGGCCGCCCAGCCGGCCGGCGGGCGCCCCGTGGCCAGGATTCCGGCGAGGCCGGCGGCGGCGTGTCCCGTGGTCCGAACGAACGCGCGTCGGCTGAGGTTCATCGCGCACCTCCGAGATCGAACGTAAGGAGAATCACCGCGCACTGTCGCGCAGGGGCAAGTATAGTCGGGGGCATGAGCTCCCTGACGGTTCTCGCGTGCCTGCTGGTGTGCGGCGTGCTGGGCGGCTGCGCCGGTCCTCTACGGCTCGGGCAGCTGCCCACGGACGAGGAGAGGTGTGTGAATGGCGGCGGCGTGTTTCATGCCGGCCTGTGCGACTATTGCCGCTGAGCCATGACCGAGTTCAAGCCGTTGACGTACGAGGCGCTGACCGTCGGGGAGGAATTCGTCTCCGACGCGTACCTCGTCACCCCGGAAGACGTCGACACCTACGCCTTCGCGGTCGACGATCATCACCCCTGGTTCTTCGGGCCGTCGCCGTTCGGCGGCCCGGTGGCTCATCCCACGCTGGTTGCCAATCAAGCCTTGCGCTTGCGCCACAGCCGGTATGTCGTGCACGCCGGGCTCCACGCGAAGATGCAATTCGAATTTCTCGAGCCGATCCGGGCGGGCATGCGCGTTCGCTCCCGCGGCCGGGTGGTCGACAAGTACGAGCGGCGCGGCAAGCAGTACATGGTGACGGAGTTCGTCACCGAGGACGACGCCGGCACGACGCTCGTCCGCGGCCAATTCACGCAGATGCTGATCCCGGCCTAGGCGGCGGACCATGGCCATCGCTCACGACATCGCCGTCGGCCAGGAGCTCCCACCCCTGGAGAAAGACCTGACACAGCGGCACATCGACGCGTATTCCGGCGTGCGGACGCGCTCGATTCACACCGACGAAGCCTGGGCGCGCCAGAAAGGCTTCCGGACCACGCTGGCGCAGGGGATGATGTCGACGGCATACGTCTCGGAGATGATGACGCGGCTTCTCGGCGCCGGCTTCATCAAGGGTGGCACGATGGCCGTCGCCTTCGTCAAGCCGGTCTACGCCGGCGATCGCCTCACCGTTCGCGGCGTCGTGAAAGAGGTGCGGCCCGAGAAGGATGGGACGCGTGTCGTGGTCGAGGTGTGGTGCGAGAACCAGCACCGACAGAAGACGGCGGTGGGGAGCGCCAGCGGACTGCTCGCCTGAGCCTCAGCCGTGGGACTCGGACGACGTCGGCACCAGCGCCTTGATGGTGCCGCAGAGCTTATCGAGGTCGACCGGCTTGATCAGGACCGCGTCGAAGCCCGCGCCCGTCGTATCCATATACTGCTCCGAGAACCCGGTGAGGGCGATCGCGGGCAACGATCCGCCCCGCGCATGACCTCTGAGCGTGCGAAGCAGCTCGACGCCATCCATGTGCGGCATGGCGAGGTCGGTGACGATCGCGTCGACCCACGGCGTCGCCTCGAGGTGCGCCAGCGCTTCGAGGCCGTTTCGCGCTGCCATCACGCGCGCACCGCAGGCCCTGAGGAACGTCGACAGGACGTCGAGCGAGTCGTCGGTGTCCTCGGCAACGATCAGCGTGAGGCCGGAGAGATCCGGCAGGTCGATTGGGCGCATCACCGCGATAACCTTACGGCCTCCCGGCTCCGCCGTCTACGTAGGAAAATCGTTTCCCAGTCCGGGGCACCCGCCACCGCGCGACCGCGTCGGTCCGCGTGTGATACAAAGGCCCCCATGACCAACCAGCTGCCGCGCGTCCACGAGATCGAGCATCATGCCGCCGAGCGGGCGACGACGCGCCCGGTCGTGTCCGGCATGCACGGCGTGGTCGCCGCCGGCCATCCGCTCGTGTCGATGGCGGGGATGCGCATGCTGCTCGCCGGCGGCAACGCCTTCGACGCGGCGGCGGCCGCCGGTTTCGCCGCCGCCGTGGTGGAGCCGACGGCCTCCTATACGCTGTGCGGCGAGTGCGTGGCGATGGTCCACGACGCGCGACGACGCGAGAGCGTCGCGGTGAGCGGGCAGGGCACGGCCCCGGCGCGCGCGACCATCGACGTCTTTCGCCGGCGCGGCCTGGAGCGCATCCCGACCGGGCCGGGCGCCGACGCGCACCTGTCGTTCACGGTGCCGGGCGCCGTCGACGCGTATCTCACGCTGCTCGAGACGTACGGCACGAAGTCGGTGAGCGAGGTACTGATCCCCGCGCTGCAGTACGCGGAGCGCGGCTTCCCGATGTACGAGTACATGCACCGCATGCTCGCGATCCCCGAGACCCGCGCACAGTTCGCGCTCTACCCGCCCGGCGGCGCCGGCGTCTTCTATCCTGGCGGCCGCGCGCCGCGCGTCGGTGAGCTGTTCGTGCAGCCGGCGCTGTCCGGCACGCTCCGGCGTCTCGTGGAGGCCGACGCGAAGGCCGGCGGCGATCGCCTGGCCGGCATCGCCGCCGCGCGCGAGCGCTTCTATCGCGGCGACGTCGCGTCGATGATCGGCGCCTTCTCGGAGAAGTGGAACGGCCTGCTGCGCGCGAGTGACCTCGCCGGCTACCGGGCGCGCGTCGAGCCGCCGCTGCGCACGACGTTCGCGGGCCGGGAGATCCTCGGCCAGGCGGCGTGGACGCAGGGGCCGGTGCTGATGCAGGCGCTCGGCATGCTCGCGACGCTGGATCTGAGGGCCATGGGCCACAACTCCGCCCGCTACGTCCACGTGGTGTCGGAGAGCCTGAAGCTCGCCTTCGCCGATCGCGAGCGGTACTACGGCGACGTGCCGACCGTGCCGCTCGCCGAGCTCCTGGCGCCCGCGTATCTCGCCGAGCGCGCGTCGCTGATCGCGCCCGACCGCGCGATGCTCGCGGCGCCGCCGTCCGGCACCCCGCGGAGGGCGGTGACGCCGGCCCCGGCGCCGGCCGTGGCCGACGGCACGACGCACATCGCGGCGATCGACGGGCGCGGCAACATGATCGCGTTGACGCCCAGCGGCGGCGTCTTCCGGAAGTCCGCGTTCGCGCCCGAGCTGGGCTGCACGCTGAGCACGCGAAGCGAGATGTTCGTGCTCGAGGACGGCCATCCGAACGCGCTGGCGCCGGGCAAGCGGCCGCGCACGACCCTGGTGAGCTATCTGATCTGCGAGAACGGCGCGCCCGTGATGACCGTCGGCTGTCCGGGCGGCGACGATCAGGCGCAGGCCGACCTCCAGATCGTCCTCAATCTGGTCGTCTTCGGCATGAACCCGCAGCAGGCCGTCGAGGCCCCGCGCTTCGCGACGCAGACGCTCGTGAACTCGTTCTATCCGCGCGTGTACAAACCCGGCCAGCTCAACGTCGAGGCGGCCATTTCCGAGAGCACGCGCGCCGAGCTGCGCGCCCTCGGCCACACGGTGACCGAGATCGGCGCGTGTGGGGTCGGCGCGGTCGTCACGCGTCGAGATCCAGAGACCGGTGTGCTGTCGGCCGGCGCCGACCCGCGCCGTCCGACCTACGCGCTGGCTTTCTAGGAGAGAACCATGCCCAGTCAGAGCGACAAGGCTGCGACCCTCCGCGCCCTGCACCGAGGCCCGCGCTCGTTCGTGATCGCGAACGCGTGGGACGCCGGCTCGGCGCGCGCCCTCGCCGCGCTCGGGTTCCCGGCGCTGGCGACCTCCAGCGGCGCGCAAGCGGGCGTGCTCGGCCGACGCGACGGCGCCGTGACGCGCGACGAGGCGCTCGCGCATTGCGGAGCCATCGCGGCCGCGACCGATCTTCCCGTCTCCGCCGATCTGGAGAAGGGCTTCGGCGACGCGCCGGAGGCGGCGGCGGAGACCATCCGTCTCGCCGCCGGCGTCGGGCTGGTCGGCGGCTCGATCGAGGACGCGACCGGCGACAAGGCCACGCCGCTCTACGACATCGCCCACGCTGTCGAGCGCGTGGCGGCGGCGGTGCAGGCCGCGCGCGCGCTGCCGTTTCCCTTCACGCTGACGGCGCGCGCGGAGGGCTTCCTGCGCGGCAACACGAATCTCGACGACGCGATCAAGCGGTTGCAGGCGTTCGAGAACGCGGGGGCGGACGTGCTCATGGCGCCGGGGCTGCCCGA
>Ga0134085_10000085_pt1 | contig 30001 bp, 24 predicted proteins | sample 15_taG_10_FD_123125 | JGI IMG/M metagenome (GOLD analysis project Ga0134085, IMG submission 123125) | Grasslands soil microbial communities from the Angelo Coastal Reserve, California, USA - 15_D_Rain_20cm_2_09182015 | ecosystem: Environmental > Terrestrial > Soil > Grasslands ...
CGCCCGCGGCCACAGCCCCGGCCGTAACAAGTCCGAATTCTGCCGACATCTTTGCGGGCAGCAATCAGAAGACAAGCTCATCTTCGGCCCACGTGCTGCACCCTCAGGGGGCAACAGCCACCTTGTCAGCTCGTTCGCATACGACGGAGCCCGCCAAGCCCGCCATCGCATCAGCGCCACCCCCCGCTCAACCGCATTCGCGCGAAATTGCGAGTAAGACTAAGCCGCCCTCCAGGACCCCAGCGGAACTGTGGGCCTCTGTGCAAGCCGGCAACAGCAAGGCAGCCTTGGAGCTCGCCGAACTCTACATCCAGGGAGATGGCGTGCCCCAGAACTGTACGCAGGCGCGCGTGCTTTTGATGGTGGCGTCCGAGAAGCGAAATACGGGAGCCATTAAGAGACTGCAGGAACTCGACAAGACGGGCTGCCCGGGCGAGTAGAGGTCGAATCAGGACTGCCGGGCACGCAATGAGATAAGTCCAGAACGCTGTCGAGCGGCTCTGGAATCGCGGCACACTTCCTTCCAAAGTGATCAAACTGGGCGACGGATACCGAGCTTGCGCATGCGGGCCTGGAGCGTGGTGCGCTTCATGCCGAGAAGGACGGCGGCGCCCTGGGGGCCGGCGATGCGCCATTGTGTCTGCTTCAAGGCGCGGAGGATGTGCTGGCGTTCGGCTTCTTCGAGCGTGGAGATTGAGGCGGCAGGGGAGGGCAAGGAAGGGAATGAAGTAAAGGAGGAAGAGGATTCGGCGGGAGAAGCTGCGAGGCCCGTGGCCTTGAGTTCGGAAACGGGAACACGAAGCTCCTTGCCCGGAGAGAGCAGTACGGCGCGCTCAATGAGGTTTTCGAGTTCGCGCACGTTGCCCGGCCAGGAATAGTGCGAGAGGGCGTCCATAATGTCAGCCGGAATGTATTGGACATCTTTATTGAGCCGGCGGCTGAAGATCTGCACGAAGTACCGCACCAGAAGAGGAACATCCTCCGGGCGTTCGCGAAGCGCAGGGATCTGAATAGGGAAAACGTTGAGCCTGTAATAAAGGTCGCTGCGGAAGGCGCGCTCGCTGACGAGTTTGGCAAGATCCTGGTGCGTGGCGGCGACCACGCGGACATCCACGCGCTGCGTGCGGTTGCTGCCGAGGCGCTCAAATTCCTGCTCCTGCAAGACGCGCAACAATTTAGGCTGGAGGTCGAGTGGGAGGTCGCCGACTTCATCGAGAAAAAGCGTGCCGCGGTCGGCCAGTTCAAAACGGCCGATTTTTTGATTCATTGCGCCGGTGAACGCGCCCTTTTCATGGCCGAATAACTCGGATTCGAGAAGGCCGCTGGGAATAGCGGCGCAATTGACCTTGACGAACGTGCGCTCGCGACGCGGGCTGAGATTGTGGATGGCCCGGGCAAAGACTTCCTTGCCGGTTCCGGTTTCTCCCAGGAGGAGAACGGTAGTGCCCGCGGGAGCGGCAAGCTCCACCTGGGCGAGAGCGCGTTTCAGCGCACTGCTATCGCCGATGATCTCTTCAAAATTAAATTCGCTGCGGATTTCTTCTTCAAGGTAGAGCTTTTCCTCGGCCAGCTTGTTTTTCAGAGCGTCGATTTCCTTGAATGCCAGGGCGTTTTCGACGGCGATGGCGATTTGCGTGCTGACCTGCCGAAGCAGCTCGACGTCCTCTGGGGCGAAAGCATCGTTGCGGCGGCTGGCCAGATTGAGCGAGCCGAAGGTGCGGCCGTGGGTGATAAGCGGAACGCAGCAGATCGTCTGGATGCCGTCTTTGCGCAGCATGGCGATGATTTCGCTCGGATAACGTTCGAGTTCCGCGCCGCGCGCCAGGAGAGGCAGACCGGTGGAGATGGCGTGGCCAGCAGGAGATGTATCGCGCGGCACGGTGATTTCGCGGTTGAGCAAACCGGGGCGGCCAGGAAAATCGAGCGCATGAATTTTCAACAAGCCGGTGGCGGGATCGAGGAGCGCGAGGCTGGTGTAGTCATGGTGAATGACGCGTTCGAGGGTGGAAACGATGCCGCGGAAAACTTCGGAGACCTCGCGGCTGATCACCAGAACGTTGTTAATCTCCAGGAGAACGCGCAGGCGGTCGCGTTCGCGGGCAAGCTGCGTTTGGTAGGCCTGAGAATTCTCGAAATTGAGCGCGTTGTCGACGGCCACGGCGACCTGGCTGGCGACGCGCTGCATGAATTGTAGCTCGGTGTCCGTGACGCCCTGCGGCACAAGGCGGCCGAAGCCCATCGAACCGATACGGCGCTGCGCCGTGGTCAGCGGAAAAATCGCCATGGAACGGACGCCGTGTTCGCGGAGGCGCCGCATGAAGTCCGGGAAGCGCGTTTCTTCGTCGACATCGTTGATGACCAGAGGCTGCTGCGTCTGCCAGACCCAGCCGGAAGGATGGCCTTCGATGGGCGATTCCATGCCAGCGACTTTTTCCGTGGGGATGCGACTTTCGAGAATATGAAGACGCATGACGTTGCGGACGGGATCGTGCAGGACGAGGGTCAGGAAGTCGAATTCAATAACAGAATGGAGGCGGCCCGCAAGATCGTGGAAAAGCGCGGGGAGATCGCGCTGCTGGGCGATGGCTTCGCTGACTTCGAGCAAGGCTTCGAGCTGACGCCGGGAATGCTCGAGGGGCGAGGCGAAGGCAACTTCGGGCGGTGAAATGACGGGATCCGCCATAGAAGGCAGGATAACACCCACGTTGGCGGAGGCTCAACTTAACACCGCCGCGAGTTGGTCCACAGACATGCTTCGAGGAGTTCGTTCAAGTCAAACTTGAAACGTTGTATGCGTGAGTATGGCGGGCGCCGGTGGTGATGAGGCGCTCGATGGAGTCGACGGCCTGGATGCCGCCGCGGGCGCCGATGGCAGTGCAGTTGAGCGCAGCGGCAGCGCAGCCGAAATCGAGCTGGCGCTGCAGCGGCCAGCCTTGCAAGAGTCCGTAAATGAAGCCCGCGTGAAAAATATCTCCGGCTCCGGTGGTATCCACGGCTTCCACGCAAAAAGCAGCGGCGTAGGAGAAGCGCGAGCCATCCCAAGCCAATACGCCTTCTTCGCCAAGAGTCGCCGCGGTAAGGCGGCAGCCAAATCGTTCGCGGAGCGCGGGGAGAGACTTACGCAAATCCGGTTCTTCCATCAATTGCCCGGGAATATCCCTGCTGGTGATGAGGTAGTCAACGCTTTTCAAAAGTTCCTCGACACCGGGATAGGGTTCGTCCAAGTCCGCGATGACGGGAACGCCGGCGGAGCGCGCCCAGCCTGCAGCGGCAGCCGCCGCAGCCGTATCGTGGCCATCGACGTGAAGAGCGCGGGCAGTGACGATCCACTCGTGATCTAACTCTTCGGGACGGAGGATCAAGCGGTCATCGCGTTTCCAAAGGACAGTGCGCTCGCCGGCGTCGTCGACCAGGATGAAAGCTTGCTGGCTCGGACAGCCAGGCGCCGAGAAAAGATGCGCTTCGACGCCGAGGCGCGCAAATTCCGCGCGATGAAGCGCGGCGGCGCTGTCGTCCCCAATCTTGCCAACGTAACGTGCGCGCAAGCCCCACTGCCCGCAGGCAATCACGGCCGTGGCCACCTGGCCACCGGGCAGCACTTTTGCTGAGCGAAACTCGACTTTGGAGCCGCGCGCGGGATAGTGCGCGACGGGAATCAGAGTGTCCGTAGCGTTGAGCCCGACGCCGACTACATCCACTTTGGAGGGATTCGTCATAAAGGACCCGGCAACTTTACCGGATGCGTGGACGTTTTCAAAGGCGGAGCAAGTGCGTCAGTGGAAGCGCGTGGTGCGCCAGAGGGCGAGACCGCAAACAATAAGGAGCAGGAACAGGGCCGCGGTCAAGAGCGCGGCCGGTCCCCAGTGAAGGGACAACTGCGGGACGCGAGCCATTGCCGCAAAGATCACGAACAAGCTGGTGGCGAGGACAACCAACAGCCAGTCCAGCGCGTCGCGGGAAGGTTTGGCTTCGGTGAGGAGCTGGCGGCCGTCCATGCGTGCTTCGACGAAATCCGCCGCGACGCCATAGCGGTCGCTCTCGCGAATGGCCGCCTCTTTCCAGTGGGTCTGCTCTTGGCCAGTGGCCGAAGAAAACGCGATGGCGCCGACTCCCAGCATCATGAGGAAAGAGCCCCCGATGACTTCGAGGTAGATGGAAGAACTGCGGCCGTGCAACTCGCCAAAAACAAAAATTCCCCACAACAGCCCCCAGAGCTGGTTGGAGTTGGAGAGCGGGATGCCGCGGCTGATGCCCACGTACTTTGCAGCAAATTGCTGGAAGATGTCGCCAATCACCCACACGAAGCCGCCGAGCATCAGCCAGAAAATAACGCTGCGCGCGCTGAGCAAGTCCTGCCACAACGGAGCCAGTCCCAGCGAACTGACTGAAAGGAGCGTCATCATGCCCAGTTCGCCGAACGAAAAGAAAGTGACAAACGAAAGCGGATTCATGCCGGTCAGGTAAGCCTTGCGGTACGGAATGTACATCGTGCCCCAAAGAATTCCGGCGCCGAGAGCGGCCCAGACTCCGTGGAGAGAATGAGCGGCGGGGCCGTGCCCTGAGGACGACGCGATGGCCAGGAGCGTCGCACCGGCGCACATGACCAGCGCTCCGCCGAGGACGCCGGCGAGACGGCGCCAGCCGGCCTGGCGCAGCTCGTTGAAGAAAAGAAATCCCCAGAGAATGCCGAGAAGGCTGTTGGAGTTCCACAAAGGGAAGGCGATGCTCAGGCCGATGTCACGAATGGCAAAAATCGTCAGCGTGTTGGCCACGGCCCAAAGGCATCCGGCAAGCAGAGCCCAAATCACCAGGTGAGGCGCGCGGCGAACATCGGCGCGAACGGACGAAGTGCCTAGAATGAGCGCGGGCAGGCTCCAGCGCGCGAGAAAAACGCCAATGACCATGATGAGCGAAATGACCATCGGCGAAATGCCGATGGAAACGAGTTTGGTGGGCGCTTCCGCAGCGCCCAGCCACGCTCCCGCCGCGAAGCCAGAAAGGATGCCGAGGAGCTGCAGCTTTTTCGCACGTGTTTGGGTTGCGTTGGTAGTCTGCGTATAAACGACCGGCGGCATTTTGCTCCAATCCGAAATCAGCGAATAAATCGAAGAAGCAGCAATCCACCCATCAGGACCGCGACGGGAACCCAAAAATGGATGTCGCTGAGAATGCTGGCCCACCGGCCGCGCGCGTTCGTGTTCGGTTCAGGCGTGTTCATATTTTAACTATTTGTAATCCAAGCGCGATAGATTCAAGATCGGCGCAGATTATAGCCTTAAAGCTCGGCGTTTTCCGAGCAGCCAAATCAGCGTGGACACCAAATCAGCGTGACACCAAATCAGCGTGGACTTGACGGCGCATCCGTGCGAGCCGTAAGCTCCACGGCATTTCGCGATTGCATCATCGGCGAACTAGCATCCAGGAGGAGCGAATGGCGAGCAGGCTGGCAAAGATCTATATTGTGCTGAGCGGGGCGATCCTGGTTGTGGTCGGCGCGGTGGGGTTCTTTCGCCATGAAATGTTCAACCTCACATTTCCTGCCGCCCATAACATCTTTCACCTCGCCAGTGGAGTAGTCGCTCTCTGGGCCGGTCTCCGGAAGAGTGCCAATGGCCCGCGGCGGTTTGGCGTGATTTTTGGCGCGATCTATACGTTCGTGGCCGTCTCGGGCTTCGCCGGTATGCGCGATCTCGGCCCAATCCAATTGGACTTGAACACGCATTTCAATTTCATCCACCTCGGAGTTGGCCTGCTCAGCCTGGCGGCCGGCTTGGCCAGCTCAAGACCGGTCGTGTCCCATTAAGCGGAACTCCCAGCGCAGAGAATCACGTCGTCAAACGATCGGGAGAGATGGGTCGCAATTGCCAGGCCGCAAGCGAAGTCAGCGCAAGCCGATCATTGTCGCTGACGCGAATGCGGAGAGGTCCGTCCGGCTTGCGATAGTACCGTGTTGTGACGGCATGTTTGGAGTTGCAGATCAGCTCGGCGACAGAAGCGTCAAGAAAAAGATGAAACTCGATTTCGCGCTTTGGTCCAAGCGGCACGTCCAGCGGAATGCCGTTGACGGAGAGCATTGCCGAGGCGGCGCCTTTCGGCTCCAGCTTGGCGGACCACCAGAAGCCGCCGCGGTCGGCCAGCGTAAATGCGGCAGGCAGCGAGTCGGATTTCCAGGTTATTTCTCCGGCGAGATTCTCGATTTGGATTTCATCCATCGCGTGCCCAAGCTGGGAGGAGTCCGCGCGCTGCGGTGGAATAGCGAAGGACTTCGCGCGGAGCGTTTTTGCTTCCGAGGCAAAGCGCATTTCAAGGACGCCTTCCGAATGGATGGATAGAATTCTGGGCAAGGCCATGCAGCCCGCCCAACCGGCGGCGCTGAATTCGGCTTCGGGGCGCGTCTCCGGTATCCAGCCCCAGAGGATGCGATTGCCTTTGGCGTCGAGCTGAGTTTTCTGCGCGTAGTAGGCGCCGTGGTCGAGGGTGCCGCGCCTCTCGGAATGAAAAACATGCTCCTTGGGATCGAGCTCGCCGGATTCCCAAATCACCTGGCCCGCAGTCGAGTAGAGCAACACGTGCTTCTTTCCCAGCGGGAAAAAGTCCGGGCACTCCCACATCTCCCCGGACTCCACGGGATTGATAGACTCCTTTCCCGTCCACTTTCCAGAAGCCAGCGGGTGCAAGTACTCCCACGCGCGCAAATCCTTCGAGCGGTAGAGAAGCACGCGTCCTCCTTGCTTGGCGAGACCCGAGCCGACGCCGAGATACCACTGGTTATCTTCGCGCCAGAGAAAGGGATCGCGGAATCCCGTCAAACCGGGTTCGCTCGGTGGCTGTATCACTGGCTGCTTCCATTTGTTCCAGGTGAGCAGTTGCGGATCAGATGAAGTGGCGAGGCACTGGACCTCGCGGAAGTTGTGAACGCCGTCGCGGAGAGTCGCTTGTTCAGGAGCGCAGGACTTCACTCCGGTATAGAGAACTGTTGCGGTGCCGTGATCGTCTGCGGCGCTTCCGGTGAAACATCCGTCGGCGTCGTCCCAACCGGGAGTCGGAGCAAGCGCAACGGGCAAATGGCGCCAGTGGATCATGTCATCGCTCACGGCATGAGCCCAGTGCATGTCGCCCCAGACGGCTGTGTTCGGGTTGTATTGAAAAAACATGTGGTACCGGCCATTCCAGTGAATGGGGCCGTTGGGATCATTCATCCAATTTTTTGCTGGAAGCAGATGATATTGGGGGCGAAGCGGATCGGCAACGAGGCGCTCACGCAAATCCTCACTCTTCCAGAGAAACGGCGGCAGAGAAGCCCACGCGCTGGAGGCGCTGAGAGTCCGCACGAAGTCGCGCCGCAAAATTCGCATGCCGATTATCCCTTTAGTTTAGATCCCCGTCTGCAGCTGAAGCTTGCCTATTGCTTCTCGGGCTTGGAGTGCGCCGCCGCTTGTTCGCTTTTGTATGCTTTCCAGGCTCCGTCGATGACGTAAGCGTGAATCGCGTCCGCATCCTGCACGGTCATCTTTTCATGCGGGAAAGCAAACTTCGGTGGATCGGCGAAACCGGGCATGCCCTTGCTCCAGTGGCTGCCGCCCAGGACAATTTGATACCAATCTTTGTGAACGTCGTGCGGCATGTAGCGTAGATCGGGCACCGCGCCGTCGAGAACCCACGCGCCGCTCCCGTCAAGATTGGGAGAGTGGCAACCGTCGCATACAAACGTTCCATACAGCTTTTCGCCCTTGCGAATAATTTCCTCGCTCACGTTTTGCTCGGGAGGCTTGGGCACGGGCGGAATCACAATTTTAGGATACGGGAAAGGTGTGGTTGCGCCGAGCTTGAACGCATAGAGCCGCACGGGCCCACGTTTCGATTCGGGCGTAGCCATCGTGCGAGCTGGCGCGAACAAGCGTGAGCCTGAACCCCACCCGACGGGAGTTATGACGTACTGTTCGGCTTTCACGGAAAACGTGACGGGGATCGACTCGATGGCGGAGCCGGTTTTGACCGACCAAACTCTTTTGCCAGTGTCGGCGGTATAAGCCGCAAATTCTCCAGTGCCTTGCCCCTGAAAAACCAGGTTGCCTGCTGTGGAGAGAACGCCGCCATTGGTAGCGATTTCCTCTTCCACGGACCAGCGCGCCGATTGCGTAACTGGATCCCAGGCGATGAGGCGGCCGAATAATCCTTCGCCGCCTTCTCCTGCTTCGGACGCGCGCTTAGCATCGCCGCGACGATCGGTCGTGGGGACGTACACCAGGCCGGTCTGTGCGTTGTAGCTCATCGGCCACCAGTTGTGAACGGTCCACTGCCTTCCGCCGCCCTGGGACGCGGGAATCCGTACGGCGCGTCCCGTCGTCAAGTCCATCGAAGCCGCCCAAACAGTTTTGACGAGCGGCTTCGCGGAAAGAAGTTTTCCGGTTTTGGCATCGAGCACGAAAAAGAACCCGTTCTTTGGCGCGGTCATGGCCACGTGGCGTTTCTCGCCGTCGATGACGAGGTCGGCCATCACAATGTGATTGTTTTCGGAGTGCACGCCTTCGGTGCCGGTCTGGTAATGCCAGGCGTATTCTCCTGTGTTTGCGTTCAGGGCGATGATGCATTCGCCGAACAGCCGGTCGCCCTTCGCCTTAATCAGCCGGAACTCTCCGTAATCCACACCCACGCCCGCGGTTCCGAAAATGACCTGGTTTGTCGCGTCGTCGTAAGTTATGGCGTTCCAAACGTCGCCGCCGCCAACCCGCCACCATCCGTCGCCGGACCAAGTCTGCGCGGCCATTTCCAGAGCCTTCGTTTCGAATGGCTTCGAGGGATCACCCGGAACCGTCCAGAAGCGCCACGCTTCCTTGCCGGTTTCCGCGTCATAGGCAATCAGTGCGCCGCGCACGCCGTCATCCGAACCGTTGTAGCCCATCAAAATTTTCCCTTTCGCTACATGTGGCGCGCCGGTGATGCCGGTTTGCGTCGGTTCGCAGACTGTGGCCTCCCAAACTTTTTTCGCGGTTGCCGCATCGATGGCCACCAGGCGGCAGTCGCCTGTGCCGACGTATACTTTGCCGTTCCAAACGGCAACGCCGCCATTGGTCCGCGCGGAATACGAACCGTTGATAGCCTGGTCCAAGCGCACTTGAGGATCGAATTTCCACAACAGTTTCCCCGTGGCTGCCTCCACCGCATAAACTTTCGAAAGCGGTGCGCTGACGTAGATCACTCCATCGACAACGATCGGCTCCGACACGACGCCCATGGCGCTGTCCATATCCAGCGACCAGGCCAGGCCTAGGCCACCAATATTTTTGTCGGTGATTTGCTGCAACGGGCTGAAATGGCTGGCGTCAAAAGTGCGGCCGTTGAGCAGCCAGTTGCTTCCAATGGCCGCATCGGACATGACGCGCGTCTCGTTCACGTCGCCCGGTTTGGCCTTGTTGTCTGCGGAAGAGCGAAGCGCGATGGCAACTCCAATTGCGGCAATGACGAGAATCAGACCGAGAATAAGCCGTGGATTCATGCCAGACCGCCTTTCGCACAAGTTGCCGAAAATCCGCCGCGCCGATGCGAGATCGCTTGTCCCAATCGGACTGGCGTGGAATTTCCGCTTGTCATGTTAGAAGCGTGGCGGAAAGAATGTCAACGCGTGCGCGAATTTTCCAGGGCCGCGGGAATGAGCGCATTGGGCATTAGAATGAGACAATCGCTGTTTCATTTATGGGGAGTGAGATGAAAGCGCGGCTACAGGTGATGAAGTTCGGCGGCACGTCGGTTGGCGATGCTTCATGTATCGCCAGGACCGCCCAGATTATTGCGAACGCGGCAAAGGAGAATCCTTGCATAGCCGTGGTCTCGGCCATGAGCGGCGTCACGAACCGGCTGATCGAGGCGGCCAAGAAGGCGGAATTGGGAAACGCTGGAGAAGCCGGCGCGGTCATCGATGCACTGCGGAAACAACACGAAATTACTCTGACTAGCTTGATCCCGCGGGAGGAGGAACATGCGCGGACTCGTCCTCGGTTGGAGGAGGTCTTGGCGGAAGGGCGGCGGCTCTGCGAAGGAACGGCCCTGCTGCGCGAACTCACGCCGCGCGCCCTCGACGCAATTTCAAGCCTGGGAGAGCGGCTTTCCGCACCGCTGGTGGCGGCAGCCGTCAAAGAACTCGGACTGCCAAGCGAAGCGATTGAAGCAACGGAGCTGATCGTGACGGATTCCTTTCATGGTGGTGCGGAACCGCAGATGGAATTGACGCGCGCGAAATCGCAAGCGCGCTTGCGGCCGCTATTGGAAAAAGGAATTGCGCCTGTGGTGACGGGCTTTATCGGCGCAACCACGGAAGGCCAGTTGACCACGCTGGGGCGAGGCGGCTCCGATTACTCAGCGACGATCCTGGGTGCGGCGATGGATGCCGATGAAGTCATCATTTGGACCGATGTCGACGGTGTGCTGACCGCCGACCCGCGGCTGGTGGCGGAGGCGCGCACGATTCCGGTGATTTCGTATCGCGAAGCCGCGGAGTTGGCTTACTTTGGCGCGAAAGTGCTGCATCCGAAAACGTTGAATCCGGTCGTACAAGCTGCAATCCCCGTATGGATTCGCAACAGCTTTACGCCTGAAAAGCCCGGGACAAAAATCACGCCCGAAGGCCGCAGCATCGGCGGCGGCGTAAAGGCGTTGACGGCTATCCGCGACGTAACATTAATCAGTGTGGGCGGTCCGGGAATTGTCGGCTTGCCTGACGTCGTGGGGCGGACGTTCTCCACCACCGCCGAAGTGCGCGCCAACGTCTTGCTCATTTCACAATCGTCCTCGCAGAACGATATCTGCTTTATCGTTTCCACTGTGGATGCTCAGCGAACGGTTGAAGCCCTGCGGAAGGAGTTTGCGCACGACCTTGCGCATCACAAAGTGGAGCACATCACCGTGGATTCGAATATCGCGATCGTCGCCGTCGTCGGAGAGAACATGCGCGGAACGCCGGGAATTGCGGGCAGAACCTTCAACGCGCTGGGGCGGGACAACGTGAACCTGATCGCCATCGCTCAGGGCTCTTCGGAATCCAACATTTCCTTCGTGATTGACAAGAACGCCGTCAAAACGGCTCTGAATACCACTCACCGCGAGTTCCATCTGGACGGATCGCCAAACTGAGAGAACGGGTCCGCAGGAGAATTGGAAGCACGGCATCGCCAGTGAGCTATGGTAGGCCCGTGGGGACTCGAACCCCAGACCTCTACCGTGTCAAATCTCAAACCGGTCCGATAGGACACCACACAGAAGAACTCCAAGTGATAGGGAAAGACATTGTTTGCACAGGCTTAGCCACTATTCTCTACCTCTCACCTCTCGCCGATTGACATCAAGCGAGGCGCTTCGAGATGGAGAGGGATGCCAGAGTTACGACACAAAGCACGACACAATCCCAGCGAGCTCGCGGCCGTGCGCGAGGCCGACGTACTCATCGTGCTTTTGCCTGGAGGCTACGAAACGCAGGTCGAGATTGGAGCAGCTCTTGCACTCGAGAAGCCGGTCATCCTTCATACACCAGATCGTAAGAGCTTGGACACGCCTTACCCATGCGTATTTCACTACCATCTCGTAGTCAAAATCCTCGTATCTGAAATCCGGAATGTCGATGCGATCCTAGCTTACCTGTCACTGTGCAGCAAAGACTCGACAGTATATTGAGGCAGGTCTTTGTCGCGTGACAAATCTTTCAAATGCACCACTTGGTCGTGTCGAGTAGACTCCTGTTCATGTTATCCTCGATGAAAATCCTCCCATCTTCGAGCGCTGCGGCGTGGTCTGGGTCGGCAAAGCTGGCTCCAAGCAGGAAGGCGAAGTCGGCCTGGAAACCCGATAATCGGACATGTCCCGGTACCGATCCGCACGATGCCCATCTGGATTGCTTCCGGATTGTCAACGACTCGTGCGGGATGCAAAATTGAATGTTGACGCGCTGTTCAAAAACGCTCTTACAAATTTGGCTAGGGGCAGGCAATGTTAAGACATCTGACGGAACTGTGTCGGCGTGACACCCACGATTCGGCGGAAAACCTTGGTGAAATGGCTCTGGTCTGCGAACCCGGTCGCTTTTGCAATTTGACTGATCGTGAATTGGGCACTCCGGAGGAACATCTTTGCTCGATCTATCCTGCACCGTAGGGAGTACTGGTGAGGGCTTAAGCCGGTGCTCTTCTTGAATAGTTCACAAAAATAGTGCGGGCTCATTCCCGCGAGCTGCGCTAACTCCCAAAGCCGCATCTCCTTCGCGCAGTTTCCCCTCATGAAATCAAGAACACGATTCAGTCGCACGGTCGGTATTCCACCCTCATATTTGAATTCGCGTGGCGCTAGCGTCGAATAGCGCCGGATGAGGTAGTGGGCAAGCGCCACACCCAGTGACTCCCCGTAAAGCGGCCCAGCCGGGGACCCATCTTCCAAATCGGCGTGTAGAGCAACCATCAGGGAGGCAATGTGCCGATCTCGCAGATTCCAATGAGTGATCAACTCAATGTCGGCCAGGTGAGCTGTTTCGTCCAACGCTCTGGCAAGAAACTGGGGTGCCATCACCAGCACGATTTGATCTGTGGGCCCCGACCGTGTAAGGCGATCGCGGGTTCCCGCAGGAAGGATATAGAGATTCCCTGGACCATGCTTAGCGCGTCGGGTGCGGCCATCCGTCGTCCACTCGAAGGTAACTTGTCCCAATCTCTGGAGATTCAGAAAATGAGTCGGATGTTCATGTTCGGGAACAGAGCAGGCAGGTACATCGTTGAACGATTCCATTGCAATGCCATCCCAGCCCGCGTGCCGGCTTGAGAGCGTCGAGAGCGTCGGGACCGGCGACACTATCCGGCCACTGCGAAGGACTTCAACTGCCTCGACAGGAACAACCCCTGTTTTGTCTTGCAACGCGGTCTCCTCAGGTTTTCCTACGGTGCTGCATAATGCTTCTGATGAAATACTAATCCAAAGACAACGCTTTAAGCTTCTCACGCCCAGTTTCACATCACAAATCCGCAAGAATTGACCAATGTCGAAATTTCTGACCAAGGAACTTCAGAACGTTTGGCGGAACTGTATCGGCATGACACTCACGATTCAGCGAAAAACCATCGTGCCGCTCAACCTGGTCCGATCCACGAAGCACTCGACTCGACAATCGGAAGAACTAACCAATACCAGAACATTTGACCAATGGCGTATGGATATCCTGCCTGCGAAAGGGACTCCGAGTAGCCGCATCCACGCGGCCAAAAAGAGACAAATACGGCCAAAAAAGTCATGGCCTGCTTTGCCCATTGGAACGACAACGCTGCGTTAATCAAGATCGCGGTTAGCTTGGCGTCTAAATACCGAAGAATATGGAAGACCACGCGAACCTCTCGCGCGCGGTGCCGCCCAGCCAAGCAGGATTTGGCGGGCTGATTGGTCAATCTGCTCCGATGCAGCTTCTCTACGAGCTCATCGGAAAGGTCAGCCAGAGCACTTCCCCGGTTCTGATCATTGGAGAGACCGGAACAGGAAAGGAACTGGTTGCACGAGCCATACACTTCAAGGGATTACGACGAGAGAAGGCGTTTGTGCCTGTTGATTGCTCGGCACTGACCCCTACTCTGGTGGAGTCCGAGTTGTTTGGACATATCAAAGGCGCCTTCACGGGTGCAGACCGCTCGAAGTGGGGTCTCCTTCAGACCGCTCATGAAGGAACGATCTTTCTAGATGAGATCGGCGAGCTTCTCCTGTTCTTGCAGGCAAAATTGTTACGGGCGCTGCAAGAAAAAGAGATAAGGCCTGTCGGCTCGACAGAGCGAACTCCAATTGACGTCCGGGTTATCGCCGCAACTAATCGCGACCTCGAAGCGGGAGTCTGGAAGGGGACATTTCGCCAGGACTTGTATTTCCGATTGAACGTTGTGCAAATCAGGCTCCCGGCGCTGCGCGAGCGCAAGGTCGATATTCCCCTATTGGTGACCCATTTCCTGGACAAATTTTCTGACCCGAAGCAGCCGGTTCGTGCGCTCTCCGATGAGGCACTGCGGCGATTGATGGCCTACGATTGGCCAGGCAACGTCCGAGAACTGGAAAACGCCATCGAATGTGCTTTGGTCTTAAGTTCTAACAGTGTTCTGACGGCGCATGACCTGGCTTCGGTCCCCTATGGCGCATCGGCCCCGAATGCTCCCCATAGCAACGAGCTCGTCCCTCTGGAGGAACTCGAGCGACGGGCCATCACAAATGCTTTGCGGGAAATGGGAGGAGATAAGCTCGGCGCTGCTCGCCTCTTAGGCATTGGCAAGACCACGCTCTATCGCAAGCTCAGGGCATACGCTACAAACCCCGCACCAACACGCCACGAGCCCAGCGAAGGACACTAGCCGATGATAGAGAGACTTAGCAGACGCGTCTCAACGAAGCCTTACATCGAAAGCTCAGAACTGAGGCGCCTACCGGACTCCACAGGAGAGGCGATCTATGGGATAATTATGATGGGTAATTGTACGTTGTGTAACTCTGCCTGTCTGCGATTGCTCGGCTACAGTGATCCGGTCGAACTCATCGGCAAGCACATGCACAAAATAATGCATCATACTCGTCCGGATGGGACTCCTTACCCCAGCGATGAATGCCGTATCTACTTAGCGTTTCGTGGCGGCGAGGGTAGCCATGTGGATGACGAAGTCGTCTGGCGCGCCGATGGGACGAGCTTTCCGGTTGAGTATTGGTCCTATCCGATACGCGATCAGAACTTTCTAATTGGTGCGGTAGTAACCTTCGTTGACATCACCGAGCGGAAAAGAGCAGAGCACGCTCTGCAGCAAAGTGCAGAAATGTTCCGCCAGTTGATGGAGAATATCCGTGAAATCTTTTTTCTTGTGGCGCCAGACCCTCCGAAAATGGTTTATGTCAGCCCGGCCTACGAGGAAGTTGCCGGAAGGCCCCGTCTGGAGCTTTACGACCGAGCTGATGCTTGGATCGACTCGGTCTATCCACAAGATCGTTGTCATGTGCGGAGCGTTTTTGAACAAGCCATGCAAGGCGTCACAACGGCCATGGAATACCGCTTTAGTCGGCCCGATGGATCCGTGCGTTGGATTCATGCTCGCAGCTTTCCAGTCCAAGATTCACAAGGTAATTTGCGGCGGATTGCTGGTATTGCAGAAGACATTACCGACCGCAAACGAACACTGGAAGAGATGGATGCGGCCAAGGCAGCCGCAGAAGCAGCAAACCGGGCGAAAAGCGAATTCCTCGCCAACAAGAGTCACGAAATCCGAACACCTATGAACGGCATTATTGGAATGACCGAACTCTTGCTTGACACGGAGTTGACCCCAGAACATGCCGAGTACCTTCAGATGGTAAAGAGTTCTGCTGACTCGTTGCTGACGATTATCAACGACATTCTAGATTTTTCAGAAATCGAGTCTGGAAAATTGCAGCTGGATGCTACCACTTTCGATTTACGAAAGCGCTTGGAAGATGTGATCAAGGGGCTCGCGATCAAGGCTCGCAGCAAAGGACTCGAACTTCTGTTGACAGTACATCCGGGAATACCCGCGTCCATGGTGGGTGATCCCACTCGGCTGAGTCAAGTACTCACAAATCTTGTAGGAAATGCCCTAAAGTTCACTGACCGGGGAGAAGTCGTGGTGGAAGTACGAAAAGAGGTGGAAAGCGATAACTTCGCTACGCTTCACTTTAGTGTGGGAGATACGGGGATTGGGATTCCGCTCGAAAAACAGCAAATGATTTTCGATGAATTTTCGCAGGCGGACTCATCAACGACACGCAGGTTTGGGGGCACGGGGCTCGGCCTAGCGATTTCAAAGCGCTTAGTTGGCATGATGGGCGGACAAATATGGCTTGAAAGTGAAGTCGGGCGTGGTTCCACGTTCCATTTTACTGTTTCGTTGGAGCTCGGAACCTAGGTGCCCATTTAATTGGCTACGATCCTCACCTCACTGTCGAATCTCTGGTAATTCGTAAACTGCCCGCGACACCAGTGGATGTGGTTATTCCCACGAAGTCATTTTGCGTCTGCGTGAACGCGCTAAACGATTCAACGGTACCGAAAAACGCCACTACATTTTTCCTGCCTGTGAGCATGGCCACGTCGATCCCACGCGGCACCAGAAGAGCTTTAGGACCGCATGGCGCAACTTAACCAGAGCGATTCAGTGTCCCGCCTGTGGCAAGTTGCGGCCGCCCGGAAATAAGTGTGCCGATAAAGAATGCCGGGCCAAAATTCACGGCATCAAGAGTCAACTCGCCGGATTACGGTTTCACGATCTAAGGCACCTTGCAATCACTGAGCTCGCCGAGTCCCAGGTCTCTGATCAAACCATCTTGGCCATCGCAGGCCATGTCAGCCAAAAGATGTTGGCTCGATATTCGCAGGTGCGGAGCGAGGCGAGGCGGCAAGCTGTTGCGGCACTTTCAGCAAGGCCTGCAGGAAGCTGGTTAACTGAGAATCAAAGCACAGGTCACGACACAAACAACGACACAAAGCAGGATGTGTTTGAAGGACAAGCGGCGGAAGTTATTGAAAATATGGTAGGCCCGTGGGGACTCGAACCCCAGACCTCTACCGTGTCAGGGTGGCAAGGATAGGTATTACAATAACTTACAAGACCGCGGGGACTGCCAAAGTACGCGGAAGTCATACAAGACCTACTTTTTGTGGGTTGGGTTGTGGGTTGAAAATAACCACGGCAAAAAGCTATCACTTGCGTTTCATTGCCGCTCTAAGAGCGCGCCTTTGATCCCGAGCACCGTGAAAAATGTGGAGGATATCTGTGCCGCCGCGCGTATTGCGATAGTAGATTAAGTATTTTCCTGCAGGGAAACACTTCACACCGCGAGCGATGTTGCCTGCAGGCTTGCCCGCATTTGGATGTTCTCCGACCAGCCAGAAACGCTCTGTGATTCTATCAATTATCCGGTCTGCCGCCTCCAGGATTGCTCGATTGGCCCAATAGAGGAGGATCTCATCAAGATCCCGCTCAGCCTCCTCTGAGACACGGTAGCGCATTTACTTGCCAGGGGCTTGCCGAGCAAGGAGCTGCCGCCCTCTTGCCTTCACCCCATCTGCAAGCTTCTGTAGTCCTTCGCGCCCTTCATATTCGAGGAATTTACCTGCCTCGACGCCGTCGATGCTGGCACGCACGCGGCGGCGGATGCCGTCAAGCTGCTCTTCCGTAAGGTCGGTAAGAATGTCCTCTGCGGTGGGCTTTGCTAGCCGCAGTGCGCGCTCGTCCTCCTCTTCCATACGTCGCAACGCTTCGCGGACGACTTCGCTCGCATTGTTGTAGCGTCCGCTCTTCACTTTCTTGCGAACGTAACCTGCAAGCTGATCGGTAATCGAGACGTTCATTTGGTCCATGGATAGCCTCTTCGCTCCCGAATATACTCCTTCTAACGTTATCCCCAACATCTGTTCATGTCAATCTTTGACATACACATGTCGTGTTGGCACGTCATGTCAATTTGTTAGAAGAACTTAACGTAGAGACTGTAATGGTAGGCCCGTGGGGACTCGAACCCCAGACCTCTACCGTGTCAACATACTTCTTGTGGGTTGGGTTGTGGGTCGGAAATCCGAGAACGGAATGTCCGGCTGTTCGGTCGAGAGCACAGTTTCTCATCCCGGTCACACGGTAGAATGTCGGTCGTATGAAAAGTATCGTACACCAGAGCGAGCCGGAACGATTCAGCTCCACGATGCGATCCAGGGCGTCATAGGTCGCTCCAACGCTGTCCACGGTGATGGAATTCCCATCCGCGTCCCAACTGTAGGTGTGCATTCACCGAAGACATACTGCGGAGCGGATCTTCTCGATTGAGGCGGAATTGAACCAACGATAGCCGGTTGCCGTTCCCTGACAGGACAGGAAGCTACTGATCACATTTCTATTGTGGTCCAACTATACCACATGTGTGGTAGCATATAACTATATGCTTGATCTGCGTTCTAAGGCCCGCCAGCGGCTGCTGGCCTATTACTTCACGAACCCCACGGCCCGTCACCATCTGCGGGACTTGGCGGCGCGGCTCAGCATCGATCCGTCTAACCTGTCGAAGGAGTTGCGACGTCTAGAGCGCGAGGGTTTATTTCAGTCGGAAGTGAGTGGCCGCCAGAAGTATTTTCAATTCAACCGCGAGTATCCGCTGTTTGATGAGGTGCGCAGCATCGTTGCCAAGACCATTGGTGCGGTACCCCAGATTGCAAAGTCCCTTAAGAAACTTGAAGGAGTGCAAAAGGCGTATCTGTACGGGTCGTTCGCGCGAAACCAGCAGGACTCCGCGAGTGACATTGATGTCCTCGTTGTTGGCAACCCGAAAGGCGGCGCCCTGGCGGAAGAAATGCGCAAATTGGAGCGGCGACTCGGACGCGAAATCAACTACACGGTTCTAGCGCCGAAGGAATTCGAGTCGCGCCGCGCTCGGAAGGATGCCTTCCTGGAAAACGTCTGGCACAATAAGCGGGTTTCGCTCGTTGGTGCCGCATGAAGAAGCTCAAGCCGCACAAAGTTGACTGGGCGCAAATTGAACGCTTCCTCGCGAGCGCCGACAAGAAGCTCGCCTCAGCCCATAAAATCCTCGCCTTCGATGAAGAAGCCTGCCTGCAGCAAGCCTACGAGGCCATGCTTAAGGCGTCCCTGGGGTTCATGTTCAGCCATAGCTTTCGTGCGAGAAGCCAACCGGGGCATCATATCGCGATCATTGATTTCGTTCGGGCGCGTATCGACAAAAAACATGCTGGTTTGCTGACCGTTTTCGACCGTCTCCGGCGGAAGCGAAATATGGCCCTTTATGACGACACGGGATTCGTTTCTCACCATGACGCTGAGCAGGCCCTCGAAGCCGCGCGAGATTACTTGGGCGTAGTCCGTGCCGATATCACTGCGCGGAAACCTTAACTTGATGTGTCCGAGCCCGAACTAGAACGGTACGAATTCTCCCAGCCGATTGGGTTATTGCGGCTTGGCGTACTCAGCTTTGGCAGCGATGAGGTTCCCGAGAATTAGCTGTGTCAACCACCGGGGATCGATCCTGACGGTGGCGGGAGTCCCAGAGTTCCACAGGATTAGGATCGTTACATGTCAGGCTACCTCGAGTATAACCGAGGCAACGAAGAATTCTTGGAGGACGGTTTCTTCCTTCAAAAGCCCTTCTCGCGCGATGCGCTGGTGCCGACGTTTTTCAGACGTTCGTCAAGTCGGCGGTGTTTCTGCTCCCAATACTCTGGCCCCTCCTCAATTGCCTCACCGGAGTCGAGGCCTTCGAGAGCAAGAAGCTGCAGTTCATCATTTGCCTGTTGCTCGATTGCGATGAGGCGCTCAAGGTACCCGTCCGGCGAATACAGATTGTGACTTGAATTTCACCGATTGTAATTCAACTTCGGTATGGCAACTCCAGCAGCACGCGTTCAACACTGATCCTTAACGCCTGGCATCTTGAAGAGGAGGGTCCAATAATGCGCTGCCGTTACCAACGTGGTTGTCTCAGGTGCACAAAACGCAAGGCGGAACCGGACTGCTGGGAGTTTCTATGGCGGGAAAAAGACGAAACTGGGAAGAGCGTGCGTAGGACCGTTGTTATCGGGAACGTCGAAAAGTACCCGACGAGAGACCTAGCTGAAGCGGCGGTGATGGGGTTCAGAATGCAAATAAATGAGGACCGCCTCCGGCAGCCAGAACAACAGATCTTGGTCGGGGACTTGGTTGATCATTACTTGCGGACTGAACTCCACGAAGAGACCACCTGGCATTCTCATGCAACGCGGATTGTGTACCGGGAATTCCTAACAAGGTGGATACGACCACACTGGGGAAAGGTAAATCTCCGTTCCGTACGGACTGTGGCGGTTGAGCGTTGGCTAAGGCTGTTGCAGCGTGCCGATGGCAACCCGCTCGCGAACTCGACCAAGGCGAAGATTCGAGGTCTGTTCAGCGTGTTATTCAACCACGCGATACGCTACGAATGGCTTGGCCAGGGCAGAAACCCGATTACCCTCGTTCGCCAAAGGGCGAAGCGTTACCGGGCTCCCGAAGTTTTAGAGGCAAGTGAAATCCAGAGTCTTTTGCGGCAGCTGACATCGTGTTTCCGCATAATGGTGCTTTTGGAAGCCACGACTGGATTGCGTCGTAGTGAGTTGTTTGCCCTCAAATGGGGAGACGTTGATTTCTCCAACTTGCGCCTGGATGTGGTGCGCTCTATCTACTGGCGACATATTGGAGACTGCAAGACGGAAGCATCACGCAAACCGCTTCCTTTGGACGAGCGGGTAGCCGCTGATCTCTGGCTGTGGAAGGAGATCACGCGATATGGGGAGCCCGGCGACTGGATCTTTGCGAGTCCTCGGACTAAAGGGAAATATCCGTTCTGGCCAGACGCGGTACTGCAAAAGGTCATTCGCCCTGCGGCATTGAAAGCGGAGATCTACAAAAGGATAGGGTGGCATACATTTAGGCACTATTCTCGACGCTTCTCATTGCTAATGGAGAAAACGTGAAGGTCGTCCAGGAGCTAATGCGTCATGCCAGTGGCCGCTGTACACTCGAAGTCTATTCGCAGGCGCGATTCGTAGCGAAGCGCCAAGCGCAGCACGCGTGGTTCAGATAATCCTTCCCGAGGAGGCCGAAACCCCGGATCCCGTGATTGCCTGCCGCCCGCAAATCGAAATGCGGTGAACTGCATCGTCGCGAGTTGGAGTCTACCGAGTCGAATCTGGCCAGTTGCCACAACAATTTAAGCGCTTATTGGAGCAATTTGGAGCAACGCCGAACGGCGGTAGGTCTTCTATGTCGTTGGAAGATATGGTAGGCCCGTGGGGACTCGAACCCCAGACCTCTACCGTGTCAAGGTAGCGCTCTAACCAACTGAGCTACGGGCCTGCTATTCATAAAGTTTAGCACGACTCCCGCAACAATACGGAACGCGCCAATTCGCCTGCCGACGTGCGAATGATGCTCCCGGCGAGAAATGAGTCGGTGTGGTAGTGTGTCCGGGGAAGAATCCCGGAAAAAATGCCGATCAAGACGATCATCGAGCCGTTTCGCATCAAAAGCATCGAGGCCATCCGCCGCACCACGCGAGAAGAACGCCAGAAACTTATGGAGGCCGCGGGCTACAATCTTTTTCTCGTTCCTTCCGATGCGATTCTGATTGATCTGCTGACGGATTCGGGAACTGCCGCCATGTCCACGGAACAGTGGGCGGCGATCATGCGCGGCGACGAATCCTACGCCGGGTCGCCAAGCTTTGCGCGATTTCGCGATTCCGTGCAAAACATTTTTGGTTTCCCGCATGTGATTCCCACACACCAGGGGCGCGCAGCGGAACGCATTTTGTTCAATGTAATGTGCAAAAAGGGCGACGTGGTTCCGAACAACACGCATTTTGACACCACGCGCGCGAACTGCGAATTTGTCGGTGCGCAGGCGCTGGATCTTCCCATCGCGGAAGCGAAAGAACCGGCGCGCGTGCATCCCTTCAAAGGAAACATGGACACTGCGCGGCTCGCGGAAACCATCGAACGCGAAGGCGCGAAGAAAATTCCTTTGGTGATGCTGACGGTAACGAATAATTCCGGAGGCGGCCAGCCCGTTTCGATGGAAAATATCCGCGCGGTAAAATCCATCTGCAAGAAGAACGGAATTCCTTTCTATATCGATGCGTGCCGGTTCGCGGAAAATGCCTACTTCATCAAATTGCGCGAACCGAGCTACGCGAATAAATCTCCGCGCGAGATTGCGCGGGAGATGTTTTCGCATGCCGACGGCTGCACCATGTCCGCAAAGAAAGATGGCATGGCCAACATCGGCGGATTTCTGTGCACCAACGACGACCGGCTGGCGCAACAGGAAAAAGACCTGCTGATTTTGACCGAAGGCTTTCCGACTTATGGCGGACTGGCGGGGCGCGACCTGGAAGCGATTGCCGTCGGATTGAACGAGGCGCTCGAAGAGGAATATTTGAAATACCGGATCGCGTCCACGGCGTTTCTTGGAAATCACATCGCGAGCGAAGGGGTGCCCATCGTACAGCCGCCGGGGGGACATGCGATTTATATTGATGCGCGGGCCTTTCTGCCGCATGTTCCGGCGGCACAATTTCCAGGGGTGTCGCTGGCGAACGAACTGTACCTGGAAGGCGGAATTCGCTCGGTGGAAATTGGAACGCTGATGTTCGGAGAGCACGCGACGATGGACCTGGTGCGGCTGGCGATTCCGCGGCGCGCCTATACCCAGAGCCACATCGAGTATGTCGTGGAAGTAATCCTGGACGTTTGGCGCAAACGGGAACGGATCCGGGGATACGAAATAATCGAGCAAGCAAAATTCCTGCGGCACTTTTCGGCGAAGCTGAAGCCGGTTGCGAGCTGATGATGAAAGTAACGATCGATGCGAAATTGAAAGCGAAGTGCCCGCGGACGGCGCTGGCTTGCGTGACGGCGCACGTCGTAGCTGGCGCGTCGCCCGCCGCGCTGCTCCAGGAAATGAAAATGCGGGAAAACGAAATCCAGAAATTGCCCTTTCCGCGCGGCGTGCTGGAATCGATGCAAGTGGAAACTGCGCGCAAGGCGTACAAAGCGTTGGGAAAAGATCCGGCGCGGTACCGCGGTTCGGCGGAAGCGCTGCTGCGGCGCGTGGTGGCGGGGAAAGGATTGCCGCAAATCAATGCTGTCGTAGACGTGATCAATCTCGTGTCCGTGGAAAGCCGCCTGCCGATCGGGCTGTATGACCTGGAGCACATCGTCGGCGATATTGTTTTTCGCGCGGGACGCGAGGGCGAAACGTACAAGGGCATCGGCAAATACGATTTGAATCTGGAAGGATTGCCGCTGTTCGCCGATACCGGGGGTCCGCACGGAAGCGCGACGAGCGATTCGGAACGAACGATGGTGACGGGCGCGACGAAGCAGGTGCTGGCAGTTCTCATTTCGTTTAGCGGCATGGAAGGATTGGGGCGCTGGGCGCAAAGAATGTCCGACCTGCTGAAGCAACATGCCGCGGCACAAGACGTGGAAATACGAATGGTTGAATAATAAGAATAGGTCCCAGTGCATTTGGTCCGCAGAGCTTTCCCGCCTTTGACGATTGCTTCTTGAAGCTGCGCCAATCATCAGGTTTACTAGGGGCGAAGCTGTCGCCTGTTGCGCTCGAATCAGACGCTTGGAAGACTGAGAACCAACCCAATTCCGTGGAAGAGGTGGCCGATGGCCTGCAATCCCGAAGTGTTGAAACACGTTCCGCTGTTTGCGCTGCTCGACGAAGACGAGACGGCGGTGCTGGCGGGGCAAGTGGAGCTGAAGAATTTCGCTCCGCGGCAACGAATTTACAAGATGGGCGATCCGGGCGGGCAAGCCTACGTGATGGTCTCCGGAAGAGTCCGAGTTACGACGGTGGACGAAGACCAACAAGAAGTCGTTGTCGACGAGCCGGCGCACGGAGAGTTTTTCGGGTTCGCGTCGATGCTGGAGCAGACACCTCATCAAACCAACGCGACGGCCGTCGAAGAAACCGTGTGCCTGGAGGTCAGCCGGGGCGACATTGCAACGCTGCTGCAACGCAAGCCCCATGCGGGAATGGATATGTTGACGGTGCTGGGGCGGCAGTTTCACGCGTCGCAGCAACTGGTGCGGTTGCGTGCGATGCGCAACGCCAACGAAGTGATCGAAGAGAAATCGACGCTGCCCGACCGCATCGCGGACTCCATGGTTCAGTTCGGCGGGTCGTGGACCTTTATTATAGGTTTCCTTATCTTGAGCAGCGTCTATACGGCCATCAACGTTGGCATGCGAAGGGCGGCGTGGGATCCGTATCCGTTTATTTTGCTGAATCTCATTTTGTCGCTGCTGGCGGCGATTCAGGCGCCGGTGATCATGATGAGCCAGAACCGGCAGGACCGGAAAGACCGCGTGCGCAGCGAACTGGATTACGCCGTGAATCGGCGCGCGGAATCCGAAATTCAGGGACTGGCGCGGAAGCTGAATCTGCTGGGGGATCAAATGGGCGACATTGAGGACCTGCTGCGGGGGAAGCCGAGGGGTGGACACAGCGGCGAGTTGCGCTCTTGATTTGCACGCCGGACGGCCCCTTTTGCAGAGCGCGAGGGGGATGTTTTCGGGCAACTTGACTGCATTTATCTGACTCAATAAAAGCAACTTAGCTACACATAAGCACTATATACTTGTACCTACGCGGCACAATCGACTTGTAATCACTCTTCACCGGACAGATTCTTCAGAGTCCTCACCACGTCTTTGAAATAATGAGCGCGCGAACTAGCCGCGACGGAATAATGGGTAACTCATTTCCCTTGGCTCAAATGTCCGTACGAGCATGTCGCAGTTTTCGAGATGGTCCTGGATATGATTCCCACTGCGCCCAAGAGCCGCCCCACATCCGTGAATGTGGCCGGCAGACTTCAATGTTCCTTAGAGCAGGCTCAGCCAGCAGCTGGGACACTCTAAGGCAAGCGCGAGGGGGCGTCAGGCACCGGCTATTTGCTGAGATCGAACCGTGGTTGAACCCCTCCGAGCGAAGGATATAGAAATTCAAGCTGTAGCGTTTTGCGGTATGGGCACCAACGAAGAGAAAGAGAGATTCCTCACATTGCGTTCGGAACGACGAGCAAGGCGTGGCAAGCCCCGCCACTACAGACAAAAGGAAAAGAAAAATGGCGCCCTGAAGGGCGCCTCTACGGAAGGACGGAGAGGAAGAAAAGGACTCGGAAGGGCGCGATTTTATCGTGCCCCTATTCGGAGAAAGGAGACAAAAGCAAATCAGACCTGGAGGGAGCGAAGGTAGGGGACGCTGGCTTTCATCATGTCCAGATTCATTTCGACGAAATAGTTTTTTACGCCGGCGGTTTTGGCGGCGATGAAGATTTCCTTCCAATCCAGAGTGTCCTGGCCTACCGGCATGATTTTTTTGGTTTGCGACGACCAGCCCTGGACGTGCATGGAAAAAAAGCGACCGGGATATTTCGTGAAATACTCGGCGGCATCGTAGCCGCGGCTGATAGTGGAAACCTGGAACTGGAACTTGACGAGCTGGGGATCGAGAAGCTCCAACAACACGTCATAGGTACGCTTGCCGTTAATCGTGGAAAGCTCGAAGTCTTCATTGTGGAGGCCCTGCTGGATACCAGCCTTGGCGGAGAGTTCGGCCATTTTGTTGTATTCGCCGGCGGCGCGCTTGACATCATCCAGAGTGGGTTTCGCGGGACCGCCGAGGCTGGGCACAATCATCTGCGTCAGGCCGACATCTTTCGCCCAGGCGATGCGGGCCTCCTGATCCTTGCGGAGTTCCTCGATGCCGAAGTGAGAACTCACGCAGGTGACACCTGCGTCGGCCAGAATTTTGCGGAGCTCGGCTCCTGAATATTTGGCGAGGCCACCGAAGCCGAACTCGGCGTAGCCGACCGGCGAGCACAGCTCGATGGTCTGGAAACCGGCGTCGGCAAGCTGCTTGATGGTGCCGGGAAAGTCCCTGGCAATCATCTGCTTGACGGGCCAGGTCTGGCAGCCGATGGGAATGCCCAGGGGATTGGCGCGAAGGTCCAGTGCGCCTGCGGAAAGGAATCCGGCAGCAGCGGCGCTGGTCGCAGCGTTCTTGAGAAATTCTCTTCTCGACAATTCGGGCATGGAGGTCTCCTATTAATTTTAATTCATGACAAGGGATTCGCTAAGGTTCCCAATGAGTTCGGCGCTCCGGGCGCACTAACTTTTGCGCTGCATCGAAATTAACGACCTTCAAGTTGGCGCGATCCCAAGCGAGTTTTTGCGGCAAGCGAGTGGCGACATTTCCGAGCAGCAAAGTTTCGGTAACCATACTGGAGAATTCGAAATTTCCACCGGGCTTCACTTTGCCTCCCTTGCAGGCATCGAGCCATTCGCGTTCGTTGCCGGGCGAACGTGGCAACGTTTTGGGCGGCTGTTTGTAAGCATTCATTTTCGATTCGGGGATAAGCCGCGGATTGGCGCCATTGAACGCGCAGAGAATTTTGCCGCGATCGCCCACGAAAAGGAGCCCTTCGCCTTCTTCATCGCCGTCTCCCTTGAGGGGACGATCTTGCTCCAGCTCCTCGGGGCGCGGCGGTTTCAGGCCACCGTCATACCACGTGAATTTCACGGGCGGCATGTCGCCACGAGCAGGGAAATTGTAGTGAATGACCGAGGCAAGGGGGAACGTTTCCTCGTAGCGCTCGCTGGAGCTGGCTTCGACACTGACGGGCGCCTCCAGCTTCAAGACACGAAAAATCGTGTCATAACTGTAGCACCCCATGTCGCCGAGAGCGCCGCAACCGAAGTCGCTCCAGCCGCGCCAGACAAAAGGCAAATAGGCATGGTTGAAAGGACGTTCCGGAGAAGGACCGAGCCAGAGGTCCCAATCCAAACCATCAGGGACAGCTTCGGTTTCCTTCGGGCGCTCGAGCCCTTGCGGCCAGAAAGGACGGTTCGACCAGTTTGCGACTTCGCGCACCGGCCCGATCGCGCCGTCCCAAATCCATTCGCAGAGCAAGCGGGTGGCTTCGGAGGCCTGGTTGCCGACGGCAATCTGCGTGGCCACGCCCGTTTCGCGAGCGATTTCAGCGATGCGGCGCGCTTCATAGATGGTGTGCGTCAAAGGCTTTTGGCAAAAAACATGTTTGCGCTTCTTCATTGCGGCAGCGGAGACGGCGGCATGAAGATGGTCCGCAGTGCAAACAACGACGGCGTCGACGTCCTTCTGCTTATCGAGAAGTTCGCGGAAGTCCGTGTATGCGGCACAGCCGTGATACTGGCCGGAGCGCTGCTGCGTGGCATAATAGGCGTCGATGATTTTCTGACAAGGTTCGCGGCCGGCAACGCCGCCGGTGACGCGGAGAGAATGGGTCAACTGAATGGGCTGGTCGGGGCTGAGCCAGTCCCAGCCGCTGTCGACGCCGAGCAATTTGCGGACGGAGTTGCAGAATTCGTGGGTGTCCCACTGCGGGTAATCCGAACTGGATTTATTGGGGTCGCAGACGGCAACGCCCTGAACGTCGGGTTCGCGCAAGAAGTGAAGCATGACGCGCAAACCCTGGGCGCCAACACCGATAAAAGCGATATTGACTTTGTCGCTGGGCGGAACATATCCGGCGCCACCCAGGACGCGGCGCGGAACGATCGAAAAGCCAATCGCGGCAGTGGCGGCTTGCGCGAGGAACTTGCGCCGGGAGAGTGGGCGGTCTGAAAAAGTGCGCGACCGAATCCGATTCTTCACGGTACCTCCCCGATTGCAGCTCGCAGATGCGGGATCCATTTGGCTGCTGTTTGTATTCTGCGAAGATGTACCACAGTGTCGAGCGGCCTGACTACTGCAAAAACCAGCGGACGCAGTTGCGAAAAATTAGCGGGCGAAAGTGCACAAGGCCTGTGCGCTCCGAGCAGACGTCCTAAGAAAGCCGTCTCTGCAAGACAAGGGCGAAATTGCGCGACTGTTAGCGCGAGACGGGCTCGGCGACGCTTTGATGCGGCACGGCGGCGCGGCGGTTGAGGAAGCCGCGGGCGGCAAGGAGTTCGGCATTGAGTAGGGCGGCGCCAGCAGCGCCGCGGACCAAATTGTGCGAGAGCAGCGTGAGCTTTACGTCGAGGAGCGGACATTCGCGGACGCGGCCGACGACGGCGGCCATGCCGTTACCGGCGTTGGCGTCGCGCCGCGGCTGAGGGCGACTCTCGTCGTCGAGGACGAGGACGGGATTGCGCAGGGCGGTAGGCAGCGAGGCAAGCTCGGCGTCGACTTCAAAATTGCGCAGGGCTTCGCGGACTTCTTCGAGAGAGGCGATTTTTTTCAGGCCGACGGAGACGCATTCGAGGTGGCCGTCGACGACTGGAACGCGATTGCAATGAGCGCTGAGGCCGATGCCGGCGTCGACGAACCGCGAGCCGTCCCATTTGCCGAGCAGCTTCTGTGGCTCGAGCTCCATTTTTTCTTCTTCTCCGCTGATGAAGGGAACGACGTTGCCCTGAATATCCATCGCAGGGACGCCGGGATAGCCCGCGCCGGAGATGGCTTGCAGAGTGACGACGAAGATTTTCTCGAGGCCGAAAGCGTCGGCGAGGGGTTTTAAGACCAGGACCAAGCCGGCGGTGGAGCAATTGGGATTGGTGACGATAAAACCGGTGTCGTAGCCGCGATTTTTCTGCTGCACGGGGATGGCGTCGAGATGGGCGGCGTTTACTTCAGGAATGAGCAGCGGAACATCGGGGTCCATGCGGTGATTGCGTGTATTGCTGACGACGGGATAGCCGCCGCGGGCGAAATCCTCCTCGGCAGGGCCAGCCACGGAGGAATCGAGGGCGGAGAGAACGAAGTCGCAGTCGAGGGAAGGATCGAGACCCTGGACAACGAGGCCCCGAGCGGACTCAGGAATCGGCGCGTCGAGATGCCAGCGAACGGCTTCGGCGTAAGCTTTGCCTGAGGAGCGCTCGGAGGCGGCGACCTCGGTGAGGTCAAACCAAGGATGGTCACCGAGCATTTGAACGAGGCGCTGGCCGACGACACCAGTAGCGCCGAGGACCCCTGCCTTCCACTTCTTCGCTGGCTGATTCGACTGCATGTTGCTGTCACCCCCAGATTGAGATTGTGAACTCATGCGGCACCGCCGTGTCGAGATGTTTTCATGACCGCGGGAGCGGGATGCTCCGGAACACGAGGCGAACCGATGCGCGTGCCGCGCGCTTGCGGATTGAAGGTATTGCGAACCCAGACGACCATTTTGGTTTCGGCGGCAAGAGGCAAAACTTTAGCATGAAGGACTTTCGCGCCGCTGGCGGCGAGGGCGCGGGCTTCGTCGTAGCTGAGCTCATGCAAAAGGCGCGCTTCGGCGGATTCAGCGGGATTGGCGGTGTAGATGCCGTCGACGTCGGTCCAAATGACGAGCTCGTCGGCATCAACGACATGCGCGACAATAGCGCCGGAGAAATCGGAGCTGTTGCGGCCAAGCGTGGTGATGCGGCCGTCGGGAGTGGCGCCGATAAAGCCGGTGACCACAGGGACAATGCTGGCTTCGAGGAGCGGGAGTAGAACGTCGCGGCCACGCTGTCTGGTTTGTTCGAGATGGGGCTGCGCGTCGCGAAAAGTGTCGCAAGTCAGAACAAATTCCGAGGAAGTGACAGGAACCGCGGGGACGCCGGACTTTTCGAGAGCGGCTGCGAAGAGCCTGGCGCTGAAGCGTTCGCCAAAGGAGGCGAGGCGATCGAAAAGTTCAGCGCCGGCGGCGACGCGTCCGTGAACGGGGATTTCGTGGAGAAGGTCGCGTCCCAGGAGCTGCAAGTCGTGGCGCACGCGAAGGCTTTCAAGTTCGCTGAGTTGCAAATCGTAAAGCACATCGAGGTGAAGATCCAGGAGGAGTTCGGCTTCATGGCGGGCGTGGCCGAGCTTGCCGCCCGCGAGCGCTCGCGCAATGGAAAGGAGATGGTCGGTGACGCCCTTCATGGCGGAGACAACCACGGCGACATTGGACGATCGAGCGGCGGATCGAACGAGGCCTGCGGCATGGAGCATGCGGTCTGCACCGAGAAGCGAACTGCCGCCGAACTTGAAAGCGACGATCTTCCGAATTTGCCCGGCTACCCCGCCAGCGTAATGCATGAGTTCGTCATGAGCGGCCTTTGAATGGCCGGCTCGTAACGCGGCGGGGCTGCGTTCGCCTGAAACATCTTCCTGGACATTTTCAAGACTCATGGCCTGCGCTCCTGGTTTGTTTCCGGTGCCGCTGGAGCGTCTCTGGAGGGGGCTTAAAAGAAGAAACCCACCGCCAGGTCGCTTCTGGCGGTGGGTTGGAAACTTTTTCTAGCTTTGCTAGGTGTTTCTCCACGCGCCGGAAGCGGAAATAGTCTTCTTAGTCGTAGTCGAAATAATCGACATGGACGACTTGGACGTAATTCGCTCGGCGGTGGCAGTCATCATTGCGACAGAAAGAATAGCATGCGCGCGGACAGAAGTGAAGGAAAAAGTTTGGGGAACAGCGGCGGAAATCCGTCGAG
>Ga0134085_10000156_pt1 | contig 22646 bp, 12 predicted proteins | sample 15_taG_10_FD_123125 | JGI IMG/M metagenome (GOLD analysis project Ga0134085, IMG submission 123125) | Grasslands soil microbial communities from the Angelo Coastal Reserve, California, USA - 15_D_Rain_20cm_2_09182015 | ecosystem: Environmental > Terrestrial > Soil > Grasslands ...
CATCGGATTTTACCGAGCGAAACGAAAGATAAGCTCCGCGTTCACTGGTTGTGCCCAGAGGGCGTCGGGTAGGCGTGTGTTTTATTTGAGTCATCCGACCTTCCTAGGCGCTGCCGGTGGACCTTCACTTCAACTGAAAGGAGTTGCAACGATGCGAAGGATCCTCGGGGGCCTCTTTGTTCTGTTTCTTGTACAACTGACAGCGTCTGCCCAATCCATTTCCAACGCGTCCGTTTCCACTGACTACAACAGAGTGACGGTTACCGAGTACGCCAGCGCTGGGTGGTCTGGTGACGCTTGTGATTCCGAAAACCCACTCTACGCCTATTCCAATTACCTCTTCGACTTCTGGTGGCAGGTGGTTGGCAGCCCCGTGAACTTCAGCTATAACGTCACCCAGACCAGGTTTGCTCCCAATTGCGCACACCCCCAGCCAGACAACGAATACACAGTCCAATTCTCGTTCGCTGACACCAGCCCGGGGACTCGAACACTGGATATGACTGCAGTGTTCGCTGATGATGGAAGTGCGAGTGAACCCCAGGCAGCCGATCAGGTCACTTACACTGTTCCGGGTGCGGTTGCGCGCCCGCTCTACTACATCGTTTCAATCGTATATGACCCGCCGGGAAATCAGAGTTCGAACGGATTTACCGATTCGGACAGCAACGGCACCTCAACGACGACCACACAAACGTTCACCACCGGCACGACTACATCGTTCGGCTATAGCGTGATGGGATCTGGTAACGAGTTTAGTTTCGGGTCTTCAGGTGGAAACGGCAGTTCCGAGACGACCCAGGAAACCCATACTCAAGGCCATGGGTCCTCTATAAGATCCCTGTACGATCATATTGATCACACACTAGATCACGTCTATCTGTGGCTGAATCCTCAGGTTACCTTCGTCCAGACGGGGTCGAGCTCAGCTGTCTATAACCTGTCGACTGTGGACGGCCAGCCGATGGACGTCCTCGACTTCAGTGTCGCAAACCTCCAAAACCCAAGCCAGATACCTCCGGAGAAATGCAATCCACACGTCCTTGCTGGCGTAACGGTCCCGGGCGTTTGCAACATCTGTGCGAATCCTTCGAGTTGTACCGCGGCCGATTTTGCCCCCATCGTGGCCGCCGACGAATTTGTCAGCGGGAACGTGACTCTCGTTCCGAACCAGTGCACGAGCAACCATCGCTACTGTTACATATCGTCATCTTACTTGGATGCGCCCAATCCAAACCCAGTCAGCAACTCTTTTACAGAATCAGATTCAAATGTGCAAACGCAAACGTTCACCGACACCCACACTTACAGCGTTGGCTTTACCACTACTGAGGGGTGGAGCGTCCTTGGCGCTTTCACCTTGTCATTGAGAGACACGACAACGTTCTCCTGGAGTGACTCCCAAAGTGTAGGGAGCAGTTCTGGGACAACAAATCAAGCGCAAATCACCTTGTCGACATCTACGCCTGGCTGCAACTCGGGAATCGACATTTATGAGGACACGGTGTACCACACGTTCGTCCCGGTGCCCTCAGGGCCACTTCCGGCGGGGTGCCAGTGAAGGGTAGAGTCTGGCGCGTACCTGGACTACTCGGGAGTGAGGCAGTTCGGGAGTCAGCTAAGATGCCAATCACAGTTCCATGCGGAGTTCTTCAACGTTTTGAACCACACCAACTGGGAAAATCCCCGCAACGCGACGTCCGGGTCGCCCAGCGTTCAGAGCAGCATTTTCGCTCGCACTTGCTGCGTCGCGGCTTCGCTGCCGGCATCGGCGACAGTGATCGCCATTGGCGAACCGAACCGGGTTATGCAGCTCGGCTTAAAGCTTAATTTCTAACCTAGCGCCCGAGGGGGATGAGCGTGACTCGGCAAACCGGAGGAGTTGCCCTGTTACCTTGGCATTTGCTCCCGGATGACGGGCGACCCGTAAGTTTATCGGTTCGTCTTTCGGGTTAGTACCGACAAACGCCCTTGTGTTTACGAATATCACGTCAACTCCCGAAGTAGCCGGCGACACTGAAGCTATCGTTAGCTGGCACGTGGATGAATGGTTGGCTTTCCGTAGAAGTGGTGCTCGGTTGCACTGAAATTGCATAGCGATTAGGTCGGCAAAACTACTGCTAGAAAAAGCCGTCGGCACGGATCCGAACGACGCTGGGGGACATCAGGGGGACAAGAAAAGGGTCTTTGGGGATGGCCCGGAAGCTGTTAACTGACGCCAGAGAAACGAGTTATTGGATTTGAAGTTCTCTGTTAACAGCTGAATGCTCTACCGTTGAGCTACCGGGGAACAGCCTTATTTTCTGATAGTTGCGAGCGATTTTCAAGGAACGAATACGTGGGGACATCATTTGCCACGATTGCAGAGAAAGACAGAAGCGCAATAATTCTCAATAAATTATGCGCCGTAGAGTATTCGGTTGCGCCTCGATTGCTCTTGGATGAGGGATTGATTTTCCGGAGACGTTTCCTGTGGCGCGGCGCACCTTAGCACTCATGTAGCGCTAGTAAAGTACGGTCCTTAGTGCGCCTGGCTGCCAAGCAGGCGCCCTGGCCGACGGCGGCTTTCAATTCTGGGCGACCTCAGACGTGAGGGTTTACGTTTCTTCCTCCTTGCCCATCGCCCTAGTGCTTGCCAAGGCTCACTCGTTTTGCAGCGCGGTGGTGGGCTCGATCCGAGCGGCGCGGCGGGCTGGAACGTAGCTTGCCAGCAGCGCGACGGAAAAGAGAAGCAGGCTACCACTGATGAAAGTGACCGGGTCGGTGCTCGTGATTTCAAAAAGCAGACTTTTCATTACCGGTGTTAGCGCAAACGCTCCGAGTAACCCCAACAAGACGCCTAGAAACACTGTGGACATGCTTTGGCGCAGAACTAACTGAAGGATGTCCGCGGGAGCCGCTCCAACGGCCATTCGTATGCCGATTTCGCGAGTGCGGCGGCTCACCGTGTAAGCCACAACGCCGTAAATTCCTATCGCAGAAAGCAACAGCGCTATACCTGCGAAGCTTAGGAGAAGTACGGTACGAAATCGAGACTGTGCGGTAGACGCCTGTATGAGTTCATCTAGTGTAGCCATGCGCGCGACTGGTTGTTGAGGGTCGAGGGCGGCGACTTCACGCCTAATGAGCGAACTGACGCTGCCCGGATCGATTCTTGTACGAATGACGAGGGTCTGCCATGGCATGATTTCTTGCGTATAGGGAACATAGATCGCTGGGGTAGGGTTCTCACTCAAGCTCGAGTGCCTGGTATCGGCCACGACCCCTACTATTTGGCAATGGCCAGCGCCGAAGGCGGGCATTTCGATGAATCGCCCCACGGCGTCGGCATTGAACCAATATTTTCGAACAAAACTCTCGTTGACGACTGCGACGTGTGGCGAGTCTTTCCCGTCATGGTCGGAGAAATACCGGCCGCTACGCAAGGGAATTTTCATCACGTCAAAATAATTGTTGGAGACGATACGAGCCTCAGCTTGCGGTTGCTCGCTCCAGTTTCCAGCTGCGCGGCTGTCCATCTTGAAGCCAACGTTCCAAACACGTCCCGTGATCGGCAACGCGAGTGTCGAACCAGCGGATTCCACTCCAGGCAGCGCTTGAATGCGAGTCAATAGCTGTTCATAGAAGCCGGTCCAATTCCTCCAATTGGCATCCCTGTCTTGATCGGTCATGGAACGGTAGACCTCGGCCGTCAACAGATGATCCGTGCGAAAGCCAGGATTGACCTGGCCGAGGAGAAGTAGGCTTTTTGCCAAGAGGCCAGCAGCAGTGAGCAAGACCAGCGACAGCGCCACTTCCGCCACGACCATCAGCTTGGTCGTGAGTTTTTGCCGTTCCGTTCCTCGGGTGGCGTCTCTAATTGTGGTGTGGAGTTGCCCGCGAGAGATCTGCCAAGCGGGCGTGAAGCCAAAGAGAACTCCGGCAGCTATGGAGACTACACCCGCGAACAGCAGCATACGCCAGTCGATCTGCGCAGAGACTACTCTGGGAATATCAGCTGCCACCCATGCGACGAGAACATCCATCAGCAAAAACGAAAGCAACGCTCCAAGCGTGCCACCGATCATAGCCAGTACCAAACTTTCCGTCAGGAGTTGCATGATGATTTTGTGCCGGCTCGCACCGACGGAAAAACGGATTGCAATTTCTGCTTGCCGCGCTGTGCCACGCGCGAGAAGAAGCGTGCCGATGTTTGTGCAGGCAATCAAAAGCACCAGAGCCGCAGATCCCATCAAAATCAACAAGGCCGGTCTGAACCTTCCGAACAGGGCTTCCTGCAGAGGCAAGAGTCTCGCTCCAAAATCCCGATCGACATCCGGATATTGCTGCGCAAGGCGGCCCGCTATGACTGCCATATCTGCTTGTGCGTCAGATATGTTCGCATCGGTTTTGAGGAGGCCGACGACGGACATTCCCAGATTTCCCCGCGCGGTGATCTCCTCGCGCAAGTCAGGCCGGATCGAAGAGATCAGCACCCATATTTCGGTTTCTGGATCGGGAAACTGGAAGCCCGGTGGCATGATTCCCGTCACCTCATAACTGTATCCGTCGAGAATGACCGCTTTGCCTATGGCCTGGGGATCGGATCCGAAGGAACGCGACCAGAGCGCGTGGCTCAGTACCACGGCCTGTTGATTCTGCACCGTTGCAAAAGACTGGCCGAGCAAAGGGCGGACGCCAAGTGTTTCAAAGAAATCCGACGACACCACATTGCCCTTCACGTGCTCGGGTTGAACTGTCCCCACCAAATTGAACGACTTGTCTTCATATGCGGCGAGGTGTGCGAGGAAGTGGTTCTCGCGCCAATCTTCGAAGTCCGGATAGGAAGTCGTCCCAAAGTACTCGCCGGATCTTAAGTCGAACGCACCAACCTGGACGAGCCGATCGGGATCGGGATAGGGCAAAGGCCGAATTAGGACCGCATATAGAATGCTGAATACGGCGGTGTTGGCGCCGATTCCGACCGCAAGGGTAAGCAAGGAGACGACCGTGAAGGCCTTGGATTTGCGCAGCTGTCGCAGAGCAAAGCGACAATCGGAAATGAGGGAGTGAAGCCAATTTCCGGTGCGCCGCTCGCGCGCCTGTTCCTTAACCTGTTCGAGGCCACCCAGGTGGATTCTTGCGGAACGTTGGGCTTCCTCGAGTGAGAGACCCTCTCGAAGTTTATCCTCCGTTAGCATTTCTAGATGGGAGTTGAGCTCTTGGTCGAGGTCCTTTTCCACCTGACGGGACAATAGAAGGTTACGTAAGAAACTTAATGCCTTTATACGGATTGCCACGAAGAACTCCTCTCAGGGACACTTCCCGACCACAACTAACGCCCGCGAAGATTCTGCGCGTGTCGATGGGAAGGTAAAATTCGAAGGGCGGGGGGAAATCTGCCGATCTTGGGCAAAACAGCCTGCGGAGTCCGCCGCAGAAGCTTCAAGAGGATGATCTCAACCGTTTCTCGCAAAATGCTCTATCCGCCCTGCAGGATACGTCTGTCCTGCGAAGCTCCAGGAGACCATAGGAAAGGAAGTATGGAGTGTCAATGCGAAGATACCTTGTTGAATTAACGCTGCTGCCTTAGATAAAAGGCCAGCGCCGCTTAGGTCGGGGTTTTGTGGAGGAGTCTCTCCCAAGCTTGGAGTGGTTGCCGTTCGAGCAGGAGGTCCTGTCGGCTGCCGACTTGCAGTTTGCCCAAGATATTTGAAACATGGAACTTCACCGTACTTTCGCAAATAGCTAAAAGCTGCGCGATTTCTTTGTTCGAAAGACGTCTGCGGACCAGATGTAGGACTTGAATCTCTCGGGGTGTCATTGAGACATTATAACCACCAATGACGTTCTTCTGCCGGGCTGCAATGCACCTGAGGGTTGTGATTGTTGTACTCCGGGTGAATGAACTCATCGAAGAGTTCGATCCGTTTCTCGTTCAACGCTTGCGCGAAGAGCCGCGGCAGATGCTTATTGCTCATGAAATCCTCCATGAGTTTGAGTTTGTGGTGTATACTGTCAGACGAATTTGATCGTCGCGTTCTTCGCGACTGCACCTGACCACTCCACGTCCAAATCCGCTTCCGTTTCCTCACTCTTCGACGTGATCCCCGGATCCGGTCCGTTCAGGATGACCTGCGGGTCGTTCGCCGGTAAGCCGAACATCTTCCGAAAATCTCGCACGTCCTGAAGATTGAGGTTCGTCTCGCCGACAATTGCGATCGTCTGTCCTGCCCCGTCAACGCCCGCGTCCCACAGCTTCTGCACATTATAGATTGTCGCAAAGTCGCTCGGACCGACTGCATAGCACGGCTGCGTTCCCGTTGATCCACAACTAATGTAGGTAAACTCCGGCTGCACTTCTCCAGTACCCTTGGTCCTCTTGAATGATTCTAGTTGGTGAATCTGCGATTGCTTCGGAAAGTTGTGCAGCGAAACCACACCTGCGACCACCGGAGCAAGTGCTGCCGGTATCTCTGGATCGCTGGCATTCGCAAAGCGCTCCTCGCCGTTTACGAGATAATTGTGAATCTCCGTGTGAAACGCTCTTCTCACTTGGCCCGCGGTCCCTGAGAACTCGATCACTACACGTCCGACTCCCACCTTGATCCCTTGAAATCCCTGCGACATCAGCCAATCCGTCACTGCCTGAATGTCCGCATCAGCAGGGCCGAATCGTTTCCCGAACTCCTCCGGTGTCATCCAGTGATGATAATTGGCCGACGACTTCATTTGCTGCTCGTCCAGCAAGACCTTTAAAGAGGCTTCCTGCTCCGCGGTGTGCTGCAAAAGGAGCAACATTCGGTTCATCATCTTGGCGTCCGATACGGCACCTTGGTCGTACTTCGCTTGCGCTAATGGATGCACGTTGCCTTGCAGTCGCACCAGATTCGTCTCCTCCAAGGCCTGCGTGATCCGCGGACTCACTGGATGCGTTTGGGCACTCAGGTGTGCACAGAATAGGAAAAGACCTCCAGCGATGAGGCAGCTGGGATTCCGGAAGAATGAATTCATCATCTTGGTATCCCTCGGCGAGGATTTGTTGCGCACGAAAAGATTGGACTCAACTCATGCTCTGCGACGTTTATGGCGTATCTGTGCGCCATCGCAGTGAAGATTCGTGAAGAATGTGTAAAACTGCGTGTACAGCCAGGATGAAGAAATACTGCGAATCAAACTCCTCGTGTGTTTGGTCGAGCGCGTTGTCCGAGGCGCGGTCCTGAGCTGGACAGCGCTTATTGTCGAGGCCAGGTCGTGGTCACTCTCCAGCAGTGGGACGCATTCGCAGGCGTCATGCCAGGACAAATTGGACGGCGGAATCAGGCAGTATCAGGGCCGACCGACAGCGCGGAGAGATTTTCCCGGAATGATTCGCATACTATGCCCGGATTCCGACTGAGAAATCGCAATCGTCGTCGGTTGGGCATACAGGTAGCCGACATTTCGCACCGTGCGGATCCGCTGGGTTCCATCGGGCAACGGACCGAGTTTCTTGCGCAGGTGACCGATGTGGACGTCAACACTGCGATCAAAAGGGGAAAATTCGCGGTCGAGCCCAGTGCGGAAAAGGTCTTTTCTTGGAAGCACGCGCCCGCTCGCTTTCATAAGCACTTCGAGAAGATCGAATTCAACAGTGGTCAGCTCGATGATCTCACCGCTCAGGCGGCAGGTGCGCGTTCCCCTGTCTAACTCGACGTCTCCAAGTTCAAGGTGCTCCCGCGTCCAGGAGCCGTAGTCCTGCGCTCCAGGTTTGAGCCGGCGAAGAACTGCCCGTATCCGCGCCCCTAGTTCGCGCGGGTTAAATGGTTTCGGAAGGTAATCGTCGGCACCGTATTCCAAACCAAGGATGCGATCTACCTCATCTCCGCGCGCACTGAGCATCAGCACGCCGATACGCGACGCGGCCCGTAATTTTTGTAATACATGAATGCCACCCATACCTGGAAGCACCACATCCAAGACGACAATATCGTACTTGCCCGATAGCGAGCGCTCCAAACCGTGTCTCCCATCGTGGACGGATTCCACGAGGAGACCTTCCTCTCCCAAGCACTCGCGGACCAGGGCGCAAAGCTCCGGGTCGTCGTCGACGATCAGTACGCGATCCATTCCCGTGGTGAGTACGTTCCCTCTCTGCTGTCGGAAGGTGCGATGCATGCCCGGCGAAAAAGGCAGCCTGGGGCGTCGTCTTTGTAAACGATTGTAAATTGGCTTGCCGGGATTTTTGCACTTCTTTACGCCTGCTTGACCGATCTTGAATTACTTGACCTTGGGCTTTCGTATGGTCGAGGTGTGGTTAGCCGAGCCTCCGACGAATGCCAAGACGGCCACCTTCCTTAAAGCGTTGCACCGGGGGAAACGTTCAGGTGCCGTCCCGCTTTTCGTTTATCCGGAGATGTATCAAGTTTCATTTCTGCCGCGGCTGCACTGCGACGACCCTACTCTTGGGGTCGTACGCGCTGTGTCTCCCTTGTCTTGCCCAGCAGAACGCCGTGAGCTCCATGCAGCAAGCGTCACTCGACAAGAGGCAAGAGGTTATTGTGCGCATCGAATTCCTGGGAAACCGCCGCCTGCGGACCGACACCTTGAAGGCACGCATCTTTAGCCGCGAGGGGGATACGTTCAACGAGGAGACCTTGCGCCGCGACTTCCATGCTCTGTGGAACACGCAGTTTTTTGAGGATATAAAGCTGCGAATCGAGGACTCGACCGAGCGTGCAGAAGCAAAGATTATCATCTTCGAGGTGAAAGAGCGGCCGGTCATCCGCCGCATCCGCTACGAGGGCGTTCATTCGGTCTCAGAGTCCGACATTCTCGACCGCTTCAAGGAGCGCAAGGTTGGCCTCACCGTCGAGAGCCAGTTCGACCCCACAAAGATCAAGAAAGCCCAGGTCGTCCTGGCCGACCTGCTCGGGGAACACGGGCGTCAATTCGCCAAGATTACGCCGCAATACGAGCGGATCCAGTCGAGCAACGCCGTCATTCTGATCTTCAAAGTCGAAGAGGGGCCGAAGGTCAAAGTCGGCAAAATCAAATTCAGCGGAAATCATGCCTTCAGCGACCGCAAGCTGATCCGCGTCATGCGCCACGACCGGCCCTATGCGATTCCTCTTTACTTCTGGTATCTCCCAGTTCTGACAAAGACCTACGATCGCGAAAAATTGAGCGAGGACCTCGAAGTTGGCATTCGCAGCTTGTATCGAGACAACGGCTATTTCAAGGTTTCCGTCGGCCAGCCCATTCTCGAAAACATCGAATTCCAGTCCTATCGCCTCGGGATTCCTCTCACCGGTCACAGCCAAGGCAGGGCCATCAATATCACCATACCCATCGAGGAGGGTGACCGCTACCACATGGGCGCCCTTAAGATCGTAAGCTCCGATCCAGACAAGTCCCTTTCCCTCAAGGTCGATGCGTTGAAGAGCGCCTTCCCGCTCAAGCAAGGAGACATCTTCTCGACCGAAAAAGTCCGCAAGGCCTTGGAGACCTACGGCAAGATCTACGGCGAATACGGCTTCATTGACTTCACGCCGGAACCCGACACGGAAATCGACGAGGCAAGGAAGGTCGTCAACCTCACCTTGCGGTTCGACGAGCAGAAGCAATACTACGTCCGGCGCATCGAGTTTGTAGGAAACACCACTACGCGCGACAAGGTAATCCGGCGCGAGCTCCTGCTCGACGAGGGCCAGCTTTTCAACAAACGTGCCTGGGAAATCAGCATCCTGCGGCTGAATCAGCTAGATTATTTCGACAAGATCGAAGCAGACAAGGCTGTGGAGATCAATCGAGACAGCAAGAATGGCACCGTCGACCTCAACTTAAAGTTAAAAGAAAAGGGCAAACAGTCGATCGGTTTGCAAGGGGGATTGAGTGGACTGGCCGGGGGCTTCGTCGGACTTACCTATCAAACCAACAACTTTCTCGGTCTGGGTGAGACGCTGAATTTTTCCGCTCAATTGGGTGATCGGCAAACCAACTTTCTTTTCGGCTTCACCGAGCCATATCTTTTCGACCGGCCAATTTCGACCGGCTTCACCATCTTCGATAGCCGCTACAAATATAATCAGCAGCAGGAATTGTCGATCCTCCAAAACCAGCAGGTCAGCATTAACCCGGCCTCAGCGCAGAACTACACACAGAACAGCAAGGGGTTTACGGCTTTCGCGAGTTACCCGATCAAGCGCTTCTCCTTTACGAGGCTCGGAATTACCTACGGCTACACGCTCACCAGCATCGATGCGACGACGAATGCGGCTCAGGTGCTCTTTCAGACACTCCAGTATAGAAGCTTTGCTGGACCAGCAGCATTACGTGGCATCCGGTCCAGCAAAATCACGCCAACGCTCACTTACAACACTGTGGACAATCCGGTCAATCCGACGCATGGCAAGAGTCTCTTTTACTCCGTCGGGATTGAGGGGCTGGGAGGTAACGCGAGGTCCATCACACAAGTGTTTGATGCCAAGTATTTTCGACCCGTCAATCACAAGCGGAATGTGCTGGGCTTCCACCTCCTGACCGCCTTCACCACGGGTTACGGCGGTGTCGAGCCTTCTCCGTATCAACGGTTTTTTACCGGCGGTGACGACAGCGTCCGGGGTTTCGACATCCGTACAATTTCACCGATCACGTTCGTTCCCGTCGCCTCCAACACGTCGGTGACGTTCAACGTCCCCGGTATCCTCAATGGCTCAGGATCCCCAATCTCACGAACCATTGGCGTACCCCTTTTGACCTACACGATTGTTTACCCCGGTGGTGACACCCAAGCGGTGGGAAACGCGGAATACCGCATTCCGCTGGCTGGGCCAGTTTCTATGTCGCTATTTTTCGATGCCGGGATCAACGGGATTCTCCGCCGGAGCCAGTTGAAACTTGATTCCGCCGGCCTGGCGCAGTTGCGTTCAACATTTCCCAACACCTCCATCAGCGACTCATTGCAACTGGCGCCGGGATCAAATTTCGCGCCTCGCACATCCACGGGGGTTGAGTTTATCGTGCAGTTGCCGATTTTGCAGGCGCCCTTTCGCATCTATTGGGCTTTCAATCCCGATCTCTACTCGCATACGGTGATCGCTCCTAACGGGACGTTTTATCTTTCGGATTCGCTTAAGAATTCGCTTCCGCCGAATGTCTACAATCAGTACATCGTTCCAACTCTCGACAATCTGCTGAGCACTCAGCAAACCATCCAGTTTCGCGAAAGACGCAGCACCTTTCGATTTACGGTGAGCCGGACATTTTAGAGGATCTCCCGTCCTACGCGGCGGGGATGGGGGAGACAGAGCCATGTGCAGCGGAAAGTTAAGTTTCGTGGGAGGAGGCGCAATGCGACGCCTGTGGTTCAGTGCTGCGATTGTCGGAACGATGATTTGGCACAGCGGCTGCGGAAGTGGCAAGCAGACAGTGGCAGTAACGATCAGTCCCACGACGGCGACGGTCCGTCTGGGACAAACGCAGCAATTCACGGCGACCGTGACGGGCAACAGCAACACGAACGTGACGTGGACCGTGAATGGCGTCAACGGGGGCAACACCTCAGTGGGGACAGTGTCGACCCTGGGGCTATACACAGCACCAGTGAACGCGCTCAATCCCAGCTCCGTGAGCGTGACGGCCACAAGCGTTGCGGACACCTCAAAGACGGCGTCCGCAACGGTGACCATAGACTCCGGGGCTAAAGTCACGGTCTCACCCTCCAACGTAACTATAAATGCAGGAGATCAGTATCAATTCACGGACACCGTCACCAACGTAGTTGGCAACTCAACAACGTCCACGGCGGTCAACTGGAAGGTGAGTGATGTCCAGGGCGGTAATTCGACGACAGGAACCATAAGCCAGACGGGGCTCTACTTTGCGCCACAAACGATCGGGAGTCAGCAGACCTTCGTGGTGAAAGCCGTCTTGCAAGCCGACAGCAATAGCTTTGGGACGGCAAATGTGACGGTCGTTCCCGCGAATGCGCCGACCTTATCCACCATCAACCCCACGATTGTGCCTCAAGGATCATTGCTTGAAGACATCTACCTCACGGGAAGTAAGTTCGTGAGCACCGACCAAGTGAGGGCAAATGGCACTCCGGTTGCGACCAGCTTCCTCTCGAGGGGAGTGCTGCGTGCGCGAGTCCCGGGGACTTTCCTGACTTCACCGGGCACGGTCTTCATCGATGTTCAATCGCAACAGAATCTGGCTCTCTCAAGCATTGTCCGCTTGACTGTGACTCAAGCGCCGCCAACGCTGATCAGTTCTTCGCCGGACAGCACGATCTTGAATGGTAGCAACGTAAACTTCACTTTTGACGGGGGCTATTACAACCCAGCAACGACAGCGGAGTTTAGCGATGTTTCGCACAGTCTTACCGTGGAAAACAGTCGGCAAATCCTCGTGCCACTCACGGCGCAAGACCTCACCGCAGCGGGGCTCTTCTCCGTCAAGGTGAGAAATCCGCTGCTACCGCAAGAGATTGCAGCGGCCAACATAGCGGTGGAGCCAACGCCGGCGCCGCCGGCAATTCCAGCAGTCCTTTCCGTAGGCCAGAATCCCATGTCGGTCGCCGTCAACACCGCGACCGGTGTTGCTTTGGTTGCAAATCACGATTCGAACTCGCTGACCGTCATCCAGTTAACCGGGAATTCCACTGCGCCGGCGCAACTCGGCTCGACGGTAACAGTGGGAACAGCGCCGACCTCGGTGGCGATCGACAACGCGAGAAATCTGGCGGTAGTGACCAACAATGGAAGCAACAACGTTTCGATCGTGGATTTATCCGTTTCGCCTCCGGTCGTGAAAACCACGCTGACCACGGCAGTGAGCGGAAGCGGGACGTTCCTCGGCCTGCTGCCGTATGCCGTGGGAGTGAATCCTCTTACTGGAAAAGCTCTTGTGGTTTACCAGAACTCGACGCAAGCGACGATCATCGACCTCGACAAGCTTGCGGTTTCGGCGACGAGCCAGATCACTCTGACGGGATCGAATCCGCAAGTGGCCGTCGACCCGCGACTCAATTGGGGCATTGTCACGCCCGGCGGAAACGGCGGGGTATCGTTTGTCGATTTGAACGGAGGCGGACAAGAGGTCGTGAGCTTGATCGCGGTGCCGTCCTCGAACGGAGCAAAACGCAGCAGCAACACTGTGACCATTACCACGACGGCCGCTCATGGGCTGACGGTGAACGAGCAAGTTACGATCGCGGGCGTGGATGATGCTTCCTTCGATGGAACATTTACCGTCACAACGGTGCCTTCGAGCACGAGCTTCACGTATACGCAGACGGGATCGGACGCGACCAGTGGAAACGGCACGGTAAGCGCAGCCGCTCCGCTGGTTACCGTGTCCGTAAACCAGAACATGCGGGGAGTAAGCATCAATCCGCGGACGGAAATCGCCATACTGTGCGACCCGACATCCACGTCCGTGTCGCTCATGAGTCTGCTGAACCAGACGGTAAGCAGCACCATAACCCTCGAATCGGGAACGACGGCAAGCGCAGTAAATCCACTGACGAATATCGCCGTGACGGTAAATTCCGTGGGCAATCAGGCATCGGTTCTCGACCTGCAGCAGCCCCAGCGGCTGGAGCAGGTCACCGTGGGCACGAAGCCCACAGCCGTGGCGATTGATCCGGTAAATAACGTCGCGCTCGTGGTGAACCAGGGAAGCAACACGGTATCCGTGCTCCAAATGGCCACGCTCCGCCCGCTGCAAATCACACAGATGAGCCCGTTCAGCACGCTTACGAGCACTTCTAGCGAAACGTTAACGATCGTGGGAAACGGCTTTGTCTCGGGTTCCGTTGCACGTCTCAGCGAGACCCTTCTGCAAACGACCTACGTTAGTCCGCGCATGCTCACAGCGACGCTTCCGTCGTCCCTGTTGTCGGCTCCCCGCCGCTACCTTGTCGACGTCCGCAATCCCGACGGTACCGTTTCCAACGCTGAGGACTTCACGGTGATGCAGGCGATTCCCGTGGGCCATTCGCCGCGCGCCGTGGCCATTGACCCGGAGCGCGATGTGGCGCTGGTGACCAACTCCGGGGACAAGACGGTCTCTTTGATCGATCTGAACAGCCTTAGCATCATGGCGACGCTGACCGTGGGAACGACTCCTACGGGAGTGGCGGTTTCTTCGCGTGTTGGCGTTGCTGCAGTGACCAACACAGACAGCGACACGGTCTCCATAATCAATCTGGACCAGCGGGCGGTGGGCGCTACGGTCAACGTGGCTCCCAGTTCGGGCACTTCAAAGCCGATCGGAGTCGCGATACATCCCGGCACAGGCCTGGCCGTGGTTGCAGACAGCAATGCAAAGCAGATCAGTTTCTTTGACGCGACGAATCCCGGAACGGCTACGGCCCTAGCATTGGATGTTGGGCCGTCTGCTGTAGCCATCGACCCCACTCGCAATATTGCGGCCGTGGCGGAAGCGGGCTCAAACGCGGTGGTCATCGTCAATCTAGATACCAAACAGGTGCTGGACCGGGTGACGGGATTTCAGCTCCCAACGGGAGGAATTTATGATCCTGATTCGGACGCATTCCTGATAACGTCCAGCCTGAACAACAATTTCGGGATTATCACGGCAAGTACAACGGACCCGGCTTCGGCAACCTATTCGGTGACCTTTACCGCCGTGGGAATCAATCCCACGTCGCTCGATTACAACTATAGAAGCGGCACCTTGGTAACGGCGAACACGACCAGCTCGACGATTTCGGTCATGGATTTCCTGACGAAGACGGTCAAGGCCATCTTGCCCATCGCTGCTTCACAGCAATTCGGCATCGCGGTGCACCCGTGGACGAACCAGGCTGTGATCGTGGACCAGAACAATAATCGCGTCCTGATCGTGCCGCTACCACGCTGAAATGAAAATCGTGAAACCACAGTCGGCATACTACGAAGGTCCGTACAAATCCCTACGGTTTTTGACGCCAAGGACGATGGACGTCCGGTTTTCTGGCGCCCTTGATTGTCCCCCGTTCGCATATCTGGCTTTTGGGACAAAGAAAGGAGGTAAACAAGAGCTGGCGGTCCGAAGCGACCTCCCGCCCAAGGAACCCCCAAACCCCTTCGGGCCCGTGCCGTTCCGGACCGTCACACTCTTAATCAGATGCTTATCCGTCGCCTTTTGCCGCCGCGCACAATGGAGCGCGTTGGGCGATCCTTCTGGCGTTCACCGGCTCAATGCAAAACCTGGTTTCAGAGGCTCGAAACAGATCTCGGTCCGTAGCCCACTGTTTGCGCTTTTCTGTATGTTAGTTGTCAGCTCGCTCCTGGGATGTGGAGGAGCGGGGAGCACGACTCTCCCTAATGTGACGATAACGATCTCTCCCTCGGTTGTGACTCTGGGACTGACCGGCGAGCAGCAGTTCATTGCAACTACTTCTGGTACGACCAACTCAAGCGTGACGTGGGAAGTCAATGGCATCTCTGGCGGAAATTCAACGACCGGAACAATTTCGAGCACCGGGCTCTATAAACCGCCGGCGGCCGTGCCAAATCCGCCCACGGTGACAGTTACGGTTGTCTCCCAAGCAAATACAGCAGATATTGCGAACGCTGCTGTCACTCTGACTTCCGATGTGTTGGTGTCCGTTTCACCGACGAGCGCGAATCTCCAGCTTGGGAAGACGCAACAGTTCACCGCAAGTGTCACGGGATCGACCAACAGCGCGGTCACCTGGCAGGCGGGAGGCATCACGGGGGGAAATTCTTCCGTGGGTACAATCTCGTCCACGGGGCTCTACACCGCGCCCAGCACCTATAGCGGAACACTTCCCGCTACCGTGAGCGTAACAGCGGTTTCACAGGTAGATACAACCAAGGCGGCTTCGGCGGGCGTTACGCTGCACGCGAACATGAGCGTCTCCGTGTCGCCAAATCCTGCGTCGGTTCAGACCTTTGGCTCTCTCCAAATGACGGCGACAGTTCAAGGAAACTCGAACCAGACTGTCACCTGGGAAGTGAATGGCGTAACCGGCGGAAGCTCGATCACGGGCACAATTTCGTCTTCCGGTTTATACAGCGCGCCGCATGCCGTGCCGACCGCGTCAGGGACGAGAAGCAATGTAACAACGACAGTGCTCATCACCGCAGTTTCCCAGGCTGATGCGACCATTTCTGGTTCCGCGATAGTGACTGTCTTTCCGCCAAATCAAAATCAGCAGAATGTTCCCATTCCTCTCGGAGTTTCTGGCGGTAACGCGATGGATTCGAGTACGTCAACGTCCACCATGTGCTGCGGGGGCACGCTTGGCGCGCTGGTTTCCCGCGGTGGCAATCAATATATCCTGGGCAACAGCCACGTCCTCGCTCGGGATGACTCAGCTTCGATCGGCGAATCCGTCATTCAGCCAGGTCTCATCGATTCCAGTTGCTCCGCCGCGACGGCGACGGTCGTCGCGAATCTCTCCCAGTTCGTGAACCTCGAAAACCCTTCGCCGAGCCAACCTCTAGTGGATGCCGCTCTGGCTCAAGTGGTTTCGGGAAAAGTGGACGCCCTTGGCACGATCCTGGAGCTTGGCGGAACGACTAACGGGAGCTTGCCGGTCGACGGGCCTCTCCACAGCGGTCACGGCATCACCCTCGCCGCGCTTTTGGATTCCACCCGACATAATGGTCTTGTCGCAAAGAGTGGCCGTTCCACGGGTCTGACGTGTACCACACAGCCTGCGGCGATTGAGACGCTTTTACTTACTGCTTCGATTCAGTTCCAAAAGGGCTGCGGCTCCGGCGCTACGTTTAGTGCGACGTTCACCGATCTCGTTGACATTCACGACTCAGCATTCAGCGCCGAAGGCGACTCCGGCTCAATGATCGTCACCCAGGATACGGCTGATCCCGTTGCGCTGCTCCTCGCCTCGTCAGACACGGATACACTCGGCAATAGTATTTCTGACGTCCTGCCCGCGCTTGCAGATCCAACGACGGGAGAACAACCCGTGTTTGTCGGGACCACAAATACTCATCCTGTGGCTGCTTGCAGTCTGCCAGGACCCCGGTCCGCCGCTGTCAGCGCAGCCGCAAGTCTGGCACACAGAAACGAGATACTCTCTTCCCAGGAATTGCAGCGCGCCGAGGAGACTCGGGATCTATGGGCTTCGGAATTACTCTCGCGTCCTGGAGTCCACGCGCTTGGGGCCGGCGCGAGCCTTGATCATCCGGGCGAGGGGGCGATTCTGTTATTTGTAGAACAGGGTTCTGGGCGAAGGAAGCTCCCCGCACAAATGGATGGCGTCAGAACGCGCATCATCGAAGGAGAGAATTTTCCCCAGCATGCTGTGCTATCGATCGCAGAAACCGCCGCGCTGGAGCAGTCCGGCCCACCAGCGTCGGGCCTTAGTGCGGTCCCTGACTCGGAAATTGTCCGAGCCCGTGCTGTACACGCAAAACACGCAAGCACCTTGATGGGATTGCAAGGAGTACAAGGTGTGGGGATCGCATCAAGCGCCGATAGCCCTGGCGAGGCTGCACTTATGATTTTCGTTGTGCGCGGCGTTCTTCACGATCGGATCCCGCCGGTGATAGAGGGCTTGCGGACACGGATTCGCGAATCAAGCCGCTTCCGAGCTGGATTTGGCGATAAGGATATACGCCAGGTGTGTGCGCCGCCTATGAGAGCGAAATCGTCGGTGAGCCAACCTAATCAGCGAGACACGATAAACAGAGAACCCGTCCACTGACCCTGGCGGCGCACGAAACGAGGCTCGTTATTCCCGCCGTTCCGACGAGTTCTGGAAATCCACTATCTTGCTCTGGAACGGGTCTCCGGCGTCGCCCATTTCCTCTGTTTGCCTGCATACACGGCTTTACGCATTCTTTACGATTCTTGACCACGCCCCCAAAGGCGAAGCCCTATAAACAGCACCGCACATGCTTCCGATGCCTTCCTATCTGGGTGAAGCCAATCAGAGAAGAGGGCGCAAGCGAACCACTGCATGACTTCCTGCGTGGCCATTGCTTGCGCTGCACTCTGCTTCGGTGTGGCGGAGATCGGAGGGCCCTGAGGGTCGCGAACAAACGCCCGGTCGAGTCGAGGCCAGCCATGGTCAATCCCGCCTGCTTTGGCCTCCGGATGTTCAGACCATGCACAGCCCATTCCACGTGGAGTTGCCGATGAGTAGCGAGAAGCTGTGGATCGTTAGCGGGGGCAGAGCTAAGTTTGTCGTCGCGTTGACATGCTTTACTTGTCTCACGCTCGGCTTAAGTGGCTGCCCTAAAGGCAAGGATGCTTTCTCGGCCGGCCGGATCGCCGAGAATCGAAAGGATTTCGACAGTGCGCTCGAATATTACAAGCGAGCTCTCGAAGCCCGGCCTTCCAATGTCGAATACAAGGTAAAGGTCGCCAGCATTTCTTTCGAGGCCGCGGAGGCACACATCTCAAACGGGCAAAAGCTTAGGGAGAAAGGAGATTTGGATGGCGCCCTGTTTGAATTTGAGAAAGCTCAATCTATTGACTTAGCAAGCCCTATAGCGGCTCAGCAGATTCAGAAGACCCGCGACATGATTGCTGCAACGCGGACGGCCGCCGCGCCTTCTCTCCTTAATATGTCGTCCAGCAAGGAACCCAAATTAGCGGAGAAGCCTCCAGAGCTAATGCCGCTTTCGCAAGCACCCATCAATCTGAAAATGACAAACGATGCAAAAACCGTTATAGAAACTATTGCAAAGCTGGCTGGATTGACGGTGATCTTCGACCCTGATTTTCCTGCGCGTCGTATTTCGATCGAACTCACAAATGTCACTCTCGAACAGGCGCTTGAAGTCGTAAGCGTAGAAGCGAAGTCATTTTGGGAGCCAATGACGAGCAACATCATTATCTTCGTTCCTGACCAACCCCAAAAGCGCCGCGATTTCGAGGATCAGGTTCTGCGCACTTTTTATCTGGGCAACACCGTGCTTCCTCAGGAGCTCACCGAGGTTGTCACTGGGCTGCGCCAACTGCTTGACCTGAAGCGGATACAACAAATGAACAGTCGAAATGCGATCGTCATACGCGACACACCTGCAAAGCTTGCCCTCGCCGAAAAGTTCATTCACGATATTGATACGGCGCAGCCTGAAGTCGTCATTCAAGTCTCAGTTCTTCAAGTACGACGAGACTATTTGCGGCATCTAGGGATCTCTCCAGATACGAGTGCGTCACTGACATTCACGCCGCGAGCATTCAGCAATTCTTCAAAATCTTCCGGCAACACTACTCTTCCCCTGAATGAATTGAGGCATCTGTCCAGCGGCGACTATAGCGTGCAGTTGCCTGGGGCAGCGGCGCAGGCGCTCTTGAGCGACAGTTCCACTCAGATCATTCAAGATCCCCAGATTCGCATACTGGATGGGCAAGCGGCCAAGTTGCGAATCGGTGACCGCGTACCAGTGGCCACAGGCAGCTTTTCGGCAGCGGCCACCGGAGTCAACCCTCTCGTTAACACGCAGTTCACTTATATCGACGTTGGGGTCATCGTTGACGTGACCCCGCATATTCATCCATCCGGCGATGTCAGTATCAAAGTATCCGTTGAGGTCTCGTCTGTAACTGGACATGTGACCATTGGTTCCATCGATCAGCCGATTATCAGCCAGCGCAAAATAGAGCACGATGTACGCCTGAAGGAGGGCGAGGTCAATATCCTTGGAGGTTTATTCGATCATACTGAAACCAGCTCAGTCTCTGGCTGGCCAGGCCTTGCGAGAGTCCCTCTTCTCAAGCGCTTCTTCTCTGGCGAAAACACAGAGCGACAGGAAGACGAGATCTTGATTCTTTTGACACCGCACGTTGTCAGGCTCCCAGACATTGATGAAAGAAAGCTGCGCGGAATTTACTCGGGCACGGAGACTAACGTTCAGGTTCGCAGTGTTGAGAAAACCCAGACTCCGCAGGCGCCAGAGAAGGCACCGGAAAGTGGTAAACCTGCAGCGCCAGAAGCTCCCTCGGCCGCAACCTCGAATGCGGCCATTTCTCAGCCGACTCAATTGCGCTTTGAACCCCAAGTGCTCAGCTTGCGCACAGGAGAGTCGCGGAACATTGCCCTAGTGATCGATGGTGCGCGTGACCTCTTCTCCCTGCCGATGCTCGTGCAGTACGACCCCGCGGTGCTTGCCGTGGAAGAGGTTCGGAACGGGGGTTTCCTCTCCGGTGGGACACAGGAGACCGCCATTGTAGAGCACCTGGACAACCAGCGCGGCCAAGCCATCATCTCAGCCACGAGACAACCCAACACACCGGGAGTCGACGGCACGGGGGCGCTCGTGGAGCTTTCGATTAAAGGTGTCGGTCCAGGGACATCGAAGCTGACCATCGTTCAAGTAAATGGCCGCGACTCGAAACAACGTTCCATACCCCTGGTCTCCAGCGAGGCGAGCGTTCGAGTTCAGTAGCCCTCAGCAGCTTCCCAAGTTGATGCCTTCCGCATGGCGGGATGGGTGTCTCCCCATGGCGCCGCAGTGCCCAGCGCTTGTCTCAGGTTTTTGTTACTTCGGGATGAGCGGAAGAAATTTTGGAACTAATTGCCTTCCCCGTCTGAACTATAAGACAGAAACGCCGTGACATCGAATAACGACGGATGAATTTGAGATCCCATCTCAGTGACGAGGCTCTGGTGGATTTGATGCGGGAGGGCGATGAAGAGGCTTTCATTTCGCTCTATCGTAGGCGGCAGCCCGACATTTACAGGTTTGTCTTCGGAATGAGTAACAGCAGGATCACGACGGAGGACGTTACGCAGGAAGTGTTCATTAATCTAATACACCACGTGGATCGATTTGATCCAGCCCGAGGATCCGTCCGCTCGTTTTTGTACGGCATTGCCCGGAATTGTCTGCTCCAACATTTTGAGCGGGAGCGCCCCTACGTGCCCTACGACGGCGAGGTACCTGAAAACGGATCCTCGGCTTTGGAAAAGGCTTTACCGCCAGACATGAACAACCCACTCGCGGAGCTGACAGCCGCTGAGCTGATGGATGACTTGCGGCAAGCCGTTCATTCACTCCCGCTAAAATATCGGGAAGCGGTGGTGCTTTGCGACTTACAGGAGCTGGATTATGTTGATGCCGCGGCGGTAATGCGATGCCCGGTTGGCACGGTTCGATCTCGCTTACATCGTGGGCGGGAGTTGCTGCTCCAAAAACTTAAGTCCAGCGTTGCGGTCAATGACAGGGCAGTAAGAAAACGGGCTTGTTGTTGAAGGAATGATTATGGAATGCCAAGAGTGCGACAGTATTATTCACGATTTCATGCGTGCTGAGACAGCAAACGAGGAGCTGCGCACGAAGGCCTTTGAGCACATCATGCGCTGTGCACGTTGTGAGGCCCGTTTTTCCAACATTAGGTCACTCGAAAAGACACTGCGGACCCTTGCAGAGACAATGGATTCGGAAGGCTCGGCTGCTCAACTCGAACCAGTCCTGCGGATTGTTTTTCAGCAGCAGAAGAGGGTAAGGCAGCGTTCTCGGCCGGTTGCGAGTTGGGTGGTAATAGGAATCGCGGCATCGCTACTGTTGAGTATTGGTGTCGTGTCGTGGCACCGGATTTTCCCTCCCGAGAGAAAGCCGCCAATCTTAGCTGCGCCCCTGCCAGTCCAGCCAGCCAACGAGTCGACCGCGCAACTACTTAAACCGGTGGCAAAGCTTCCACGCGAAACTCGCAAAAACAGGAAGTCAAAGCCGCGTGTCCCATCGCAGGGCACGGATCGCGAAGGATTCGTCACCGCGTTTTACGCGCTGCCGTATGCGGAGAGCTCCGATCACGTCATGAGCGGGGAAATTGTTCGTGTTAAATTGCGAGCATCAGCGCTTCCCGGGATTGGGTTTCCGATGGCACTGAACGGCGACAGGGCAGCGGAGCAGATCACTGCGGACCTGTTGGTGGGGGAAAACGGGTTGCCGCTGGCGATCCGGTTTGTGCGTTAGGCATATTTGTAAATGCGGATTTCAGATATCGACTTGAGGGGAGATTTCATCATGAAGCGCAACAGAAGGAGTCCTCGATTGATCTCGAGAGTGCTCATGGCATTTGCTGGGACCGTCAGTGTTTTTTCACAACCATCTTTCGCGAGACCTCAGCAGTTAGATCAGCAGATAGCCATACAGGGAGGCCAAGTTGCCGAACCTGTGGGTCCCGTTGAGATCGGCCTTCAGTCGTTCAGGGCCATGGTGCCCGGTAAGGTGGTCAAGGGCGCTCCCTATTCCGCAGCGGCCAGCACAGAGATGACGCAGCAGTTAACCGACGGAAATCAGATCAGCCATAAGATGACGTCAAATATTTACCGGGACAGTCAAGGCCGCACGCGCCGAGAAGAGAACTTCGCGGGGTTCGGTCCGCTGGTCATCAACGGAAGTCAGCCGCAGAGCGTGGTTTTCATCAGCGATCCCGTCTCAGGCTCGGACTATGTTCTGGAGCCGGAGAATAAGATAGCCAGGAAGATGCCATCCCTACCGGCCGATGGCATCGTGACCAACAAGATCTTTGGGATGGGCGGAACAGTTCGAGTATCTGGAGACTTAGGGGTTGGAGGGATTCAAGTTTCTGGGAGCCCGGGAGTTTCAGTATCTACGGGATCCCGCTTTCAAACATCTACCGAATCTTTGGGACAAGAGACTATCGAAGGAGTGATCGCCGAGGGTAAGCGCACCACAACAACCATTCCCGCCGGTGCAATGGGCAATCAA
>Ga0134085_10000185_pt1 | contig 21323 bp, 15 predicted proteins | sample 15_taG_10_FD_123125 | JGI IMG/M metagenome (GOLD analysis project Ga0134085, IMG submission 123125) | Grasslands soil microbial communities from the Angelo Coastal Reserve, California, USA - 15_D_Rain_20cm_2_09182015 | ecosystem: Environmental > Terrestrial > Soil > Grasslands ...
GGTAGGCCGGGAACGTCCGCTCGACGCCCTGCACGGTGAGCGTCACCTCGCGACGCACGGCTGGATCGGTGAGGCGCTGCAAGGGAAGCCAGAAGGCGCGCTGCACCTCGTCGCTCGGCTCGAGCACCACGCGGCGCGGCAGTACGAACACGAACGGCCGCACGACGACCGGGGGCAGCGTGGGCGTGCGGGGATAGAGGTCGTCGAGCGCGCCCAGGCGCTCGGCGGCCGCGAGATCGACGCCCGTTTCCTCCCGGGTCTCGCGGATCGCCGTGGCCAGCAGATCGCGATCTCCCGGCTCGTGGCGGCCGCCCGGCAGCGCCACCTGCCCCGACCACGGATCGTCCGCCCGCTCCGCGCGGCGGATGAACAGCGCCTCGAGGCCGTTCGTGTCCTCGACGAGGATGAGGGCCACGGCGGCCGGGCGCGCCTCGGGCGCGTCGGCAGGTTGGGGCCGATGATCGCGCAGCGCCCGGCGCACCGCGGCGAGCGTGATCACTGCACACCACAGCCCGCCATTCCCAGGCTGAAGCCTGGGCTCGGCAGGGGCCTGCCCTTAAGGGCAACGCTGCGCCGAGCCCACCCTTCAGGGTGGGAACACGGAGCCGCCAGCTCACTCGCGCTCAACGTCACTATCACCGACTACTCGCCGTTGCGGAGGGGTAGCGCGCCGATGATCATTGTGCCGGAAATAATACCGGGCGATCGATGAGAATCCACGTTTGGATGGCGGTGGGGCTCGTCGCCGGGCTGGCCCTGGGCCTCGTCGCGGCGGTGACGCGGTCGCCGCTCTTGCTCGCGATCACGGGCCAGTGGCTGCGGCCGTTCGGCACGCTGTTCCTCAATCTGCTCTCGATGGTCGTGATCCCGCTGGTCGGCACCGCGCTGTTCGCGGGCGTCGCGGGGCTGGGCGACCTGCGGCGTGTGGGCCGGCTCGGCATGCGGACGCTCGGGTTTTTCTGGGGCACGACGCTGGCCGCGATCGTGATCGGGTTCGGGGTCGCCGCGCTGTGCCTGCCGTTCGCGGCCATCACGCCGAAGCAGCAGGCGGCGCTGCGCCTCGCCGCGTCGGCCGACTCGGGGTTCGTGCGGCACGCCGCCGAGCAGATTCCCACGGGCGCGCGGTTCATCGTGGAGCTGATCCCCGCCAATCCGGTGCGGGCCGCGGTGGACGGGAACCTGCTCCCCTTCATCGTGTTCACGACGATCTTCGCGGTGGCGGCGGCCGCGCTGCCCGACGACAAACGGCGCACCCTCACCGACCTGGCCGACGTCGCGACGCAGGCGTTGATCCGCATCGTGCACTGGGTGCTGCTCGTCGCGCCGCTCGGCATCCTCGCGCTGGTCGCGGGCGCGGTGGCCCAGCACGGGTGGGCGCTCGTCAAGACGATGGCCGTCTTCGTGCTGGCGGTGATCGCGGGGCTAGGGCTGTTCATCGCGGTGGTGTTCCTACCGGCGGTCGTGCTGGTGGCGCGGCTCGGGGCGGGGCGCTTCCTACGCGCGATCCGCGCCGCGCTGCTGATGGGCTTCTCGACCACCTCGTCGCTCGCTGCTCTCCCCGTCATGCTCGACGCCGCGGAGAACGACCTGCGGATCTCCCGCACCGTGGCGAGCTTTGCGCTGCCCCTCGGCGCGAGCATCAACCGCTCGGGGAGCGCCTTGTTCCAGGCGGTGGCCGTATTGTTCGTGGCGCGGCTCTACGGCGCCGGCCTGGGGCTCGGCGACATGTTTCAGGCGGGCGCCGCAGTGTTCCTCGCTTCGCTCACTGTGGCGAGCGTACCGTCGGCGAGCATCGTGAGCCTGGCTCCCGCGTTCACCGCCACTGGCCTGCCGCTCGCGGGACTCACCCTGCTCCTCGGCCTCGATCGCATCCCCGACATGTTCCGCACTATGACCAACGTCATGGGGACCCTGGCAGGTTCGGCAGTGGTCGCCGCCGTGGAAGGGGAAAAGCTCGAGTGACGTGGGTCGTCCCCGCCGGCTACGCCCTGTTCCTCGCCCTCATCGCCTACCGCTACGCGACCCGCCGCCCGCGACTCACCGCCTATCCCCCGCAGCCCACCGGCCCGCTGATCTCCGTCATCGTCCCGGCGCGCGACGAGGCGGTGAACATCGAGCGCTGCGTCGGCTCGATCCTCGCGACCGCGTACCAGCCCGTCGAGGTGATCGTGGTGGACGATCGCTCGAGCGACGCCACGCCGGCGACCGTCGAGCGTCTCGCCCGCTCGAGCGCGGCCCAGGGACGGTTGCGGCTGGTGCCCGGGGCCGAGCTGCCGCCGGGCTGGTTCGGGAAGCCGTGGGCGATCGTCCAGGGCTACCGCGTGGCGCGCGGCGAATTGCTGCTGTTCACGGACGCCGACACCTGGCACCACCCCGAGCTCATTCCCCGCACCGTCACGGCGCTGCGCGCCGAGCGCGTCGATCTCATCAGCGTGCTGGCGCGACAGGAGACGGTGACGTTCTGGGAGCGGCTGGTGCAGCCGCACGTGCTGGTAGCGCTGGCTTCGCGCGTGGGCGATTTGCGACGCGTGAACCGCACGCGGATCACGTGGGACGCGATCGCGAGCGGAGCGTACATCCTGACGACGCGCGTCGCCTACGAGCGGGTCGGCACACACGAGGCGGTGAAACAGAGCGTGGCCGAGGACCTGGCGCTGGCGCAATCATACGTGCGACATCATCTCGACATCTTCCTGACACACGCGGCGGAGTTCATGAGCGTTCGCATGTATCGCAGCCTCGCGGAGGTCGTCGCGGGGTGGTCGAAGAACCTGGCGCTCGGCGTGCCGCTGATGTTCCCGCCGATCAGACTGGTGCGCCGCGCGGCGCCTTATCTGATGTGGCTCCCGGCGCTGTGTTGGATCGTCCCGCCGGTGCTGTGGGCGGTGTACGGGTGGGGGTGGGGCTGGGCCGCGGCGACGACCGTCGTCTCGCTCGCGATCTGGATGACAGTGTACTGGGCCGAGGGCGCGCCACTCCGGTACGCGCTGCTCTATCCGCTGGGGGCGGCGATGGTGGCGTACATCATGATCCGGTCGGCGATAAGAGGGGGAAGGAGGGTCGAGTGGAGGGGGAGGGTTTACCGGGCGGACTGAACGGCCACCCCGCACGCCTGGAACGCCGGCGGGTGGTCGCCGCGCTGCAGCAGATCGTGCAGCATCTCGTGCTCGACGAGCAGGCGGTCGTTCGCCCGGGTCTCGGCCAGGTAGATGGTGTGTGGCGGTTGCCACCACCCGGCGCATTCGCCCTCGTAGGCGGGGCACGAGTAACTCGAGCCCGGCACCTCGTACCATTTGATGGCAGCGAAGTCGCCCGAGATGCCGGCGCAGCTCTCGATCTCAGCCCACCAGGTGCCGTAGGCGGCGGGCGGGGTGAACACCACGGCGCCCGCCGGGGCGAAGGTGTCCAGGCAGCCGAGGAGCAGCAGCAGGCAAAGCCAGCGGAGGCGCAGCGGCATGAGTGCGCTGGCAAGGTACTGCCCTCCGTCCCCTCGTGACAACGGTCCTTAGCTCAGTGCCCGCTCGGCGTGCGGGTCGACATCCAGAGATCGTTGCCCCCGCTACCGCCCGCCCGGTTGGACGTGAAGATCAGCGTCTGGCCGTCGCGCGACAGAACTGGTTGCGAGTCGACGTCCGGCGTGTTGAGCGGGGCGTCGAGATGCTCCGGTGCGGACCACGCGTCGTGGATGGCCTGCCGCGTGAACCGCCAGATATCAAAGTCGCCGGACGTGCCGGTTCGGTTCGAGGACAACAACAGCTCGTGCCCGTCGGCGCGCTCCGACACTTTTTGGTCGGCACCCGTCGAATTGAGCTCGGGCACAGCGACGGCGGGACCGAGCGGCACACCGTCGTTATCCAGGGAGACCTTGTAGACGTCAAGGGTGCCGCCCGCCAGAACCCGATTGAAGTACAAGGTGGCCGTCGGTTCTCCGCCTTCTCGCACGTAATACGACCCGTTCTCGGGGCCCGCGGTATTCACGTCGGACCCTAGGTTCACGGGAGGTCCCCAGGTGTCACCATCTTCGTTGGTGCCCGTTCGATGCGACACGTAGATGTCGGCACCACCAAGACCACCGGGTCGGGCGCTGAAGAAGAAGAGCAGGCGCCCGTCTTCCGACAGGGTCGGCGCGCCCTCGGCCGCGTCGCTGTTGATCGGTGCACCGAGGTTGACCGGCGTCTCCCAGGGGCACTGCACGCACTGGCGCCGGGACATCCAGATGTCGTTGCCGCCGAGGCCACCGGGTCGATTCGAGATGAAGTAGAGGGTGTGCTCGTCGGGCGAAAGACCGGCGTTCGCGTCGACGGCGCTCGAGTTGACGACCGGGCCGAGATTCACGGGCTCGGACCACTCGGAGCTGGCGAAGCGGTCGGCCTGGAGCTCGAACGTGAGCTCATCGGGCTCGGTGCCGCAGCCGAGCAGCATCATGAGCGGGCCCAGTGCTGCCACGATAGGATGCGCGGTTTTCATGGCACTTCCTTGCCGCTGGGCGTACGGGTCGCCATCCAGATGTCGCTGCCGCCCAGGCCACCGGTTCGGGTTGAAGCGAAGACGAGCGTTCGCCCGTCGTACGAGAGCGTCGGCTGAACGTCGTTGGCGGTGCTACTCAGGGGAGCCCCGAGGTGTTCCGGGGTCGACCACGGCTCATGCACGCTGCGACGCGTGGATCTCCAGAGGTCGGACGCGCCGAGGCTGCCAGCGCGATTGGAGTAGAAATAGATCTCGCGTCCATCAGTGCGGAGCGATGGATGCGCATCGGTGATCGTCGGACTCAAGTCGCTGAGCTCTGTGACCAGGACCGCCGGACCGCGCGTCTCACCATCGGTCGTCACCGGCGCATAGTAGATATCCAGGGCGACGGTATTGGGCCCGCGCGAGAAGTACAAGTTCGCGGATCCGTCTTCCCCGCTTTGGAGATAGAACCCGCCCGCTTCGAAGCCCGCGGTGTTGACGTCGGGGCCCAGATTCGTCGCCGGTCCCCAACTCAAGTCATCGTTCTTGTCGGCTCGACGCGCGACGTAGATGTCGTTGGAGCCTTGGCCACCGGGGCGGTCGCTCGAGAAAAACAACAGGTGTCCGTCGATGGAAATACTGGGCGACGCCTCGATGCCTGGGCCATTGACGCCAGGACCCAAGTTCACGGGCTCTTCCCAGGGGCTGTCGAGCGAGGGGCGCCGAGCGACCCAGATGTCCGCGCCGCCGAACCCGCCCGCGCGCGTCGACGCGAAGTAGAGACTGAGCTCGTCAGGCGAAAGTGCCGGGTTCATTTCACCGGCGGCCGAATTGACCGGCGCCCCGAGGTTCTCCGGCTCGGACCACTCGGAGTTGGCGAAGGACATGGCCTGGAGCCTGGGCGCGGCGGGATTGGCATCCGTCGCGCACGCGACGAGCAGCGCGATGGTGGCAGGTGATGCCAACGTAGCGATTGACACGCCTCTCATGAGACCTCCTCTTAATGCCCGCTCGACGTCCGGGTCGATATCCAGATGTCCGTGCCGCCAAAGCCACCGGCCCGACTCGACGCGAAGACCAGTGTCCGACCATCGCTCGACAGACTGGGTTGCTGCTCGGCGGCCGCCGAGTTGAGCGGGGCCCCCGGGTTCACGGGGGTGGACCAGGGGTCGTGAACGCTGCGGCGGGTGGAGGTCCACAGATCGGCCCCGCCCAGGCCACCGGGGCGGGTTGAGAAGAAAAGGATCTCCCTGCCATCGGTGCGCAGCGTCGCGCCCTGGTCGGTGGCAGTCGGGTGGCTGAGCTCAGGAATCAATATCGCAGGCCCGCGAGTCTCCCCGTCCCGCGTGAGCGGCGCATAGTAAAGATCGGCCGTCCCGCCCGGCGGTGCCCGGTTGAAGTAAAGGTTGCCCGCCCCATCCTCCGCGCTTTGCAAGTACTCCGCCCCCGCCTCGCTCGCCGGGGTGTTGACGTCGGGCCCCAGGCCCACCGGGGATTCCCAACCGAAGTCGTCCTTCGGATCGCCGCGGTGTGACAGGTATAGATCGCTCAGTCCCTGCCCACCGGCGCGAGTGCTCGTGAAGAAGAGCATATGGCCGTCGATGGACAGGCCCGGCCCGGTCTCGCTCGCGCTGGTGTTGACGACCGGTCCCAAGTTCACGGGCGCGTCCCACGGACAGTCAGCACAGACGCGTCGGGCCACCCAAATATCGAATGAACCCGACCCGCCCGGTCGGTCCGAGCCGAAGTAGAGGGTGAGCCCGTCATTAGAGAGGTTCGGGCCCTGCTCGTTGAACGCCGTGTTGATCGCGGGGCCGAGATTCGCGGGCTCCGACCACTCGGAGTTGGCGAAGGACATGGCCCTGATCCCGAGCACGCGCTCGCTCGACTCTGGCCCGCAGCCCGCGAGCAGCGCGAGGCTGGTCGCCGACGCAAGCCTGGCGATCGATACGCCGCTCATGGTTTCCCCGCCTTCATGCCCGTTCTCACTGCCCAGGCTGACCGAGGGGACGAGGGACGCGGAGAGAGCTGCCGCGATGGGCCACGTGTGCCGCCACGCTGCACCCTTGACGCGCGGGCCGACGCCGCCCCCGCACCGGCGGCCTGGCCGATGACTTGCACGGGCGCGTACGCGTCATACCCCGTGCCGTCGCCCAGCTGGCCCCAGCCGTTGTAACCCCAGCAGTAGGCGACGCCCGCGGCGGTCAACCCGCAGCTGTGATATCTGCCGAAGGCGCTCACGGCCCCGAAGCTGAGCCCGCCGGCGATCAGCACCGGCGTCGGGCTGTTCGCCCCCGTGCCGTCGCCCAGCTCACCGTTGCCGTTATAGCCCCAGCAGTAGCCGTCACCACCCGCTGCCACCCCGCAACTGTGGAAGGAGCCGGCACTCAGGGTCGCGAACTTCGGGGCGCTCTGGACGGGCACCGGCACCGTGCTGCAGCTGATTACGACACCGAAACCGTTACACGTTTCCGTCGTCGTCGCCCCGAGCTGGCCATCGCCGTTGTCGCCCCAGCAGTACGCGGTGCTGTCGGCAGTGAGGCCGCACGCGTGCCAGTAGCCGACGCTGAGTGTGCCGAACTTGAGGCCGCCCGATACGAGAACGGGCGCGGTGCTACACGGCTCCGCGCTGCACAGCTCGGGGCCGCCCCCGGGGCCGATCCCGAGTTGCCCGGCGGAATTGTTTCCCCAGCAGTACGCGGCGCTATCAGCGGTGAGGCCACAGGCGAAAATATTTCCAGTGCCGACGCTCACGAAGGCGCGCCCGCCGCTCACGGCGACAGGTGTCCGGCTGTTTGCCGTCGACCCGTTGCCGAGCGCGCCGTAGGTGTTGTCGCCCCAGCAATAGGCGGCGGCGTCGCCCTGCTGAAGGGCGCAGCTTTGCTCCCAGCCGGCGGCGAGCGACGAGAAGCTGCGCCCGCCCGCGACAGCGAGCGGTGTCGTGCTGCACGGGATGCCTTCGAAACCGCAGATTTGCGCGCCGGGTGTACCGGCGCCCAGCTCGCCGTAGTAATCGAGTCCCCAGCAGTACGCCGCGCCGCTCACGGTGAGGCCGCACGTATGGATCGCACCCACGCTGATCGCGGCCAGGGTCGGACCGAGGGAGACCGCCACAGGCGCGAACTCGCTGGCCTTCGCACCTTCGCCCATCTGACCGTACGTCCCGTGGCCCCAGCAGTACGGCGCGCCGCCCACCGTGAGGCCGCAGGAGTGATAGGCGCCTGGTTGGACGGTCGCGAAGGTCACGACCTCCACGGTGACCGCCGCCGTCCCGCTCTTCGACTCGGCGGCCGCTGTGATCGTCGCCGATCCCGGACTGACGCCGAAGACCACGCCCGATGCATCGACGCTCGCGGCCGACGCATCGCTCGTCCAGGTGACGGTGGGATCAACACGCCGGCTTCCGCTTGCGTCGATCATCACGGCGCGGAGCAGTGCCGCTCCGCCCGCCACGACCGATCGGGTCGGCGGCGTTACGGTGACCGTGCTGATGGGTCCTCCGCCGCGTACCGCCGCCCACGTCGCATCGCCGGATGGGCATGAGCCAGACCCGTTGATCAGGTGATCGGGAGGCGTCCCAGCCACATCGGCAGCGTAGAAGCAGTTCCCGGCTGAGAAATTGACCGACACGGCGCCGGATGCGGAGTACACGAAGCCGCCGCCATTGACGGAGCTGGAATGCGAGTTGTCAATCGAGCCGTCCTGCCGATCGCACGTCCCGAGCTGATAATTCGTGCCCGCGAAGCCGTCCCCGCTCTTGGTAAACACATAGGTCCCGGTGTCGTTGCAGGCGAGGGGATTCCCGATCACCTCGGTGTAGTTCCACACGCCGCTCAAGTCCACGCGCTGCACGCAGGTGACCTGGAAGGTGGTCAGCGTCGTGCCGCCCGCGGTGACGGACACCGTGCGCGGATTCTGCCCGCCGACGGGGCAGTTCGCCACAGCGCCGCTGAGCGCCAGCGAGTAAGTCCCGGGCTTCAGCTGCGAGAAGGTCACCGTCCCGTTGACGGCGATCGGCTGCGACGAGCTACCGGTGCCGCTCAACGTGTCGCCTTGGAGCGCGACGGTATAGCCATCGGGATCCAAGTCCGTACCCCCCGTCGCGGCCGTCACCCGAATGCTCCCGGTGGTGGGCGCGGCAGTGGTTTCGGACCCCTTACATGCGACAGCGACGAGAAGGAGCGCCGCACACCAGGGCCAGCGCCGGGGGAAGGTGGTCGAAATCGCGTTCATCGATTCCTCCAGGGCTGGTCACGCGCCGTTCTCGCATTGACTACAACCCGTTGTAGCCGCACGAGTTGCGCGGCTTCGCCCAGCGCAGCGCGGGCGCCCTGCGCCGTATCCATTCGCAACATCGGTAAACGAGGGATAAGTTAGGCCGCTCGGGTAGCGACCCGGTCAAAAACGGGTCAAACGGGGCCCAATGCTGGCAGTGCGGGTGTTCGGCGGGCTTGCAGTGGAACGAGACGGCGCCCAGTGCGGCGGCGCCGCCGCGCGCCGTAAGACGCTCGCACTCCTGGCCCTGCTCGCCGGCGCGGGCCGCCGTGGTCTCAGCCGCGACAAGCTCACCGCTTACCTGTGGCCTGAATCGGACACCGAGCACGGTCGCGGCCTCCTCAAGCAGGCCTGCTACGCGCTACGCCGCGACCTCGGCGCCCCCGAGCTGTTCCTCGGATCGATCGAGCTGCGGCTCAACCCGGGGCTGATCTCGAGCGACGTGGAATCATTCGAAGGCGCGCTGGACCAGCACGACCCGGCACGCGCGGTCTCCCTCTATCGGGGGCCGTTTCTCGACGGCTTCTACCTGAACGGTGAGGGCGATTTCGGTCGGTGGGTGGAGGGCGAGCGGGCGCGACTCGCCAAGCTGATGAGCGACGCCCTCCAGTCGCTGGCCTGCGCAGCCAGCGAGCGCGGCGAGCACCGGACGGCCGCCGACTGGTGGCGTCGGCTCGCGGAGCTCGATCCATTCAGCTCGCGCGCGGCGCTCGGCCTCATGACCGCGCTGGAAGCCCTCGGCGAGCGCGCCGAGGCATTGCAGCACGCGCGGCTTCACGGTACGCTGCTCCATCAGGAGCTCGACGCCGCGCCCGAAGCAGCCGTCGTGGAACTGGCCGAGCGGCTGCGCGGGGAGTCGGACGGGGGCCCCGTGCGCCGCTGGTACTCGCGTCGGGGCGGCCGGCGCAGCTCGGACGGCGTAGCGCCGGAACACGCCGCGGTGCACGACCCCGCCGCGCCGCGGTCGCCGCGCCGTGGAGCTGGCGTTACTGCGGCGAAGCTGGCGCTCGGCGCGGCGCTGCTTACTGGCATCGGTGCGGCGCTCGTCGCGCGACCCGATCGACACGTCCGATTGGACCCCGATCTCGTCGCGGTCGCGCCGTTCGACGTCCTCCCGCCGCAGCTCGCGCTCTGGCGGGAGGGGTTAGTGGACGTCCTGTCGCGCGGCCTGGACCGGGCCGGTCCGCTGCGCGCCGTCACGCCCACGCTGGTCACTCGCGAGTGGCGCGGCCGCGCCGATCCCGCCTCTGCTGCCGAGCTGGGCCGACGCACGGGTGCGGGCCTCGTGTTGTACGGGGCGCTGCTCGGATCGGGGCCGGATTCCGTGCAGCTCACGGCGACGCTCGTCGACGCCGCGTCCGGCCGCACGCTCGCGGAGCTTGCATACCGCGATGTCGTCGACCGCGTCGATCGCATGAGCGACTCGGTGATCGCCGCCGTGTCGCGCGAACTGCGCCGCACCCGCCCGATCGTGGCGACGGCGGCCGGCCGGCGGCATCGGATCACCACTAACGTGCTCGGCCCGGACGGCAGCGCGTCCATCTGCGGCCTCCTGCCGCAGGGAGCCCAGGTGCCGGTGCGCCTCTTCAATTCCACCCCGCCGCCGTTGCTCGGGGGCTACGGCACGTTGGCCTGCCCTGAATCCCGGCTCCACCTGTCGGCCCCTGCCGGCAGCTGGTACCTCGGGGTCGAGCTGCCGCCTGCGCCGGGGCTCGGTGCGCTGCCGTGGCGCTATCTCGCGACCAGCCCCGTGGCGATCGGTGGCGGCGATGCGTCCCACGACATCGTGATAGAGGAAGGCTCCCGGCTGGGTGGCCGCGCCACGTTCGAAGGGAAGCCCGTGGAGGGGGTTGGCCTGACCGTGAGCTACGAGTCGCAAGGCATGATGGCGGCCTACGGCGGCAGCGGGAAGGACGGTCGCTGGGTGGAGTTCTTCGGCCGTTCGCCGGTCGTGCTCCAGAAGGGCGTGCGGTACACGTTGCGACCGTTCTCGTGCGAGTTCCTCGGCGCCAAGCTCGTGAACAAGCCGCCCACTGGCGGGTTCCTCTTCCCATCCGAGTTAGCGGCGATCGACTGCACCCTCGTCAGGGCACCCAGTGCGCGGTTTACGCACGACCTGACCAGACTGGTCGTGACGGCGATGCCGGGCGACATCGGGGGGCTGTCGGATGAGTTCGTGCACGACGTCGGGTTCGGGTGGGGGGTACAGTTCCCCGTCGCCGCGGGCCAGTCCCCATCCCACGACCCCTCTGTCTCTCAGCTCTCTTCGGGCGGCCTGATGATCGGCATCGCGCCCGGCCGCGTGCTCAGCGGCGTGACTCGGCGGGATCTGGCCGCGTGCGGCGCCGCCTGCCGCGACCTCGGGTTGGACGGGCGGGTGCACGTCACCGCCTCGCCGCAGTGGGGGAAGAGAGTCACATGGCGGTACTCGGACGCGCGGTCACCCGAGGGCGTCGGGCTCCGCGTCGTGCAACAGTCGTTCGACGGCCGGCCGCCTGCCGACTACGTGCTGTTCGACTTCACCATCACCAACGCCGGGCCGGCGACGACCACCTTCCATGCGGGATTCTTCGGCGATTGGGACATCGGCGTGAACGACAACGACGACGTCGGGTTCACCGAGATGGGCGGGCGCTTGATGTATCAGACCGACAGCGACCTCCGGGGACCGTACCTGGGGACGTTGCTCAGCGGCGACGCGCCGATCACCGGCAACTACTTCTTCACTAAGGCGGCGTGGCCCTCACTCACGGAGCAGGTCGACGCCCTGGCGGGACGCCTCTCGCGGCCCGCCAGCGACGCGCCGGGCGACTACCGGTATATCCAGGGAGCCGGACCCATCACGCTCGGCCACGAGCAGAGCGCCGACCTGTGGATCGCGGTGGTCGCGGGAGATTCGAGGGAGCAGCTGCTCGCCAACGCCGCGTGGGCGGCGGCGGACATCGCGAACCGGCGGAGGCGCCCCTAGAGCTCCCCCACCACCCGCGCCGCCAGCAGCAACCCCACCACCACGCTCACCGTCGCCGATCCCAAGTGCAGTACCGTTGCCCAGCGCGCGCCCCCCCCGGAAGCGAGGCGCACCAGTCCCGCGAGTGAGAACGACACGAACAGCATCCCGAGCATCGTGCCGGCGGCGAAGGCGAGGAAGTAGGTGAGTTGCGCGGTGCGAGTGGGCGCGGCGGCGACGAGCAGTACCAGGATCGCGGCGCTTCCGGCGAGCCCGTGCAGCAACCCGAAGCCGAGCGACCGGCGGGCGTCTCCCTGCGGGTGCGCGTGCGCGTGCGCGGCATCGTGGGCGTGGCTATGAAGATGAAGATGCGGACCGCCATCGTGCGCGTGCACGTGCAGGTGCCAGCGCCCCCGCACGTAACGGACGAGGACCGACGCACCGAGCCCGATCAGGAGCAGGCCGACCAGGAAGTCGGCGGCGGGCCAGAGCCGTCGCGGCAGCTGCAGCCCGAACAGCATGATGGCCCCCACGACGACGCCCACGCTCAGGCTGTGACCGACGGCCCACGCGACCCCCAGCCGGCAGGCATCGAGCAGCTTGCCCTGGCGCGTGGCGAGGGTCGAGACCGCGGCCAGATGATCGGGCTCGAAGGCGTGACGGAAGCCCAGCAGCAGGCCGAGGCCCGCCAGGGCGAAGAAGCTCGTGTTCATCGGCGCGGCAATCTAGCGACCCTAGCCGCCGCCGCCCAGCCCCGTCACTTTCCAACCTTTCGGGCCTAAGCCCTATCGAATGCGGCACATGGAGCTCACCATCCCTGGGTGGCGACACTGCACAGAGATCCGGACGAGGCGGCGCGGCGAAGTGGGCGGGGCGGGCGGGGGGGGCGGGGGGGGGACGCGGAAACGGCCGACGCGGCGCTCGCCGCCGCCGGGGACGGCCGCGCCTTCGAGCGGCTGTACCGCGCGCACGTCGCGCGCATCCACAGCCTCGTGCGCCGCATGATGGGGCCGGATCACGCGGATGACGTCACCCAGGACGTGTTCGTGCGCGCCTGGAACAAGCTGGCCACGTTTCGGGCCGAGGCGGCGTTCGGCACGTGGCTCCACCGCCTCGCGGTGAACGTGATCCTCGCGCGCCGCACCACCCTCGGCACCGAGCGCGGGCGCTACGACGACTCGCAGGACGCGCTGGAGGTGGTGCCGAGCCGGCCGGGCGCGGGCGTGGAGCTGTCGCTCGACTTCGAGCAGGCGATGGGGCGGCTGCCCGACGGGGCGCGCCAGGTGTTCGTGTTGCACGACATCGAGGGCTATCGCCACGAGGAGATCGCCGACATGCTGGGGATCGTCGAGGGCACGTCGAAATCGCAGCTGCATCACGCGCGCATGGCGCTGCGCAAGCATCTCGAGCGCTGAAGGACCCAGGGGAACGATGAAAGACCAGTGGACGGATCGACTGAGCGAGTACCTGGACGGCGAGCTGGGCGCCGCGGAGCGCGCCGCGCTGGAGGGGCACCTCGCGACGTGCGGCGAGTGCGGCGCGACGCTCGCCGAGCTGCGTCGCGTGGTGGCGCGCGCCGGCGCGCTCGACGACCGGCCGCCCACCGCCGACCTGTGGCCCGCGATCGCCGAGCACATCGGCGTAGTGAGTCTCCCGGCGCGGCGCGCCCGGCGGCGCATCGTCTTCACGGTGCCGCAGCTCGCCGCGGCTTCGGTCGCACTCGCCCTGGTCTCGAGCGCCACGGCGTGGCTCCTGATCCGCGCCGGCGCGCGTGCGCCCGTGGCGGAGGCGCCCACGCCGGCGCCGAGCGCGCCGGCGACGCCGGCGACCGCCGCGATGTATCCCGACAAGCGCTACGCCGCGCAGGTCGCGGATCTCGAGCGCGCGCTCGAGCGCGGCCGCGGGCAGCTCGACACCACGACCGTGCGGGTGATCGAGAAGAACCTGCGGATCATCAACCGGGCGATCCGCGAGGCGCAAAGCGCGCTGGCGGCTGACCCGGCGAACTCGTATCTCAACCTGCATCTCGCCCAAGAGATGAGGCGCAAACTGGAGCTGTTGCGGCAGGCGGCGGCCCTGGCCGGCGCCCGAAGCTAGAAAGGACAGACGGAATGCTCACCACGCTCACGACCCTGGCGGCTCTCGCCCTGCAGCAGACCGACACCACGGTGCCGGTGCGAAGCGGCGCACGCCTCGAGGTCAACAACTTCGGGGGCGAGATCGCCGTCAAGACGTGGAGCCGCAGCGCGGTGCGCGTCGAAGCGAACCACTCGAGCCGCGACCGCATCCAGATCGTGGCCTCCGACCAGTCCGTGCACGTGAAATCCGAGGGCGGGCGGCACGGGCCGGGCACGATCGACTACAACATCACGGTGCCCACGTGGATGGCGCTGAACCTCTCGGGCGTCTACACCGACATCAAGGTGGCCGGCGCCCAGAACGAGGTGACGGCCGAGACCGTCCAGGGCGAGGTGACCGTGCTGGGCGGGTCGGGGACCGTGTCCCTCAAGTCGGTCCAGGGATCGGTGACACTCGAGAAGGCGAAGGGACGTATCGATCTCAACTCCGTGAACGAGGAGATCAAGGCGACCGAGATCTCCGGCGACATCTCCGCGGAGACCGTGAACGGGGGCATCACGCTGCTGCAGATCGAATCCGCGAACACCGAGGCCAATACGGTCAACGGCGATATCACGTACGACGGCACGATCAAGGACGCGGGCCGCTACCGCTTCTCGACCCACGATGGTGACCTGCGCATTTCGGTGCCGGAGAAGGCGAACGTGTCGGTCTCGGTGTCGACGTTCAACGGCGATTTCAACGCCTGCTTCCCCGTCAAGTTGACGGGCAAGACCAAGCACCGGTTCAGCTTCACGATCGGTTCCGGAAGCGCCCGCCTCGAGGTCGAGTCGTTCGACGGCGACATCAAGCTTTGCCGGCCCGGGCAGGTGAGCAAGAACGAGAGCGACAAGGAGGAAGAGTGACGATGCGCACGACCACATTGCTGCTCGTCGCCGCGGGTCTGGCCCTCCCGGCCCGGCAGGCCGCGGCCCAGAACGAGTTCCACTGGAAGGGGAAGGTCGCCGCCGGGAAGGCGATCGAGATCAAGGGCGTGAACGGCGACGTGAGTGCCGTCGCCGGATCGGGCGACGTGGAGGTGACGGCGGTCAAGCACGCGCACCGCAGCGACCCCGACGAAGTAAAGATCGCGGTCGTGGAGCACGCGGACGGCGTGACCATCTGCGCCGTTTACCCCAGTGACGGGCGGCGGGAGAACACGTGCGAGGCGGGTGAGCACGGGCACATGAGCACCCACGACAACGACGTGGCGGTGGACTTCACGGTGCGCGTGCCCGCGGGAGTCCGTTTCGTGGGCAGAACCGTGAACGGCTCGGTGGAGGCGGCGCATCTCGCGAGCGATGTCGAGGCGAATACGGTGAACGGCGCCATCCGCATCTCCACCTCGGGCTTCGCCCAGGCCGGGACGGTAAACGGGTCGATAACGGCGTCGCTGGGCCGCGCTAACTGGAGCGACGCCCTCGAGTTCCGCACCGTGAACGGCGGGATCACGCTGGATCTCCCGGCCGATCTCTCGGCAGAGGTGAACGCCAAGACCGTGAACGGCGACATTGTGACCGACTTCCCGCTCATGGTGACCGGCCGGCTGGGGCCGCGCAGCCTCCACGGCACGATCGGCAGCGGTGGGCGACGGCTCGATCTCGACACCGTGAACGGGAGCATCAGGCTGAGAAAGAGCACGTGAGGGAGAGGGAGCAGGGAGCGGGGAGCGGGGAGCAGTACCCATCCGGCTGTCTGCTTCTGCTCCCCGCTCCCTGCTCCCCGCTCCCCGCAGTAATCCGGTCCTCTTCGCAACATCCCGGTACCTAATCCCGGCCCACCCCGTCCCACCTTGGGGCCGTCCGAACCAGGGGCCCCGTGGTGCTGCGGGATCTTCTCGCCCGCACCGAGCAGATCGACGATCTTCGCCACCTCTTTGGGGCGCTCGGTTTCGCCGCGGCGTGGGAGAACGTGCCACCCGGGCCCTGGCTCGGGCTGCCGCACGCCGAAGCGGCCGGCGTGACCCGCGCCGCGCTGGTGGCGCGGCACGAGGCGTTCCGGGTGTTCGCCCTGGAGGCACGGGACCCCGAGCGCGCGGCGCGGGCAGCGGCGGAACGCCTCGCCGCACGGGCGGAGCGGGGGCTCGCGTGCGCCCTCGCCGGGAGCGGCTCGCCGGAACGACTGGTGTGCGCCAGTTGGCGCGTGGGTGCGCGCGGGCCGTCCGTGCGGCTCGCCACGATCCCCCTCAAGCGGCCGCCCGGCGGCGCCCTGGAGACGCTCGAGCGATTCGCGCCGGTCCCGGGTGAGACCTCCCTCTCCCTCAGCCTCCGCGTCGGCGAAGCGCTGGCGAGCGAGGCAGTCACCCCGCGCTTCTTCCAGGCGTTCCGCGCGGTGCTCGAGCGGCTGACCGATCGCCTCGCCGCGCCACGCAGCCGCACCGAGCGCCACGCCCTCACGCTCACCGCGCTGACGCGGGTGCTGTTTCTCTACTTCGTGCAGGCCAAGGGCTGGCTCGACGGCGACCGGCGCTACCTGATCCACCGCTTCGACCAGGGCCTGGCAGGGCACCGTGACTTCCACCGCCAGGTGTTCGACCCGCTGTGCTTCGGCGCGCTCAACCGGCCCGCGACCGATCGATCGCGTGCCGCCTGCGCCCTGGGACGGCTGCCGTTCTTGAACGGCGGTCTGTTCGAGCCCACCGCCCTGGAGCGCTGCCACGGCACCGCCCGCTGGAGCAACGCCGACTGGCGTGACGCGTTCGACGACTTGTTCGAGCGATTCCACTTCTCGGCGCGCGAAGCGGACGACGGCGATCTCGTGGCACCCGACATGCTGGGCCGGGTGTTCGAGGGCGTCATGGATCCCGACGAGCGGCGCAAGAGCGGCAGCTACTACACGCCCGCCGGCCTGGTGCGCGAGGTGGTGCGCGCCGGGCTCGAGGCAGTCCTGGTGCACCGCTTCGGGCTCGCGCCGCGGGCCGCCGAGCGCTGGGTCCACCACGACGAGGCGCCCCAGTCCCCCGCCGAGCGGCCGGACCTGCGCAGGCTCACGGTGCTCGACCCCGCCGTCGGCTCGGGCGCGTTCCTGCTGGGCGCGCTGGAGGAGCTGACGCGGCTGCGCCGTGCCGGCGGTGAAGGCCCGCCCGGCACAGTGCGGCGCGACGTGCTGGCCCGCTCCCTGTACGGCGTCGACCTGAAGCTCACGGCGGTGCGGCTGGCCGAGCTGCGCCTGTGGCTCGCACTCGTCGCCGACGAGGCCGAGACCGACCTCACGCGGATCGCGCCGCTTCCCAACCTCGACGGGCACGTGCGTCAGGGGGACGCGCTGATCGACCCGCTCGCGCTCGCGCGCACGCTGTCTGGACGCCCGGGCCTGACGGCCGGGGCCATGGTGGTCGATCGACTGGCGGCAGCCCGCCGTAGCCTGTTCGACCTCGCCGGCCCCGCCAAGCGCCAGGCACAGGCCGAGCTCCAGCGCGCCGAAGCGGCGTTGGCTCGCGGGCTGTTCGACGAGGCGGTCCACGCGCTCGACGGGCGCATCACCGAGCTCGTCGCGGCCGCGAAGGACCGCGACCTGTTCGGCCGGAGGCGTGGACTCACGGCGGACGAGCGGGCTCGGCTCCGTCGCCTGCGGGCGAGCCGCCGGGAACTCCGCGGGGCTGCACGCACGCTACGGCGCGAGGGCGGTGCCCCGTTCTTCGCGTTCGAGTCGCACTTCGCCGACCTGCTCGCGCGCGGCGGGTTCGACCTGGTGACGGGAAACCCGCCCTGGGTGCGCGGCGAGCGGCTGCCCGCGCAGGTGCGCGAGGCGCTCGCCACGCGCTACGTCACCTGGCGCCCTGCACCCGGGCCCGGCTTCGCCCATTTGCCGGACCTGGCGGTCGCGTTCGTCGAACGGACCCTCGAGCTGGCCGCGCCGGGGGGCGCGGTGGCGCTGCTGGTACCGGCGAAGCTCGCGTCGAGCGGCTACGCCGAGCCGCTGCGGCGCCGGCTCGCCGACACCACGCGGCTCGAGCGGGTGGCGCGGGTGGACCGCACCGAGAGCGCGTTCGGCGCCGCGGTGTACCCGATGGCCCTCGTCGCCGCGCGCGCCGAGCCCGCGAGCCGCGAGCAGGTCGCCACGCTGCTCGGCCCGAAGGGCCAGGCACCCCAGATCGCGCAACGCGCGCTCCAGGCGGACGGCCCCTGGATCCTCTATCCCGACGCGCTCCGCGTGGCGCGGCACCTGCGGGGCGCATTCCCCACCATCGGCGACCGGTGGAGGCCGCAGCTCGGCGTGAAGACCGGCGCCGACGACGTGTTCGTCGTCCCCCATCCGGACCGTGCGACCCGTCCCGCGGCGCGGGGCCGTGACCTCAGCCCGTGGCGATTCACGCTGCGGGCCCACGTGCTGTGGACGCACGCGCCCGACGGGCGGCCGCTCGAGCGGCTCCCGCCCGAGCTGGCGCGCGCGCTCGGCCCGCACCTCGATCGGCTGCGGCGCCGCAGCGACTACCGCGCCGGCGCGCCCTGGCAGCTGTTTCGCACCGCCCTGGCGCACGCCCCGCACCGCGTGCTGTGGCCGGATCTCGGCCGGCGGCTCGCGGCGGTCGTTCCCGAACCGGAGGTCGTGCCGCTCAACACTGTGTACGGGATCGCGACGCGCACAGCGGACGACGCGCACGCGTTGGCCGCCCTGCTCAACTCGCGCTGGCTCACCGCGCTGGCGCGACTGCGCGCCGACCCCGCCCGCGGGGGCTTTCACCGTTTCAACGCCCGGGTCGTGCGCGAGCTGCCCGTGCCGGCGGATGCGGCCGCGTGGGCCGCGCTCTCGGTCCGCGGACGCGCTCGCGCGTCGGACGACACCGCCCTCGCCGACGCCTACCACCTCGACGCTCGAGATCGCCGTGCGCTGGCCGTCCTCGCCCCGGATCCTGTCTGAGCACCTCGCGCCGCTCTCCGAGCCGCTCGCCTGTCTCCTCACGCCGGGCGAAGGGGCGGCGCTCAGGCCGCCGGGCGTCGTTGCCGCGCTCGCGGCGGGCGCGCTGCTCGACTTCGAGCCGGTGGCGGCGCAGCCGGGGGACGCGGCGTGGCTCGCCCCGCACCAGGTCCCCGCCGTCGCGCGGCTGCGCGCCATCCTCGCTCGTTACGGCGGCGCGCTGCTCGCGGACGCGGTCGGCCTGGGCAAGTCGTACGTCGCGCTCGCCGTGGCACTCGGCACAGGCGAACCCTTCGCGCTCGTCGTGCCGGCGGTGCTGGTGCCCCAGTGGCGGTCGCTCCTCGCTCGGCACGACTCGCGGGCGCCGATCCTCACGCACGAATCGCTCAGCGGGCGTTCTATCCGCCTAACCGCCTATCCGACTATCCGTCTGCTTGTCGTCGACGAAGCCCACCGATTCCGGAACCCCGAGACCAACCGCTACCGCGCGCTGGCGCGGCTCGCGGCGGGCGGCCAGCGGGGGCAGGGGGGGCAGGGGGGCGGGGGGGGCCGGAAGGTGCTGCTCGTGACGGCGACGCCGGTGCACAACCGCGTGGCCGAGCTGTTCCACCTGTTTCGCCTGTTCCTGCGGGATCACGACCTGACGGCCCTGGGCGTGCCGTCGCTGCGGCGCGCCGCGCGTGGCGACGTGGCGGCGCAGACGCTGGCCGCGGTCGCGGCGCGACTCGTCGTGGCACGCTCGCGCGCCCGCGCCCGCGCGGGGTACCCCGCCGGTCCGGTCGCCCTCCGCTTTCCCGAGCGGGCGGCGGGCGAGGTGATCCGCGCCGGGACGGCCCCGGAGCGGCAGCTCGAGGACCTGGTTCGCGGGGTCGCGCAGCTCGAAGTGTCGGCGGCAGGCGCGACCGCCGGATTGTTGCGCCTCACGCTGCTCTCCCAGCTGGCCTCGAGCCTGCCGGCGTTCCGCGCGTCGCTGGCGCGCTACGAGGCGTTTCTCGATCTCGCGCGCGCGGCCGCGGCCGAGGGGCGCTCGCTCGGGTCGCGTGAATTCCAACGGCTGTTTCCGCGAGGCGAAGCGGCGGACTTGCAACTCACGTTGCTGCCCCTGCTGCTTCCCCCCGGCACGGCGGCGGCCGGCGCACGGGATCAGGCGGTAGTGCGTCGCTTGCGCGACCTCTCCAGCACGGCCTCCGACCCCAAGGCGGACGCGCTCGCACGCCTGCTCGCGGCGCGCGACGGCAAGACGATCGTGTTCGTGCAATCGCGGGCGACGGCGCGCTATCTGCTCCGGCGGCTCCCGGGACGGCGTGTCGCGGCGGTGATGGGCGAGGCCGGACTGTTCGGACGGGAGGTTGCAGGACGAGGCGAGGTGTTGCGGGCCTTCGCGCCGCGCGCCCAGGGCGCGCCGTCGCCGGCCCCCGCGCTCGAGACCGACGTCCTGATCGCCACCGATCTCTTGAGCGAGGGGTTGAATCTTCAGGACGCCGTGCGGGTGATTCATTACGACCTGCCGTGGAGCCCCGCGCGGCTCACCCAGCGGGTGGGCCGAATCGATCGCGCCGGATCGCCCCATGCGCGCATCGAGACGATCACGCTGCTTCCCGCGCCGCCGCTGGCGGAGGCGATCGCCCTCGAGCGCCGCCTGCTCGGCAAGGCGCGGGCGCAGGCGCGCGCCGGCGCCGGGCCGCACGCGCTCGACTGGTGCGACCGCCTGCAACGGCTGGGCGCGACGGTGGGCGCAGCCGGCGGGCCGGCGTGGGCCGCCGTCGCCGAGCGCACCAACGCGGCCGTGCTGGTGGTGCGCATCGGCCGGCTCGTCGAGGCACTGGTCGTGACCGAAGAGGATGCGGCGCCCGACCCGGTGCGGGCGACGTCGCTGCTCGAGCGGGCCGCGCGCGCCCGGCCCGCGACCCTCGACCCCGCGGCCCTCACGCGGGCAATCGAGCGCGCCGCACCGCTGGTGCGGGCCCGCCTCGGCGCCGTCGAAGCGGCCCGGTGGCGTGCCGAGGATCGCGACCGGCTGGGCCGGCGGCTCATTCCGTGGGTGCTCGCCGCCGCCCGGCGCGCCGCCCAGCGGCGCGAGCACGCCGAGCTCGCCCGGCTCGACGCCCTCATCTCGCGCCTCGCACTCGGCATGACCGCGGGAGAGGAGCTGCTGCTCGAGGATCTCCTGGCGCGAGGCGGCCCGCTGGCGGTGCGCGACGTGCTGGCGTGGCACGAGCGGCTCGCGCCGGCGGCGGAGGGGGCGGACGCTCCGGGCGTGCAGCTCGTCGCGGCGGTCGTGCTGCGGCGGCCGCCGTGAATCAATCCGGCTCGAGCAGCAGCTCTTCAAGATCGAGGTCGCGCTGCACGCGCCGCATCACGGCGTCGTTGATGGCTCCCTCGTCGCGCATCCGGAGCAGCTCGCGCCGCTCCGCCACGAGCAGCTCCCGCGCGAGCCGCCGGTCCGCGGCGGAGATGGCCTCCTCGCCGCCGTCCGCGACGCCCTTCGCCTGACCGTGCAACCGGCGCGCGCGATGACGGTAGCGGTCCCGCGTGTGGGCCAGCGTCTCCGGGTCCATCCACTCCGCCGTCGCCAGCTCGTCGAGCCGCGCGAGCGCGACCTTCGAGGCGCTGAGCCGGGCCGCGGTCTCCTCACGGCGCTCCTCCTCGCCCGTCTCGCGCACGCCGAGCCAGCGCA
>Ga0134085_10000223_pt1 | contig 19999 bp, 17 predicted proteins | sample 15_taG_10_FD_123125 | JGI IMG/M metagenome (GOLD analysis project Ga0134085, IMG submission 123125) | Grasslands soil microbial communities from the Angelo Coastal Reserve, California, USA - 15_D_Rain_20cm_2_09182015 | ecosystem: Environmental > Terrestrial > Soil > Grasslands ...
CATTGCTTCTGGGCGATCGAAGCCGACCCCGCGGCGCTGCGAGCGGCGTTCGCGATCGACGTGGTGCCCGATGCGGTGATATTCGCTCCCGACATCGGTTTTTACCGGGAGCGGAAGCTGCGCCTGTTGAACGGCGCGCACACGGTGACGGCGCCGCTCGCGCTGCTGGCTGGCGTCCGGACGGTGCGGGAGGCCGCCGAGCATCCCCGCCTGGGACCCTACCTGCGGCACATCTTGTTCGAGGAAATCGTGCCCGGGATCGACCTGCCGGCCGATGCGGCTACCGCGTTCGCCCGGACCGTGATCGACCGGTTTCGCAACCCCTGGCTCGATCACGAGTGGCGGGTGATCGCCACCAACCAGACCGCCAAGCTGCGGCTCCGGGTCGTGCCCGCGATCGTAGGATTCGCCCGGAAACAGGGGCGCGCGCCGCAAGGGTTGGCACTCGGCTGCGCCGCCTATCTGCGGTGGGCCCGCTCCCGCCTCGCCCACCCCGCGGGGGAGGATGTCGATTTCCCGCTGATCGAGCGGCATTGGCGGGCAGTGGACCCGGACGCCGCCCCTGGCCCCGTACTTGCAGCCGCGCTGGAACGACTCGCCGCCCGAGCGCTGGCCGATGCCGGCCTGTGGGGCGCGAATCTCGCCGAGCTGCCCGGGCTGCTCGAGGCCACGACGCGGTGGCTGCTCGCGCTGGAGCGTGACGGAGTGGATGCGGCGCTCGAGGCGCTGCACGGCATGCCGGAGTACGCCGCCACCGGCCGGACGTGACCATGACCCACACGACGACGACTCTCGGCGGGGAAAGGGGTGGGCTCCATCCGCTGCTCGAGAGCGGCGTGATCGCGGTCGCTCGGCTGCCGGCCGCGGCCGGGTTGCGCGCTGCCGCTCGCGCACTCGCCGCGGGGGGCGTGGGCGCCGTGGAGATTACGCTGACGACACCGGGCGCGATCGAGGCGATCGGCGAGCTCGCGTCGGACCGCGACCTCGCGTGCGTTGTCGGCGCGGGCACCGTGCTCGACGAGTCGGCCGCCTGCGAAGTCATCGACGCCGGGGCGCGCTTCGTGGTGAGCCCCACGCTCACCCCCGCCGTGATTCGCGTGTGCCGCGATCGTGACATCCCCTGCTTGCCGGGCGCGTTCACGCCGACGGAGATCGTCGAGGCGTGGCGCGCGGGCGCCCCGCTCGTGAAGCTGTTCCCCGCGGCGGCCGTGGGTCCCGGCTACCTCCGCGATCTGCTCGCGCCCCTGCCGTTCCTGCGGCTCGTGCCGTCGGGCGGCGTGTCGCTGGAGAACGCGGGCGATTGGATCCGCGCGGGGGCCGCCGCGGTGTCCGTCGGCAGCGCGCTGCTGCCGGCGGCGCTGGTCCGGAACGAGGCAGCGGGGGGCGCCGGGGGGGGCGAGCTCACCAAGCGCGCGCGGGCGTTCGTCGAGCGTGTCGCGCAAGCGAGGGCGCAGCTCGCGGGAGACGCGCTGTGAAGGGTGCGGCCGCCCCACGCGTGGTCACGTTCGGCGAGCTGCTGCTGCGGCTGAGCCCGCCGGGTGAAGAACGACTGCTCGAGTCGCCGGAGCTGCACGTCTGCTTCGGCGGGGCGGAGGCGAACGTCGCGGTCGCCCTGAGCCATCTCGGCGTCCGGTGCGACTACGTCACCTGCATTCCCGACAACCCCATCGGAGATGCCGGCGTCGAGACACTGAAGAAGGAAGGCGTGGGCACCCGGTGGATCGTGCGGGGGGGGGGCGGGGGGGGCGGCGAGCGCTTGGGGCTCTATTTCGTGGAGCCGGGCGCGGATCTGCGCGCCATGCGCGTGGTGTACGACCGCGCGGGCTCGGCGTTCGCGCGACTCGACCCGCACAGCATCGACTGGCCCGCGGTGCTCGCCGGGGCCGACTGGTTCCACGTCTCGGGGATCACTCCTGCCCTGGGTGAAGGCCCGGTGGCGGCGCTCGCGGGCGCCATCGCCTGCGCGCGCGCCCGGGGCACCCCGGTGAGCCTCGACCTGAACTACCGCGAGGCCCTGTGGCGCGACCGGAACCCGCGGCCGCTCATCGAGCCGCTCGCCCGGCGGGCGGGTGTGCTGATCGGCAATCCGGCGGCTGTGAGCGCGATGCTCGGCCTCCCGGCCGACGACGCCTCGCTCGCGACTCCCGAGCGGGCGCGCGGTCTCGCCGAGCAGCTCGCGGCGCGTTTCGAGGCGAAGCGCGTCGCGCTCACGCGGCGCGAGATCCTCGGGCCCCGGGAACACGGCTGGAGCGCCGTGCTGTACGACGCGGAGACCCGTGCGTTCGCGCAGAGCCGTCGGCACTGCGTGCAGGTCGTGGACCGGGTGGGCGGGGGCGACAGCTTCGCCGCGGCGCTCATCGCGCGACTGCTCGGCGGCGACCGGCCGGCGCAAGCGCTCGAATTCGCGGTGGCGGCGAGCGCGCTCAAGCTCACCGTGCCCGGCGACTTCTGCCGAGCGAGCGTGGGGGAAGTCGAGGAGCTGCTTCGCACGTGATCCCCAGCTTTCGCTGGTTCGGCCCGACGGACCCGATCCCGCTCGCCTCCGTCCGACAGATCCCCGGCATCACCGGCGTCGTAAGCGCGCTGTACGACGTGCCCGTGGGCGAGCCCTGGCCGCGGGCCCGGCTGGCGCGACTCCAGGAGCAGATCGAATCGGCCGGACTGCAGTTCGCCGTGGTCGAGAGCATCCCCGTGCACGACGACATCAAGCTCCGGCGCCGCGGCCGCGACCGGCTGATCGAGAACTACAGCCAGAGTATCTGCAGCATGGGGGAGCTCGGCATTCCGGTGCTGTGCTACAACTTCATGCCGGTGTTCGACTGGATGCGCACCGACCTCGCCATGCGGCTTCCCGACGGCTCGACGGCACTCGCCTACGACGACGCCGCGCTGGCCGCGATCGATCTGTCGCGCGGAACGGGCGACCTGCCTGGTTGGGCCACGGCGTACGCGGGCCCGGCACTGGCCGCGCTGCTCGCCGCCTATCGCGACGTGGACGCGGAGCGGCTGTGGGACAATCTCGCCTATTTCCTCGAGCGCGTCGCCCCGGTCGCCGAGCAGGCGGGCGTCCGCCTGGCGATTCACCCCGACGATCCGCCCTGGCCCATCTTCGGGCTGCCGCGCATCATCACCGACGCCGCCGCCCTCGAGCGCGTGGTGGGGCTCGTGGACAGCCCCGCGAACGGGGTGACGTTCTGCACCGGCTCGCTCGGCGCAAACCCCGAGAACGATCTGCCGGCCATGGTGCGCCGCCTCGGCGCGCGCATCCACTTCGCACACTGCCGCAACGTGCTGGTCACGGGCGAGCGCCGTTTCCATGAGACGGCCCACCCTTCGGCCTTTGGCAGCGTGGACCTGCACGCGGTCCTGAGCGCGCTGCGCGATATCGGCTTCACGGGGCCGATGCGCCCCGATCACGGCCGCATGATCTGGGGGGAGACAGGACGCCCGGGGTACGGGCTGTACGATCGAGCGCTCGGCGCGATGTACCTGCAGGGCCTGTGGGAGGGCCTGACGCGATGAGCCGGCCGCCCCTGGGGTATCGCTGGACGGTGTGCGCCCTGTTGTTCGTGGTCACCACGATCAACTACATCGACCGTCAGGTGCTCGGCATTCTCGCCCCCACCCTGCAGCGCGAGCTGCATTGGTCGGAATCGCAGTACGGCGACATCGTCTCCTGGTTCAGCCTCGTCTACGCCTTCGGATTCCTCGCCGCCGGGCGCGCGCTGGACCGCGTCGGGGTGCGACGCGGCTTCGCCGTCGCGGTCGTGGCCTGGAGCATCGCGGCGATCGGTCACGCCTTCGCCCGCACCGCCGCAGGATTTTCCGCTGCCCGCGCGCTGCTCGGACTCGGCGAGTCGGCCAATTTCCCGGGCGCGATCAAGACGGTGGCGGAGTGGTTCCCCAAACGCGAGCGGGCGCTCGCGACCGGGATCTTCAACGCCGGCACCAACACCGGCGCCATCGTGACCCCGCTCGTCGTCCCGTGGATCGTCCTGACGTGGGGCTGGCCGTGGGCATTCATCGCTACCGGCTCGCTCGGCTTCCTGTGGCTGGTGCTGTGGCTCGCCCTGTATCGCAGCCCGGAGGCGCAGCCGCGCCTGACGCCGGACGAGTTGGCGCACATCCGCAGCGATTCGGGTGAGGAGGCGGAGAGCGTCGTCCCCTGGATTCGGCTGCTCTCGTATCGGCAGACCTGGGCGTTCGCGGTCGGGAAACTCCTCGCCGATCCGATCTGGTGGTTCTATCTGTACTGGCTCCCGAAGTTTCTCGACGCGCAATACGGCATCCGGCTGGCACAATTGGCCGCTCCGCTGATCGTCGTATATCTGGTGGCGGACGTCGGATCGGTCGGGGGCGGTTGGCTCTCGAGCGCCCTGATCAAGCACGGCTGGACCGTGAACCGGGCGCGGAAGACGGCGCTGCTCGCGATGGCGCTCTTGATCGTGCCGACGGCGTTCGCGCCGCTGGCGGGGAGCATGTGGGCGGCGGTGGCGATCGTGAGCGTCGCGGCGGCGGCACACCAGGCCTGGTCCGCCAACGTGTATACGCTGGCGAGCGACATGTTTCCGCGGGCGGCGGTGGGGTCGGTGGTCGGGATCGGCGCGTTCGCCGGCGCCATGGGCGGCGTGCTGTTTCAGCGCGTCACCGGCCGCATCCTTCAGGCCACAGGGAGCTACACGCCCATCTTTGCGGTGTGCGGCCTCGCCTACATCACTGCTTGGGGCATCCTGCACTTGCTCGCGCCGCGGCTCGAGCCCGCGACGGTCGCCGAGCCCGTCCGCGTGTGAGGCCCGACACCTCGCCCACCCCGGCGCCGCGCAGATACCCGTTCGCGACCGTCGCGAGCTGGGCGACCGCGATCGCGGGACGGGTGCCGGCGCCGCCCGATGCCGTGCGCCGCTCCCTCGCCCGCATCGGCCCCGCACTCGTGCTCGTGCTGGTGGTCCTCGTCTTTGCGCTGCTCACGGAGGCACCGGCGCGCTATCTCTCGCCCTTCAACCTGCGTATCGTGCTCTCGCAGACCGTGATCGTCGCCCTCGGGGCGATCGGGATGACGATCATCATCGTGAGCGGCGGAATCGATCTCTCGGTGGGCGCGACGATCGCGCTGACCGGTGTGGTGGCCGCGCTGGCGATCGGCGCCGGCTGGCCGGCCAGCGCAGCGACGGTGGCCGCCCTGCTCGCCGGCGGGCTCGTAGGGCTCGCGAACGGGCTGCTCATCACGGGCCTGCGCGTCGTACCGTTCATCGCGACGCTGGGGATGCTCGGCATCGCACGCGGCGTCGCGAAGTGGCTGGCGCACGAGCAGACGGTCAACATACCGCCGACGTGGGTGAACGAGCTGCTCGTCACGTTCCCACGCCAGGCATGGATGGTGCTCCCGCCGGGCGTGTGGATCACCCTCGCGCTGGCGGTCCTCACGGCAATTGTGCTGCGGCGGACCGTGTTCGGGCGGCGCGTGTTCGCGCTCGGCTCGAACGAACTGGCCGCGCGGGCCTGCGGTATCGCGACGGACCGGCTCAAGCTCGTGATCTACGCGTCGGCGGGAGTGTACTTCGGGCTGGCCGGCGTGATGCAGCTCTCCCGTCTCCGGCAGGGCGATCCGACAGTGGCGATCGGCACCGAGCTGGATGTGATTGCGGCGGTGGTGATCGGCGGCGGGAGTCTATTGGGTGGCGAAGGAAGCGTATTCGGCTCGGTGGTGGGTGCGCTCATCATGGCGTTCCTGCGCAACGGCTGCCAGCAGATGGGGTGGCCCAACTACATTCAGGAAATCATCATCGGCGCCATCATCGTGCTGGCGGTCGCCCTGGACCGGTTGCGGGCCGGGTGGGCGGTGTCATGAACGCGGAACGTGGAACGCGGAACGAACGAAACGGGGAACGCGGAACGCGGAACGCGGAACAGCCGGGCGAGGTCGGTCGCCACGACGCTCGCATTGATGTTCCGCGTTCCGACTTCCGCGTTCCGCGTTCAATTATCGACGCCCACGTGCATTTCTGGGATCCCGCCGAGCTGCACTATCCCTGGCTGGAAGGCGTACCGTCGCTCGGCCGGCCTTTCCTCCCGTCCGACTACGGGGCGGCGACGGGGGAGATCCCCATCGCCCGCGTCGTGTTCGTGGAATGCAACTGCCCGCCCGAAGAGGCCGGCCGCGAGGTGGCATTCGTGGAACGCCTCGCACAGGGGGAGCCGCGTCTCACCGGCATCGTGGCGTTCGCCAACCTCGCCGACTCGGAGACGATCGATCGTCAGCTCGACGCGCTCTCCGTCTGCCATAGCGTCAAAGGCATCCGCCAGAACATCCAGGGGCAACCTACGGGTTTCTGCCGACGGCACGCGTTCGTGGAGGGGGTCCGGAAGGTCGGACGGCGGGAGCTCGTCTTCGATCTGTGCGCGACGCACGACCAGTTGCGCGAGGTCGCCGACTTGGTCCGCGACTGCCCGGACACGCGCTTCGTCCTCGATCATTGCGGCAAGCCGGCCATCCGGGATCGCTGCTTCGAGCCGTGGAGCGCAGCACTAGCGCGGCTCGCGGCCCACAAGAACGTGTGCTGCAAGCTGTCGGGACTCTTGACGGAGGCCGGGGAGCGATGGCGCCCGGAGGACCTGCTCCCGTACGCCACGCGGGTGGTGGAGTGCTTCGGGCCCGAGCGGGTGCTGTACGGCAGCGACTGGCCGGTCCTGACCCTCGCGGGTGACTACCGCGATTGGTACGGTTTCACCGAGCGCGTCACCCAGGGATGGAGCGCGACGGACCGGAGCCGGTTTTACGGCGATAACGCCGCGCGAGTCTACGGGTTATGAGGGAGATCGAGCGGAAGATCGCGATCGTGACCGGTGGCGGCTCGGGGATCGGCCGGGCGATCGCGCTCCGCTTCGCGCGCGCAGGCGGGCGCGTCGCCGTGTTGGACGTCGCGGAGCCGGCGGCCCGCGACGTGGCACGCGAAATCGAGGCCTGCGGCGGGGCAGCCACCGCGGTCCTGTGCGATGTGAGCCGGCAGGCCGACGTGGAACACGCCTTCCGGGCGGTCGCGCAGCGGTTCGCCCCCGTGGACATCCTCGTCAACAGCGCCGGGATCGCACACGTCGGTAACGTGGAGCAGACGTCCGAAGCAGACCTCGACCGGCTCTACGCCGTGAACGTGAAAGGCGTCTACAACTGCATGCGGGCGGCGGTCCCGGAAATGAAGAGCCGCGGCGGGGTGATCCTCAACATCGCCTCGGTCGCGTCCAGCGTCGGCCTCGCGGATCGGTTTGCCTACTCGATGACCAAGGGGGCGGTGCTGACGATGACGTACTCGGTGGCGCGCGACTATGTGGCGCACGGGATCCGCTGCAACGCGATCGCCCCGGCACGTGTGCACACGCCGTTCGTCGACGGATTCCTCGCCAAGAACTATCCGGGCAGGGAGCGGGAGATGTTCGAGGAACTGTCCCGGACCCAGCCGATCGGCCGCATGGGCCGGCCGGAAGAGGTCGCCGAGCTCGCCTTGTTCCTCTGCTCCGACGCCGCGGCTTTCATTACGGGCAGCAACTACGCGATCGACGGCGGCTTCGTGACCCTGAAGATGTAACGCATGAAGCTCATCCGCTTCGGCGAACCGAACCGGGAACGGCCGGGGCTGCTCCTGCCCGACGGGCGGCGCATCGACGCCTCTGGCTGCGGCAGCGATTACGACGAAGCGTTCTTCGGATCCGGGGGCCTCGAGCGGCTGGCGCACTGGCTCGAACGGGAGGGCGCGGCTGCGCCCGTGGTGCCGGACGGTGTGCGGCTGGGGCCGCCGCTGTGTCGACCGAGCAAGCTCGTGTGCGTGGGCCTCAACTACCGCGACCACGCCCGCGAATCGGGCATGGCGATCCCGGACGAGCCGGTCCTCTTCTGCAAGGCGACCAGCGCGATCACCGGTCCCAACGACGACGTCCTCATCCCGAGAAACGGCACCAAGCTGGACTGGGAGGTCGAGCTGGCGGTCGTGATCGGGCGCCGGGCGGCGTACGTCGAGCGAGACGAGGCGCTGCGCTACGTCGCGGGCTTCGTGCTCCACAACGATTACTCCGAACGGGCCTTCCAGCTCGAGCGTGGCGGCCAATGGGTGAAGGGCAAGAGCTGCGACACCTTCGCCCCGCTCGGGCCCTTCCTCGCTACGCCGGACGAGATCCGCGACGTACACGACCTGCGTCTGTGGCTCAAGGTGAACGGCGCGACCAAGCAGTGCAGCTCGACCCGCGAGCTCATCTTCGACGTTCCGGCGCTCGTCAGTTATATCAGCCAGTACATGACGCTCCTGCCCGGCGATATCATCTCCACCGGCACCCCCCCCGGCGTGGGACTGGGCCAGAGCCCGCCGCGCTACCTCGCCGACGGAGACGAAGTGGAGCTCGGCATCGACGGGCTCGGATCCGCACGCCAGCGCGTGCGTGCGTATCACTGACGTGCGCCTGAGAGGAAAGGCGGCGGTGATCACCGGCGCCAGCACGGGCATCGGGCGGGCGAGCGCCCTCCGGTTCGCACAAGAGGGCGCACACCTCGTCCTGGCGGACATTCAGCAGGCCGATGGGGAGTCGCTGGTGCACGCCATCGCCGAGACGGGCGGGACGGCGTGCTTCGTACGCGCCGACGTCGGCCGGCGCGCCGACAGCGAGCGCATGATCGACGCGTGCGTCGAGCGGTACGGCCGCCTCGACATCCTGTTCTGCAACGCGGGTATCACGCTGCCCAAGCTCCTCCCGCAGAGCGCCGACGACGAAATCGACCGGGTGCTGGACGTGAACGTGAAGGGCCCGCTGTACGCGGCGCGGCGCGCGATTCCCATCATGCTCCAGCAGGCCGAGGGCGGCGTGATTCTCTTCACCGCGAGCAAGACGGGGCTCGTGGCGCAGACCGATTCGCCGGTGTACTGTGCCTCGAAGGGCGCCGTCGTGATGCTGGCCAAAGCGCTGGCGCTCGACTACGCCCCGCGCGGCATCCGCGTGAACGCCCTCTGCCCGGGGATCATCGACACGCCGATGCTCCACCGCTTTGCCGACGCCATGCCCGACCCCGCAGCCGCCTGGGCGACATACGCCGCGGCGCAGCCGCTGGGGCGCCTGGGCACGCCGGAGGAGTGCGCCGCCGCCGCAGTGTGGCTCGTCTCCCCCGAAGCCTCCTTCGTCACCGGCGTCGCGCTCCCGGTCGACGGGGGCTTTACCGCGATGTGAGCCCCGTGGCCATCACCATCACGCGCGTCGACGCGCTCGACATCCGCTTCCCGACCTCGCGGGAGCGAGACGGCTCCGACGCCATGAGCCCGGACCCGGACTACTCAGCGGCCTACGCTGTGTTGCGCACCGATCGCGCGGACGGCTTGGAAGGACACGGCCTCACCTTCACTGCCGGACGAGGAAACGAGCTGTGCGTCGCGGCGATCCGATCGCTCGCGCCGCTGGTGCGGGGTCTCACGCTGGAGGAGATCAAAGCGGACATGGCACGCTTCTGGCGACGCCTCACGAGCGACTCTCAGATGCGCTGGGTGGGACCGGAAAAAGGCGTACTGCACCTCGCGACGGCTGCGGTCGTGAACGCCGTCTGGGACCTCTATGCCAAAGTCGAGGGCAAGCCGCTCTGGAAGCTGCTCGCGGACATGAGCCCCGAGGAGCTGGTGCGCTGCATCGACTTCCGGTACGTCACCGACGCGCTCACTCCCGCGGAGGCGCTCGCCATGCTCGGGAAACACGCGTCGACTCGCGCCGAGCGTGAGGCGGAGATGCGCCGCACCGGCTACCCGGCGTACACGACATCGGCGGGCTGGCTCGGCTATCCCGACGACAAGATCCGCCGGCTGTGCCGCGACGGCATGGCGCAGGGATGGTCGCATTTCAAGATCAAAGTGGGCCGCGACTTGCAGGACGACCTGCGACGCTTGGGCGTAGTGCGACGGGAGATCGGCCCGGACCGCAAACTCATGCTCGACGCCAACCAGGTGTGGGACGTGGGCCAAGCGATCGCCTGGATGCGCCAGCTGGCGCGGTTCGATCCCTGGTGGATCGAGGAGCCCACGAGCCCCGACGACGTGCTGGGCCACGCCGCGATCGCGCGGGCCATCGCGCCGATCGGCGTCGCTACCGGCGAGCAGTGCCAGAACCGGGTCATGTTCAAGCAGCTCATGCAAGCCGGCGCGATCCGGTTCTGCCAGATCGATAGCTGTCGGCTGGGGGGCGTCAACGAAGTGCTGGCCGTGCTGCTCCTTGCCGCGAAATTTGGGGTGCCCGTCTGTCCGCACGCCGGGGGCGTGGGCTTATGCGAGTACGTGCAGCATCTCGCGATCTTCGATTACATCGCCGTCAGCGCATCGCTCGAAGACCGCATCGTCGAGTACGTGGATCACCTGCACGAGCACTTCGTCGATCCCGTGGTGATTCGCGACGGTCGCTACATGGCACCCACGGCGGCGGGCTACAGCATCACGATGCGACCGGAGAGTCTGGCGGCGTACGCGCATCCGGACGGAACCGCGTGGTCCTCACCCCCTTGATTCCTGTCAGTTCGGTCCTCACCCCCTGTCCCCCTCTCCCTTCGGGAGAGGGGGCACGACGCTCGTGCTGCGTTTCCCCTCTCCCGAAGGGAGAGGGGATGAAAGGGGTGAGGACCACAACCCTCCAGAGGAACCATGTCCGTTAGCCATCTGGTTCTGCTCGCCGCGATGATGCAGGCCCCCGCGCCCGAATCCCCCGCCCAGCGCGACGCGCGCATGGCGTGGTGGCGCGAGGCGCGGTTCGGGATGTTCATCCACTGGGGGGCCTACGCAGTGCCAGCCGGCACGCACCAGGGAGAGCGCGTCGCGGGCATCGGCGAGTGGATCATGAGCCGGGCGCACATCCCCATCCCCGAGTACGAGGAGTACGTCCACCGCTTCAACCCCGTCCGGTTCGACCCCGACGAATGGGTGCGCGTGGCCAGGGACGCGGGGATGAAGTACATCATCATCACCTCCAAGCACCACGACGGGTTCGCCATCTTCGACTCGAAGGTCTCGAGCTACGATATCATGGACGCCACGCCGTACCAGCGAGACGCCGTCAAGGCGCTTGCCGAGGCGGCGCATCGGGCCAGCCTCAAGTTCGGGGTCTACTACTCGATCATGGATTGGCATCACCCGGACGCGCAGGGGCCCAACTATCCCGACTACAACTCGCGCACCTGGAGCAATCCGAATTTCGGCCGCTATGTCGAAACGTATATGAAGCCCCAGCTCAAGGAGCTGCTCACCCAATACCCCGACATCGACGTCCTGTGGTTCGACGGCGAGTGGATCGCGGACTGGAGCGACGCGCGGGGCCGGGATCTGTACAACTACGTGCGCGCGATCCGTCCCGGCCTCATCGTCAACAACCGCGTGGGACACACCCGCCAGGGGCTGAGCGGCCTCAACCAGGACGGACGGGTCGGCCTGGGCGACTTCGGCACGCCCGAGCAGCGGGTTCCGCCCGAGGGGCTCCCCGGCGTCGATTGGGAAACGTGCATGACGATGAATGACACCTGGGGGTTCAAGTCCTATGACGACGACTGGAAGGACACGCGGACGCTGGTTCGCACGCTGATCGACGTGGCCTCCAAGGGTGGCAACTTCCTCCTCAACGTCGGGCCGACGGCCGACGGGCTGATTCCCGCGCCGATCGTATCACGGCTGAGCGAGATGGGTGAGTGGATGAGGCGCAACGGCGAGGCCATCTACGGCACGACGGCGAGCCCATACGGGATGCCGGCGTGGGGCCGCTACACCGCCAAACCGGGAAAGGTGTATGCCCTCGTCTTCGACTGGCCCAAGAACGGCAAGCTGACGCTCGCCGGGATGAAGCAGAAGCCGCTCACCGCCCGCGTCCTTGGCGACGCCAAGCCGCTCACAATCGAGACCGACTCGGGCCTCGCCGTACGGCTCCCCACTGTACCACCCAGCGCCATCGCGTCGGTGGTGGTACTGGAGGTTGGTGGAGGTTCTGTAGGTTCTGGAGGTTCTGGAGGATCAAACCTCCACAACCTTCCCCAACCTCCACCGTCCTCCACTATCCTCCCGTGAGAGCGGCCGTTCTCGTCGACGTCGGCCGGATGGAGCTACGGGATGTCCGGTGCCCGGAGCCCGGCCCCCGGGACGTCCTCGTGCGCGTGGCGGCGGTGGGGGTGTGCGGCACCGACCTGCACATCTTCGCCGGGCACGCGAACTACAACCGCGACGCGCGCGGGCGGCCCATCCCGCTCTGCGACGAACCGCAAATCCTGGGACACGAGATCGCGGGGGTCGTGGAGGCGGCCGGGAAGGAGGTGCGCGATCTGCGTCCTGGCGACCGGGTCGTCGTCGACCAGGGGAGGAGCTGCGTGAGCGAGGCGCGCTCGCCGCTGTGCGAGTACTGCGCCAGCGGCGACTCACACCAGTGCGAGCTCTACCGCGAGCATGGCATCACCGGCCTCCCCGGGGGATTCGCCGAGTACGTGACGATCCCGGCCGTGAACGCGGTGCGCATCGACGCCGAGCTGGACGACGGCGCCGCGGCGCTGACCGAGCCGCTGGGTTGCGTCGCGCACTCGGCGGATGTGCTCACGCGCACCGCGGCGCGCTACACCGTGCGCGGCCCGTCAGACCGGCGCGTCCGCTGTGCCGTGATTTGCGGGGCCGGTCCCGCGGGGCTCCTGTGGGTGCAATACCTCCGCAACGTCCTCGGCTTCGACGGGCTCCTGCTGGTGAGCGAGCCCAACGCCACCAAGCGAGCGCACGCCGAGTGCTGCGGCGCGGAAACGATCGACTCGGCCGCCCAGGACCCGGTGGAGGTCGTGCACGAGCGAACGCGCGGCCGCCGCGCCGAGTTGCTCATCGAGGCGACGGGATCCGGGCAGGTGTTCGCGTCCATCCCTGGTCTCGTTCGGAAGCAGGCGACGGTGCTGCTGTACGGGCACGGCCACGCTGGCGTCGATCTGAGCGTGCTGAACCAGCTCCAGTTCCTCGAGCCAACCGTCTTGTCTCCGGTCGGCGCTTCCGGTGGCTTCGAGCAGGATGGCCGGCCGTCCACCTACGTGCGGGCGCTGCGGCTGATCGAGCGCGGGACAGTGGACGTCGCGTCGTTGATCACCCATCGCTACCCGTCGCTCGACTCGGTCGCCCGGGTTTTCACGGGAGGCCACAAGGCGCCGGCGTACGTGAAGGGCGTCGTCACTCTCTGAGCTGAGGCCTGCGATGCGTGTCTCGCTGTTCGTGACCTGTCTGGCAGATCAGCTCTGGCCAGCGGCGGCGGTCGGCGCAGTAGCAGTGCTCCGGCGGGTGGGCTGCGCGGTGGAGTTCGATGAGCGCCAGACATGCTGCGGACAGCCGGCGTTCAACACCGGGTACCGTCCCGAGGCATGCTCGCTCGCCCGGCGGCTCATCGAGATCTTCGAGTCCAGCAGCGCCGACGCGATCGTCAGCCCATCGGGATCGTGCACCGCCATGCTGCACCACTACGAGCCGCTGTTCGAGGATGCGGGCTGGCGCGCGCGGGCCCACGCGGTGGCGGAGCGGACGCATGAGCTGAGCGCCTTCCTCGTCAACCGCCTGGGCGTGGAGGACGTGGGTGCGAGCTTCCCGGGCCGGCTCACCTGGCACGACGCCTGTCACGGCCTGCGAGACCTGGGGATCAAGGAGGAGCCACGACGCCTGCTGCGCCGCGTACGGGGCGCGGAGCTGGTCGAGCTGCCCCCCCCGGGCGCCGAGACGTGCTGCGGCTTCGGGGGCACCTTTGCGGTGAAGTATCCCGAGATCTCGGTGGCGATACTCGACGAGAAGGTGGACGCCATCGAGCGGGCCGGCGTGGACGCCGTGGTGTCGGGCGACGCCAGCTGCCTGATGCAGATCGGCGGTCGGCTGTCACGCCGAGGGTCGTCCGTCCGCGCCCTGCACCTGGCGGAAGTCCTGGCATCCACGCCATGACGTTCGACCGCAACGCGCGCGCGGCGCTGGCCGATGGACAACTGCGCAGCGCCTTGCGCCAGGCCACAACACTGTTCGGCGAGCGGCGGCGGGAGGCGCTGGCCACCGCGCCGGATTGGGAGGGTGCCCGAAACCGGGCCCGCGCGATCAAGGATGAAACGCTGCTGCATCTCGACCGTTACCTGGAGGAGTTCAGCGCCAATGCCGAGCGCGCCGGCGCCCGCGTGCATTGGGCGCGCGACGCCGCGGAGGCATGCGAGGTCATCGGCCGGATCGCGGAGCAGCGGGGGGCCCGCACGGTCGTGAAGAGCAAGAGCATGACGTCGGAAGAGATCCACCTGAACGCTGCGCTCGCCGCGCGCGGCATCGAGCCGGTGGAAACCGATCTCGGCGAGTACATCGTCCAGCTCGCCGGCGAGGCGCCCTCGCACATCGTGGCTCCAGCGATTCACAAGACGCGCCGGCAAATCGGGGCGTTGTTCGCGGACAAGCTTGGCATCGAGCCTTCGGACGACGTCGCTAAGCTGGCGGCCGCAGCCCGGCGAGCGTTACGCCGCCGCTTCGCCGAGGCGGATCTCGGGGTGTCGGGCGTCAACTTCGCGGTCGCCGAGACCGGAACGATCCTGATCCTGGAGAACGAGGGGAATGCGCGGTTGACCACCAGCCTCCCGCGCACTCACATCGCGCTCATGGGGATCGAGAAGGTGATCCCGCGCTTTGCCGATCTGGAAGTGTTTCTGCAGTTGCTCCCGCGATCCGGTACCGGCCAGGTCCTCACGGCGTATCAATCGCTGCTCACGGGCGCGAAGCGGCGTGCCGAGGACGAGGGGGCGGCGGAGCTGCCCATCGTGCTGCTCGACAACGGCCGCTCCGGCCTGCTAGCCGCCCCGGTGACCCGTCAGTCACTCGCGTGTATTCGCTGCGGCGCGTGCCTCAACGCCTGCCCGGTATACCGGCAGATCGGCGGCCACGCGTACGGGTCGGTGTATCCGGGCCCGATCGGCGCGGTGTTGACCCCCCAGCTGTTCGGGTTGGGGAGATCGTCCGAGCTGCCGTACGCCTCCAGCTTGTGTGGCGCCTGCCGCGACGTCTGTCCCGTCAAGATCGATATCCCGGCGCTGCTGCTCCACCTGCGCGCTGAGGTCGTCGCCACCCGCGCCGGCAAGCCGCGCCTGCTCGAACGCCTCGCGTTCTCGGCCTACGCGGCCGTGATGGCGCGGCCGCGCCTGTTCGAGTCGGTGGTCCGGCTTGCTCGGATGCTGAGAGTCATGCTGCCGCTGGGCGCCTGGACCAAGTGGCGCGATCTCCGCCCGCTCGCACCGCGGAGCTTTCGTGAAGAGTGGCGGACGCGCCTGCGGCACGAGGTGGCACGGTGATACGCACCGCTGACGCGCGCCGCGAGATCCTGCGCGCGATCCGGGAGAGCCTAGCCGAGAGTGCGGCAGGGGGCGGAGCAGCACGGGAGGGCCCCGTCGAACCCCGGGCCGCCGGCCCGGGGTCAGCCGTGGGCTCGACCGGTTCGGCTGACCCCGGGGCGAAGCCCCGGGGTTCCACAGGGCCGGCGGCCGGGGCTTCCAAAGACGTCGTGAGCTCCTTCACCGAGCGCCTCGCCGCCGTCGGCGCCCAGTGCACCGTCGTGCGCGGCGAGGCGGCAGCCGCCCACGCCCTGGCCGACATCCTGACGGACGCAGCCGCCCGGCGCGTGGTCGGGTCGGACGCCCCGCTGGTCCAGCGACTCCTGTCAGCGTTGGGAGACGGCTTCGTGCGGGAGCGCCTCGAGGGCCTCTCGCGCGACGGCCTGTTCGCGTGCGACGCCGGCGTCACCACCGCGCAGTGGGGGATCGCCGAGACCGGCACGCTCGTGCTCGAGTCCGCGCGGGAGAAGAACCGGCTGCTGTCGCTCGTCCCACCGATCCACGTGGCGCTGCTTTCCAGCACGTGCCTCTGCGACTCGCTGGGCGACGCGCTCGCCCGCATGAGCCGCGCCAGCCACGCGATCACGCTCATCACCGGACCCTCACGCACCTCCGACATCGAGCTGACCCTGGTCGTGGGCGTGCACGGCCCTCAGGTGGTCCACGTGCTGCTGCTGGAGGAGGAACCATGAAGCAGGCGCCCGTCATGCTGCTCGCCGCTCTGCTCGCTCACGGCTGCGGCGGGTCCGGGTCGCGCCAGCCCGGCTCGCAATCCGGCGCCGGCAAAGCTCTGACGATCGCGGTGATCCCCAAAGGCACCACCCACGAGTTTTGGAAGAGCATCCACGCCGGGGCCATTCAGGCCTCGCGCGAACTCTCGGCCCAGGGCGCTCCGATCAACATCATCTGGAAGGGGCCGCTGCGCGAAGACGACCGGGAGCAGCAGATTCAGGTGGTCGAGGGCTTCGCGAGCCAAGGCATCCAGGGAATCGTACTCGCGCCACTCGACAGCCGCGCCCTGGTGCGGCCGGTGGAAGAAGCCCGGCACGCCGGCGTCCCCACGGTGATCATCGATTCAGACCTCGAGTCAGATGCCATCGTCAGCTTCGTGGCGACCGACAACCGGAAGGGCGGGCAGCTGGGCGCCGACCGGCTGGGCGAGATCCTCGGCGGGCGAGGCAAGGTGCTGCTGTTGCGGTATGCCGAAGGGTCGGCCAGCACGACCGACCGGGAGCGCGGCTTTCTGGAGCAGCTCCGCGCGAAGTACCCCGGCGTCCAGGTGGCGTCGTCCGATCAGTACGCAGGACCGACGCGCGAGACGGCCAAGCGAGCCTCGGAAAACCTCCTCAACCGCTACGGCGGCGAGCTGCAGGGAATCTTCACGCCCAACGAGTCCTCGACGATCGGGATGCTGCTTGCATTACAAGATATCGGCCTGGCCGGCAGAGTCAGGTTCGTCGGCTTCGATGCCAGCGCGATTCTGATCGACGCCATCCGCGCTCGCCAGCTCGACGGCGTCGTCGTCCAGAACCCGATGCGGATGGGATACCTCGGCGTGAAGACGATGGCCGATCATCTGCGTGGGAGGCCCGTCGAGCGCCGCATCGACACGGGCGTCACGCTCGTCACGCCGGCGAACCTCGACTCCGCGGCGACGCAGCAGCTCATCAAGCCGCCGATCGCGCGCTACCTCATCGAGCAATGAGCGTGCTGCGGATCCGCGACGTCGCCAAACGGTTCGCGGCGACGCTGGCGCTCGACGGGGTCGACCTCACGCTCGGCGCAGGCGAGGTGCACGCCCTGATCGGGGAAAACGGCGCCGGCAAGAGCACCCTCATGAACATCGTAGCCGGCGCCGTGCGTCCCGATCGCGGCGCGATGCATCTCGACGGCCGGCCGTACGCTCCGCCCTCCCCGCTCGAGGCGCGGCGGTGCGGCATCGCCCTCATCCACCAGGAGCTCTCCCTCTGCCCGCACCTGTCCGTGGCGGAGAACATCCTGCTCGGGATCGAGCCGGCACGCTGGGGCTGGGTCGATCGGCGCGCGGCCCGGCGGCGCGCGCTCGCTCTCCTGAGCCACTTCGGCCGCCCGGAGCTGGATCCCGACCGCCGCGTGGCGGAGCTGCCCCTCGCCGCGCGGCAAGTGGTGGAGATCTGCCGCGCCCTGGCGGGGGACGCGCGCATCCTCCTGATGGACGAGCCGACCAGCAGCTTTCAGCGCGAGGAGGTGGAGCGCCTCTTCGCACTGATCCGGCGCCTGGCGGCAGGCGGGATCGCGGTGATCTACATCAGCCATTTCCTCGAGGAGGTCCGGGACATCGCCGACCGATATACCGTCCTCCGCGACGGCCGCAGCGTCGATGCGGGGCTCATCGCGGGGGCGAGCAACGACCACCTGATCGCGCAAATGGTGGGCCGCCCCATGGCGGGGCTCTTCCCCGCACGCGCCCACGCGCGTGCCGCGGAGGTGATCCTCGCCGTGCAGGACGTCGCCGCGCCGCCGGCCCTGAAACATGCCAGCTTCGAGCTCCGGCGCGGCGAGATCCTCGGGATCGCCGGGCTGATGGGCTCGGGGCGGACCGAGCTGGTGCGCACGCTGTTCGGACTCGAGCCTCGGGCCTCCGGTCGGATGGCGCTGCGGGACCAGCCGCTCGGCGTGCATGGGGCGAGTCCCGCGCGGCGCCTCCGCCAGGGGTTCGGCTATCTCAGTGAGGACCGCACGCGGGAGGGGCTGGCATTGCCGCTCTCGATCGCCGACAACCTAACCGCCACGCGGCTGTCCGCCTGCTCGTCGCGGTGGGGGTGGCTGAACCTCGAGCGGCAGCTCGCGGCGGCGCGCCAGCAGATCGGGGCACTGCGCATTCGGGCGGCTACTCCCGCGCAGCCGGTGCGCGCCTTATCGGGGGGGAATCAGCAGAAGGTGGCGATCGGGCGGCTCTTGTATCAGGACGCGGAGGTGCTTCTCCTGGACGAGCCCACCCGGGGGATCGACATCGGGAGCAAGGCGCAGATCTACGACACCATCGTCCGCTCCGCGGCCGCGGGGAAGGCCGTGCTGCTCGTGAGCTCGTACCTGCCCGAGCTGTTCGGACTGTGCGACCGATTGGCGGTCATGAGCCGGGGGCGGCTCTCTCCGGCGCGCCCGATCGAGGAGTGGACGCCGGAGGACGTCCTGGCGACCGCGATCGGGGAGGCAGGCTTATGACCTCCAAAGCGCTTCGCATACAGGGCCCGCGCTGGCTGAGCGTCTGGGCACTACTGACGCACTCCGCGAGTGCGCAGACGCCCCTACAGGTCACCGAGCTCCGGACGGAGTACCAGCTCAACCCCGTGGGCATCGACGTGCGGGCTCCGCGGCTCAGCTGGAAGATCGAATCGTCACGACGCGGGACGGTCCAAACGGCCTACCAGATCCGCGTCGCGCAGCTGCCGAGCGCCCTCGAGCGGCATCCCCTGTGGGATTCCGGGAAAGTGGCCTCCGATGCCTCGATTCACCGGGTCTACGGAGGTCCGGCGCTCGAGTCGGGGCAGCGGTACTACTGGCAGGTCCGCGTGTGGGATGACGCGGGCCGCTCCTCCGCCTGGAGCGCACCCGAGTATTGGGAGATGGGCTTGCTGCGCCCCTCCGATTGGTCCGCGGATTGGATCACGCCCGACCTCCGGGAAGACACGTCCGAGTCGAATCCGAGCCCTATGCTGCGTTCGGAATTCCGGGTAGAGGGCAACGTCGCCTCGGCCCGCGCCTACGTCACCAGCCTGGGCCTCTACGAGATGGAGCTGAACGGCCGTCGCGTAGGCGATCAGCTCTTCAGGCCGGGGTGGACGGCCTACGATAAGCGCCTCCAATACCAGACCTACGACGTCACCGCGCTGCTCGTGCCCGGCGCGAACGCCGTCGGTGTGACGCTCGGGGATGGCTGGTACCGCGGCCGGCTCGCGTGGGGGAACAAGCGGAACACTTATGGAAAGCAACTGGCGCTGCTCGCACAGATCGTGCTGCGATACGCGGATGGGCACCAGCAGGTGATCGGCACCGGCAAGGGATGGAAGGCCGCGACCGGCCCGATCCGCTGGTCGGACATCTACGACGGCGAGTCGTACGACGCGCGGCTAGAGAAGCAGGGTTGGAGCCGGCCGGGCTATGACGACTCGGGCTGGGCCGCCGTTCGCGTCCTGGATCACTCCAAGCAGATCCTCGTCGCGCCTCCCGGCCCGCCGGTGCGCCGGATCCAGGAACTGAAGCCCGTCCAGCGGCTGGTCACGCCATCCGGCGACACGGTGTTCGACCTGGGGCAGAACATGGTGGGCTGGGTGCGCCTCAAGGTGCGCGGGCCGCGCGGTACCGCGGTCCGCCTGCGGCACGCCGAGGTGCTGGATCGGAAGGGCAATTTCTACACCGACAACTTGCGCTCCGCCCGTCAGACAGTCGAATACACTCTGAAAGGAGGCGGTGAAGAGGTATACGAGCCGCACTTCACCTTTCAGGGCTTTCGCTACGTGGCCGTGCAGGGATATCCCGGCACGCCCACGCTGGACGACATCACGGGCATCGTGATCCACTCGGATATGACGCCCACCGGCACGTTCGAGACCTCGAATCCGCTGCTCAATCAGCTGCAGCACAACATCGTGTGGGGCCAAAAGAGCA
>Ga0134085_10000226_pt1 | contig 19895 bp, 20 predicted proteins | sample 15_taG_10_FD_123125 | JGI IMG/M metagenome (GOLD analysis project Ga0134085, IMG submission 123125) | Grasslands soil microbial communities from the Angelo Coastal Reserve, California, USA - 15_D_Rain_20cm_2_09182015 | ecosystem: Environmental > Terrestrial > Soil > Grasslands ...
AAGCCCGTCGCTCGTCGTCGAGTACGCGAGACCGCCGATATACAGTTTGGACGCCATGTGAACCCCCTGGACTCTGCTTCCGCTTGTCGTACACGCCCCGCGAACCGGAAGACACGTTGCATCGGAGGCGAGATCCGGCCCATTCGGCCGACCGGTCCAGTGTACACGGGCGGCCAGACCGCGCAAGCCACCTGTCACGCCGAGCACGGGGGCCTCGCGGTCAGGTCCTCGAGGGCGACCGGCCCGGCGCGGCTACCGCTGCCTGGTCGGTGAGGGGGACAGGCCCTGCGCCGTCTGCCCGACCGAGCGAAAGAGAAGGCCTGAGGTGGAGACCCGGAGCTCGAGCTCGGTCGGCCCTCGCGCCGAGCTGAAGGTGGCCGACCCGTACTCGGTGTCCACCAAGCGCCCCAGGAAGGCGAGGCTCCGGGCGAGCTGGAACATGTCCACGGGCGTAGGACGTGAAAGGGCGAACATCCGCCGCGGCCTCGTCTGCTCGTCCTCGAGCCGGTCGTAACGCCCCGTCACGCGGTCGAGTTGGTACGCGGTGTGGAGTCCCAGGATGTTGGCAAGCGGGTGCCACTTGACGATGTGCGCGTCCACATAGAGGGCGTTCCCAGTGAGCTCGTAGTGCTCGCGCCGGCCGTCGGGGAAGGCGAACGTGGCCATGAATCGCTCCGGCCCGGTCGGTCGCGTTACGACGGTCGCCGCCACCACCTCGCGCGTCAGGGCCTGGTACCCTTGCGTCGCCAGGCTGAGGGTGGCGGCCAGCGCCGCCATGGCCAGGAAGAGCACGGCGACGACGAGGGCCACGCCGGTCCCCATCCAGCGCTGCTTCCGCACGGCCGCCAACGCCGTCACGAGCAGGACGACGCTCAGCAGGGCGAAGGCAGCCGTCACGAGCATCAGTGGTTCGTGCATGTCCCCAACCTAGCGCCACGCGCCCGCGGCGAAGCCCGCAGGACGGCGACCCGGTGACGGGCCACAGCCCATCAGCCGGGTCGCCGATTGGTACGAGTCAGCTCTTTTTCATCGGCGCCCCACAGCACATCCCCGGCTTCGACGACGTCTTCCCGCACTTCCCGCACTTGAAGTGATCCATGTCCTCACCTCCCCTCGCGGCGTGATCCTGACTGACGCGACCGATAGGTGTAGCCGCGCAGCGTCCTGAGGCCGCGAATCCCCTCCGTCATGCTGGCCGAATACGCCTTGAGGCACTCGTCGCTGCAGAAGCTCTGGCGGCCGGGCGGGAGGTCGTTGTAGCAGCCCGGGCGTGCGCACTTGCTCGAGGACGTCGATGTCTCGGCCGGGCGCTCTTCCTCGCGGGGCGGGTCGGGCGGGGCGGGCTTTCGAGGCCACCAGCGCATACCGTGGCAGGGCGGAGGCAAAGGGCGCGCCAGAGCGCTAAGGGCTTAGAAAATCCGCGTTCTCCGTGATGAATCGCCCTGGCCGTGTCACGGGGCTGGACGCTCGAGTGCCGCGCTGACATTTCTTCGTCATCTTCCCTCCCCTTCACGCGCCACGCGGGCCTCGTTGACACTCCTCTTCCCAGATCCGGTGGCATTGGCCGTGAAACCTGAGGATCCGACCGTCCGGGAACCGATACGCGACCTGCGCACCCGGCTCATCGCACGCGGCGCATCTGACCACGCCGATGGAGGTATCCACGCTGACGTGCGCCGTGGGCGACGTCGACGCACCCGGCTTCACCGTCAGTGGCGGGATCGCTCGAGGCAAACTGCCGGCGTCCAGCCGCTCACGGATCCTCTGCGTGACGGTGTTCTTATCCATGTCGCGTGCCCTCCCCGCCCGTCCTGAACTCGTCGGGGGCGATTCCGTAGGCGACGATCTTCCGGTAGAGCGTCTTCGGGTCGATGGCGAGCAGCGCCGAGGCCTTGCCCCGGTGACCGCCCACCTCGCGCAGCGTCGCGACGATGTGCTGGCGCTCCATCGTCTCGAGGCTCGCCCCCGACGACGCGGCCGGGGCCGGCGCCGCGCCGAGGACCTCCGGCGGCAGGTCCTCCGGCAGGATCTCCTCGCCCTTCGAGAGGATCACGGCGCGCTCGATGGCGTGGAGCAGCTCGCGGACGTTGCCGGGCCACGCGTACCCCTCGAGCGCGCCGAGGGCGCGGGGGCTGAGGCGCTTGGCGCCGTAGGTCGCGTTGGCCGCGACGAAGTGGTTGGCGAGGAGCGCGACGTCCTCACGGCGCTCGCGGAGCGGCGAGAGCTTGACCGTGATCGTGTTGATCCGGAAGTAGAGGTCCTGGCGGAAGGCGCCCGCCTTCATCGCCTCGCCGAGGTCGCGGTTGGTCGCCGCGACGAGCCGAACGTCCACCCGGCGCGGGCGCGTGGCGCCCACGCGGAAGAAGGTGCCGGTCTCGAGGGCGCGCAGGAGCTTCACCTGACTGTCCGGCTCCATCTCGCCGATCTCGTCGAGCAGGAGCGTGCCGCCGTCGGCGAGCTCGACGAGCCCGGGTTTCTCGGCGACGGCGCCGGTGAACGCGCCCCGCTCGTGACCGAAGAGCTCCGACTCGAACACCTCGCGCGGCAGCGCGCCGCAGTGGATGGGAACGAAGGGCCGCGCGGCCCGCGCCGAGAGGGCGTGGATCGCACGCGCCACCAGCTCTTTCCCCGTGCCGCTCTCGCCCAGGATGAGCACCGAGGAGTCGGTGGGCGCGACCCGTTCGACGATCCGGAGGACCTCCTGCATCTGGGAACTCTTGGTGAGGATGCCGCCGAACGGCTCGGCGCCCGGCGCGTACGCTCGCAGCGCCTCGTTGTCACGCAGGAGCTGGGCCTTCTCCGCAGCCTTGCGGACGAGGACGTCGAGCTCCTCGATCTTCATGGGCTTGGTGAGGTAGTCGTAGACGCCGAGCTTCATCGCCTCGACGGCCGTGCCGACCTCCTGGAACCCCGTCACCACGATCACCTGCGGCTGCTCGGGGAAGGCCTGGAGCTCACGCAGGACCTCGATCCCCTCCTTCTTCGGCATCTTCATGTCGAGGACCACGACGTCGTACGGCGTCTCCGCGAGCCGCTCGAGCGCCGCGGCCCCGTCGGCCACGCCGTCCACGTCGTGCCCCTTGCGCCCCAGCTCGCGCACCACGAGCTCGCGCAGGTGGCGCTCGTCGTCGGCGACCAGCACGCGGACCTTGCGGCTCACGCCGGCAGCACCATGCGGAAGAGGCTCCCCTTGCCGGGCCGCGAGGTGACCTCGATCCGGCCCCCGTGGTCCGTCACGATCCCCTGGGCAATGGCGAGCCCGAGGCCGGTCCCCTGCCCCGGCGGCTTGGTCGTGAAGAACGGATCGAAGATACGAGACAGGATCTCGTCGGGAACGCCCGGCCCCTCGTCCTCGAACTCCACTTCCACCTCGCCACGGTGCACACGTGAGCGCACGGTCAGCCGGCCGCGGCCCTCCATCGCCTCGAGCGCGTTCGAGGCGAGGGCGATGAAGACCTGACGGATCTGCCCCTCGTTGACCGCGAGGGAAGGGGGCGCGGGATCGAGCTCGGTCGCGAACCGGCCCTCGGCGAAGCGCGACTGGTGGGAGAGAAGCTCGAGGGTCTTGAGGACGAGCGCGTTGAGGTCGGTCGGCACACGCCGGCTCCCGGGATCACGGACGAACTGGAGCAGGGTCCCGGTGATCTCCTTGCACCGGAACGCCTCCTCCTCGACCAGCTCGAGGTAGTGCTGGAAGTCGGTCAGCTCGGCGGTTTGCGCGAGCCCGCGTTCCGTGAGTCGCCCCCGGAGCGACTCGGCGCAGCCGGCGATCGTCGCCAGCGGGTTGTTCAGCTCGTGCGCGACCCCCGCGGCGAGCCGTCCGGCGGTCGTGAGCCGCTCGGTCAGCAGCATCTGGCGCTCGAGCCGCTTCGCGAGCGTCACGTCCTCCACGAGGACCACCGCGTGCGTGGCGCTCGCCTCCGCCGACTCGACGGGCGCGCTCGTCAGCCGGAGGACCTTCGTTTCGCCGCCGAGCGTGACCTCCGTCTCGAGCGCGCCGCCCTGCCGCGTCTCGAACGCCGCGCGGACGAACCCCTCGACCGTCCCCGCGGTGTCGGGGGCGAAGAGCGCGGCGAACGAGGTGCGCGTGCCCGGGTCGCAGCCGAGGACCCGCGCGCCCTCGCGGTTGGTGCGCACGACGCGAAGCTCGGCGCCGAGGACGAAGACGCCGAGCGGCAGCGTCTCCAGCACCACCTCGACGAAGCGCTTCTGCGCGTCGAGCTCCCGCGTCCGCTCGGCGACCATGCCCTCGAGCGCCGCGTAGAGCCGCGCGTGCTCGAGCGCGATCGCCGCCTGGTCGGCGAGCGCCAGGAGGAGCTCCGCCTCGCTCGCCGAGAATTCGTGAACGTCCCGCCGGAAGGCGCTGATCGCCCCGATGGCGCGGTCACCCACGAGGAGCGGCGCCACCAGCATCGAGCGCAGGCCGTGGGCGCGTGGCAGCTGTGGGTAGCGTACGCGCGGGTCGGTGTAGAGATCACGGCTCTGGACCGGGCGCCGCTCGCGCACCGCCCGGCCCCCGATCCCCTCACCCACCTTGATTCGAATGTCCTTCACCATCGCCTGGGGAAGATCGAGGCTCGCCACCGTGACGAGCTCGTCCGTCAGGGGGTCGAGCGTCGCCAGGCCGCACGAGTCGACGCCGAGAACGCCGCGCGCCTCCTCCAGGATCACGCGGATCGTCCGGTCCACGTCGAGGCTGGCGGTCACCGCGCGGCCGGCCTCGAGGAGCGCGCGTGTCTCGCGGGCCCGGCGCACGCTCTCCTCGAAGAGCCGCGCGTTGTGGATCGCGATCCCGGCCTGCTCGCCGAACGCCTCGAGCACGCGCTGGTGGTGCGTGGTGAACGCGCCCGGACGCGTCGCGAAGGCCGAGATCACGCCGATGACTCCGCCCGCGACCTTGAGCGGCACGCAGAGCATCGAGCGAATCCCCTCGCGCTCGTCCACGTCGCGGCGCGCCGAGTGCGGGTCGGTGCGGACGTCGTCGACACGGAGCGTCGTGCCGCTCTGGGCGGCGCGGCCCATGATCCCCTCGCCGACCGGGACCGAGAGCGTGCGCCACGCCTCACTCCCGGCCCCGTGGGCCGCGACGTGGGCGATGTGGGTCCCGGCCGGATCGAGAAGGCCGATGCCGCACCCCGAGCTGCCGATCAGGTCGCTGACCGAGCGGCTGATCCGGTCGAGGACCGACTCGACGTCGAGACGGGCGGTGATGAGCTGGCTCGTTGCGTAGAGCGCCGCGAGCTCGTCCCGCCGCCGGTGGCCTTCCGTCAGGAGCCGTCGCAGTTCGATCGCCGACGCGAGGGGCCGGGCGAGCTCGCCGACGATCTCGACGTCCTCGGCGTCGAAGGCTCCCACGCGCGCGGACGTCAGCGTCACGGCGCCGAAGACGCCGCCGGCCGACAGGAGCGGCACGAGCGTCACCGCACGGTAGCCGCGCTCCGCGAAGACCCGCCGGCTCACCCCGGGGACCCGTTCGTCCCGCACGTCGTCCACCCGGAGCGGCGTGCCGCGCGCCACGAGGTCAGCGAAGAGGGTCCCGGCGAGGGCCATCCGGTCGTCGCGCGGCACGCGCAGGGGCACGGAGCGCGCGACGACGTCGATGATCTCGAACTCGTCGCGCTCCGCGTCCAGGAGCGACACGGCGATCGAGTCGAACGCCACGAGCTTTGCCGCACCCTCGGCGAACGCGCGGAACACGTCGTCGAGTGAGTGGGTCACGACGAGGAGCCGCGTCAGCTCGTCGAGCGCCGACATGCGGAGCGCGCGCCGGTGGAGGCGCCAGACGCGATCGAGCGCCTCGCCGAGCGCGCGCGAGACGTCGGGCGTCAGGGTGCCGCGCGTGAGCGCGGGCCCGAGGAGCAGGAGGGCGCCGACGCGCCGCCCCGACGCCACGAGCGGCGTCTTCAGCACGACCGCGCGGCCCCGCGTCCAGCCGGGCGGCGTGGCGCGCGCGAGCCCGAGACGCCCCACCGGGGTCCGCACCGAGGCCTGCAACCACCCGTCGAGCCGCGCGGGCAGACGCCGGCCCGCCGCCCTCACGACCACCGGCGCCTCGCGGGGTGGCGTGAAGACCAGCGCGCCAGCCACGGCACGGGCTTGTGCCACCAGCGGGCGCAGGATTCGGGCGAGCTCCTCCTCCAGGAGCGTCATAGGGGCGTCAGGAGCTTACCGGGGAGGCTCCCGGTGTGCGCGCCATCCTTGACGACGATGGACCCGTTCACGACGACGTGCTCGATGCCGACGGGATAGCGGTGGGGCGCGTCGTACGTCGCCTGGTCGGCGACCCGCCTGGGATCGAACACGACGAGATCGGCCTTCGCGCCCACGCGGATGACGCCGCGGTCGCGCAGCCGGAGGCGCTTGGCAGGCAGTCCCGTCATCTTGTGCACGGCCTCGGGCAGCCCGAGGAGGCGCTGCGCCCGGGCGTACTCGCCGAGCACGCGCGGGAACGTGCCGTAGCTGCGCGGGTGCGGCTTGCCCGTGCCGAGGACGCCGTAGGGCGCCAGCGCCGAGCCGTCGGAGCCGATCATGACCGCTGGATGGGCGAGGGCGCGGCGGAGATCCGCCTCGTCGAGCTGGAAGAGGATGACGTAGCCACGGCCCGCTTCGTCCACGAGGAGCTCGAACGCCGCGTCGAGCGGGTCCATGCCGCGCTCGGCGCCGACCTCCGACAGGCGCTTGCCTTCGGCGTCCTTCCGCCGCGCGCAGGACGCGATCATGATGTTCTCCCAGCCGACGCGGTCGAGGAGGCCCTGGCCGGTCACGGGCGCCTCGAGCTCGTGACGGATCCGCTCGCGCGCCTCCGGCGTGTGAAGCCGCTCCAGCATCGCCCCGACGCCACCCTCGAGGGCCCAGTCGGGCAGGAGCGCGCGGAGCGTCGTGCTCGACGCCGTGTAGGGGTAGACGTCGGCCATGACGTCGAGGCCCTCGGCGCGCGCGGCGTCGATGAGCGCGAGCGCCCCGGCGACCTTGCCCCAGTTCGGGCGGCCCGCGGCCTTGATGTGGCTCACCTGGACCGACAGCTCGCCCTCCCGCCCCACGCGGATCGCCTCGCCGACGGCGTCGAGGAGCGTCGCGCCCTCGCCGCGGATATGGCTCGCGTAGAAGCCACGGTGCCGACCCGCCACGCGCGCGATCTCGACGATCTCTTCGGTCGAGGCGTACGAGCCGGGCGCGTAGATGAGGCCCGTGGAGAGACCCCACGCGCCGTCCTCCATCGCCTCGGTCATGAGCCGCTGCATCCGGGCGAGCTCCTTGCGATCGGGCGCGCGACGGGCGAAGCCCATCACGGCGATGCGGAGGGTGCCGTGGCCCACGAGCTGCACGACGTTGAGGGCCGTGCCCTCCGCGTCGAACGCCTTCAAGTAGTCGCCAACCGACCGCCACCGGAAGTCCATGCCCCGCGGCACGTAGAGGGCGAACCCACGGAGCTCCGCGAGAAATTCGGGGGACGCGGGCGCGGGCGAGAAGCCGCAGTTGCCCACGACCTCCGTGGTCACGCCCTGGCGGATCTTCGACTCGGCGCGCCGGTTCTCCCAGAGCCGCCAGTCCGAGTGCGAATGCATGTCGATGAACCCCGGCGCCAGCACACGGCCCGCGGCCCAGAGCGTCAGGCCGGCCGCCTCGCCCGAGAGGTCGCCGACCGCCGCGACGACGTCGTCGCGGATGCCGACGTCGGCACGACTGCCCGGAGCGCCGGTACCGTCGACGACCTGGGCGCCCTCGATCTTGAGGTCGAGCATGGTCAGAGACCGGGCGATCGGGTGAACGCGACCTGGCGCTCGCACCAGGCCGCCACGCTCAGCAGTCGCGCCGAGGCGCCCGCGGCCTGGACGAGCTGGATGGCGAGCGGAAGCCCCGACGGCGTGAGCCCGCTCGGCAGCGAGATCGCCGGGACCCCGGCGAAGCTCCAGGGCGCGCACAGCGAGGCGTCGCCCGTCGACGCGAGCCCCTCGGGGGCGGGCGTGGGCGCCGTCGGCGTGAGGAGCGCGTCGTGCGCCGCGAGCACCTCCATGACCTCCTCTCGGAAGGCGAGCCGCGCACGGTTGGCGCCGAGGTAGGTGACGGCGGAGATCGTCAGCCCCCGCTCGACGAGCTTGCGGATCTCCGGGCCGTACTGGTCGGCGTACTTGGCGAACAACGGCTCGTGGAAGGCCGCCGCCTCCGATTCCAGGACGGTCTGGCCCGCCGCGTGGATCCCGTCGAACGACCGCGGCAGCTTCACCTCGGTGAGCGTCGCGCCCGCACGGGCGAAGGCGTCGGCCGTCGCCTGGACGTGGGCGGCAACCTCGCGCGAGGCGCGACGCAGGACCTCGGGTGCCAGCGCCAGGCGCGGCGGGTTGCCGGGCTCGACGGCGACGCGCTGGCGTGCCAGCACCGAGAACACGAGCCCCGCGTCGGCGACCCCGCGGGTGAAGACGCCGACGTGGTCGAGCGACCCGGCGAGCGGGATCACGCCCGTGGTCGACACGAGGCCGTGCGTGGGCTTGAAGCCGACCACGCCGCAGTAGGCCGCGGGGCGCAGGACCGAGCCGACGGTCTGCGAGCCGAGCGCCAGCGGGACCATGCGCGCGGCCACCGCGGCCGCCGAGCCCGACGAGGAGCCGCCGGGCGTGTGCGCGCGATTCCACGGGTTGCGCGTGGGCGCCGGGTCGCGGTAGGCGAACTGCGTCGTGTGCGTCTTGCCGAGCACGATCGCGCCTGCGGCACGGAGCAGCGCGACCGACGCCGCGTCCTCGCCGGGTCGGCGGTGGGCGAACGCCCGGGCGCCGGCGGTCGTCGGGAGCCCGGCGACGTCGAAGATGTCCTTCACCGCGAACGGGATGCCGTGCAGGGGCCCGCGCACGGCGGCGCGCGCCGACTCACGGGCACGCTCGCGCGCGACGGCCAAGGCGCCCTTCTCGTCGACGTGCACCCAGGCCTCGAGCGTCCCGTCGAGCGCGCGGATCCGCTCGAGGCACGCCTCGACGAGCGCCACGGGGCTCAGCGTGCCGCGTCGGATCCGCTCCCCGGCTTCTCCCACGCCGAGCGCCGCGAGGTCGGCGGAGCCATCTAGCTCCTCTCTCAGGCCACCCACGGCTCCCCCGATCTCGCGCTCCGATCAGTGCAGGGCATCCAGCACCTCGGCGACGACCTCAAAGCGCCCGAACGAGGGCACCAGATAGGCGCCCGCGTACCGGCCGCGGATCTCGTGGAGCAGGCGCTGGGCCATCTCGATCCCGACCCGCAGCGCCCCGTCGCCCGCGTCCCTGAGCCGCGCGCGGATATGCTCGGGGATCGTGATGCCCGGCACCTCGTTGTGGAGGAACTCGGCGTGGCGGTAACTGTGGAGCGGGAGCACCCCGACGATGACCGGCACCGGCGGGCCGCCCGCCTGCTCGAGAAACCGGTCGAGCTCGGCCAGATCGTACACGGGCTGCGTCTGAAGCCACTGCGCCCCCGCGTGCACCTTGCGCTGGAAGCGGCTGATCTCCGCCTTGATGTTCTCCGCCCCGGGGTTCAGCGCCGCGCCGACGCAAAACGAGGTCGGCGTGCCGATGCTGTTCCCGGTCGCGTCCAGCCCCTGGTTCATCCGCTTCAGCACCTCGATGAGGCCGATCGCGTTGACATCGAAGACGGCCGTGGTGTTGACGTAGTCACCCGCGCGCGGCGGGTCGCCCTTGAGGGCGAGGATGTTTCGGACGTCGAGCGCGTGGGCGCCGAGCAAGTCGGCCTGGATACCCATGAGGTTCCGGTCGCGACAGGTGAAGTGCATATTGATGTCGAGCCCGGTCGCCTCGCGCACCAGGAGCGCCGTCGGCAGGACGGCCATCCGCACGCGGCCGAGCGAGCCGTCGTTGACGTCGACGATTTCGACGCCGCGCTCCTTGAGGAGCTTGGCGCCCTGGACGAGCCTCTCGACGGTGTGGCCCCGTGGCGGGTCGAGCTCGACGGTGACGACGAACTCCCGCGCCTCGAGCTTGCGCTGGAGCGGCGTCGCGGGACGCCGGGTCAGGAGCCCGGCCGACTCCCCGACGGCCGGTGTGGTGACCGTGACCGTGGGACGCACCGCGTCGCGCCGCGGCGGACGCTTGCGATCCAGCGTCTCGCGCATCGCCGCGATGTGCTGCGGCGTCGTGCCGCAGCAGCCCCCGACGACACGGGCGCCCGCGTCCACCATGCGCGCGGCGTACTCCGCCATGTAGGCCGGCGACGAGAGGTAGATGAGCCGTTCGCCGACACGGCTGGGGAGCCCCGCGTTCGGCTGGATCGCGAGCGGCAGGCCCCCGGCCACCTCCACCATCTGCTCGAGCACCCCGTACAAGGTGCTCGAACCCACGGAGCAGTTCGCGCCCAGGGCCTGGACGCCCAACGCGCGCAGGGTGCGCGCCACCTCGGCGGGCGAGCGTCCCGTGAACGTCACGCCCTCGTCGGTGAAGGCCATCTCCGCGGCGATGGGCAGGTCGGTGACCGAGCGGATCGCTTCGATGGCGAGCGCGATCTCGGCGAGATCGGAGAACGTCTCGACGATGAAGGCGTCGACGCCACCCTCGAGGAGCCCCTCCGCCTGCTCCCGGAACGCGGCGCGCGCGTCCTCCGCCGTCACGCTCCCGAGGGGCGCCAGGTACTTGCCGAGCGGACCGACGGAGCCGAGAATCAGAACGTCACGCCCGGTCGACTCGCGCACGTCACGGGCGAGCCGGACGCCGCGGCGGTTGACCTCTCGCACCTGGCCCTCGAGCCCGTGCACCGCGAGCTTGAAGCGGTTGGCGCCGAAGGTGTTGGTCTCGATCAGGTCGGCCCCCGCGGCGACGTAGTCGGCGTGGATCGCCTGCACGAGCCTCGGGTTGTTCAGGTTGAGGACGTCGAAGCACGCGTCGAGCGACACCCCGCGCGCGTAGAGCATCGTGCCCATCGCCCCATCGCAGAGGAGCGCCCCCGCGGCCAGACGCTGGCTAAACGCGTGCGGCATGCGTTCCCCGGAGCGCGATCAGGACGCGGGCCACGACCTGGTCGGGGCCGAGCCCGCTCGTGTCGATCACGATGTGCGCGCGTCGGTAGTAGGGCTCGCGCGCGCGGTAGAGCGCCCGGAGCTCCTCGGCGCTCCGGCCCGCGAGCATCGGCCGGTCTCCCGACCGGCCCGCGCGCTCGCAGAGGTCGGCGAGGTCGCCCGCGAGCCACACGACGGTGCCGAGCGCGCGGAGGGTCTCCATGCGCCCCTCGCGGCAGGGAAGGCCACCACCCGTCGCGATGACGTCGCCCGATTTCAGCTTGAGCGCCTCCAGCGCCTCGGCTTCGAGCGCGCGGAAGCGCTCCTCGCCCTCCGCGCGGAAGATCTCGGCGATCGAGCGCGCCTCGCGGGCGACGATCATGTCGTCGGTCTCCACGAAGCAGCGCCCGAGCCGGCGCGCGAGAAGCCTGCCGACCACCGACTTTCCCGCCCCCATGAAGCCCACCAGAAGGATGTTGTCCGCCGGCATCTTCCGCATCGTATCAGATCGCCTCGGGCTTACCGATGCACGGTCTTCAGGGCGGGCGCGCGGCGATAGGCGCAGTCGCGCATCCAGCAGCGGGCGCACTGGCTGAAGTAGTGATCGACGCGCGCCGCGACGCCCGCACCCGCGAGGAGCGAGATCGACTTCACCGGCGTCATGAAGCAGGACGCGTTGAGCCGGACGCCGATCTCCTCTCCCGGGCAGAGTCGGAACAGCTCCCGCTGCTGGGTCACGTCCCAGGGGCCGTAGCCGGGGCTGATCCGGTTGGTGACCTGGAGGCGGCGCCGGATCCCCTCCTGGCAGAGCATGTCGTTCACGTATTCGGCCAGGCTCTCGACGGCGCCCGAGCCCACGCTGTCGAGCATGACCGCCAGCGGCAGCTCGCGCGCCTCCCACAGCTCGGCGCCCCGACGCTCGAGCTGGTCGCCGATCGTGCACACGGCGGCCGCGAGCTCGGCCACGGGACCCCACGCGCGCTCGATCGCCGGGATCGTGAGCGCGACCCCGGCCGCCTCGAGCGTGTCGCCCTCGCGCCGGGTGACGGGCGCCCAGCGGACCACCGCGCGCGGCTCCATGAGGCGCCGCCCGAGCGCCATCGCCTCGTCGAAGAGCGCCCGGACCTCGCGGCTCGGGACGTCGGCGCCGCGCTTGTAGCCCTGGAAGCGTAGGACCTCGTCGGGATCGATCTCGAGCGCGATGTCCGCGAGAACGCGGGGCGCGTCGGACGGCGCCGTCACTGCCTGCGGCGTCGCACGAGCTCGGCAATCAACCGGATGTGTTCGGGGTTGGAGCCGCAGCAGGCGCCGACGATGCTGCACCCGGCGTCGAGCAGCGCGGGGTAGTCCCGCGCCATCGCCTCGGGCCCGAGCTCGTAGGTGACCGTGTCGCCCGTCGTGATCGGGAGCCCCGCGTTCGGGTAGGCGACGAGCGGCGCGTCCGTGACCTTCCGCATCTCGCGGATAATGACGATCGCCCGGTCGGGCCCGCGCCCGCAGTTCATCCCGACGACGTCGGCCCCCGCGGCGAGGAGGCTCGCGGCCACGTCCGCCGGGCTCTCGCCCCACATCGTGCGATCACGGTCGTGCAGCTCCTCGTACTGGAAGAACATCGTCGCCATCACGGGGAGGTCCGTGACCTCCTTGCACGCGCGCACCGCCGCGGTCGCCTCCTGCGGGAACATCATCGTCTCGACCGCGAAGAGGTCCACGCCGCCCTCGGCGAGCGCCTCTGCCTGCTCGCGGAACGTCGCGACGTACTCCTCGTCGGTCACGCCTTCGTCGAGCGCGTAGTCGCGGGGCAGTCGGCTCGTGGGGCCGATCGAGCCCGCCACGTACGTGTCGCGCTGCGCGACCGCCCGGGCCAGCCGGGCGCCCTTGGCGTTCAGCTCGCGCGTCTGCTCGCCGAGCGTGTACTCGTTGAGCTTGAGGCGGCTCCCGCCAAAGGTGTTGGTCTCGACGATCTGGCTGCCCGCGTCGATGTAGCCTTTGTGGATCCCCTGTACGATGTCGGCGTGGGTGTCGTTCCACAGCTCCGGGCAGGCGCCGTTGGCGAGGCCCGCCGCGAACAGCATGGTGCCGTACCCGCCGTCGAAGACGAGGATCTCGCCCGCGTGGACGCGCTCGAGGACCTCGCGCCCGCGCGCCGTCACGACCGCGCCGCCTCGGCCTCGACGCCGACGAGCGTCTTGGCCTTGACGACCGCGAGGGTCGAGTCCCTCGCGTAGCCGTCGGCGCCGATCTCGTCGGCGAACGCCTGGCTCACCGGCGCGCCGCCCACCATCACCTTCACCCGCGCGCGAAGCCCCGCGCGGACGAGCGCGTCGATCGTCCGCTTCATCGCGGGCATGGTCGTCGTCATGAGCGCCGAGATGCCGACGATGTTCGCGTTGTGCTCCTGGACCGCACGCACGAAGGCTTCCGGCGCCACGTCACGGCCGAGGTTGACGACCTTGAACCCCGCGCCCTCGAGCATCATGGCGACCAGGTTCTTGCCGATGTCGTGCAGATCCCCCTGGGCGGTGCCGATGACGACGATACCGAAGTAGTCGTCGCTCTTGGCCGAGGCCGTGATGAGCGGCTTGAGCAGATCGAGCCCGGCGTACATGGCGCGCGCGGACAGGAGGACCTGCGGTACGTAGTACTCGTTCCGGCGGAACTTCTCGCCGACGACGTCCATCCCCGGAATGAGCCCCTTGAAGATGAGCAGCTTCGGGTCGAGGGAGAGGTCGAGTCCCTCCCGGGTCTTGCGCGCGACGGTGTCCTTGTCGCCGAGGATCAGCGCGCGCGCCATCGTCGGATAGTCGAAGCGCTCGTCGCCCATGCGCCAATCTTACTATTTTTCTGTGCTAGTATTGCGACGGGATGAAATTCCGCGTGCTCGGCGCCTTCGGCGGCGAGGGGCTCGGGCACCGCCCCTCCGCGTTTCTCATCAACGACCGGACGCTGATCGACGCGGGCACCGTGTCGAGCGCGCTGACGGTTCCCGAGCAGCTCTCGATCGAGTACGCGCTGATCTCGCACTCGCACCTGGACCATATCGCCGGCCTCGTGTACCTCAGCGAGACGCTCGGCTTCTGTGAGACCGGCGCCGCCGTGACGGTCACCGGCATCGATCCCGTGGTGAGCACGCTCCGGTGGAGCGTCTTCAACAACGTCCTCTGGCCCGACTTCTCGAAGATCCCGCACGCCGACGTCCCCGTCGTCAAGTACCGGGCGCTCGTCGAGGACGTCGAGCAGCGCGTCGCGGACCTGTGGGTGACGCCGGTCCACGTGAACCACACCGTGCCGACGACGGGGTTCATCATCCACGACGGCTCGTCGGGCCTCATCTACTCGGGGGACACGGGCCCGACCGACGCGCTCTGGCGTGCGGCCCGCGGGCTCCACGGTCTCGGCGCCGTGATCCTCGAGTGCGCCTTCCCGAACCGGCTGGGCCCGCTCGCGGAGATCGCCAAGCACCTCACGCCCACCCTGATCAGCCGCGAGCTCGACAAGCTTCCGCCAGACCTCCCCGTCCTGATCTACCACGTGAAGCCCCAGTTCCACGAGGAGATCGCCGAGGAGCTCGAGCGCATCGGCAGCGCCCGCGTCAGCATCCTGGAGCAGGACAAGACGTACGCGGTGTGACCGACCGCCAGGCTAGGCGTCTGGCACCAGCACGACCGTCTCGCTCGACACCTCGACACGCACCCGGTCGCCGAGCCGATAGATGCGCGTCTCGCCCGTCGAGGGCACCTCGACGCGCACCGGGAGCGTCCCGCCGATCTCGATCTCGTAGAGGTGGCGCGCGCCCTCGAAGACGCGCAGCGCGACCTTCCCGGGGATGCCCGGCCCGCGTGCCATCGCCGCCTCGGTGAGGGAGAGGGTCTCCGGACGGAGGACGAGCAACCCCCGATCGCCCTTCCGGAAGGCGCCGGTACCGGCGACCGGCACCTGGTGGCCGCCGTCGGTCTCGACGACGACGCCGAGGTCACGGACCTCCACGACGCTCACCCGTAGGAAGTTCGCCGGCCCGAGCGTCTCGGCCACCGCGCGGCTCGAGGGGCGGTGGTAGAGCTCGTCGGGATTACCGACCTGGAGCGCGCGCCCGTCGCCCATGACCGCGAGGCGGTCGGAGAGGGCGAGCGCGTCGGCGGCGTTGCGCGTGGCGTGAATCGTCGTCACGGCGAGGTCGCGGTGGAGCTTCGCGAGGTCGAGCCGCAGCGTCTTGCGCGCGGCCGGGTCGACGTTCGCGAGCGGCTCGTCGAGCAGGAGCACGCGTGGCTCGACAGCGAGCGCGCGCGCGATCGCCAGGCGGCGCCGCTGCTCGATGGAAAGCTCGGGCGGGCGGCGCGCCTCGAGCCCGGCGAGGCCGAGCCGGCCGGCGACCGTCTCGACCTTGCGCGCGACCTCCGCCCCGGCGAGCCCCTGCTGCTCGAGGCCGAAGGCGATGTGCTGGGCCACCGTGAGGTGGGACCAGAGCGCCCCCTCCTGGAACACGTAGCCGAGGCCCCGCGCGCGCGGCGGCAAGAGGGAGATGTCCTGGCCGTCGACGAGGACGCGGCCGCTCGTCATCGGCAGGAAGCCCGCGAGCGCCCGCAGCACGTCGGACTTCCCCGACTTGGGCGGGCCCAGGAAGGTGAAGAACTCGCCGTAGCGCACGTGAACGCCGACCTCGTAGACGCCAGGCGGGCGGCCGCCGCGCGTGCTGAGCGCCTCGAGGCGGACGTCCACGAGCGGCCGGGTGGAGCCGTGCGTCGCGCTCATGCGCCCGTTGGTGTGCCGATCCTCGCAAATCGGTGCACAGGACGCAACCCCCGTTCCTCAAGGGTTCGCCTCGGGTCCTCTCGGGTACTCACCCGATGGCCTCTCCGAGCACCCGCGCCTAGCCTGGTCTCTGAGGGAGACGACGATGGCGCTGTGGATCGGGGTGGCCGTCTCGGCGGCGGGGCTCGTCTCGGCGGCGTTGCTGGCGCCGGGCGCGGCGGTAGCGTCGCCACCCGTGGGACCGCGTCAGGCGGTGGAATCGGCGGTCGTCGGCGTCCTCACCATCTTGCGGGACGGCGAGGTCAACGGCACACCCGTGGCCGACCGCTGGGCGACGATTCGGCGGATCGGCCGCGAGACGTTCGATTTCGAGGAGATCGCGCGTCGCGCGCTCGCGCGCCACTGGCAGGCGCGGACGCCCGAGGAGCAAGCGGAGTTCGTGGCGCTGTTCACGGACTTGCTGGAGCGCTCCTACGTGACCCAGATCGAGGCGTCCGCGGGTGAGACGATCACGTTCGTCGGCGAGTCGGTCAACGGCGGCTTCGCCATGGTGCGCTCGGAGGTCATGACCCGGCGCGGTACGGCGATCGCGCTCGACTTTCGCCTGCACGTGCGCGAGGGGCGCTGGCGGGTCTACGACGTGCTGATCGGCGGCGCGAGCGTCGTCGCGAGTTACCGGAGCCAGTTCGACCGCGTGATCCGAGCGGAGTCCTACCGCGTGCTGCGCGACCGGTTGCAAGAGAAGCACCTCGACACCGCCCTCGCACGCCGCCGAGCCGAAGGGCCGTAGACCAGTGCGGCAGGGCCGGACGATGAGCGGCGACCTCCTGGAGACCCTGTCGGTCGCGCGGTTGTACTGTCCGGGGTGCGAGCCGAGTGCAGATCCCGTGAGGGAGATTCTCGACGTGCGCTGGTGCGCCGCGCATTGTCCGAAGACGGACGGCATCGAGGACAAGAAGGTGATCGTGCACGCGTACCTGTCCTCGTCGGTCGAAGCGGGCGGCGCCCCGAACCGGGCCGTGTGCGACCTCCTTCACCGGAAGAAGACGCGTCGGCGGTGACGCGACCGCACACGACTGCGCGAACCGGGCGGTCACTCCGACCTGAATTCTTGATAACGCTCGGGTGCGTATCGAGTGGCTAGCAAACCGGTCGCTTCCTCGACTTTGATCGCCTGCACGAGTACGCCTTCCTGCCCGTAGGGTAGGTACGCCTGGCACTGGCCCGACGGGGTAATGAGACACGTGGCCGATTCTTGGAAGCGCAAAGCATAATTGACACTGGCAAAGTAGATCGTGTTCTCCATGCTGCGCATCATCATCGCCTTCTCATAGTAGAGCCCGCTGGCCGAGCCCCACTCAGTCAGACGGACACCTGCTTGATCACTCCCCGTGTGGTGGGGATGAAAGACGATCTTGGCGCCCCGCACCGCCGCCCATCGCACCGTCTCGGGATAGCGCCAGCCCTCATGGCAAATCGCCACTCCAAACTTCATCCCGTTGATCTCGAAGAGTCGCCGGGTATTTCCAGGCACATAGAACTGATCTTCGGTCGGGGCGAGTTGGTTCTTGGTTTGGTATCCCTGAATGTGGCCCCGGGCGTCGATGACAAAGGCCGCAATTTGCCGGCCCGCCTCCGTGAGCCTGTCCATCCCGAGGATCGTGGCCACCGCATACGTTCGCGCCCACTGCGCCACGGTCTGGAGTGCCCGTTCCTGCTGCGTCTGATCAAAAGGCAAGACTTCAAAATCCTGTCCCCGCAAGCCTGGGAGATAGGCTTCCGGGAGACACACGATCTCCGCGCCTTGGGCCGAAGCTTCGGACAGGAGCCGCTTGATCTTCCCTAAGCCCTCATCAAGGGCTGAGGCGATACAAGGCGACGCCAGGGCAACGATCATGGATGACCTCCGATGAGAATCTCGACCACGATTAGGTTGGTGAAACACATGCCTCGACGATCTCAGCCCTTGGGCACCAGGTCCTGTCTCATGATTTCACGGTAGGAAGTAGAACGGGTTCGGCAGCTTGTACGTCCGTTCGGCAAAACCTCCTTCAAGATCACTCATCTGATCGCCGATGTTCACGATGATTGTGTAGCCCTGATCGATGAGTTTCTTCCGCTCTGGCGCCTTGAAATCGGCTGCCGATTTCGTCGTCAGGGCGTCTGGCTTCAAGATCAGCGCGGTCCATTCATATCCCGCAGTCCGCAGATTCCGTTCAGTGGGCGCGCGCGCCCGTTCCGGGCGTCCGGTGAGGAAGAACACGGCGACGCTGCGCTCGCGGGCGAGGCGGGCGAGCGCCAAGACCGGTTTGATCGCGTCCGCTTGCGCCATCCGAATCCACGCGCCCAGCCCACATGGCCCACCCGGAAGATCACAGGGACCGGGGATGATGAAACCGTAATCGTTTGCTCGAAGGCTCGGGAGATTCGAGAGCGCTGTCTCATCGACGTCCAAGACGATCGCCAACTTACCTCCGCCGCGCACCCGCGACTCCAGATAGGCTCTCGCCTGGTCAGCGACGGCGGCGATGTCGGCCTCGTAGCGACCCGAGTCGACGTATGCGTTGACCTGACGCTTTGCCTCGACGAGGCTGGGCGCGGCCACAACCGACGGAGTGGTCGACGGTCCTGTCTCAGCGCACCCCGCACCGAAGAGGACGAGCGCTGGGACTATCGACCAGAGCGATCGTTGTCGGTTTCGCATAGTCTTCGCGGCCTCTGGTACCGGCATCATAGTTCCCAGAAACAGAAAGCCGCAAGGCGCCGCCGGCGCCACGGGGCGGATCAGCGGGGCCTAACTACCTCAGCACGCAGAACCCTTGCGCCTCGATGCCGAGGGCGACGTTGAACTTGCTGCGGAACACGCGCGTCGCAAGCACCCGTTGATTTTAGGGCGTTTAGCTTGCAGATGGAGGCAGAACGACGCACGTTCTAGCTTGAATCTGTCACCCAGCTGTCACCAGAAATCGCCGATTGTGATTTCACGCGTCGCTCACCGAATGGCCTCTCCCGTCCATCGATCCCTGTCCGCCCAGTATGGACACGCAGGGCATTTCTCCCCGACCGCGTAGTCGACGCCTTCTTCGTGTGGGCACCCGATGATCCCCGGACTTATCACGACAGTCTTCACGTGATGGGCCGCCATGAAGTCAAGCGCGGCGCCGCAGGCATCCTGGTCGAACCGCGCATCTGCCTCGGCAGAATTCCAGCGCTCCAGCGCAGAAGGTTCGGCGCCCTCCGCGAGGATCACGCCGACTGCTACCTTTGTGGCTCTGCTGGCGTCTGGTCCGTAGTACGCGACCGTTGCGACTGGGTAGCCCCGGAAGCCTCGTCCTGATGTTTCCCGCAGCGCCGCAAAGCGGCCAGAACGTGCCATCCGACCGTACCTCCCTGCGCTACCAGGTTGTCGAATGTGCCATATGAGCCGCGGGGCGCCTTCGCCCCCTCGGGTGCATGCGTTCGTTAATCAAGCAGCCGGTCGTAATCGGCATGGGTGCCGATCCAAAACCACACGAGCCCGTCTTTCGCTTCCACGGCCAGGGCGCGGTAGTGGGCTCCAACCCGAGCCGACCAGAAGCGACCGACCTTTTTGAAGTGGAGCGACGGGTGCCGCGGGTCTTGCTTCAGGCGCGCGTATGCTTGGTCGGCGAGATTCTGGACGTCCGACGGTAAGGCCCGGTAGGACGCCCAGAAATCGGGAGACGCGTGATGAGTCAGAGAGGTTTTGTCTTACCGGCTGCGTGGTCACGAAGGGCTTTCTCGGCAAGGTCGTCAAGCCGCCCCGCATGAACGTCGCGCTCGAGTTGACGGTCCCAGGCTGCCCAGTCGTATTCCAGGAACCAGGCGCGAAACTGCGCAAGCTCGCCCGGGGAGAGCGCTTGAATCTCTTGCTCGATCTTTTCGACCTTGCCCATGACCCTTAGTCGGTAACCTAGTCTAACATCCTGCCGGGCCCCGAAGAAAAGCGGCCATCCTGCTGGCTAACGCACGGCTGAGCGGCCGGCGCACCACGATGTGCGGCGTAGCGACTCGCACTTCATGCGCCGGCCCGCTGCAGCCGCTGGTTGGGCGGCTTACAGCCAGCGGCGCACGGACGCCTTATAGTCCAAGTACTGCGCACCGAATCTCCGTTCCAGGTACTGCTCTTCTCTGCGTATGACGACGTAGTGAATGAGCG
>Ga0134085_10000252_pt1 | contig 18980 bp, 18 predicted proteins | sample 15_taG_10_FD_123125 | JGI IMG/M metagenome (GOLD analysis project Ga0134085, IMG submission 123125) | Grasslands soil microbial communities from the Angelo Coastal Reserve, California, USA - 15_D_Rain_20cm_2_09182015 | ecosystem: Environmental > Terrestrial > Soil > Grasslands ...
GAGGTCGCGCGCGAGCGCGGGATCGCGCTCGAGCTGATGCTGGTCGAGGCACGCGAGCGGCTCGGGGGCACGATTGCGACCGAGCGCGCCGGCGGCTTCCTCGTCGAGGCCGGCCCGGACTCCTTCCTGTCCGAGAAGCCGTGGGCGCTCGCCCTCTGCCGGCGTCTGGGCCTGGAGGACAGGCTCGCGCGCACCGACGATCGCTACCGCAAAGTGTTCGTGTGGCGCGCCGGGCGCCTCCACCCGTTGCCCGACGGATGGGAGCTCCTGGCCCCGACGCGGCTCGCGCCGTTTCTCACCTCCGGGCTCTTCTCCTGGCCGGGCAAGCTCCGCATGGCGCTCGACCTCGTCCTGCCGCGCGGAATCGCCGACGACGAGAGCCTGGGCGCATTCGTGCGGCGGCGGCTCGGCCGGGAGGCACTCGAGCGCGTCGCCCAGCCCCTCGTCGCCGGCATCTACACGGCCGATCCCGACGACCTGAGCCTCACGGCCACGATGCCACGCTTCGCCGAGCTCGAGAGGCGGGAGCGCTCGATCATCCTCGGGCTCTGGCGCGCGAGCCGGCGCGCCCCTCAGGCGGGGATCTCGGGCGCGCGCTTCGGCCTCTTCGTCACCCTCAAGGAGGGCATGGAGGAGCTGGTCGCGGCGCTCGCCACGCGGATCCAATCGGACGCTGTCCTCCTCAAGCACCGGGTGGCCGGGGTCGAGCGCCGTGGCAACCGCTGGCGCGTGACGACCGTCGAGGGCGCCGACCTCGATGCCGAGCGCGTGGTCGTCGCGACGGAGTCCCACGCCGCCGCGCGGATGCTCAGGTACGTCGATCCCACGCTCGCGACGCTCCTCGCAGAGATCCCATACGCCTCCTCGGCGACGGTGACGCTCGGCTACCGGCGCGCGGAGGTGCCGCACCCGCTCGACGGCTTCGGCTTCGTCGTGCCGCGCGCCGAGGGGCGCGCGCTCCTCGCGTGCACGTTCTCGAGCGTCAAGTACCCGGGCCGGGCGCCGGAGGGCGACGTGCTGCTGCGCGCCTTCGTCGGCGGCGCGCTGAACGAGGCCGTGCTCGAGCGGGACGACGCCACGCTCGTCATGCGGGCGCGCGACGAATTGCGCCAGGCGATGGGAATCAGGGCCGCGCCGGTCCTCACGCGCGTCTTCCGGTGGCCGAAGGCGATGCCGCAGTACCACGTGGGCCACCTGGCGCGCGTGGACACGATCGAGCGTCTCGTCCGGGCGCTCCCCGGCCTCGACCTCGCTGGCGGCGCCTACCGGGGCGTGGGGATCTCCGACTGTGTCCGGTCCGGCGAGGGCGCGGCCGAGCGGGCCCTCGGGATCAGCGCTCCCTGACGGCGCCGCGACTCGCGCCTCCGAGGCGGAGAGCCGCCGGCGGGTCCTTGCGCATGAGCACCCACAGCTTTTCGGGGCGTAGCGGCATGTCCACGTGGGTGACGCCGAAGCCCGCGAGCGCATCGCACACCGCGTTCACCACTGCCTGCGGCGCCCCGACGCAGCCGGCCTCGCCGACGCCCTTGGCGCCGAGCGGGTTCACCGGGGTCGGCGTCACCGTGCGGTCGAGCTCGAAGTCGACCAGCGAGTCGGCTTTGGGCGCCGCGTAGTCCATGAGGCTCGCTGAGAGGAGCTGTCCCGACTCGTCGTAGACGATCTCCTCCCAGAGCGCCTGGGCGATCCCCTGGGCGATGCCGCCGTGGAGCTGGCCCTCGAGCAGCATCGGGTTCAGCACGTGGCCCACGTCGTCCACGCCGATGAAGCGGAGGAGCTTCACCTCGCCGGTCTCGCGCAGGACTTCGACGACTGCGATGTAGACGCCGAACGGGATCGTGAAGTCCGGGGGGTCGTACACGCGCGTCGCTTCGAGCCCGGGCTCCATCCCGGCCGGGATCCGGGCGCCGCGGTGGGCCGCCCTGGCGACTTCGGTGAGCGTGACGGCGCGTTCGGTGAGCCCCTTGACGGAGAACCGCCCGGACTCGAACTCGAGGTCTGCCTCCGCCGCCTCGAGCAGGTGCGCGGCGATCGTCCGCGCCTTATCGCGCACGGTCTGCGCCGCGAGGAGGACGGCCGTGCCCCCGACCGTCGCCCCGCGGCTGCCGCCCGTGCCGAAGCCGTGCGAGACCGCGCCCGTGTCGCCGTGGATCACGGTGACGTCGTCGGGCGTGACGCCGAGCTCGTCAGCGACGATCTGGGCGAACGTGGTGGCTGTGCCCTGGCCGTGGGGTGAGGTGCCCGTCAGCACCGTCACGCGTCCCGAGGCTTCCACGCGGACGGCGCCGTACTCGTGGCCGGCGAGCGCGCCCGTGCGCGAGGGCCCCGTGCTCGCGGTCTCGACGAAGGTCGAGAAGCCCACGCCGAGGTGGCGCTCGGCCTTGCGCGCCTGCGCCTGGGCCTCGCGGAACTGAGCGTAGTCGAGCATCTTGAGCGCTCGGTCCAGCGTCAGCGCGTAGCGGCCCGAGTCGTACGTGAGGCCGGAGGGAGACTTCCACGGGAAGTCGGAGTCGCGAACGAAGTTCATCCGTCGGATCGCGACCGGATCCATGCCGAGCTCGCGTGCCGCGAGGTCCACCAGACGCTCGATGATGAACGCGGCCTCCGGTCGTCCCGCGCCGCGATACGGGCCCGACGGCGTCTTGTTGGTGAAGACACCCTTGACCGCATAAGACGCCGCGGGGATCCGGTAGGCGCCGGTGACGAGACGGCCGCAGAGAATCGGGGGCAGACACGTGAACCCCTCGATGTGGGCGCCAAGGTCGCCGAGCCCGGTGACGCGCAGGCCGAGGAACGTGCCGTCTCGCCCGACCGCCAGCTCCGCCGTATGCGTCTGCCCGCGGCCGTGTTGGGTCGCGAGCATCGACTCGTTCCGTGTCTCCACCCACTTCACCGGCCGTCCGAGCCGGCGGGCGGCGAACGCGGTCAGGATGTCCTCGTCGTAGAGACCGAACTTGACGCCGAAGCCCCCACCGACCTCGGGCGCGATGACCCGGATCGCGTGCTCGGGGACGTCGAGCGTCTCGGCGAGCAGCGCCCGCGTCTTGTGGACACCCTGCGTGGACTGCCAGAAGGTGAGCGCGCCCGCCTGCCACAGGGCGATCGCGCCGCGCGTCTCGAGCGGAAGCCCGGCAACCCGCTGGTTCACCGTCCTGAGCCGCACGACGCGGTGTGGATCCTTGAACGCGCCGTCCACGTCGCCACTCGACCAGGCGACCTCGTAGGCGACGTTGCCGGGAGCCTCGTCCCAGAGCTGGGGCGCGCCCGCCCCGATCGCGTCCTCGGGATCGACCGCCGGGGGCAGCGGATCGTACTCCACTTCGACGAGCTCGGCTCCATCCCGCGCCGTCGCGCGGTCCGTGGCGACGACGAAGGCGACCGGGTCTCCGACGAAGCGCACACGGTCGCTGGCGAGCGGCAGCCGCCCGGGCACCTTCGCGTTCGGCGGTATCAGGATCGGGGGTTTGGGTCGGAGCGCGCCCGGGAGATCCCTGGCCGTGAAGACGGCGTGAACGCCCGGGTGCTTCGTGGCGCGGGAGACGTCGATGCGGACGACGCGCGCGTGGGCATGTGGCGAGCGGACGACCCAGCCGTAGACCATCCCGGCGAGGACGAGGTCGTCCAGATACTGCGCCTGGCCGCGGATGAGCCGCGGGTCCTCCAGGCGCTTGACTTCACTGCCGACGAAGCGAGGGGCGGGCATCGGAAGGGGCCTCCTCCACTGGCGCTAGGCGGGGTTCGCGAGGTGCGCGGCGAGGGCCTCGGTCACGCGCGCCTGGTACTCGATGAACTGTTCGCGGTCGAGGACGCGCCCGGCCGCCGCGAGCACACGCTCGATGAAGTTTCTCTGGACCACCGGGTTGGCGAGGCGTCCTTCCTCCTCGATCGGCAGCGCGGGGAGTCGCTCGGCGAGCGCGGCCGCGAAGAGCCCACGGCCGTCGCCGCTCGACCGCTCGCCGTCCTCGCGGTAGACGGGCACGCCGAGGAGGCCGCACGAGGGAGAGCCGCTCTTGAGGACGTAGCCGCAGAGGCCGAGCGCCTCCAGCTCGCGGGCCTTCGCAGAGGCGTACCGGCGCATCCGCTCGGTGAGGTCGTCGCCGGTGGTCTCGACCACGAGGCGCGGCGCCCGCGCGGCTCCGACGAGGCGGATCGGGGTCCTCGGAATGGGGAGGCCGATTTCGACCTCGGGGCACACCGGGACCCACTCGACGAATGGGCCGAGAGTCTCCGTGAGGAACGAGTCCCGCTTGTGGCCGCCGTCATAGCGGACCGCCTGGCCGAGGAGGCAGGCCGAGACGCCGAGCCGGACGTTTCGGTGCCCGGGGTTGGGCATGGTCTTGATAGTCTATCAGCGCCTGGGAGGTCAGGATGCTTGAGGTCGTTACCTTGAAGGAAATCGACGCGATCTTCGTGGTGACGGACGCCCTCGGCATTCACCGGGAGATGCTGGTCATCCCGCTGGGCCCCGCGTCGCCTGGCCGGGTGCGCAGGCTCCCGAGCGGCAAGCTCGAGATCGTCGTGGACGCCGCGCGTCCGATCCAAGAATGGGTGAAGGAGCTCCCGAAGCTCATCGCCGCGGCCCGGGGGACGTGACCTGACCGGCGGCCTCAAGCGCGAGCTGGGGCTCGTCCCGATGGCCGCCATCTTCTTCTTCAACGTGAGCGGCGGGCCGTACGGCATCGAGGACACGGTGGCGTCGTTCGGCCCGGGGATGACGCTCGTGCTCCTGCTGCTCACGCCGGTCCTCTGGAGCCTGCCCGTGGCCCTCGCCATGTCCGAGCTCGCTGCCGCGATGCCCGATGCGGGGGGCTACGTCACGTGGACCCGGCGCGCGTTCGGGCCGTTCTGGTCCTTTCAGGTCGGCTGGTGGAGCTGGGTCGACAGCTTCGTGGACGTGGCCGTCTACCCCGCCCTCTTCGTGGAGTACGCGCGGTTCTGGCACCCGACGATGACCCAGCTCGAGCGCTGGCTCCTCGTCGTGGCGTTCATCGCCGTGCTGGCGGCGCTGAACGTGATCGGCGTCCGCCCCACGGGACGCGCCGCGGTGGTCCTCGCGGTCGCAGCGCTCCTCCCGATCGCCGCGTTCGCGCTCGTCGGCGTCGGGACGGCCCGCGTGTCGCCGTGGACACCGCTCGTGCGCGAGGGCCAGGGAGTCGAGGCGCTCGGCCTCGGCCTCGCGGTGGTCATGTGGAACTACTCAGGGTGGGATACACCGGCGACCGTTCTCGGCGAGACGCGCGCGCCGGAGCGCACGTTCCGCCTGGCGGCCTTGCTGGCGCTGCCCCTGATGACGGCGGGCTACGTGGTACCGGTCGGTGTGGCGCTGGCGAGCGGCGCGATCGCGTGGGACGCGTGGACCACCGGCATCCTGCCCACCATCGCGCACCAGATCGGCGGCGACTGGCTCGGGCACGCCGTCGCGGCGGGCGCCGTCGTGAGCACGGCCGGGCTCTTCATGTCGCTCCTCTTGACCAATTCGCGGCTGCCCTACGTGCTCGCGCGTGACCGCGCGATGCCCGCGTGGCTCGGCATCGTGCACCGGCGGTTCGGCACGCCCTGGGTGGCGGTCGTCGCCTCCGCCGCGCTCTACGCGATCTTCGCCGGGTTTTCCTTCAAAGAGCTCATCGTCCTCAACGTCTGGCTCTACTCGCTCTCCCTGCTCGTCGAGCTCGCCGCGTTCCTCTGGCTGCGCGTCCACGAGCCCGCCCTGCCCCGGCCGTGGCGTGTGCCGGGAGGCTTCGGGGGCGCCGTAGCGGTCGTCGTGTTCCCGGCGCTCTTCATGCTCGCCGCGCTCGCGACCGCGGGCTGGCTCAACACGCTGGCAGGCGTCGTCGCGGCCATCACGGGCCCGGTGGCCTGGCGCGCGTTCGCGCGCCGGGGGGCGCTGGAAGTCGGGAAGGGGCGCACGTGAAGGGCGTCATCGCCTGTGCCGCGTACGCCGCTGGCCAACGGGTCGGCGACGTTCTCATCCCCGACATCAGTGAGGTCCTGAAAGAGCCCGACCGGTTCGTCTGGATCGGGCTGCACGAGCCCGACACGGAGCTCTTGCGGGAGATCCAGCAGGAATTCGCGCTCCACGATCTCGCGGTCGAGGACGCCCTGGCTGCCCACCAGCGGCCGAAGCTCGAGCGGTACGGCGACTCGCTCTTCGTGGTCCTCCGCACGGCGCGACTCGCCCAAGCCGCCGACGGCGTCGAGCGCGGTGAGACGCACATCTTCGTGGGGCCCCGGTACGTCGTTTCGGTGCGTCACGGAGCGTCGGTGCCCCTCGCCCCGGTGCGGGCGCGCTGCGAAGCGACGCCCGCGCTCCTGGCCAAGGGGCCGGGGTTCGTGCTCTACGCCCTCATGGACTTCGTGGTCGACCAGTTCTTCCCGCTCGTGGATGCGCTCGAGGCCAGGCTCGAGGCGCTCGAGGAGACGATCTTCCACGAGCGGTTCAGCGCGGGGACGACCGAGCGCATCTACCACCTCAAGCGTGATCTCCTCGAGGTGAAACGCGCGGTCTCGCCACTCGCGGACATGTGCACCCGGCTCATGCGGCCCGACGTCGCCCTGATCCCCGCGGATACGCGGGTCTACTTCCGCGACGTCTACGACCACTCCGTGCGCCTCAACGAGATGGTGGACATGCTGCGCGAGCTCCTCACGACGGCCCTCGAGGCGAACCTTGCGCTCATCTCGGTCGAGCAGAACGAGGCGATGAAGCGCCTGGCGGGCTGGGCGGCGATCATCGCGGTGCCGACGATGGTCGCGGGCATCTACGGCATGAACTTCAAGTTCATGCCCGAGCTCGACTGGCGCTTCGGCTATCCGCTTGTGGTCGGCGTGATGCTCGGGGCGTGCGCGTACCTCTACTACCGCTTCAAGCGCTCCGGCTGGCTCTGAGCCGGATCAGCGGCGGGCCCGCCGCGGCGGTATCAGATTCTCCTCGATGACCGTGGCGAGGCAGGCGAGGGTGGGGAGCGAGTAGACGTAGGTCTTCCAGCCGATTGCGACGTGGTCGGGTCGCTCGCCTGGCAGGGGTGCGGGAAAGATCTCGACGCTGACGTTGGGCCCGTCAGCGCTGCAGCCGCCGGCGCAGCCCTCGCAGAGCCGCACGCGATCGGTGAGCCCTCGCGCATCGACGAGGGCGCGGAGGGCCTTGAGAATGGCGGCGGCGTCCAGCCGCACCACGTGCTCGCCGCGCTCGACGGGCAGCGTCACGACGCCGGATTCGCGCGGGCACACGGTGACGACGAGCCGCGTGGGCACGGCGCGGCTCCGTCCGGCCAAGACTCGGGGCTTCATCGCGCGAGCCTCGTGGCGAGCCGGAGCGCGGCGGCGACGGGGGGCGCGGCGGGGGCGCGCCAGCGCGCCCGTACCCCCGTACGCGCGAGGGCGCGGATCAGGCCGGACCGATACCAGGGGTTCTCAAGGACGCTCCCGGCCCAGCTCAGGTGGATCGGGGCCTTGAGAGCCAAGGCGTGCACGGCGTCGCTGACGCAGGCGGCAAGCCGCGCCTGGCCCGTGCCGGTAATAGCGCGCGCGGCGCGGTCGCCGCGGCGGGCGCGCGCGAGGACGCCTGGGGCGAGAGCAGCGATCCGCCCCACGGCGTCGGGGGCGTGAACGAAGCGCAGGACGGTGTGGAGATCGCCCCGCCCGGCCAAGAGCCGGAGCCACTCGCGACCGAGCCAGAACCCCGAGCCTTCGTCGCCGACCAGTGGGCCGAGGCCGCCGGCGCGTGTCCAGCCGCCGCGCCCGTCGTGGGCAACGACAATCGAGCCGGTTCCAGCGAGGACGAGGGCGCCCGGTCCGTCGCCGATCGCACCAAGGAGCGCCGCTTGGGCGTCCGCGATCACCTCGACACGCTGCGCTAGACCGCGGAGCGTGAGCGCCAGGGCACGGCGCTCAGGCCGCGTCCAGAGCGCGCGCGAGGCGACGACGAGAGCGGCGATATCTCGACGGCGCCAGCGCCGACGTTGCCAGATCGCCCGCAGCAGTGGCGCCAGCCGCATAAGGTCCCGGTCGGCTGGGGTTACGATCGTCGTGACACGGCCCTGGCCTCGCCGGGCCGCCACACGAACCCACGTGCCCCCGACGTCCACGCCTACGCAATTTCTTCGGACGATGGGAGCCGCCATCCGGTAAAACCCCCTATCAGAGATTCAGGTGGATCCCTGTATTGAGCGGGTCACACGCCAGGCCCATCATTGGCCTCCTAATAATGATGACGGTTCGCGCGTCGAGGCGCCGACAGAGATGCCACTCTGTCCATTATGGGTTCCGGCTACCAGCATTGGGCCCGTCTACCGCGTTGATATTACAGGGCTCTTTTAGCGCCGTGAGGTGGCACGGCCCGTGCTGCGACCAAGGCGGGGAGGCAGGGCCATGGGTAAGGCATTTGCCGCGTGGTTGATGGTGGCCGGGGCGGTGGCAGCGCCCACGACGGGTCCACGCGAGGCCGTGGAGTCGGCCGTGGTGCGTGTCATCGACGTGCTCCAGAAGACCGATGCCAGTGGCCGTGTTCCGAGCGACCGGAGGGTCGAGATCAAGCGGATCGCGCGCGAGCTCTTCGACTTCGACGAGGTTGCCCGCCGCGCCCTCTCCCGCCACTGGGCCGGTCGCAGCCGCGAAGAGCAGACCGAGTTCGTCGGGCTCTTCACCGATCTCCTCGAGCGCTCGTACATGAACCGCATCGAAGCGTACGCGGGTGAGCGGATCCTCTACACCGCGGAGGCGCTCGACGGCACCTACGCGACCGTGCGCTCCAAGGTGGTCCCCCAGCGACGGAGCGAGATCCTGATCGACTATAAAATGCACCTGCGTGACAGCCACTGGCAGGTGTACGACGTGCTGATCGACGGTGTGAGCTTTGTCTCCACCTATCGCTCCCAGTTCGACCGGGTCATTCAGGCCGAGTCCTACGGCGCGCTCGTCGAGCGGCTGCGCAAGCGCAACCTCGACACCGCCGTCGTCGATCGCAAGAAGCTCTAGCTACCGAAGCGCGGTGCTGGGCGGGGGACCGGGTCGGGGGGTCCCTCGACTACGCTAGCACGCTGAGCGCAAGGTCGGGCCGTCCGGACGGCGCCGGGATTGCGCGCAGAGGCTACGGGTTTCGGGGGCCCCCGCCTGGTCCCCGACCCGGTACCCCGCAGAGAAGCCGGTCCCCGCATACAATAGCCAGTGCTCACCTGGCCGGACTACGTCGTCCTTGGCGCCTCTCTCGTCGTTCTCCTGACGATCGGCATCGGGTTCACACGGCGCCAGCGCGACACGGTCGACTTCTTCCTCGCGCGTCGCCGGGTCCCGGCGTGGGCGGCGTGCCTCAGCTTCCTGGCCACCGAGATCAGCGCCGTCACGATCATCTCCGTGCCCGCGACGGCGTACAGTGAGAACTGGGAGTACGCGCAGTTCTTCATCGGCTCGAGCCTCGCCAAGTTCGCCGTCGCGTGGCTCTTCATCCCGGCCTTCTACCGGCACGACGTGACGACGATCTACGAGTTCCTGGCCCACCGATTCGGCCGGGCGAGCCAGGTCACGGCGTCTCTTTTCTTCTTCGTCACGCGCCTCCTCGGCTCCGGCGTCCGGTTGATGGCGGCGGCGCTCGCCGTCTCGATCCTCCTGGGCTGGCCGCTCGGCCCGACGATTGCGATCTTCATCGTCATCTCGATCCTCTATATCGCCACGGGCGGCGTGACCGCGGTCGTGTGGACGAACGTCTTCCAGGCGCTCGTGTTCCTCGGGGCGGGGTTCGCCACGCTCGTGTTCCTGATCCTCCACATCGACGGCGGGGTGGCCGCCGTCCTCCACGTGGCCGGGGCGGCCGGCCGGCTCTCCGTCGTCAATTGGGGACCGACGCCGGGCGCTCCGGACTTCTGGCATCGCGTCCTCACGGACCCCAACATCGTGTGGGTGGCCCTGCTCAACGGCCTGGTCGGCTCGATGGCAGCGTTCGGCACCGACCACGACCTCATGCAGCGCCTGCTCACCGTCGAGACTCGACGTCAGAGCCAATTAACATTGTCGCTCACGCCGCTCGGCACGCTCGCGACGCTCGCGATCTACTTGAGCCTCGGCGCGGCGCTCTTCACGTTCTATGCCCAGCACCCGCAGCTCTCAGTGTCGCGCGCCGACGAGATCCTCCCGCACTTCGTCCGGCAGGCGATGCCAGCGGTTCTGCGCGGCCTCATGCTCTCCGCCATCGTGCTCGCGTCGATCGACTCGCCGCTCGGCTCGCTCTCGGCCTCGTTCGTGACGGACATCTACCGGCCCCTGCTGGTCCGCGGGCGCGCGGAACGCCACTACCTCCTGGTGTCGCGGGTGAGCGTCGTCGCCTTCGGCCTGGTCCTGGGTGCCATCGCGCACTTCTTTTCGGCCTTCGACAAGATCCTCTGGCTCGCGTTCAAGATCGCGGGCGTCACGTTCGGCTCACTGCTCGGCGTGTTTCTGCTGGGCCTGCTGAGCCGGCGGCGCGTCGCCGACGGGGCGAACGTCCTCGCCATGGTGCTGATGGCGCTCGTGAACCTGGCCCTGCTCGTGCTCTCCGAGACGAAGATCGGCGAGTTCGCCTGGTCGTGGGTCGTGATCCTCGGTACCGCCGGGACGATGGCACTGGCGCTCGCCTTCTCCGCGTTGGCCGCGGGGCGAGAGCGGGAGAACTGAGTCCCCATTTCACAGGAGCCCTGATCCGGTGTCTTAGGAGGTGGCATGGACGCGGACGGGTTCGACACCCTGGTGGCGGCGCACCACCGGGAAATCTATCGCTACCTCCTACGGGCCACCTTCCGGGCCAGCGAGGCGGACGATCTCGCCCAGGAGACCTTCCTGCGCGCCTACCGCGCCCACCGGGCCCTTCCCCCTGACGCGAACGGGCGCGCCTGGCTCTTTGCCATCGCGAGCAACGTCGCGAAGAACCACTTCCGAGCCGAGTCCCGTCGCCGCCGGGCCCACGCCGCGGTGCTGGAAACCCGGAGCGAGACCGACGGCGCGGGGCCCGAGGGCGAGACGTTGTTCAAGGAGACCCGGGCCATGCTCGACACCGTCGTCGCCGGGCTGCCGTTCAAGCAGCGTCTTGCATTCACCCTTCGAAAGGTCCACGACCTCGACTACGACGCCATCGGGCGGAGCCTCGACTGCTCCCCGGACAGCGCGCGGGCCCACGTGTTCCAGGCCCTGCGCAAGATCCGCCGGAGCCTCAACGGGTACGAGCTTCCGCTGGGGAGAGACGAGAGATGACGCGCAAGCCTTCCGTGTGCCAGGAGATCGAGCCGGCGCTCGTCGCCACCGCCATCGGCGACGCGGACAGCGCGACGGCGACGCGCGTCGAGGCGCACACGCGCGCGTGCGCACGCTGCCGCGAGAACCTTGTCCGCTACGGCGCGATCGAGCGCGCCGTGGGCGTGTGGCGCGGCGCGCCGGCGCCCGCCGAAGAGCTGGCGCGCGAGCGCCTGACGTCGCGTCTCGCCGACCTCCGACGCCGCACGCTCCTCTACCGGATCTTTCCCTCGCCGCTCGGCCCCATTCTGATCGCGCGGTCCGAGGAGGGCGTATCGTGCATCGAGTATCTCACCGGCGGCAGCGACTTCGCCCATTCGCGGCTGAGCCGCGACGAGTCCATCGAGGCGCTCCAGGACGGTGCCGAGGTCGAGGGGCTGTACCGAGACCTGCTCGAGTACGTCGAGGGCCGGCGTACCCGGCTCGAGTGGCCGCTCGACCTGCGGCTCGCGCGGAGCCCGTTCCACCGTGCGGTGCTCCAGGCGACGGCGGCCGTGCCATACGGCGCTGTGACCTCGTACGCCGGCATCGCCGGCGAGATCGGAGCGCCACGGGCTGTGCGCGCCGTGGCGCAGGCGCTTCGTCACAACCCTGTGCCCATCATCGTACCCTGCCACCGCATCATCGGGACGAGCGGCGACCTGATCGGGTATGCCGGGAACCGGGTGGGGCTGAAGGAGCGCCTCCTCGCTGTCGAGGGCGTGCCGACCGAGCGCGGCGCCCGTGCGCCGCGCGTCGCGCGGCGGGTGTTGTACCACTACGATCGCAACGACGAGCGTCAATACTGCCTGCCCACGTGTGGATCGATCGCGCGGCGGCCGATCGGCCGTGTCACGCTGCTCGCCTCTCGTGAGTTGGCGCAGACGCTCGGGCTCGTCCCTTGCACCGACTGCCGCCCGGATCTCCATCCGATTTCACGCTAGCGGTCCCGCGGTGTCATAGGGGCGGAGGAACCCCATGGAGACATTGCTCGCAGTCGTCGCCGTCACGTTGTTCCCGTGCGTCACGCTGCTGGTCCTGCTCGGGCTCACCGCGTGGGTGGAGCGGTGGCGGGCGGCGGTGATCGCGCGTCAGATCGAGCTGACCGACGCGATCCATCGCGAGGTCGGCGCCGTCGTCGCGCCCTGGGTGACGCGAAGGCCCGGCAGGACGTGGCGCGTGAGGATCGCGGTTCCGTTCGAGCGCCCCGCGGTCGTGGAGGCGGTCGTCGCGGTCGTGCGCCGGACGTTCGCGGAGCGCTTCGACCTCGTGCTCACCCCCCAGGAGAATGCCGTGCGTCCCGGCCCGCGACCGGTCCGGAAGGTACCCGGCGGGAGGTCGGTGTCGTGGGCGTGAACGAATACGCGCTCGAGTGCCTCGTCAGGGAACGCCTCGCCGAGCTCCGGCGCGGTGCAGAGGCGCAACGCTTGATCGCGCGCTCCGCGCCCGTGCGGCGTGCGCGACTCGTGGCGCGGCTCGCGGCCTGGCTCCGCCGGCTGCGCCGGCACGAGCGGCAGAGACCGCTTACGGGTGCGCGAGCCGCGCGATGGCCGCGTCGAGCTGACACTTCCTGAAGCCGTACGCCGTGATCCCCAGGACGCCGGGCGCAAGGAGCGCGGCGTCGTAGGGATCGCGCAGCAAGACCACGGCGAGCGCGCGCGCCCGTGCCTGGACGCCCTCGAGCAACGCCCGATTCGAGGCGAGGAGGTGCGCGTCGTAGAGGAACAGCACCGTCGCGTCGGCGGTCGCCGCGCGCTCCGCCGCCGCGGCGATCTCCGCCGCAGTCGGCTCGATCCCGACGAGGAGCACGCTGGGGACGATGCCCACCGACGCGAATGCGCCCACAAGGTACGGGCGCTCGTCGGCGACCTCGGGCTCGATGGTGATGCGCGGGGCGAGCTCCGAGAAGCGCGGGAAGACGACGCTCACGCTGCCGTTGAGCGCGCGCCGGAAGTCCGCGGGTCCCGCGCTGACCGGGGTCACGGCGCGTGAGGCGATCGCCATCGCCAGCGGGGGGCCGTCCAGGTCGCGCACCGGGGTGCCGCCCTGGGACCGAGCGCTTCGCTGGTCGCGCAGCCGGCGCACGCGCTCGGCGGCGGCCTCCAGCCCGTGGCGCGGAAGCCGGGCCGCACGGGCGGCCTCGAAGAGCGCGGCGGCCGCGGCGCGTTGGGCGGCTTCGGTATGGCATATGAGCAGCAGGTCGTGGCCGGCCTGCGCCGCTCTGACCGCCGCCTCGCCCAGCGGGCAGCTCTGAGCGATCGCGCCCATCTCGAGGTCGTCGGAGACGATTACACCGCGGAACCGGAGCTCCCCGCGCAGGTAGTCCTCAACGATCAGACGCGAAAAGGTGGCCGGCACCCGCGCGGGATCGAGGTTCGGATAGACGGGATGGCTCGTCATCACGCAGTCGACGCCGGCCGCGATCGCCTCGAGGAAGGGCGGCAAATGGGTCATGTGCATCTCGGCCCATGTCGACTCGATGATGGGCAGGGCGAGGTGGGCGTCGAGCGGCGCGTGGCCCTTGCCCGGAAAGTGCTTGGCGCACGCCGACAGGCCGTCCCGCTTCATACCCCGGATGCGCGCCGCCCCGTAGCGGGCGACGATCGCCGGGTCCTTGCCGTACGAACGGATGCCGATGTTGGGGCTGTAGCGCTCGGTGAGCACGTCGAGGACGGGCGCGAGGTTCAGATCCACGCCGAGCCGCCGGAGCTCCCGCGCCTCCACGCGGCCCTGGCGGTGCGCGAACGCCTCTTCACCCGCCGTGCCGACCGCCAGGTTGTCGGGAAAGATCGTCGTGGCCCCTCCGAGCATGACGACGCGCCCGCCCTCGTGGTCGGTGGCGACGAGCAGCCGACGGCCTAGCGCGCCCTCGAGGGACTCGAGAAGTCGGAGGAGACCCGCGGGGCTCTGGAAGTTCCGCCTGTAGAGGATGAGCCCCGCGGCGCGCGTGTCCTTGAAGAGACGGACGTCCTCGTCGCGGAGAGTCGGTCCGGGCAGGCCGAACATCAGCCGCTCGCCGATGAGGTCTTCAAGGTCGGTCACGTCGTGATTGTACGCCCGTCACAGGCTCGCCTCGCCTTCGGCTGCGGCTCGCACGGCCACGTCACTCTGCTGACACGCCGACGCCGGCGACACGTCGGTTCCGTCCAACACTGGCCCGAACCCGTTGAATTTCTGAACGGTGTGGGCTGGCACGTGCGCTGCACGCCGTCGCGGCGAAGTCCGGCGGGACTCAGGAGTCGTGGGGGGATCGCCATCGCGCCCGGCGCGTGTCACTCAACCGACGCAAAAGAGGGGGTAAGTGATGAACTGGAATCCGTGGAAGGTCACGGCGATCGCGATGGCGTTGATGATGTCGACGGCGCTCGTGGCCGGGCTCGTCGTCGCCAATCGGGTCGGCACCGAGAACGAGACGAAGGTGGTTGCCACCACTCCCACGACGAGCGCGCCGGCGGCTGGCGTGGCCCGGACGCCTCTGATCCCCACGCAGGCGGTGGTCGACGCCTGCAACCGGTATGCTTCCGCGCACGCCGGCAACCGCGACAAGACCGCTGACACGGTGAAGAACGCTGCGGTCGGTGCGGTGGTGGGCGCCGCGGTGGGCGCAGCGGGCGGTGCCATCGCTGACGGCGGCAAGAGCGCCGGCAAGGGTGCGGCGATCGGCGGGGTCCTAGGTGCCGGTGGCGGCACCCTCTACGGCCTCAACGAGAACAAGAAACACGACGAGCGCTACCGAGAGGCCTACGGGAGCTGCATGCGCTCGCGCGGCTACTCCAGGTAATGAAGCTGCCCATCGGGAGGTGTGTGATGAGACCGATGACCGGAGTGTCCGCCTGTGCGCTCGTCCTCGCTCTGGCCCTGCCTGCCTCCGCGGCCGACGACTCGAAAGTGAAGGCCGCGACCCAGGAGGTCGAGTCCGGCGCCAAGAAGATCGGCGCGGGCAAAATCGGTCAGGGGGTCGAGGAGACCGCGAAGGGCATCGGCAAGACCATCGTCGAGGGCGCGAAGTTCACAGGTGCGACGCTCAAGGAAGGCGGCGAGAAGGTCGGTGAGGCCGCGGAGCCCAAGGCCAAGAGCGCTTGGGGGCAAGTCCGTGACGGCGCCGTGAGCTTCGGTCAAGGTGTGAAGAGCTTTTTCGCGCGTCTGTTCGGGAACTAGCCCTGCGTCAGCGGTACGCCAGGTAGGGGGCGCGCGCCCGCCGCCAGCGGGCGCAGGCCGCCTGCCAGGAACGCTCGATCGTCGCGACCGACGCGCCCCGCTCGATCGCGCGGCGGATCGCGTCGGTGCCGCACAGGATGTCGATCGGGAGCCGCCGCCGCTCGAACTCGTAGGGCGGTCGGCGCCACGCGAAGCGCGCGCGCCCCTGGCGCCGGGCGACGGCGATCAGGGCGACGCCCGTCAGAAATGGCTTGAAGCGCGCGCGATCGGTCACGTGCACCTGCGCACCGTCGCAGAGCCGGCCGCCCCACTTGTGGAAGGTGGGGGCGAAGCGCGCCGGGCGGAAGTGGGCGCCCGGGAGCGCAAGGGCATTCAACGCATCGGCGTAGCGGTGGCAGTCGAGGTAGGGGGCGCCGATCCACTCGAACGGGCGCGTCGTCCCACGCCCCTCGGAGAGATTGGTGCCTTCGACGAGGCAGCCGCCCGGGTACACGCGCGCGGTGTCGGGCGTGGGCATGTTCGGCGACGGCGCCACCCATGGCAGGCCCGTGCTTTCCCAGTCCATCGCGCGCCGCCAGCCCTTCATCGGGACCACCGCGAGGTCACACCCGAGCCCGTGCCGCTCGTTGAGGTAGATGGCGAGCTCTCCGATGGTCAGGCCATGGCGCGCGGGGAGCGGGTAGAGCCCGACGAAGGACGCGAAGGCGGGATCAGGCACGTTGCCCTCGACGACGGCGCCGCCGAGCGGGTTGGGGCGGTCGAGCACGACGACGTCGACGCCGACCCGCGCGCAGATCCGCATCGCCAGCGCCATGGTCCAGACGAACGTGTAGTACCGGGCGCCGATGTCTTGAAGATCGACGACGAGGACGTCGATGCCGCGGAGCATCGCCCGCGTCGGCGCACGTCGTGCGCCGTAGAGGCTCGACACAGGTAGGCCGGTCGCTGGATCGCGCGTCGTGCCGACGCGTTCGTGGTCCTGTCGGGCGCCCCAGAGCCCGTGCTCCGGCGCGAGCAGCCGCACGAGCCGCGCGCCCCGCAGATCACCGAGCAGCGTGGCCGCGTGAGTATGGCGGGAGTCGATCGAGGCCTGGTGCGCGAGGAGCGCGACACGACGGCTTCGGAGGAGCGCGCGACGGTCGTGGACGAGGACCTCGAGGCCGGATCGGACCCTGGGCATCCCGCCAGATAGTAGTAGCATGCGAGCGTGACGCCTTCGCGAATTCGCTACGAGCGGCTCGCCACCGAGCAGACGAACCGCGCGAGCCGCGCCCTCGACCGTCTCGCACCGCTCCGAATCGCACTCCTGATGAACCGCGAGGACCGCCGGGCCGTACTGGCGGTGGCGCGCGTCGGGCGCCAGATCGCGACGGCCGTGGAGGCGATCGTCGCGGCGCTCTCCCGAGGAGGTCGCCTCTTCTTCGTCGGCGCCGGTACGAGCGGCCGCCTGGGCGTCCTCGAGGCCGCGGAGTGTCCGCCCACGTTCGGCACGCCGCGGCGCCTCGTGCAGGCGATCATCGCGGGTGGCCCCGCCGCGGTCTTTCACTCACGCGAGGGCGCGGAGGACGACGCGCGCGCGGCTGCGCGCTTGGTCCGGACGCGCGTGCGACCGGATGATGTGGTCGTGGGCGTCTCGGCGAGCGGCGTCACCCCCTTCGTGCGCGCCGCGCTCGCGACCGCCCGCCGCCGCGGCACCCGCACCGTGCTGGTCGCGTGCAACCCCGCTTCGACGCGCGGCGTCCGAGCCGACGTCGTCATCGCGCCCGCGCCGGGCCCGGAGGTGCTGGCGGGCTCGACACGACTCAAGGCTGGTACCGCGACCAAGCTTGTCCTCAACACACTGACGACGGTGACCATGGCGCGGCTCGGAAAGGTGTACGGCAACCGCATGGTGGATCTCCAGCCGCGCTCGGCCAAGTTGAGGGAGCGTGCGGTGCGCCTGATCGCCGAGATCGCGGGCGTCCAGCGCCCCCACGCGCGTCGCGCGCTCGTCGAGTCTGGGGCCAGGGTGAGGGTCGCGATCGTGATGGCGCGCTACGGGTGGAGCGCGCGGCAAGCGGCGCGGGCGCTCCGCGAGGTCGGAGGCTCGCTCCGCGGGGTGCTTCAGCGCCCGCGGCGGAAGTAGCTGGCGCGGACGCGGACTGGACCGAGCCTGAAGGCGAAGAGGAGCCAGCCGAAGGGCAGGATGAGCGCTGCCGCGGTCAGCCAGAACGTGCCGTTCTTCCAGAAGACCTGACCTTCAGGGGAGAGGTCCCGCCACAGCGCGCTTATCCAGTCCATACCTACGGAGACTACGCAAGCGTGGTGCCAGACGGCCACGACCTCTAAGTTACTGATATGGAAGGGAAAGGACGCTGCCTCGATGGTGGAGTCTCCAGGAACGGTAGGTAAGCCGCCACCATACCGGCTACTTTTCTTCCCTGTTAGCTGTGCGACGGCCCCGCCGTGTCCTCGGCGCGTACTGGTGTTCGGCCTCGCAGGAAGTCGAAGTCGCACCCTTCGTTGGCCTGCAGCACGTGGTCGAGGAAGAGGCGACCGTAGCCGCGAGTGAACCGGGGCGGTCGCGGTTTCCACGCCAAGCGGCGCCGGCCGAGCTCCTCGTCGGCGACCCGCAGGGTCAGCGTACGCTTCGGCACGTCGAGCTCGATCTCGTCGCCGTCTCGGACGAGTGCCAGCGGTCCGCCCACCGCCGACTCCGGCGCGACGTGGAGCACCACCGTGCCATAGGAGGTGCCGCTCATACGGGCGTCCGAGATCCGCACCAGGTCCTTAATCCCCCGCTTCAAGAGCCGCGCGGGGATCGGCGCCGCGCCCCACTCCGGCATACCCGGCGCCCCCCTCGGGCCGGCGTGCTTGAGGACGAGCACAGAGGTCTCGTCGATCGGCAGGCCTGGGTCGTCGATGCGGCGGTGGAGGTCGTCGTGGTCCTCGAAGACGACGGCGCGGCCCCGATGGACGAGAAGGTGCGGGGAGGCGGCCGACTGTTTGAGCACCGCGCCGTCCGGACACAGGTTGCCCGACAGGATGACGGTGCCGCCTTCCTGCGCGAGCGGCATCCCGAGCGGGCGGATGACGTCCTGGTTCCAGCACCGGGCGTCCCTGACGTTGTCCGCCATCGGCTTGCCGTTGACCGTCAGGGCGTCGGTGTGGAGCAGGGGCAGGAGCTCCTTGAGGACCGCGGGGAGGCCGCCGGCGTAGAAAAAGTCTTCCATGAGGTACTTTCCAGAAGGCCGCAGATTCACGAGGAAGGGCGTCGAGCGCGACAGCTCGTCGAAGCGCGTGAGCGGCAGCGGGACGCCGGCGCGGCCGGCGAGGGCGACGAGGTGGATGATCGCGTTGGTCGAGCCGCCGATCGCCATGTCGCTGCGGATCGCGTTGTCGAAGGCCTTGGCCGTCAGGATTTCGGAGGGTCGGGGCCCGCCGCCCTGCGCCAGCTCGACGGCGCGGCGCCCGCTGAGCTCGGCCAGGGCCAGGCGCCGGGAGTCGGGGGCGGGGATCGCGGCGTTGCCGGGGAGGGTCATGCCGAGGGCTTCGGCCATCGAGGCCATCGTGGACGCCGTCCCCATGACCATGCAGTGGCCGGACGAGCGCGA
>Ga0134085_10000254_pt1 | contig 18937 bp, 18 predicted proteins | sample 15_taG_10_FD_123125 | JGI IMG/M metagenome (GOLD analysis project Ga0134085, IMG submission 123125) | Grasslands soil microbial communities from the Angelo Coastal Reserve, California, USA - 15_D_Rain_20cm_2_09182015 | ecosystem: Environmental > Terrestrial > Soil > Grasslands ...
ATGGAAAGCGTGTTGGGAGCGGTCTCGACGGCGTCGACGGCGACGGTCCGGCCATCCAGCGTCACGCGCCAAGCGACACGATCGCGTTCGAGTTCGATCATGCGAGTTTCTTCTCCGGACGCCAATGCGAATTGGACTTCGTATTTCACGGTCGGCGGTCCAGTTGCTCGCGGCGGCCCTCGAGCTTCCATCGAGAGGGCTGGTCTGTGAAAAACGCAGGCTGAGAGGCCTGTCTGTCTGATTGATTGGCCTGCCAAATCGCAGCGGCAATGGCGGCGGCGTCAGAAGCGGCGCTTCCTGGCCGATGATCGTTAGCAAGAGATGACGCGAAACGTGGACGCCGCAGCAAGTCGTCCAGCCACCTTGTGTGGACTTCGCCACGGAGAAAATCGGGTTCATCCAGGATGCGGCGGAAAAGACCTGCGTTGGTCTTGATGCCGATGACGGTGTACTCCTCGAGAGCGCGACGAAGGCGGGCAATGGCTTCCTCACGGCTATTGCCCCAGGCGATGAGCTTGCTAAGAAGCGGGTCGTAATCGTTGGGCACGGTCCAGCCTTCATAGACACCATCGTCCAAGCGAATGCCTGGGCCGCTCGGAACGTTGCGGGAAAGAATCTTTCCGGGCGAGGGGAAAAAATCATTGTCGGGATCCTCGGCGTAGAGACGCACTTCCATGGCGTGGCCGCGCGGCGTAATGGATTCCCATGCGAAGGGCAGGCGGTGTCCGGCGGCGATGGCAATCTGGAGCTTTACGAGGTCAAGGCCGGTAACCTGCTCGGTGACGGGATGCTCGACCTGCAAACGCGTGTTCACTTCTAAAAAATAAAAATTGAGATTGGCGTCAACCAGGAATTCGACGGTGCCGGCGTTCACATAACGGCCGGCGCGAGCGAGGCGTACGGCGGCGTCGCCCATCTTCTTGCGGAGGTCGGGCGTGACGATGGGTGAAGGCGCTTCCTCGATCACTTTTTGATGGCGACGCTGGACGGAACACTCGCGTTCCCCAAGAGAGACGACGCGACCGTGAGCATCGGCGAAAATCTGGATTTCGACGTGATGGGGCCGGTCGAGATATTTTTCGAGGTAAAGGCGATCGTCGCCGAAAGCGTTCATGGCTTCTGAAGAAGCGTCGCGGAAGGCGGACTCGAATTCGGCGGTGCTGTGGACAAGGCGCATGCCCTTGCCGCCGCCACCGGCGACAGCTTTGAGAAGAACGGGGTAGCTCATACGTTGCGCGAGGGCTTGCGCTTCCGCGGGATTTTCGATGGGGTCGTTCGTCCCGGGAACCGAGGGAACATCGGCACGGCGGGCAAGCTGGCGTCCGGCGGTTTTGGAACCGAGAGATTCCATGGCGTCGGCTGGCGGGCCGATGAAGGTGATGCCGGCATCGGTGCAGGCGCGCGGCAGGGCAGCGTTTTCCGCGAGGAACCCATAACCCGGATGCACGGCGTCGCAGCCGCCGCGGCGCGCGACATCCATGAGTTTGTCAATGCAAAGATAACTCTCGCGCGAAGGCGCTGGGCCGATGGGATACGCTTCGTCGGCGAGGCGGACGTGAAGCGATTTGCGGTCGACGTCACTAAAAACGGCGACGGAGCGGATGCCCAGTTCGCGGCAAGCGCGCAGAATGCGCACGGCAATCTCGCCGCGATTGGCGATCAGGATTTTCTTGAACATAGAACGGTCGAGCGAGGTGCGAGTTTAACACGGAGGGAAGCGAACACCGCGAACCGGCGAAAGCTTTGTTCTACGGCAAAACTAGTTCAGCAGCTTCTTCAAATCCTTCCACTTGACTAGGATTACGTGGTTTTCTTCGATGGCCCTCTTGAATTCGAAACTGGTGACAAGATCATAGTCGCGCTGCCGCCAGGCAGAACCGAAGTCCGGATGATCCAGAGTTACGGCTTGAAGTTCAGCGTCGTCATGACCGAGGTGGACGATCATTTCGGTGACGCCGGATTTCAGGTTCTTCACAGCATGGACATAGAAATCGCGCCATTCACTCGAGCGAACCGACGGATTGGCCATGACTACGGAATCCAGAATGACGTCCTTCTCGGAAAGGCTGGAGAAAAAGTCAGCGGGCAAATTGGGAAGCCGAAGTGCTAGAAAAGGCAAATCGTATTCATGAGCGACCCTGACGTAGACGGAGAAAAGTTCCGGCTTAGAAAAAAGCACACCCATGTGGCTGTCCAGGTGAGTGGGATGAATTCCGAGAGCGATAGCGCGTTCGATCTGGGCGCGAATTTCGCGCTCGGCTTCCGCGGGCTTCAAATTGAGAGCGGCAGCAGGAGTCTCCGCCCACAAATAGCCGGATGGATCGAGGAGGCTTGCGACTTTGTCGATTGATGAGACCGGGCCCCAGCGATCGACTTTCCATTCGCTGGTCAGGGTGAGGTGCAAACCTAGGTCTGCGTCCGGATGGTCCTTTGCGTAGGAGGCAACTTCGGTGAGCCAGGAGCAAGGCACCATGATACTGGCGGAAGTAACCGCGTTCTTGCTGAGAGCGTCAAAGCTGGCGGTGTCCACGGAGTGGGCCACGGCAAGATCGTCGGCGTGAACGATCAGGAGTTTCGAATCCGCGGGATAGCCCAGGCGTTCGGCTACCGTCCTAGTCTGGGCACGCCCAGCGGCCGCCGCGAAACATAGAAGCAAACCAGCGGCGGCCAGGTTTTCAAAGCGCATCGGAAACTCCAGTAATGGGATTTCGCGGTAAAGCGTAACACGATCGAGAGGCATAGCTTCATCGCGTGCAAAAATTGTCGTGCGCGGAGTCGTTTGGTTTGAAGAACTCTTCACGATTGCGGCAGGGATGGTGTATACACAGAATCCTGCAACTACGATCGGGAGGAAAGCCAAGATGAAACGAGGCTACTTGTTGCTTGCAATCGGAGTCTTTGTGCTCGCGCCGGTGCGCGCCCAGGATGCCGTCATCGCCCCGTCGGACAATCTCGTGGTGGATGGCGTACCGAAGATTCCGGCGTCCATCGCGAAAACTGCGGGGAGGTACGCATCCTATCGGAGCGCGAACTTGGCGGATTGGCATCCCGCGAAACGAGAGATGTTGATTGCCACGCGGTTTGCGGAGACGCCCCAGCTTCATCTGGTGAAGATGCCGGGAGGCGAGCGGCAGCAGTTGACGTTCTTCGCGGACTCGGTAGGCAGCGGGCGGTTTCACCCGAATGGCGGTGACTACATTCTTTTTGCGAAGGACATTGGAGGCGGCGAGTGGTTCCAGCTTTATCGTTACGACGTGGCCACGGGCGACGTGACACTGCTGACGGACGGGAAGTCGCGAAATTTGCCGGGGCCGTGGTCGTCGAGCGGCGATCAGATCGCCTATCTGTCCACACGGCGTACGGAAAAAGACACGGATTTGTGGGTGATGAATCCCGCGGACCCGAAGTCGGATCACTTGCTGACGCAGCTTGTGGGCGGCGGATGGCAGCCCCTTGATTGGTCGCCGGATGACAAGAAGATTTTATTGGCGGAAGAGCTATCCATCAACGAATCGTACTTGTGGCTAGTGGATACGGCAACCGGTGAGAAGACGGAGCTGACGCCGAGAAATACGCCTGAAAAAGTTTCCTATGGCGAAGGACGGTTCAGCAAGGATGGCAAGGGAATTTATGTCACCACAGACAAGGATTCGGAGTTTCATCGGCTGGCCTACCTGGATCTGGCAACGAGGCAGCCACAGTACCTGACGACGAACATTTCGTGGGACGTGGAGACGTTCGACCTGACGCACGATGGAAAAATGATTGCGTTCTTGACTGATGAAGAAGGCATGAGCGTCCTGCACGTGATGAACACATCCACGAAGAAAGATATGCCGCTGCCGAAGCTGCCGGTGGGAGTGGTGGGTTCGCTTCGCTGGCACAAAAATGGGCATGCACTTGGATTCTCGCTAAATAATGCGCGGGGACCGGGCGATGTGTATTCTCTGGATGTGGCTACGGGAAAAGTGGAACGGTGGACGACAAGCGAGACGGCTGTGAAGACGGATGGATTCCCCGAAGCGGAGCTGGTGCGATGGAAAAGTTTCGACGGGAAAATGATCTCGGGGTTCTTGTACAAGGCGCCAGCGAAGTTCACCGGCAAGCGGCCGGTGTTGGTGGTGATTCATGGGGGACCAGAGGGGCAGTCGCAGCCAACGTTTCTGGGACGCAGCAATTATTTGTTGAACGAACTGGGGATCGCGCTGATTTATCCGAATGTGCGCGGGTCGACGGGATATGGAAAGACCTTCTCGCTGCTGGACAATGGCTTTAAGCGCGAGGATACGTACCAGGACATCAACGCACTATTCGACTGGATCGCGGCGCAGCCGGGACTAGACAGCGAACGGATTGCGGTGACTGGCGGAAGCTACGGCGGACACATGACGCTGGCAGTCTCGACATTTTACAGCGATCGGATTCGCTGCTCCGTGGACATCGTAGGCATGTCGAACCTTGTGACCTTTCTCGAGCACACGGAAGCCTATCGGCGCGACTTGCGACGCGTGGAGTACGGCGACGAACGCGAACCGAAGATGCGAGAGTTCCTAGAGAAAATCGCGCCAATGAACAACATCGAAAAAATCAAGAAGCCCATGTTTGTGATCGCGGGAAAGAACGACCCGCGCGTGCCGGTGAGCGAATCCCAGCAGATCGCTGACGCCCTGAAGAAACAAGGTTCCCCCGTCTGGCTGCTCATCGCCAAGGACGAGGGTCATGGATACCGGAAAAAGCCGAACCAGGATTTTCAGTTTTACGCGACAGTGGAGTTCTTGCAGGAGTACTTGCTGAAGTAGATCTAACGCAGTCCTGACCACGCCTCGGCCACTGAGGGCCGCCCGCTGCACCTGTACCCAAGACAAGCTACTACAGCGGAATGTTGCCGTGTTTTTTCTTGGGGTTGGTGTCGCGTTTGTTTTCGAGGGCGCGAAGGGAGGTGATGATGCGAGCGCGCGTGTCGGCGGGATCGATAATCGCATCGATGTAGCCGCGCTCGGCCGCGACGAATGGATTGGCAAAGCGTTCGCGGAATTCGGAAATTTTTTCCTGGCGAAGCTTTTCGCGCTCGGAATCGGCAGCCTTTGCCAGTTCGCGTTTGTAGACAATGTCCACCGCACCTTCCGGGCCCATGACGGCGATCTCCGCGGTGGGCCAGGCGAAATTGGCATCGGTTCGAATATGCTTCGAGGCCATGACGCAGTACGCGCCGCCATAGGCCTTGCGGGTGATGACGGTGATTTTCGGGACGGTGGCTTCGGCGAAGGCGAAAAGCAGCTTGGCGCCGTGCCTGATGATCCCGCCGAATTCCTGCTGGGTGCCCGGCAGGAAGCCGGGGACATCCTCGAAAGTAATCAGCGGAATATTGAAAGCGTCGCAAAAACGAACGAAGCGGGCACCTTTGACGGAAGCGTTGATATCGAGGACGCCTGCGAGAATAGCTGGTTGATTGCCGACGATGCCGACAGGCCGTCCGTCAAGCCGCGCAAAGCCCACAACGAGGTTCTTTGCGTAGTGTTCGTGGACTTCGAAGAAAAATCCGTCGTCAACGATGGAATGGACAGCGTCCTTGATGTCGTACGGCTTCTGCGGATCGGCCGGAACGAGAGTGTTGAGCGATTCGTCGCGGCGAGCTGGAGGGTCTGAAGTAGCGCGGCGGGGCGGGTCTTCCAAATTGTTCGAGGGGAGAAAACTCATCAGCTCGCGAATCATGGCGAGGCAATCGGCGTCGTCACGGGAGACGAAATGGGCCACGCCGCTGGTTGCGTTGTGCGTCATTGCGCCGCCGAGTTCCTGCTTGGTGACTTCCTCGTGCGTGACGGTCTTGATGACGTCTGGGCCGGTGACGAACATGTAAGAAGTTTCGCGGGTCATGAAAATGAAGTCGGTAATCGCCGGTGAATAGACGGCGCCGCCCGCGCACGGGCCCATGATGGCGCTGATCTGAGGAATGACTCCGCTGGCAAGCGTATTGCGAAGAAAAATATCCGCGTAACCGGCAAGAGAAGCCACACCCTCCTGAATACGCGCGCCACCGGAATCGTTGAGCCCGATGACGGGCGCGCCTACGCGCATGGCAAGATCCATGATCTTGCAAATTTTCAGCGCGTTCGTTTCCGACAGCGAGCCGCCGAAAACGGTAAAGTCCTGCGCGAAAACGTATACGAGCCGGCCATCGATGCGGCCAAGGCCAGTCACAAAGCCGTCCCCCGCGGGACGCTGCTCCTCCATTCCAAAATCCACGCAGCGGTGACGGACAAATTTGTCCAGCTCCTCGAACGTGCCATCGTCCAACAAAAGATGAATGCGCTCGCGAGCCGTGAGTTTGCCGGTTTTATGTTCGCGCTCGCGGCGTTCGGGGCCGCCGCCGGTTTCCGCTTCTTCGGAAATGCGGCGAAGCTCTTCCATGCGGTCGCGATGTTTGCCTTCAGGAATCAAACCGCGCTTGGGCTCAGACAACGGGTCCTCCCTCGGAAGGGGGTTCCTTGGAGCCAAAAATACGAACGGCAAGATGCGTGGCAATCCAAGTAGTTCCAAGAAGTAGGACGACTCCGAGCAGCAGTTCCGCCCCCATCGCAGCCGCCCGCTGGAGAGGAGATTCGAGCGCCGTCACGTATTCCGTTGCCTTTACAAGAATGAACATGGCCCAGAGAGTCAACGCCACGATGAGGACGGTGGTTACGACGGAAGCGAGGATCATCTTCATGCGATTGGATTTGGGCCGCCCGGAAGCGCCATGGAGAAGGATAGCGCAACCCGAGGGAAACCTGCACGCAGAAGGAAGTCAGTTAGCGGAAGAGCAATCAGGTGCGGGCGCTTCGAAGCTCAGCGCAAGCCCGACCAATCGTCCGCGACCAGGATGGAATCGCTGGGATTGGCCGCGTCATATTTGATACTCGCGGGCTGGCCGGCCACAAGGCGTTCCAGCCGAACCTGGCTCTCGAGGCCGGTAATGTCCTGTGCGGTGTGATAAGTTACGCCGGAAATCAGGTAACTGTAGGAGACAAAGTACCGTGGTCGCACGTCTTTCAGCGGGCGCGCGCTGGATCCAAACAAACCCTTGCGCACCTCTTTCGATTCCGGGGGACGCTCGACAAGATCCACAATCTGCCCTTCGGCAATGCGGCCGATCTGATTCAGGTGGAGGCGGCGCTTGCGTTCCGCTTCTTCGGGATCCACGGCGGGACGGAAGAACGCATAGGCGATCATGGCCAGCGCGGCGATTGCCGCTCCGCCCATGACTAGCAACAGTTTCCAATCGGCAAGCAATTCCTTCAACGGGCAGACTCCCCAATCTAAAATGGGTGGGATTGCATAAAGGCACGCCGAGGGTTGCGTGCGCGCAGCGCGGTGGGGAGGTCTTTCCCCATCCGCCGGTGCCCCACTGATGGGTATTCTACCGAATCCATACGGGGTACGTGAAACTACGCAGGTGCCTGCACCGGATTGCGCAACACGCCAACGCCGACAACGCTCACCTCCACGGTATCTCCGGCAACAAGCGGGCCGACGCCGGCGGGCGTGCCGGTGGCGATGAGGTCCCCGGGCATCAGCGTCATCATGCGAGAAATCCAGCGCACCAGAAACGCAGGCGAGTAGATCATCAGCGAGGTCACGCCGGATTGCCGTCGCGAGCCGTTCACGTACGTCTCGACAGGGACATGGGAAGGATCGAGCGCGGTCTCAATGTGTGGTCCCACGGGGCAGAAGGTATCGAAACCCTTGCCGCGCGTGAACTGAACGTCACTCTTCTGCAGATCGCGCGCCGTAACGTCGTTGAGGCAGGTGTAGCCCATCACGAAGGAGAGAGCATCTTCGGCATCGCTAAGTTGCGAGCAGCGACGGCCGATGACCAGTGCGAGTTCGCCTTCGTGCTCCACGCGTTGCGAATATTTTGGCAATACGATCGCTTCTTCCGGTCCGATGATGGAAGAGGGCGGCTTGAGGAACATCAACGGCTCTTTCGGGACTTCGTTGCCCATCTCCGCGGCGTGGGCGGCATAATTGCGGCCGATGCAAACAATCTTCGAAGGCTCGACGGGAGCGAGCAGCCTCACCTCGGCAAGTCGCGCGGAACGCGAGCCGCGGGACCACGCTCTCCAAGGCGGGCCGGAGATCTCGACGACATTTTCTCCTTCGATGAGCGCGTACCGCGACGATGCAGAACCTGCAGAGGAAGCGTCGAGCATCACGTAACGGCAAATTTTCATCCGTGTTTAGCTCGCGTGGTGATTGGGATGAGAAGCATGCGCTTCACGGGCTCTCCAGATCGTCGCGGCAATCCAGCAGAGCGTGGTGAGAATCAGGTACACGACGGCGCCTAGCATAAAAATCTGGAACGTGCTGTGCCAATTGCTGAGGCCTCGAAACACCAGGCACAGCGCGCGATAGCTCAGGCTGAAAATGAGCCAGCCAATAAGGCTCGAAGCCAGCAGATGCCCCGGCAAGCGCAGAAAGCGAAACACGGGCACGGCTGCAAGAAAGCCAAGAATCGAGGCGGCGGCGATATTGCGCTCCAGGGCAAAGCGTTCCAGAAATGGCGCATGATTGGCAATCACCAGCCATGCCGTAAAAACCAGGGTCAGGCAAACACCAACGTACACTCCGGTGCGGATCGCCGCGTTGCGGAAAACGTGGAACCAACGATAACCGGGCAGATGCGGCCGAACCAACATGGAGTGCTGGGCTCCCAAGATCCGAGCAATGGTTTATCCCGGTCTTACGGCGACGGTTGCGTGACGTCAACCGCGACGAGCGTGCCGGGGGCGCTTTCATTTCCCGCGCGGTCTACGGCGGTCACGGTGTACCAATAGCGGTGGCCGGGCTCTACAGACGTATCACGAACCGCAGGCGTGGGCAACAAATCCGGGGTGAGGGGCTGGCCCCTTGTGCCCTCCTGCTCACTTCGATAGACGCGGTAGCCGGCCAGGTCGGTTTCAAGATTGCTGCTCCAGGAGAGATCAACGACAACCGTGCCCGGGGCAGCGCCTGGCAGTAAAGCGGCAACGAGGCCATGCGGCGCGGCAGGCGGAAAAATGTCACGTGGTGTGAAGGTCACTGGTTGAGAGTCAGAGGATTCCAGTTCCTTGCCGCCAATCTGGATCACGCTGCGCACCGTGTAGACATACGTGTGGTCGAAAACAACGGAAGTGTCGCGATAGCTGCTGATTTCCGAAGAAGCCAGCAGCGCGGCGTGTGTCTCCGGTTGGCCTGAAAGTTCTTGCGGTGACGAAGGAGCTTCTGGATGGATTTCCGCGCGGTAAATTCGATACCCGGTGATGGTATTGATAGGCTCTCCAGCGGCAGTCCCACCCGGTGCCGTCCAGGTCAATTCCACCCCTGTTTCGGTGACGCGAGCTTCGACGGGAGCGACAGGAGCAGGGACGGGATAAACACGCACGGAGACGACATTTGAATCGGCGGAAGCACGTTTCTGGGAAGCGCGCGTTCGAACAAGGTAAGCGACGGGACCGCCGGGATGCGCTTTGGTTTCTTCCGGCGAGATGGGATCGGTGAAGCTCACACGGCCATCGGCTCGGTAATTCTCAACTAGGGCCCCGGGGATGGTGTAAACCACGCGGAAAGATTTCGCGTCGGCCGAGCCGTCTGATTTTATCGCGCCGCGAAGGATTTCGACGGCAGGCGGTGTGGGAAGTTTCTCTCCGGTAATGGAGCTGGCCGGGAGCGTGAACGAAAGCTGAATGCCGTCGCCGGCCTGGCGCGCCACCAGATCCTTAATCGCGGCCGGAACCGGTGGGGAAGGTGGAACAGGATCGCCGGGAGCGCCGCAGCCGGCCGAAACCAGGAAAATGGAAAAGAGAAAATGCCGAATGAGGAAGAACTGTGCGGGGCGGTTTTCGATGCGCGACCTCGTCCCTGTTCTATTTTCCATTTTCCAGTTTCAGCAACTACAGGATGTAGCGGCTCAGATCCTGGTTCTTGACGATATCCGCGAGCTGCTTGGAAACATAAGCGGCATCAACCTTCACGTTTTTCTTCTTGAGGTCCGGCGCCTCGAATGAGATTTCGTCCAGAACTTTCTCGAGGATGGTGTGAAGGCGGCGGGCGCCAATGTTTTCCGTCTGCTCATTCACGTTGGTGGCGAAACGCGCGACAGCGGCGACGGCATCCTCGGTAATATTGAGCTTTACGCCTTCGGTTTCCAGCAGCGCGACGTATTGCTTGATGAGCGCGTTCTTCGGCTCGGTCAGAATGCGAATGAAATCTTCTTCCTTTAACGACTGCAATTCGACGCGAATGGGCAGCCGGCCCTGAAGTTCAGGGATCAGGTCGGACGGCTTGGTCACGTGAAACGCCCCAGCGGCGATAAACAGAATGTGATCCGTGCGAATCATGCCGTAGCGCGTGTTGACGGTGGTGCCTTCGATAATCGGAAGAATATCGCGCTGCACGCCTTCGCGCGAAACGTCCGGGCCGTGGCCGGACTCGCGTCCGGCAACTTTATCGATCTCGTCGATAAAGATAATGCCCATCTGCTCGGCGCGCTCGACGGCCACGCGCGTGACCTGGTCCATGTCCAGCAGCTTGTTTTCTTCTTCCTGGATCAAGTATTCGAACGCGTCGGCCACGCTCATTTTGCGTTTTTTCTTTTGCTGCCCGAACATCCCGGAGAACATATCCTGGAGCTTGCCGACGTCCATCTCATCGACGCCCTGGTTGGAGACGATTTCGAACGAAGGCATGGCGCGCTCGCGGACTTCCAAGTCCACCATGCGTTGGTCCAGCTTGCCTTCGCGAAGCTGGGCGCGGAGTTTTTCGCGCGTGCGTTGCGCCTGTTCTCGTTGCGAGGCAGCTTCGGATTCCGGCGTTCCGGTTCCCGGCGGAGGAGACGGTGGAAGCAACAGGTCGAGCACGCGCTCTTCGGCAGCCTGCTCGGCGCGGTCGGCCACTTCGTCTAATTTCTCCTCGCGAATCATGTCAATGGAAGTTTCGACGAGATCGCGGACCATGGATTCCACGTCGCGGCCGACGTAGCCAACTTCTGTGTACTTCGAAGCTTCCACCTTAATGAACGGGCAGCCGGCAAGACGCGCCAAGCGGCGGGCGATTTCCGTTTTTCCCACGCCGGTGGGGCCGATCATCAGGATGTTCTTCGGCAAGACGTCTTCGGCGATTTCCGGTGGAAGCTTCTGGCGTCGGACGCGATTGCGCAGCGCCACAGCCACAGCGCGCTTCGCCGCCGCCTGCCCGACGATGTACTTGTCGAGCTCCAGCACGATTTCGCGCGGCGTCATGTCGTCGAGGGCGGGAAGAAGTTCCTGCTCCCCGCCCGGTTCGGCGCCGTTGCCTCCCGGGAGGTAAACCACTTCTTTTTCGGATTTCGTGGTCATGTGCCCTGCTCAGTTCCTTTGATGCGCGAACCCCGCTTGGCGTGCTGGCGCGCCGCCCTAGAGCTCTTCGACTGTAAAGTTGGCGTTGGTGAAAATGCAAATCTCGCTGGCGATGCGCATGGCCTCCATTGCCAAATCCTTGGCGCTGAGCTTCGAGTGCTTCAGCAGCGCGCGCGCCGCGGCCAGCGCGTAACTGCCTCCGGAGCCGATAGCTACAATGCCGTCATCGGGCTCGATCACGTCACCGTTCCCGGAAAGAATGAACGTGCCCTTGGCATCGGCAACGATGAGCAGCGCTTCCAGATGGCGAAGCGCGCGATCCTTGCGCCATTCCTTGGCCAGTTCGACCGCGGCTTTCTGGAGATTCCCGGAAAATTCCTGCAGTTTGCCTTCGAACCGCTCAAAGAGTGTAATCGCGTCCGCAGTGGAGCCCGCGAAGCCCGCGACGACTTTGTCGCTGTAAAGGCGGCGTGTCTTCCGCGCGGTGTGCTTCATCACATGATCACCCATGGTCACCTGGCCATCGGCGATGAGTACGACCTTGTTGTCCTTGCGCACGCACAGAACTGTGGTGCCGTGCATCTGTGCGTCTCCCCGGCTGTTTGGCATCCAAGCATTATAGCGCCGCAATGCGGCAGCGCCAAAAGTGGAGAAGCGCCGGGCTTCATTTTCAGAACGCAGAAAGCGGCGAAGGCCGCCTGGCTAAGAATTGCGCCGGGAATTTCCTACTGTGAGATTTCGTGGAAGGACAGAACCCTGTAGCCGGCGGAGGGTTGCGACCTTTGGATCCAGCAACTGCTGTAACGGATGCCCTGCCCTCCCATAGACCCACCATGGTTGAAGTCCACGTAACTGTAGCTCAGATACGAACCGGATATCAGGTTTCCTGAAGTATCCCGCGTCCTGGCTACAAGCATCGTGCCATTGAATATTCCAGAACCCCCTCGCCACCCGATCACCGTGCCCTGGCCGACGACCATCACGATCCCGTTCCAGGAAGCATCCGGGTCGTAAGTCAGGGTGCCAGTCACGAGAAGCAAGCCGTAACCCGTGTTGTGCCATCCGGTCAAATCCAGATCTCCATTCACCACCACGGTCAGCGGACTGGAGGAGGACATGGCCCCCGAGGAAACCAAGTTCGTCAAGAAGCTTGTTTGGCCAGTTGACGGGACGGTAGCATCGGCATTCTGGATGATGGATTGCACCGCGGCGTCAAGCTCACTCGGCGTGCTCATGGAGGAAGCAGTAAAAGAGGAGTCAACCCGCTCCACGTCCGGAGGCGTACCAGTAACCGTGCCCGTGTAGCTCAATCGAATGGAGGAAGGAGGGGTAGGGATTCCGGTGAAATGGACTCCATTGACATCTCCACCGTCGACCACCGTACCAACGTCCATGCTATCGAACACCCCAATCGCAGGAAACGCTCCGGGCAACGTCCCCCCATTGCAATCCTGGTCATTACCTTTGATTGAGAAACCGGCGTTCGAGGCCGGCGCAGAGTAACCAACCGTATTGCCTTGCCCGCTGCCCGCGAGCGTCATCGCCGCGGGGAACGGCGGGAGACTGATGGGAACGGAAGAGACTAGGTATTGCACCAACTTCTGGCTCCCATTGGGCAGGACCGCTAGCGCCGTGACCTCCAGCACTTGGCTACCGGAGCTGTTGTTGTTAAGCGTGCCGTCGTAGTAAATCGGTGTGGCATCGTTCCACGTGCCATCGTAGGGGACCACATCGAGCTTAAGAGATTGCTCGGTAACGCCGTTGATGCGCACCCACTTGTAGGACGGGCCAGGGAAAGGCAAGCCGTTCAGCGGATTCGTATTCCAGATTGAGAATGCACGCGGAGAGGGATTGGGAGGTAAAGAGCCCGCCGGGCAAATGCCGGTAAACTCCTGGTTGAATTCCGTATCGGGGTAGGTTGAAGCGGGATCCCACGGCGCAACGGTCTCACCACCAAGCGGATTGATGACGTAGACAGGGGAGCAAGGGTCCAGCGGCGTTCCTGCGGGCAGGAACAAAGGATCGGTGTTCTTGAATGAAATGGGACTGTTGGGGCGTAAGCGCGCGCGGACTTCTTCCAGGCCGGCCATGGCCGCATCGTAAACGCCCGTCGCGGAACGATAATTGCCCGCCAGCGCCGACTCCGTACCCGAGGAAACAACCAAGGAAATGGCCACGACGCTGATCAGCAGCAGAACGAATATCGAGATGAGCAGGGCGATTCCTTCCTCCGATTTCCTGCCTCGAATTCTTCTTCGCTCCATCATTGCTCGCTTGTCTCACCGATTGGGGTTAACGCGGCGGCCGCGCCCGCGCAATTCCACGACCCGCGGTTGTCCCGTCGTGGCATCCCGCTGGGGAGTAGCAACAATCAAGTTGATAATCACATCGCGAATGTTCGCCGGGGAATTATCGGTGGCCGCTGCGATGGGACACGGAAGAGGCGGCAATTGAGATGCCGTCCCAGTGTCGCAGGTATAAGAAAAAATGGGCTGTGCCGGAGTGTTTACGACGTTTTGCACGAATGGGGCAAGGACGCCTGCCGCGCTCGTAGTTGCATCTGGGTTGTGGCCTGTCTTATTTACCGCCCCGCGCATGAGCGTCGGTACTTGAACGGCCGGTGGCGTCTGCAATTGGTAGCGAATCCACTGAACAAAGCAGTTGGGAGCGCAGCTGGGATCCTGTGGGTTGGGATTCGTCTCGATGATCAAGTCAAAATCACTCGGGGCCGTGCATGTCCCGCCGCCAAGTGTTCCAATCACGCAAGGATTATTGCCGGCGTAGCCCGGATCCCAGGCAAAAGGCGTGATCGCGAAGAGATTGAAATTGGTGCTCACGTAAGTCGGCGGGGGATAGCCAGCATCGTTAACGTCGCGCACGATCTGGTCCAGGCCGAGCCGGGCTTCCTGGAACGAGTTCAGTACTTGTGATTCGGTTTGATAGCGTGCTTGCGAGGAACCGAGCAAAGTGAACGCCGCCCCGATGACCAGAAGAAAAATGCCCAGAGCGACCAGCAATTCGACAAGCGTGAGGCCGTGCTGGCGCTTTTTGCCGCTGTGCGGCTTCATTTGCTCACCATCGTATCGAGCGTTATGGGCTGAAAGTACCCGTTACCGCCCGCTTGCCGGACGCCAAGAATAAAACGTTTTGCGGAGGGTGTTCCGCCGTTTCCAGTGACGATCACCGCCCACGCAACCTCGTAAATTGCGCCGCTAGGATCAGTTGGATCCTGGTACGTGAAGGCGTAGCCTCCGTTAAGGGACTGGGGTGGAGGAGAGGAGGGGGCTGGCGGAAAAACAATGACAGGCTGATTGTTGTATGTCGCTACCGTACTTCCCTGGACTGCATTGGTGACCGTCGGATCGCCAAGCTGACAGACGTTTCCTGCGGCATCGGTGAATGAACTTGAGGTGAGCGGCTGATCCAGGAACTGATCCAACTCGCGCTGCGCAAAGACCAGCGCTGAAGAGTCCATTCGATTCGAGTAATTCAACTGTATGGAAGCCGGCACGAGTTGCGCGATCGCTACGAGGCCCACCAGCAAAATAACTGTAGCAAACATCATCTCAAGGATGCTGAAGCCACCTTGTGGTTCGCGAAGCTTTGTGGATGAGTGTCGCATTCCCTGTTTGTCCATGCTTCGTATGCCAGCTAGCCGGTTCTCTTCCAGGGCCCCCCGGCAGGAGCCGTCCAGATCTGTGTTGCGCCTGAAGGAAGCAAAACCACAGCTCGATACCCGAACTCGTCGGGGTTGGACGTGCCACCGACATAGAACACATATACATTGTTGCTCAGAGTGTTGCCCACGCGAACCGCTCCGCGCGCGTCAAACTGCAGCGGACCAGGATTTGCGGGGGTGGGGGTTAACGCGCCCACCGCGTTTGTGATGGCGGTAGGCGGCGGTCCTCCCCCTCCCGGTAGGAACGTCACGAAGCCGCTGATCCGGACTTGTTTCTCGGTCAAGTCCAGGTTTCCGTCGTTGTTCAGATCTGTCCAGGCGACCCAATCGTTGCCGAACTGCCGAAGTTGGAACGGCACGGCTCTGTTCCGGCGAACCGCTTCGAATCGCGTGAATTTCAGCATGTCGGACAAGCGCGCAGCGGTATCATTGAGCTGGTAGGTTCGAAACGAGTGCATGAGCGAGGGAATGGCGATCGCCGTCAGAACCATCAGTACAGTCAGCGAAACGGCCAATTCCACCATGCTGAAGCCGCCAATGCGGCTGCGACGAGTGCGGAAGGGTGTAGCACTCCTGAACAAGCTTATTCCTCATTCAAAGGCGAGACCAGCGATCCAACCTGTAAGGATCATCTAACGACCATTTTGATGCAGTTGCCGTACCAGGGACGACCGGACGCAACTGCTGCCAAACATAGCGCTTACTCGCAGTAGACCATTACATTCTATTCTATGCGTCAAGGAATGGGTGGAAATGTAACAATTTGAAACGGAATGATGGAAGTCTAGTTATCTTTAACGGCTTATCTTCCTGGTAAAGGCTTTTTCCCTGACCGTCTACCTGGCTAGTTCTTGCCTTTCTTCGCGAGGGATTGCGCGCCCTGCTTGGAGAGGGACGATTTATCGAAGAGCTCGTCCGGAAAACCCGGATTGTATTTGCAAGTCTCATAGAAGATTTGGACGGCGCGCCGTCCGTTGTGCTCGCGGGAGACTTGCAGCGGGGTCCAAACGCTATCCTTCAATTGATAATTTGAATAGATGGAGACGTCTTCGTTGATCTGTTGGGTTTCCTCGTCCTTGGTCGTTACCGAGCTGCGAACCAGGAGGTGAGTGGAACGGTCAACGGCAAGGCGGAACGTGCGTTCCTGGCTGTCGGTAATTTCGACCCAATCCACTTGCTTGAGGTCCACAGTGTCGTTGCCCCCGAAGCGAATGGCGATACCCGGCTCTTTGAGCCGCAGCCGCAAAAGATTGTCGACGTTGCGCTTGACTTGTTCCTGGAAATCGCTGATGGAGGTCGCTGGCAATTCATTGACCCCGCTGCGATCAAAAGACCAGCCGTGGTCGCCGTTATAGAGCGTGATGACAATGCCGCCATGCGACCAGTCCAGACCGTCGATGCCGATCAGATACGGAAGAATGGAGTGACGGCCCTTGCCGATATATTCCACGCGATCCTTTTCGGGATATCGGCGGTAGTCGACAAATCCGATGTTCCCGACCGGCTCGCCATTGTGGCCGAAAAGGACGCGGCGCCCCTCGCACTGGCTTTCGCGGACTTCCGTGTAGCCTGGCCCGCCCAGCGCATTGATCAGGTCGGAGAGGATCTGCTTACCCTTGGCGATGCTCTGCTCCGGCATCAAGGTATCGGGTCGCTGCGCCGATGGGCCGGAAGCAAACACGAGGATCGCAGCTAAACTTATTGGCGTGACCGGGAGAAACCTTATCCGCACAAGACCGAACCCCCATTTACATTGATGATCTCTCCGGTCATGAAGTTGGCCAAGTCCGATGCCACAAAGAGGATTGGGCCGGCGATTTCTTCGGCCGTGGCGGCGCGACCGAGAGGGATGACGGTGGAAGCCATCTTCTGGCCCGCTTTTGTTTCTAGGACAGGAATGGACATGTCTGTAGACACCCACCCGGGAGCCACGGAGTTGACAAGGATATTGTGCCGCGCGAGTTCTGTGGCGAGGCCCTTGGTGAGGCTGATGATGCCGCCTTTGGAAGCTCCGTAGTGCGTGTGGAAGGATTCACCGCGCTGCCCCGCGGTGGAACTGATGGGAATGATTTTTCCGGACTTCTGCTTGATCATGTGTGGAACGGTGAAATGAATGATGGAGTAGACGCTCTTGAGGTTGATGCGCATCATGTCGTCCCATTGTTTTTCAGTCATCTTTTCGATGGGGAGATCTTCGAGGTTCCAAACGCCCGCGTTGGCGACGAGAATGTCCAGACGGCCGAGCCGCGAGATAGTGTGTTCGACGAGCTTCTGGTTGTCGGCATGTTTTCCGACGTCCGCTTTGAACGCTTCCACGCGAGTACCGTGCTTCCCGGCTTCTTGCTGGACCTGCAACGCGGCGTCCTTGGCTTTAACGTAATTGAAGACCACGTCGGCGCCGGCCTGCGCGAAGAGTTTGACGGCCGCCGCACCGATTCCTCGTGAACCGCCCGTGATGAGTGCCGCCTTGCCTGCGAGTGAAATCATCAACCCCCCAAGAAGTGAATCGTTGATAGTTGATAGTCGAAACTCGAAAACCCAACTCCGGAAACCCTTCCCCATTGCTTCACTTTCCAAGACGAAGAGAGATTCCTTCCGACAGGGCCGGAATCTTCGATCGCGTCGCTAGGTTATGACAGGCCTGCTGGCCGGGCTGCGCACTTCAGCGGTGCGCAGCAGCGGCTCGCGTGGCTTGCACCAGCGCGCGGAAAAGAGCCGAGGAAAGCGCGTGGTCCTTCATGCGCTCGGGGTGCCACTGCACTCCGACGACCCAATGTTTATGCGGTTCATGTTCGACAGCTTCGATCACACCGTCTGGAGCAACAGCCGCAACACGCAAACCGTGGCCTAGATCTCGGACGGACTGGTGGTGCGACGTATTGATTTGGACTTCGGACCCGCCGCCGCGATTCGCTAGACCGGGAGCGGCCGCGAGTTGCGCGATTTCACCGCCAGACTCGATCCGCGCGGGATGGACTGGATCGGGCGCATCCGGCGCAAGACCTTCCTTGCTGTGCTCGATATTGGTGTGGAGTTCGCTGGCGATGTCCTGGTAGAGCGAACCACCGAGGCAGACGTTGAGGCTCTGGCAGCCGTAGCAGATGGCCAAAACGGGTTTGCTGGAGGCGAAAGCGTGCTCCAGGATTGCGAAATCGGTTTTTTCTCGGTTCGCATCGTCGTCGTGAGTCTTTTCGCGGCGTGGGGCACGGTAGAGCGCTGGATTCACGTCGGTCGGTGCGCCAGGGAGGACGAAGGCGTCGAGATCTTTGATTTGGGAGGCGAGATCGCTTAGCGACAGTTGGAGAGACACGTGAACAGGTTCGCCTTCGGCGGCAGTGACAGCGGCGAAGTAATATTGAAGCTTATTCGTAATCCTACTGACTTCTTCTTGGGAAGTTCGCCAGGGAATGCCCACACGGGGGCGGTTGGCGGCGCTCGGTTGGGGATTAGCAGGGGTCATGGAACACCAAATCGTAGCATTCGAGCGAGAAGGCGGCAACCAGGAGCTGGGAGCCGGCTCCGTTACCCAATCCGCCTCATTTCTGATTACCGTTCTTGAGCGCGGCATAGACCGCGTGCACAAACTGGTCGGGTTGCAGGCGTCCCTTTCCCCAGCGCGCGTCAAAATCCGCAGTTGGATGTTCGGCAAGAATCTGAGCCTCGGTGCGACCCTCGTCCATCCGATGTTTCACGCGATCGCGAACGGCCACGATCATATCGCGGAAGGCTTTTACGCTCGCGCCGTTGGTCACCTCGCCGCGCGCCGGCACAAAGCGAAACGTACTGCCCGCCCAGGCGTCAAGTGTACTCAACAGGCCGGCGAGCGTGCCGCCTTGCGCGGGATCGATTGCCGGATAACCATCGCCGGCAAACACTTCCCCAAGATAGATCAGCTTGGCCACGTGAA
>Ga0134085_10000255_pt1 | contig 18936 bp, 20 predicted proteins | sample 15_taG_10_FD_123125 | JGI IMG/M metagenome (GOLD analysis project Ga0134085, IMG submission 123125) | Grasslands soil microbial communities from the Angelo Coastal Reserve, California, USA - 15_D_Rain_20cm_2_09182015 | ecosystem: Environmental > Terrestrial > Soil > Grasslands ...
CGCGATCTCTGCAAAGCCCAACGCGGCGAGCGTGTGACTAGGTGTGCCCCAGTACAGACCCGCGTGCTGAACGAGAGCAATCTCGTCCGCTCGCTGAATCAGGATTTTCGGAATTAGCCCTTCGTAGATCCAAGTGAGCGCCAGCGCGCAGCGCGCGACCACTTTGAGGAACCATAGCCGAAAGGACGTCTCGGGTTGAACGCCATCTTCTATCCAGATGCGTAGTCGATCGAAGCTCCATCGGGTCGCCCAAATCATGAGTGGTCGAAACAACAAATCGAGTACACGCCCGAACCAACCGTGGCGGATAGCGTAGTCGTAAACAGTGCTGAAGCGAACTGTCCCAGCTTGGTCGCTGTATGTCCATGAACCCGTGCCTTCCCGGATGATTGACTTGGCATCCGTTGAACCGAACTTGAGCGCTGATGTCGAGCGCTCTGGATCACCCATCGTTTCACCCCATCCCTTTACTGCAAGGCCAAAGCCGATGTGGGTCGCGTACCGAAAGCGTTGGGGCTCGGCCGCCGACTCACGAGGTAGGTACTCGATGTCGGTGAACCGGAGATCCCATCTCGTGTGAAGGTGCGGCGTCTGCGATAGACGCCAAACGGTGTCGCGATCCGACTTGATGAGAGTTTCAGCGGTGAGCTTCATAGGTCGATGAAACGCTTCTTGTATTCGGCGTTCGGTATCAAACAGCTCTCGTATCGCCCGAAGAGCCGATAGCGGTATCGGGCAGTCAGGTCGTAGGCCAGATCCAGTAATGGACTTGGAATGACTCCGAAGAGCCCCAACCAGCGCCACGGGTCACCAAGCTTCTTCATCACGAACAGCGCTGCGCTAGCCTTAGAGAGGAGCGCCGACGATTCCGAGCGGTAGTTCGTCACGAGATAAAAGGTGTTCAGATCATCCGGATTTCTCCCGAACCTTTGCAAAGCAGATCGACCCATCGCACTCTGGAGAGATGCGAAATCGAAGACGCCTCGGTTGTCGCGCGGCAGCACGAAGTTATTCAGGCGATTGCACAGCGCGCACACCCCGTCGTAGAGAACCAAGTGTTCGCCTCTGGGCGAGATCGACGTTTGCAAAGCTGAGTCAGGCATGCTTTAATATAATAAACATGTTCACTGAAAATAGCAAGGAGCCTGATAGCCGAGGAACCGCCCCGAACCGGCGTAGGCGTGGCCGACCGCGAGGGCGAACAGCGCAGGGCGCTGCGGCAAGGCTCAGTCTTTACAACACGGCGATCGAACTGATTGCGGAGCGCGGCTACCAGGCGACTACACTACGAGACGTGGCGGACCGGGCGCGCGTCAGCGTCGGTCTTCTCTACCGCTATTTTCCGAGCAAGCGTGCGGTGGTCCTTGCGCTATACGATGAGCTCTCCGCCAAATACGCCGCTCGTGCAGCGGAAATGAAGTCCGCCAAGTGGCGTGACCGGTTCATGTTCGCGCTCACCACGAGTTTGCAGGTCCTGAGTCCTCATCGGAGCACCCTCGCCGCGCTGGTTTCGGTCCTGGTCGGTGACGCGAATGAAGGGCTGTTTACGTCGACCACAGCGTTCTCGCGACAGCGAGTTCACGAGGTCTTCCACGATGCCGTGGCCGGCGCGACAGACGCGCCTCGGCCAGAGGTTGCGGCAGCATTGGGTCGACTCCTCTATCTAGTGCACCTGGCAATTATTCTGTGGTGGTTATTAGACAAGAGCCCGAAGCAGCGGGCGACGACCTCACTCATGGCCTTGGTGAGGCGGGCGCTCCCCGCTTGTGCACTGACGCTTCGGCTCCCCCGAGCCCATGCATTCGTGGTCGCCGGAGACAAGTTGTTCCGAGAAGCACTCTTTGACGATCCAGAGCCGCACAAATCGAGACCAGGAATCTAGTGTGGTGCGTTTAGCGCGTTTGCACATGTCCGTGCTGTTTGAGAAGCTCACCACGAGTGGTTCGACACAGTGCTTCGCACGGCTGATGTCCCTCTCGTTCCGTTTTTCAACCCTGCCTGTGCCCCTATCTTCCGATGTTGGTTCTATAGTGTAAGACAAACCTGGGAAAGTGCCGGCGAAGAAGGGGAGTTCGTGGCCGCTACTGCTTTAAGGACCTTATAAGTTCGTGCGGCTTTATGGGTTGAGTCCAGTAAAACGTAAATGCTCTGTCGTCACATGTTTGCTTTCCAGAGAAGCCAAGACTGCCGCCACATCCCTAATTCCGCTCGCTCTTAAGGTGTGGTCAAGGTCTCCTGCCGTACGCAAGGTAAAGAATTGCTTCTTGGGAGCACTGAAAAGCAATACTTTTTTGTTGTAACCAAGGAGATTTATCACGTTCGTGAGAGTTCCCTTGCTGATTCCGTCCCAGAGCATGAATCCGCAACTAGCATCTTTCGCCATAGCCCGATCTTTGATTCCGTAATAATGTCGATCTCGCTTGACGGCCGGATCGGCGGAATGCGACCGGATAGGCCAATTGCCCACATTGTTGCGACAGACTTCCATGCAATAAACAACTACGTGTCCGTACTCGCGTTCGGCGAGGTAGCGTTGCACAGCCTTATCAGCGCCGTTTGCGTCGCCGACTAACACGGTGAACTCTTTTCTCAGGATGTTGTCGAGGCGCTCTTTCACCTGTGCATTTAGCTTCGACAATGCACGTGAACCGGCCACAAAGACGGAATGCATGTTTCAGTTCCTCGTACGAGTGAGTGCAAGGGCACAAACTGACTTGACCAACCCTTGGCGTTTCAAAGTCCGAGCTGCGACGTTCATAGTTGCGCCAGGTTGAAAAAGATCGTCCAGTAGCATTACAGATCTGCCTTCGAGATCTCGGTCACTCAAGAAGGTAGCTTCCAAAGTGGCGACTCGCGCCGAAAAATCGCCCACGTCCTTCATCTGTGGCGTGGACTTTGATTTCTTAAGCGACGTCGCGTTAAAGGTGATTCCAAGAGCCTTGGCCAACTCGGTGCCAACCTCAATGACCGGTTGGAAAGTACGTTGCAACTTTGAAGGTGGCATCGGAACGACCACATCAGGATTGATACCGGAAGTCTTCATGAATCCGGTGATCGCCTCCACAATGGAAGGTATCGCACCTCTTTCTCCTCTATATTTCAAGCGGTACACGAGTTCACCCAAGGGTGATCGAACAGTGTCGAATTCGGGATGTCCGAATTCGTTGTACCCAATCATGGTACTTGAAATCGTGTGTACGTCGAGCACATATCCTTGGTCCCAAGACCCTTTAATTTCTTTCGGGTGAATCTCAATCACGGTACCTCCAACCTGACAATGACGTAGCCCGAACGAGAATACAGCTGTCCATCAGCATATCCCAACGATACGCCGAACGAAGCAACGCTCGAATGGCAGCGGGAACGGGCGATGATCACAGCAACCGTGCTGTGCATGGCCCAACGGATGACACAGAACACACCAAGGCAAATCAGCAAAAGACCCTTGGAAAAAACGGGGGCAGGCGTCCTTTTCGCTTTGGAAGGATATGGCCCAGCTCACTCAGTTCGGATGGCAACGAAGACTAATAGGTCGCCACGAAAGATGCCAGGCGATTCCCGTGGGTTTAACATCTTTCGGCGGTTCCGCATCACGCAGCTCGAGACGGCGGAGTGCCCGAAGGCACTGCAACACTTCTGGTCGGGACACGCGAAGTCACACGTGTCCGAGGTGTACAAAAAACTCCTGAAGCGGCGCGAATGGCGCTTGCGATGGACAGAAAAAGCAGGAACGGGGTTCACGCTGCCAGGCCACCAGGAGGCAGCGGCGGAGGTTCCAAATGGCAAGTCTGGCAAGATTTTGGAATTCCGAAAAGTCGGTTAAGTTGTTTAGAATCTGGTGGACGAGAAGGGATTCGAACCCTCGGCCTCCTCGTTGCGAACGAGGCGCTCTCCCAGCTGAGCTACTCGCCCACGAGCAGCGAGGTAATTCTAGCAAACGGTCCGGTGCTTGCCAACACGCGTTCCGCTGCTTGCAAACACATAAGGACGCATCACGTTTCCCGACCGGGCAGGATGCCGTGACCCTAACATCAAAGCGTAAATCTGTGCGTTGTCCTTACGGCCGCTCGATCGAATTGCCTGCGCGCTGCGCCACGATCTTCTTGGCGTTCTGATACAGTGCGCGCGCCTGGGGAATCGCTTCCACGGCTTTCTGCACCTGCGGATCGGCTTCCAACAGAACCTTGAAGCCTTCCTGCTGGTTGAACGCCGACATGAACACTTCCTGCTTGATCTTCCGCTTGATCCAGTCGAGGCTTTCGGCCATTTCTGGCTCCGTGTACCGGACACTGTGCTTGCTCAGATACTCGCGGAAGACGCGCATCACGTTATCGTCAGCCTCAAACTCTTTCGTAATGGTGGGCTTGGTGCCGAGATAGTAGCGCGTAAATCCACCTACGCCGGTTTCGGCGGGCCAGAACACATCGTCGCGATAGAGCAACTGTTCGAACTTCGTCAACTTGGGTGCGGGCACGATGATGTCCGGCGTGATGCCGCCGCCGCCCGTCACCTGGCGCCCGCTGTCCGTCAGTTTCACTTCCGTCGGATGATCGGGCACTTTGCGTTCATAGTGATATTCATAGAGCGAAACGGATTTGTAGTCCCGCTGAATCAGCCGCCCACTTGGGGTGTAATAGCGCGCGGTCGTTAGCGCCAGTCCGGTATTCTCGCTGAGCGGCGTGACCGTCTGCACGAGACCCTTGCCAAAGGTCGTCTCTCCCACGATCAACCCGCGGTCATGGTCCTGCACCGCGCCGGAAACAATTTCCGTCGCTGAAGCCGAATTGTTATTTACGAGAATCACCAGAGGAACGGTAACGCCCTGATTTCCGCGCACCGCGTAATACCGCCGCTCCGGTGATGAGCGCCCGTGATGCGAAACGATCAGTTGGTTCTTATCCAGGAACATATCTCCGACCGCGACCGCTTCGTTCAGCAGACCGCCGGGGTTCCCGCGCATATCCAGAATCAGGCCGTCCAGCGCGGGGGCATTGAGCTGTCGCAACGCGTCGGCAATCTCGCGGTCTGTCGTCTCGTTAAATCCCGATAGCCGGATGTAACCGACGCCCGGCTTCAGCATGAACGCAATATCCACGGAATGCCGCGGTATCTCGTCGCGGGTCACGGTGAAAACGAGCTGCTCGGCATAGCCCTCACGCGAAATGGTGATCTTTACGACGGTTCCCTTCGGGCCCTTCAACATGTCCGCCACTTCGGTGGTGGTCAGTCCATCGGTGGACTTGTCGTCGACTTTGACAATCACGTCACCTGGGCGGATTCCCGCGTTGTACGCCGGCGCGCCAGCATACGGCGCCATAACCACGGTGTGGTTGTCGCGCGGCGCGACGATCATGCCTACGCCGTAGTACTTGCCACGCTGGTCTTCACGAAGGAGGGAGAACTGCTTGGCATCGAAGAAACTCGAATGGGGATCGAGCATGCGCAGCATGCCCGGAATGGCGCCTTGGTAGACAGCCTTATCTATGTCGACCGTATCGGCATAATTGTTCTGGACCACGTTCAGGACCTTCGTGAAGTCCCGAACCGCCGTCTGGTAATCGTCCGCCGAGGCGGTCGTGGCTCGCACGTTAGGGCCGTAAATGCCACCCAAGACGGCGGATACCAGCAGTACGGCCACTACAATTACAAGTCCGCGACGCTCTGAATTCATCTCTACCTCGCGTGACAGCTCAGGCTAAAATTATAGCACACCGCATCCGTCGTAAAGTCCGGTTTGACAGCGGCTGACACCCTTTCTATGATGCCCATGGACCCTTTAGACGGCCCTCAAACGCAATGTTAAGCATTCCTCACATGATTGTGGTGTTTATCGTGGTGCTGGTGGTGTTCGGGCCACAGAAGCTGCCGGAGCTTGCCCGCAGCCTTGGCAAGCTCATGGCGGAGTTCCGCAAGGCTTCGACGGACTTTAAGAGCGCGTTTGAAGAGGAAATGCGCGAGATGGAGCGGCAAGCCCTTCAGGCCGAGCGCAAGAAGGCTGCCGAAGCGGCTGCTGCTTCGGCCGTGGCCAGCGAGACTAGTTTGCCCCTCGCTACTGCAGGTTCTACTGACGCGGATGCGCCGCCAAGGGAGCCTCCGGTCGAATCCTACGTCACGGAAGACCCCGTGATCTCGCCCGTTCCCGAATCAGTTCCGCGTTCCTCGGGAGAAGCAGCCGAAAGCAACACGGAAAGTGCCGCCATTACGAATTCCCAAGAAGCTCTCAATGACCACCAGTCCCCGGCCTGAATCCGTGCCCGAATCCGAATCCAACACGCAGACTACCGCACCGGCAGAAGAGCCTGCCGGCGCAATGACCTTTTTCGAACACCTCAGCGAGCTTCGCAAACGAATTATCTACTCGCTCTACGCAATAGGAATTGGCGCTTTCATCGGCGTCTATATTTCGAAGTACGTCATCAATTTCATCATTCGTCCCATCATCAAGGCGCTCACGGAAGCGCATCTGAACGCGGAGCTGGTTTACACCCATCCTGCCGGGTACTTGAACACCTACATCACGCTTGGCGTGTATATCGGAATCGTTCTTGCTTCGCCTGTCGTTCTTTATCAAGTTTGGCTTTTCGTCGCGCCGGCGCTTTACAAACACGAGCGCAGCGCCGTTACCGGATTTATTTTTTCCACTGTGTTTCTGTTTGTCGCGGGGATCGCCTTCGGCTACTTCATCACCTTGCCGTACATCCTGCGATTCCTGGTCAGTTTCCAGGGCCCCATAAGTTCGATCAAGCCCATGATCACCGTCAACGAGTACTTCGACCTGGTCCTATTGATCTTGCTCGGGCTTGGATTGGTGTTTGAATTGCCAATTTTGATTTTCTTTTTGTCACTCTTCGGCATCGTCACGCCAAAATTCCTGTGGAAGAATTTCCGTTACGCCATTCTCGTCATTGCCATCGTTGCCGCCATCGTTACGCCCACTCCCGATGCCATGACCATGCTTATCTTCATGGCGCCGATGGTCGGGCTTTATTTTGTCGGGATTGCCGTCTCCGCGGTTGTGACGCGGCGGCGTGAGCGGCGGCTGGCTACTCCTGCGGAGGCGCGCTAAATGACTTCGTTTTCGAAACTAATCCTGCGAGTGGCCCTGGTCATTTGGATTCTTCCCCTCGGCCTTACCGGTTGCAAAGCCAGCAGCAACGAATCATCGCGGGCCGCGAACCAGCCAGCTGTCGTGAGCGCCGATACTTCCAATCCATCGCAAACCGCCGATGACGCTCCACCTCCGGAAAAGACTGGCGGCTTTGACGGCAAACGCGCTTTCGCGCACGTCGCCAAGCAAGTCGGCTTCGGCCCGCGTCCTTCGGGCTCACCGGCTATCGCACAAGTGCAGGAATATCTGTTATCGGAATTGAAAAGCTACGGCTGCACGGTTGAAACGGACGCGTTCACTTCAGACACGCCCATCGGCCGCCTGGCCATGAAAAACATCGTGGTCAAAATTCCCGGCGAGAAGCCCGGCGTGATTCTTCTAGGCACGCACTACGATACGGCCCGGTCGGCGCGCGATCCGCGTACAGGAGAAGTGCACCCAATGCCGACTTTTGTAGGCGCTGATGACGCCGGCTCTTCCACTGCCCTGATGTTGGAAGTCGTGCGCCTCCTCTGTGCCCAGCACGGCAAGTATGCTGTGTGGATCGCCTTCTTCGACGGCGAGGAGGCCATGCACGACTGGAGTGACACCGACAGCCGCTACGGCAGCCGCCAGATGGCCGCGCGCCTGTCCACCAATGGCGACCTCAAGAAGATCAGGGCATTCCTGCTGGCAGACATTGTTGGCGGACGCAAGGCCCGGTTCCTGCGCGAATCCAGTTCCACACCAGCTTTGGTCGACCTCGTTTGGAACACCGCTGCGAAGCTGGGCTACTCGGGCATTTTTCTAAACGACGCTACATCCGCCCAAGACGACCACGATTCTTTCCTGAAGCGCGGCGTTCCCTCGGTGGACGTGATCGGGGATTTCTCGAATAACGGTTACTGGCACACGCCTCAGGATTCTCTGGACAAAATCAGCCCCAAAACCCTGGCTACGGTCGGACACGTTTTCTTGGAAAGCGTTAAAGAGCTCCAATCCAAGTGAGAAGAGCCGTCTTTTTGCTCCGACCGCAGCGGGAGGCCGAGGCGGCGCACTTTCCTTACGCCTCGAACTTTATATCCCTGCCTTTTTGCACCACCGAGTGCTTCCCGAAAACCTCGTCATTCCGGTATGGAAAATCCGAGCGGTAGTGGCTCCCCCTGCTTTCTTCACGCGCCAGCGCTGAACGTGCAATCAACAACGCCAGCGCATGCAAGTTTCGCACCTCATGCCCTTCGCGCCCGGGCTTCTCGGATTTCGGCAGTTCCAACGCCTGCAGCTGCTTGATCGCTTCCGCCAATTCCTTTCCGCTGCGAAGAATCCCCACTTCGCCCCACATCACCTCTCGAATCTTCGCCAGCGCGGCGCATGCATGCGACGGATTTGACGCTGATTTTGATGCCGCCTTCGCCGATTCCTTTTGCGCAGTGGCAGAGTTTCCCGGCAACGGCGCGGGACTTCCCGGGAGCGCGGCGCCGCTCCGCTTTCCGACCGGCGCGTCCTTCATCATGGCCTGCCCCGCGCGCGCTCCAAACACCAATCCTTCGAGCAGGGAATTGCTCGCCAATCGGTTGGCGCCGTGCACGCCGGTCGCGGCCGTTTCGCCTGCGGCATACAGGCCGGGCAGCGAAGTCCGGCCCCACAGATCGGTCTTCACTCCGCCCATCATGTAATGCGCCGCAGGACAAACTGGGGCCATATCGCTGGCCAGATCAAGCCCGAAGCTCGAACACGTCTCATAGATTCGCGGGAAACGTTTTTTCAGAAACTCTTCGCTTTTCTTGGTCATGTCCAGAAATACATGCGTGCTTTGCGTGCGGTGCATTTCGCTGACAATGGCGCGCGCCACAATGTCCCGCGAAGCCAGTTCCTGCGCTTCGTTGTAGCGTTTCATGAATCGCTCGAGGCCGATATTGCGCAGCACCCCGCCTTCTCCGCGCAGCGCTTCCGACAATAAAAAACGCGGCGCACCCTGGACGGCCAGCGCCGTCGGGTGAAATTGTACGAACTCCATGTCAGAAAGCACCGCGCCCGCGTCGTACGCGATGGCCATGCCGTCGCCTGTGGCCACTTCGGGATTGGTCGTCTCGCGATAAATTTGCCCGAGCCCGCCCGTTGCCAACAGTACGGCTCCGGCTCGCACCTCATGCTCCGACCCGTCAGTTTCATCGATAAAGCAAAGCCCCACGACGCGCCCGCGCTCCACGATCAATTCCGTGGTGGAAGCGTGCGCCCGCAGGTGCAAGTGTGGAATCTTATGTGCCCGCGCGAGAAGCGCCCGGCTGATCTCTCGGCCCGTCGAGTCGCCGTGCGCGTGCAATATCCGGGAACGGCTGTGCGCGGCTTCGCGTGTAAAGGCCAGCTTCGTTCCCGCGCGGTCGAATTCCGTGCCCCATTCGATGAGCTGTGTGATGTACTTCGGGCCTTCTTCCACTACAAGAGCTACCGCATCAGCGCGGCATAAGCCGTCGCCGGCGTTGATGGTGTCCTGTTCATGAAGCCCGATCTCGTCTTCGTCGGAGAGGGCCACGGCGATCCCTCCCTGCGCCCAGGCCGTCGCGGAATCGCTCAGATTGGATTTCGCCAGAACCAGCACGCTTCCCGCTTTGCTTAGCTCAATCGCCGCGCGCAATCCGGCGATCCCGCTGCCAACGACCGCGTAATCGGCACGATAGTTTTTGTGGGAGTCGCTCATGGGAGTTGGAATTTTGCCGCCTTCGTATGGTAGCACGAAGAAATTGCGCCGCTGACCGGCTGGCCCGCATACGACGCAAGGGAGGCGTGTGTTACATTGAAAATGTCTCATCCATGAAAATGAAACGGATTCTCGTCAAATCGTCCGTTGGTCCCTACTCAATTCTCTCCGGTGCCGGCGTGATTCGCCGCGCCGCGCAAGAAATTAAGGGTCTGGGGCAGTTCTCAAGCCTCCACGTTGTTTCCTCTCCCAAAGTCTGGCGCGCCGTGGGAGAGTCTGTTCGGCGAGGACTGCGGCTTTCCAAAGGCAGCACCATCCATCTCTTCGACGATGCGGAGTCCGCAAAGAATCTTCGTAGCGTGGAAGAGATTACTCGTTCGCTCTGCCGTGCCGGAGCCGATCGCAAGTCTCTGCTCGTCGCGGTTGGTGGCGGGGTGGTTGGTGATGTGGCTGGCTTCGCCGCGGCTTCCTTCCTGCGCGGGGTGAAACTTGTGCACATCCCAACGACGCTCGTCTCTCAGGTGGACAGTTCAATCGGCGGCAAGACCGGCGTTAATCTTCCCGAAGGGAAGAATCTTGTCGGAGCCTTTTATCCGCCAGCGTTGGTACTCACGGATCCGGAGCTGTTGCGCACGCTCTCCGATCGTGAATTTCGCGGTGGCCTTGCGGAGGTCATCAAACACTCCATCATCGCGGACGCCAAGATGTTCGCGATTCTCGAAAAAGATTTTGAGAAGGTCCTGCGGCGGGATCGCTCGGCGCTCGGGTTTCTAATTCCCCGTAACGTCCAAATCAAAGCTCGCGTGGTGAGCCGTGATGAACGAGAATCCGGCTTGCGCGAAATTCTAAACTACGGCCACACTTTTGCGCATGCCCTCGAAAGCGTAACGAAATACCGGCGATACCAGCACGGCGAAGCGGTGGCCTGGGGGATGATCGCGGCTGCTTTTCTTGGCCACGAGCTCGGTTTGACGCGCGCTGACGATGTTTCCCGCATCGTGGCGTTGGTTCGCCTGCTGGGACCTTTGCCATCTTGGCCTCGCGTTTCGCCAGCGGCATTGCTTGGGGCCATGCGCTCCGACAAAAAAACGCGTGCCGGAATCCTTCGCTTTGTCCTCTCGCCCCGCATCGGGGAAGCTCGCTCGTACGACGCCGTGCCTCTTCATGCCGTCGAGCGCGTCCTTCATTTCACCCCGCGCCTCATTACTGCGAGCAGCAAGCTGTCGCGAGGGCGCCATGGCTGAAGCCGCCGCGCCGGTCAAGGGAACGCGTCCTGAGGGCGCGGTTTCCGAAGCTGACGCTTCAAGCAAGGTCCGCGAAATGTTCACGCAGATCGCCCCGCGCTACGATCTGCTCAATCATCTTCTTTCGCTGCAGCTCGATCGGCTTTGGCGCGCCCGTACCGCCAGGCGATTGAAACCTATTCTTGATCGCCCCGATGCCATCGTGCTCGATCTTTGCTGTGGAACCGGCGATCTAGCGTTCGCTCTCGCACGAGCCGGAAGAGCCCGCGTCGTGGGCGCGGATTTTGCTCATACCATGCTCGTCCGCGCGAGGGATAAAGGCGCCCAGGGGCATACCGCGAACCAAGCCATTGCCACACCGATGCCTTTTTTCGAAGCCGACGCGCTCCGCCTGCCTTTCGCCAGCGCTTCCTTCGACTTGGTGACCAGCGCGTTCGGCTTTCGCAACCTGGCCAATTACGAAGCCGGCCTGCGCGAGATGCAGCGCGTGCTCGAGCCCGGCGGCACCATCGCCATCCTGGAATTCACCGAGCCGCCCGATGGATTCTTGGGCGATTTCTATCGCTGGTATTTTTGCAAGGTACTGCCGAGGATCGGCGGGCTCATCTCCGGTGAACAAGCTGCTTACAAATATCTGCCGAACTCCGTTGCTCGCTTCTTCCGCCCGCCCGAACTCGCCGAGCTGATGCGCGCTGTGGGCTACCAGTCAGTGGATTATCGCGTCTGGACCCTCGGCACCGTCGCCCTTCACACCGCCATCCGCCCGCCCAATTGACGGGTCTATGCTGCCTAATTTTGAGTGTTTTCTCAGTTAGTCGTAGGAGATTCCGGCAAAGAGAATTTCAGATGGGCTATCATCCTTGTACACAACAATGTAGATTCCTTGGCCGCGCTCTATCTCTTCAAAGAATTCCATATTTTCCATTATCATTTGGTGGGTGGGTCTATCCGTCTTGTACAAATTGTTCAGGCTGTCCGAAGAGAGCTGCACGACTACCCCGTAATCGGCGTGCTTGCCCACACGTTCCATATCCAATATCGAACGCGTGCCGTCTGCCTCTGAATCCTCAATAGCGGCTTGAATGGAATCATGCTTCTTCCTGCTGGCAATACCGAATGTCTGGGAGGGCCAGTCGTCGAAGGGGAATGGAAGTGCGGGGTTATAGCGGCCTGCCTCAAACTCTTGCGTCCGAAGCGCCTGCAGGGCGGACTCGATGTCTTCTTGATACGGAAGGAAATAATAGTAGAAATGTCCGCCCACGTCAGACCTCCGGATTGATTCCTACTCTTCCAGCCCCGCGCTTCGCAACTTCGCCAGCAGCGTTTTCGGTGAGACGCCCAGCTTTTCCGCGGCGCGCGTTTTGTTCCACTTGCACTCGCGCATCGTGTTTTCCAGCAGCACTTTTTCCACGTGACTTGCGGCACGTCCGGTCACTTCTTCCAGCGATCCTTCCCAATTGAAATTCTCTGTAAGCATTCCCGCCGGCAGGCTCTCCACATCCGGCTTAGACGCCGCCAATTGCAACTCCTCAGGACGAATGCACAGGCCATCCGCCAGAATCACGGCACGCTCCAGAGTATTCTGCAGTTCGCGCACGTTCCCCCGCCACCCATAATGCAGCAGCCGGTCTCGCGCTTCGGCCGATAATTCCAGCCCCGGCTTTCCAAATTCGCGGCTGAATTTTTCCAGGAAGTGGTTCGCCAGCAGCAGCACGTCGTTTCCGCGATCGCGCAAGGGAGGAATCGTCATGGGAACCGCCGAAATCCGGAAGTACAAATCTTCACGAAACAATTTTTCTTCCGCCAGCTTCCGCAAGTCGCGATTCGTGGCCACCACGATTCGGACATCCACATCAATCGATTGCGTGCCGCCCACGCGCTCAAACCGTTTCTCTTCCAGCACGCGCAGGAGCTTTGCCTGAATCCCCAGCGGCAATTCTCCGATTTCATCTAGAAAAAGCGTTCCGCGATGCGCCAGGTCCATCTTCCCGACCTTGCGCGCACCCGCTCCCGTGAATGCGCCGCGCTCGTGCCCGAAGAGTTCGTTCTCCACCAGGCCTTCGGGAATTGCAGCGCAATTCAGCGCCACAAACGGGTGATTCCGCCGCGGCGACAAGTGATGAATCGCGAGCGCGAACAATTCCTTGCCCGTCCCGCTCTCCCCGAGCAGCAAGCAGGTAGAATCCGTCGCAGCGACTTTCTGGATTTGCTGGCTCACTTCTCGAATGGAAGGATGTTCGCCCACGATGCGCGGGAATCCGTAGCGCGTCGAATATTCTTCGCGGAGCAGCAAGTTTTCGCGTAGTAATTCCTGCTGCCGTGCGGCCCGCTGCACCAACAGCTTCAAATGTTCCAGGTCCACCGGCTTCTGCAGAAAATCAAACGCGCCTTCTTTCATAGCGGCTACGGCTTCCTCCACGGAACCATAGGCGGTAAGCAGGAGCACCGGTATCGCCGCATCCGCCTGCTTGGTTTCGCGCAAAACTTCCAGCCCCGAAGCCCCCGGCATCTTCAGGTCGGTGATCACCAGCAAATATCTTCGCGCGCGTATCTTTTGAATCGCTGCTGCGCCGTCCGGCGCTTCGTCCACAGCATAGCCCGCGCGCTCCAACGCCTTGCGCAGCATGGTGCGCAGTTCGGGCTTGTCTTCCACGAGGAGGAGAGGTTCCATCTCTTTCGTTTCTACCATGAATCCAGTCGTCGTCAGCGCACAACCAGAGACACATGTGCAGAGAAGGGAAGCAGGGCCGCCACACACTTAAAGCGGTGAAACACTGAAGCACAATTCTTAGACCCAAAATTAAGGGGATCTTCTAACAACTGAAAACTTACAAACCAACAACCCTCGTTCGAGCAACTTTTACCGCGCCCAACCTGGATCCCCGCCCGACTTTCTTAGCTGGTCTTCGAGGTCATCCAATCCCTGCCTCAGCTGATCCAGGTCCCTTTTCTTAGCATCGATTTTTGCCTGCTTCTCATTGATATCTGCGCGCGTGTTCTGTTGGGTCATAGCTTTTTGCGGATCAGGGTAGTATTCCACTTGAGCCTTTTCCAGTTCGCGTGTCAAAATATCAAGTTCCTTTTCGGCTTTCGCAATCTTGTCGCGTTGCGCTTGAAACCGCTTTCTCCACGCCGCCTCGCTATTCGGATCTTCTTTGGGCTCCTCTCCAGCTTTCCCGGAGGCTCCCGTCGCTTGTGCGGTCGTAGCGGCCTTTCCGTTGGCATCGCCGGTAGCTGAGCTGGGCGCCGCCTTCTCTGGCGCGCTCGTCTTAATATCATCGTCGGTGTAAACCTTCTTCGGCTTCGTCGTATCCTTCTTCGCTTCGCGGGCCTTTCTTGCGGCGTCCGCCACGGGATCACCCGTCTGTTGCTGCGAAGAATCCTGAGGTTGCGCTGCTGCGGAAAGCCCACCCAGGCACAGCACAGGAACAATTAAGACCGCCTTCATCCAAAGTCTCACTCGCATAGTGTCCTACCTCCCGGAACAATCGGAATACCTCGATACACTCTTAGATGCTGGTGTGCTTTGATTCTACTGCTTCTGGTACGCTGCGCGGTAGGGGTAGCGTAACGATAAACTCAGCGCCTCCTTCAGGCCGGTTACGCACTTCGACGTGTCCGCCGTGTTGCACGATGATCTTCTGCACCACGGCCAGTCCCAGCCCCGTTCCCTTCGCCTTCGTCGTAAAAAACGGACGAAAAAGCTTCGGCGCTACATTTGCAGGAATCCCCGGGCCGTTATCCGTAACGCTGATCCGCTGGAACCCTGTCTCTTCGCCGTGAACGATTTCGCCGCAGATGCCGACCCTTCCGCCGTCAGCCGCCAGCGCGCAGGCCTCTGCCGCGTTTCGCGTCAAGTTCAACAGCGCTTGCCGCAACAGCCCTTCGTCTCCCCCCGCGTCTCCGAACGTCCCTTCCCATCCAATCTTTACCTGCGGAAGCGTTTCTCTCACTTCCGCGACCACCCGCTCGACCATCGTTTGCAGCGCCACCCTCTCGTCCGGAATTTCCAGCGGCCGCGCGTACTTTAGAAACTCCGTCACCACGTGCGTGATGTTCCGAGTTTGCTCCAGGATGCGTTCCGCGTAATCCAAAGCTTCGGCCTCGGAAGACTCCGACCGGATCATCTGCGCGTAACCCGAAATCGTCGCCAGCGCGTTCTTGAACTCGTGCGCGATTCCCGCGGACAGTTCGCCCAGGGCGGCCAGGTTTTCCTTCAATTGAATCCGTTGCTGGAGCGCGGCAAGTTCCGTCAAATCCGTCAGCAAACAGATCGCTCCGCTGATCTTTCCCTCGCCACGCCGGATGGGGGAAATCGTCACTCCCAGATGGCGTGTGTCTCCAGCGGGCGGAATATGCTCGACTTCTTCGCGGCGAAAAATTTTTCCGTTCTCAAGGCACTCCGCTATCAGCCTGGACATCCCTGAAGATGCTCCCAGCGCCTCGTTGTATCGCCGGAAGGCCAGCCCGCGAATTCCCAGAACCTGCTCCGCGGCCGGATTCGAGCTGGAAATAATTCCCGTGGCATTCACGACCAGCAGCCCTGCCGGCATATTCCTGGTTACTTCCTCGCTCAACCGCTCCGTCTGTTCGGCACGCTCTCTTTCGATGCGATGCAGCCTCTCCAATTCTTTTTCCTGCTCGCGCAGCTGGTGAATCACCCCCTGCATCGATGCCGCCATGAACGCCGAAGGATTTTCCGTGCCGGGTCCGCTCGTCTTGAATTCCTCTTTCTGCTCCTCCCGCCTGCTCCGGAAAGATTTCCGCATTAGAAACACCACCAGCCCCGTGACCACCAGGAGCCCAACTCCCAGTCCTGCGGTGATCATCCAAAGGTGCTGCGTGTTATTTCCAGCTTGCAGCGTTCCGAACATGATCTCGGCTTTCAGCTTCGCTCGATTCCCTGCGAGTTTCTGCGCTCTCAGCTCAGCGTTATCCTTTGCCTGCTTTTTCCTTTTTCAACTTCAGACGTTCAACTGTTGACTTTCTTTAACCAACGATGCCGCTGAAAATCGGCCATTGCTGTGCAACCAACGGCCCGCCATACACAATCGCCAGCGCTCCAATCCCCAAAAACGTGCCCAACGGCAATTGATATTGCCTCGCAATCGCCCAGCGTAACTGCCGCTCCGTTCCCAGCCCGCGCCGGCTCGCCCGTTTTGCTACTCCACTCCGCCACCCACCGAGGTACAACGCCAATATCAGTGCAACCCCGATCAAGCTTCCTAGCAGGCTACCCACCAAGAGCGTCAGAAACGTGCCTCGCAGCCCCAAAAACGCCCCGATCATGGCCATCATTTTCACGTCGCCCATCCCCATACCTTCGTGGCCGCGTACCGCTTTGTAGCCCGCCGCCAGCCCCCACAGCAAAAAGCTCCCGAAAGCGGCGCCCAGGATTCCGTCAAGTATCCCAGCCAAGAATCCTGGGACTCGCACTTGCAGCAGTCTCCCTGCCAGAACGCTCGCAAATCCGTTGTTTGGCGGCACAAACGCCGAGAATAGGAGCCCCGCGACAAAGCCCGGCCAGTTAACCAAGTCAGGCAGCAGCCGCACGCGCAAATCGGTCACGGTCAGAATCACAAGCAGGCACGTGAAAAAGAGCCATTTCACTGTCGCCTGGGTGATCCCAAACTCCACAAACGCCGCCACAAACAGCAGTCCTGTAGCCAGCTCAATTAGCGGGTACATCGGCGAAATCGGCAGCCCGCATGCCCGGCATTTCCCGCGCAGCCAGAGCCACCCCAACACCGGTACATTGTCATACGGCTTGATCGGCGTCTGGCAGCGCGGGCAGCACGACCCGGGCGAAACGATGGAGGCATCCTCTGGTATCCGCGTGATGCAGACATTCAGGAAGCTCCCCACAATAAGCCCAAATAGAAAAAAGAAGGCGATGACCACGGTTTGCCCGGCCACTCCGCGGCCGCTCTTCTCAATCTGCCATACCCATCCTACGGCCTCAACAAACCCCGCCGCCCTCGTGCCTCATTCCTAACGCTTTCTTCTCCGGGGATTTCAACGCAGAGTTCGCAGAGACCACGGACGGACGCGCTCCTCTTGTGGTTTGTTCTGGCTTTTTCTCTCTTGCTGTTGACTGTAAACTGTGAACTGTTGACTTTTCGCATGCACTGGTTCGAACGTAAAATCCGCCGCTACGAGCACCGCCGCTGGACCACAGACGACAACCGTCGCGTTCAGCCCTTTCACTGGGGCCTTGAACACATCGGCGGCGCCCCGAATGACCCCGATCCCGCCAAGTTCGTCCGTGAATACGCTCGCAAAGCCATCGAGTCGAGCACCGAATGGTACGTCGCCTCTCCTGCTCCCGATTACCGCCTTGATCGCGAAAACGTTCTCACCTTTACTAGTTCCATCGAATCTCCCTGGCCGGAAAACAACACCGTCCACGCCCAGCTCTTTCCCGCTCACGAAACCGTCAACTCCCGCGCGCGAGGAAGACGCGTTGGGGCGGGCCCTGCTGTCCTTGTCTTGCCCAACTGGAACGCCAAATGGCAAGGCCAAAACGGCCTTTGCCGCTGGATTCAACGCATGGGGATCACTGTGCTCAAGATGAGCATGCCCTATCACGATCGCCGCATGGCCCACGGCCATGAGCGTGCCGACCAGATCTGTGGCCCCAATATCGGCCTCACGCTTCAGGCCAACCGCCAGGCCGTCCAGGACGCTCGCCGCTGCCTCCACTGGCTTGAGCAGCAGGGCTATTCCAAACTCGGCATCCTCGGGACCAGCATCGGATCTTCCGTTGGCTACGTCACTCTCGTCCACGACGAACGCCTCCGCGCCGGCGGTTTTTTCCACGTCTCCACCTACTATGCCGACGTCATCAGCCAGGGTATGACCACCAACCACGTCTGGGAGGGCCTTCGCCACCATGTGACTGTCAACGAGCTTCGCGAATACTGGGCTCCCATCAGCCCCATGCCCTACGTCGAGCGCGGCATGGGCGCCGGCCGCACCACTTTCATGGTCTACGGCAAGTACGACCCCACCATGCTCCCCGCGCTCACCCGCCAGATGCTGGACTCCCTCCGCCGGCATGGCGCCGAACCACGCACTCTCGAACTCGCCTGCGGCCACTACTCCCTCGAGCTCCCCCCCTTCTCCTACATCGCCGGCTACTGCATGCTCACTTTCTTCCTAGAGGGCCTCGCCTGACATGCGTCGCGCACTAGCAGCTTGGTTCAACGAACTTGGTTCGCAGAGCATCAATTCCGGCAAATCGCAGCGCGGCGACCGTCTCTACAAATTGGCTTCAAACATTGATCCCCGCTGGAGCGTGCCTTGGTACAACCGTGGACTTCACATGAAGAACATTGGTCGGTGGAGTGAAAGCTTGAGGTTCAATCGGCGCGCACTTGAGCTAGATCCGTCGGACGAGGCAGCATGGTGGAACTTAGGTATCGCTGCCACCGCATTGAGAAACTGGCCGGAGGCGGGCAGAGCATGGAGAGGGTGTGGAATTAAGTTGGAGAATACCGCAGATGAAGTACGGATGCCGGCAGTCACAGCGTGCGTCAGGCTTGATCCCGCAGGTGTAGCCGAGGTCGCTTGGGGAAGCCGTCTTGACCCAGCTCGAATGGTCATTCTAAGCGTGCCTCTCCCGGAGTCAGGGCATCGTTTTCACGATATTGTCCTGAACGACGGCGCCTCCAACGGAGCTCGTGTTGACCAGCACGGTAACGAAGTGCCCGTGTTCGACGAACTTTCAATCTGGCAAGTCTCAGAGTATTCAACTTTTTGCGTGCGACTTCAGATGCAAGGCGATGTGCCAGAAAAACGCTTAACTGAGCTTTGTGTTACTCATCAACTTGGCATTGAGGATTGGACGACCATTCGATTTATTTGCGCCAAATGCAGCAAGGGAAACCCCGGCCCGCATGAATGTA
>Ga0134085_10000258_pt1 | contig 18795 bp, 13 predicted proteins | sample 15_taG_10_FD_123125 | JGI IMG/M metagenome (GOLD analysis project Ga0134085, IMG submission 123125) | Grasslands soil microbial communities from the Angelo Coastal Reserve, California, USA - 15_D_Rain_20cm_2_09182015 | ecosystem: Environmental > Terrestrial > Soil > Grasslands ...
GACTCGGTGTCTTCAATCACGCCATTGTCTACGTTGCTGCTGATCCACCTATCTGGATCGACGCCACCTCCGCCGAAACCAGGGTAGGTGACATTCCCCCCGCAGACCAGGGGAGGCTCGCCTTAATTGCCAGCAAGGAAACCGGCGAACTCCTCAAGACTCCCGAGTCGCCCGCCGAAGTCAATCGTTCGGTCCACATCATCGAGATGCACATGAGTGGCTTTGGCCCAGGCGAGATTAACGAGGTCTTGGAAGCCCACGGCTCATCCGAAGCGCGCTTCCGCCAGCTATACGATGGCAGTGACGACAGGAAGACGAAGGAAGAACTTGAACGGTATGCGAAGAGAGATTTTCTCGCGAAATCCGTGGATCAGTACGCCGTCACCTCCAGAAGCGACTTCAGCCACCAATTCAGACTTCAAGTTACTGCAAAACAGGCCAAGCGCGCTTTCACCGTCCAGGATGAGGCCGTCGCCATCGTTTTCCCGTCTCTCGTCCTTCGTGATTTACCCTACCCACTTTCTCCCGGGCTCTTCGGGACGGAGCAGGAAGACAAGACGCAGGCCCGAAAAAGGGATTTCTTTTTTTCTGAACCTCACACTACTGAGTACCGCTACAAAATTTACCCACCTCCCTCTTTTAAGCCGAAGGAACTCCCGCGTTCGGTTGATCTCAAATTTGGTACTGCCGAGTACAAGCGCCAGTTTCAGAGCAATTCTGATGGCACCGTCGATGCGATTTTCCTCTTTAACACGGGCAAGAGGCGCCTGACCCCGGCCGAATTCCAGGAACTCCGCGACGGATTGCGTCCTTACACTTCCACTTCGGCGAACACGGAAATGATTCGCTTCGTCTCAGAAGCGAGTGAGGATGTCGCGCTGGGTGAAACGGGGAAAGCGTTGAAGCTGGTCAGGGCAGCGGCTGCGAGCCATCCAGAGGATTTAGGGGCACAAGTCCGCCAGTCCCGAATGTTGGTCACTGCGGGGGCGGTTGAGAGCGCCCTTACAGTTGCCCGGCAGGTCGTTCAAAAGGATTCCTCCTTCAGTCAGGGTTGGCAGGCTTTGGCCTGGGCCTATCAGTTCGACAGTTTTGGCCGAAGGTTTCGTGGCAATTGGAATCTCGATGAGTCGGAAAAATCGTTTCGCGAAGCCCTCAAGTTGGAGCCCGACGATGTAGTCGCCAAGGTCGATCTGGCCATCCTGCTGGAAACCGATGTCGACGGAACGCGGTACAGCTCTCGCGCCAAGCTCGATGAATCAATCAAGCTCTATCGCGAAGTGGAGAAGATCAATCCGGCCGCCGGCATCACTCAAAACCTCCTCTTGGACCTCATCTTTGCCGGTCATTACGACGAGGCGCGCGAAGAACTCAAGAAAATGCAAGGCGAAGCTATTCAGTCGGCATTCTCCATCGTACTGACCGCCATCACTGAGAATTCCGCTCGCGCCGTCGTTGATTCGCAATCCAACTCCCCCGATCAGCGCATGCGCTTCGTCACGCTGGTGCAGGCTAGCGAGTTGCTCATGGAATTGCGCCAGTACTCGCTGGCATACGACCTTCTGAAAGGCGCTTCGCGCTTGCAGAGTGCTAACGAAGTGCAGGCGCGCATGGATATCCTTCTAAAAATGAAGCGCTACGATACGAATCTGTATCCCGAAAATGACCCTCGCTATCCGGTTGCACGCGCCATTGTGGAGGCTTATTCCGCAAATCCGAGTCTTGACCGCCTCAAGCCTCTTTTCACGAAGCGTGAGGATTGGACCTCTCTCCAGCAAGCATTTTCTCGGAATTGGCGAAATTCCGTTGCAGCTCGCAATCGTCTGATCTCCGCTGGGCTCAGCCAGGAAAACATTCTCGATATCGCTGTCAGCATTCTGGAAATCAAGAATCCCGGCGGCGCAGATCTGGGTCATCGGGTCTCCGGAAATTCTTCCCTCGGCCCGCTGCCCGTGATGTATGTCGTCCAGGAAGACGGAAAGTACAAAATTCTCGGCACTAGCGACAGCCCCGACCAGGTCGGTGAACGAGTCCTCCAATTATTGGCTCACCATGACATCAAGTCCGCGCAAGCGTGGCTCGATCTCGTCGTTCCCGATGTGCAAGGCACGTCTTTCGCCGTGCAAGACGCGCCTTCCGGGTTCACACTCACACTCATGCCCGCCGTCCGTTACCTGTGGTCGGGCGTTGTGGAGTCTACGCGCGGTCCCGCAGCTATCAGCGCCTCTGCGGCCGCGCTCATCGGTCCCTTCGATGGTTCGCCGAAAGCCATCCAACTTCTCACGGAAGCACGAGGCCATGCCGGCTCGCCTCTCGAACGAGGTCAAATCGATCTGGCTCTCTGCCAGACCTTTGAAAAAGGCAAACACTGGAGCGAACTCCTCTCGTGCGCTCGCCGGCTAGAAGCCAATAGAGTGTTCGAGCACGAAGGCTTTCGCTTTGTAGTAAGGGCCCTCGCTGCCCAAGAGAACTGGAAAGCGCTTCAGGACGACGCTGGGCGAAAATTGAAGTCCTCCGCTAAAGACAGCGATGCCTTGATGGCCATGGCCACAAGTTTGATTCATCTCGGTGAACGTGAGCGTGCCTCACAGTACCTGAAGGCAATCACGGATTCGCCCTATTCCGGTCCGGATGAACTTCTTCTCGAAGCTTGGAACTGCCTGCTCAACGGCAAACCGGATTCTGAAGTTCTCTCAAAGTTCGATAAGTGGTCCAATATTCCCGAAATGACCTCTGCGAATTACTGGTACACCGTTGGGAACTTGCAGGCCGCGCTTAACATGGCCGATGACGCGCAGCGCTCACTGATCAAGGCACTTGATGCAGACGATCGCGGCGCGTCCGGCCCAAAGTCTTGGGTGCTTGCGTCCAAAATCTATGAGCAGTATGGTCTCGCGGACGCCGCTGGTGCCGCCCGCCAGAAAGCTACCTCTCTTTCTCCGTCCGATGAAATGGCCAAGTGGACGCTCTTGCTTCTCTCCTCACAAAGAAAAACGGAGAGCGCACCGTTGCATTGAAGGCATGGAGGATGCATATAGGGCCGAGGACAGTTTGACGTCGCTTGCCCATGTCCGCTTTGGGCCCTCTCTCGTCACTCTCCCGACGAAGATGGAGGAGGACAAGTTATAGAGAACTGCCGTTGTTCGCTAGCGCCTGTGTGCGAGTTTTTCTGGGCGTTTCATTTCACCTCGAAACTCACGGCCGAAGAGTTTCTTCAACCATTCGGGCGGAATCTGTGTTGCTTTGACCAGCTCGCCGGCAATAAAACGAGCAACCAGGCGGTGGCCCCGTCCGTTTTCGGTATTGTCATACACGAGAAGATCATCGGCGTGTTTGCGAGCCTCCGGCAGGCTCCTCATGGCCTCTTCGTATGACTGGGGAATGGTTCCTAGCGGGACGCCCTGCCCGTTTTGACTCATCCTTTGAAGTACACGTCCCACGTTGAGGTTGGGATCTTCCGTAGAAATAAACAGAACTTTGGTTGTATATCCCGCCTGGCGCGCTTTCTCCAATAACTCCAGATCGACAGTCCAATCTTCAACTGCAAACGAGCGCCGCTCTCGCAACATTTCCTCTCGCTTGTGTGCGAGGGGTGGGACGAGGTCCGGGAATGCTTCTTTAAGGTGAGCTTCGTAGAATGTAGTTTTCCCTGCTCCCAGGGGACCTGCGACTACAATCAGTGCTGGTTTCTGTTCGCTCAGCGTAAAGGCTCCTTATCGTACAGTTTTGTGTGCGACAGCCGTTTCCGATACCCTCTGGAACTTTCCCGCGACCAGCCTCACTGGGAAGCGCTCCCCAGTGGGTGTAGCCTCCACCGTCCTTCCTAAGGCGCGGTCGTACTCATAGCATGTGCCGTCTGCGAACATTCCTGTGGGGCCCTCTTCGAGGCCGGCGAGGGTCCCAAGAACTTCGAATAATTGCTGCCGTTCTGTAGAATTCATTTTGTCGTAGGTTGCCTTGGTTGACCGCCGTGTTGGCCTAGATGAGCCGCCGAGCTTGCCATGCACCTGTTTCGAGTAGTAAGCCATCAACCCGCTATTCACGAGCTGATTGATCGAGCAGTTGCGCGCCTTGGCCACGCGATGAAGTCTACGGATGAGGCGGCGCAGAATGACTACCTGCGTCTCGCTCGCGGTTTGTTTCTTTTTGCCCTGGAGAGTAACCAACTTCAGGGTGTTGAGGTTGACGGCCAGCAGTGCGTCATTGATCGAGGCGGACAAATCACCTTGATACCTCCGCTTTGCGCGAAGCAGTTTGTCCAGACCGGTCAGCAGGCGAACGTTGAAGACATCGAAACCGACGTTTCTACGGATTGCCATAGGCCGCACCAACATCCTCTGAAGATTTCCCGCTATGGCGTTGCCATACCGGTTCGTTCCGTACGATATATGGCCCTGATGTATGCTTCAACCAGGGATGTGGAAAACATCTTTTCACCTAGCTTCCGTCTCGTCGCCGGGGCCGCTGGCGACAGGATCTTTCCTCATTGTTGCTTCCCACAAGTGAGGACCTCTTCCAGGGTAGCTTTGTTTCGCGTTGTTACCTCCTCTGCGGCAAGACGAAGAATCTTTGCATATCTGAGCCTCGCCCGCGCGCGAGCCGCAGGCAGGACCTCTTCAGGTGGCTCAACCATGCAGGTCAACACGTACTGCAGAAGGGAATTGGTCAGAGCAAACTGGGTATGGGTCAAAGTGAAGAGGGACTGCACCTCCTTCGCCATATTCCCGAGGGTGGCCGCGATGCGGGCCTCCAGCTGGGCTGTCGCTTCCGTGTTGTCGCCCTGCCGAAGTTCGTGCTCGCAGGAGGTGAGGATAAAGGCCTGTTCGGAGCGAAAGCCGCGCTCACTGGCGGCAGAGCGCACGCGGTCACGAAATTCCCTGCTCGGGAACAGCAGATTCCGCTCGATTCGATGTTTTTTCATCAGATTACCTCCTTTTCCACCAGGTGGCACATTTGTGCCACAAATCGCTCGAATACCGCCACCGACTAAAGATGTGAAGCAGTTTGACTTAAGCCCTAAATCACAACATGCATCGCCACATTCCTTTATGTTCCAATACCCGCGACCGACAACAAACAATCCCCGCCCAGCGCTTGCCTTTGTCCCCATCCTGTACCCTAGTTGTTGTTATTTGTCGCCAACTGTCCCCGAACTGTCCCTTTGTTGTCTGCAACCTGTAGGCAACCGTCCCGGAACTGTTCCCTAATTGTCCTCAAGCCGTCTGCAAGTGCCCCGGGATTGTCCCAATCCGTCCCAAGTGTAGTTTGTTGTCCCCCGCGCACAATTTCTTTTGCTTCGCGCTTTCTAAGCTGCTATACATATACACCGGCAATGCTGCTGTCAACACCAAATCGCTTCCGCCACGCCTTGGAGAAACTCGCCGCCGAACCGCCCAGCACGAAAACCGCACTGATGCGGTCCCTCCTTTCCGAAATTGAAGCAGCCCTGGCTTCAGGAAAGACGTGGAAGCAAGTCTGGCAATGTCTCGCGGACGATGGGCTCGACATCAGTTACGAAACGTTTCGCAAAGTCCTTCAACGGGTTCGGAAGAAAGCCCGCATATCCGCGCCGCCAGGCGCGAAAGCCTCCGAATTTCCCACGACTGCTCACGAAACAGCGGACCGTCTGGCACGCGATCCGCTGGCGAATCTAAAACGATTGGACGAAAACCGGCCTGGATTTCACTGGCGGGCTACGCCGAGGTTGAAAGGCTCGGACGCTAAAAAGGGGGATTGAGTAAAAAAGCCAATGATGATAGTGGCAGCAGAGAGACTTCGATGCCGCGCTTCACTTCACGGTAAAACGGGCGGGCGGCACAGAGGCTCGCGCTTCCGGATTGTAATAATCGTAGAGGATGGACTCTGAAGACTGTGCTGTCATCGGGAATCGGGCCTTCAGCGAAAAGGAAAACGTCGTGCCACCGGCACGCGGCCAGAGATAGAAGACCACGCGATCAGGTTGAACTTCATAGCTTTGTAGGTCCCAGCCAGAATCAGCGACGGCGGAGTCCAGGGAAGCGCGATCTACGTCCGCGCCCGGAGGCAAGCCGACTTCAGCCAGCATCATGCCGTAGCCGCGAAAAGCGACGCGCTCAGCATGAACGGTGCAACGAATGGAATCGCCAGGAGAAGCCGTGGGGCGGTCAAACTGGACTGAGTAGCGCAAAGACTCCGCGTCACCGCTGCGAACGGAAGAAGTGGTCACGGCGGAATCAGTCCAAGGCAGGTAGTAGGTCGCGTTGACATATGCGCTGGCGTGCGTGGACGGGCCGCCACGAACCTCGATGGTGTGCTTTCCCGGCGAGAGGAATTGTGTGAGGTCGGCGCGTTGTGGTGTGAGTTGGCGGATATCTGCTGAAGCCGAAAATTGCGGGCCGGGTTTTCCGTCGACGAAGATGAGCATGGGCGAGCGGGATGAGTCGACAGTGGAGGTGGGGCCCAATTGGTGGATCAACGTTTGCAGAACGTCAACCGTCGCTTGTGTCGAGTACCACACGCCGTACTGATCCTTGTTCTTCAGTACGAAGAGAGTCCCCCGGTTGAGGGAGCGATCAATCTCGGGCGAAGAATGGTTTTGCTGTTTAGCGATGGCCAGGGCATCGAGGACGAGAGCCGTAGTCTCGATTCGACCGGTGTATCCCCAACCATGAAAGATGGTGTTGCGCTGAAGGTCCCAGTAGCTGGCTTCACCTTCGGAGTGTTCGAGAGAGAAGAGCGTAGCGATCTCTTGGGACGCGTCTTCTGTTGCAGCGAGCTTGGCGAGTGCAATGAGGGCGATGTCGTAAGGGTCTGAATTGGCGTGACTGGATTTCGCGAAGTACTCGATTGCCTTGTGTATCGCTTGGCGCTCAACTTCGATGTCCTTGTCCTTGGGGTTGCGATGTTGAAGATCACGCGCGAGGACCTCGACTACATAGGCCGTCTCGTAGAGTGCAGAAATCTCCAGGAATTTGCCTTTTGAATCTTTCTCCATCCAGGCGCCCTGCGGTGTGGCCTGCTGCAGCAACCAGCGGCGCGTAGCCGCAATGATGTCTGGATCCACTTCTGTGAATTCCGAAGCCTCCGTCAGGAAGCGAAGGGCGTAAGCCGACACAGGAATTTCCGGTTCGCCCTTGCCCCATAGGGAGAAGCCGCCGGCGGGTTCGTGGTAGCGCAGCAATTTCGCGTAGGCCAGCTTAAGGTAATGGCTCGCCCGGGCATCGAGTGGAGAGGACGGAAAATGCTGGGACTTTTGAAGCTGTAGCCAGAGCAGGCTGGGATAAGCCGAGGAGATGGTTTGCTCAGCACAGCCGTAGGGTCGCTCCATGATTCCTTCGATCGCGTCGCTGACGTGGGCGATCAGATTGGGATAGAGAATCAACTCGGCTTCGACCGATCCAGGAAGAGCGCTCGCCGGGATTTCAATCGAAAGCGAGGTGTTGCCAAGGAAGATGGAACTGGACTGGGCAAGGCGTTGCTGGCCGTCAGCAAGGATGCGGAGTTTCTTTTCGATGGCGTCGCTATCGTTTGCAGAGGAACGGTTGAAAGCGCTAAGGCGCTGCTTGGCGTCCTTCGTGGGCACTGCGGCGCGGAAGGAAAAAGTCTGCTCGGCGTAGTCTCCGGCGGGAACGTTGAGTTGGACAGTGCGCGGGGAGAGAGCCTGGGACCACGGCTCTGCGGCCCAGTCGAGCGAGACAGATTGCGGCTTATCGAGATAATTGCGCACGGTCACCGGCAAATGGATTTCGTCGCCAACGGTGAGGACTTTAGGAGGTTCGAGCTCAGCGAAGAAGGGAAGAAAGGCGCGGATGTCTGTGGAACCCGTGGCGATATGTCCATCTAGGGTGGAGGCGATGACGGAAACTTTCCAGGTCGTGATGCTGTCAGCGAGAGGAACCTTGACCGTGGAGTGGCCGGCGCGATCGGTATGAATTTCGGGCTGCCAGAGAAGCGTTTCAGGAAAATACTGGCGGAGACGAGGCGTGGCCAGGGGGATGTTGATTTGACCGGAAGCGGCCCCCGATTTGGTGGTGAGGCCGACCTTTCCCGCAAGAACTGCGACGGAGGACGATTCGGTCTGGACCTGGACATTCTCAGCCGAGACTTCGACGGTCTCCGTGGCAGCACCAACGTTTAGCTTGACCTCGACATCGGTAACATTGCTAGACAGCACTGGAATGCTGGTCAGAACGTAAGAGCGAAAACCGGGGCTTTCGACCAAGACCCGGTAGGTGCCCGGAGGAAGATTGGAGAGCAGGCAGAGTCCCTGATCGTTGGAGGTTCCCTCGTAGGCGACTCCCGTAGCTTCGTTGGTGAGAGTGATCTTCGTGTTGGGGATTTCCGCACCGGTGGGATCCTGAACGAAGATACGGACCGCACCCGAGTTGCTGCTGTAGAAGGGCTGGAGTTTCTGCTGAGTGGCGGGCTTGCCTGTGGGATTGCCCGGTTCCTCGAGGAAGCGTGATGCGAATTTGGCGAGGACGAAGTCATCTGGTGTATTAGGGGTGAGGTCCGGGCCATCACTGACGATGCTGATGCCCTTCGTGGTGCGCGTAACCGGAGTTTGTGAAGTGACTGCATTCTGTCCGTAGGCGCGCAGTGTGATCTTGTCGGTGTAGCCCATTTCCACAGTAGGGACCACGCGGTACGGGCGGCCCCACGGATCGCGGAGAGCATTCCAGTCGATCGTGTGATCGGCCATCACTTTGCGGAATTCCTGTTCGGTTTCTGGGAAATGGGCGGAGGATTTTGCATTTTCAAAGAGAGCATCGGAAATGCGCTGGGCGGTCTCACGAAAGTAAGGCATGTTTTGAACGGAGACCTGCAAATCGTCCCAATCGCCGGTGGGATCATTTGGGCCGGAGCGAAAGCGTTTGTCTGGGCCAGCGCTGAGCACCTTGATGGTGTAGTTGTCACGGTCGATTTCGAACAGGAAGTTGTAAGGCGTGCCCCAGGGATCGACGAAACTGGAAAGTGAAATGCGCTCCTGTGCGAAGGCAGCTTCGAGGGTGGCCTGGTCACGAATGTAACCGCCGGTGTGTGTGTGATACGCATCGATAACCGCGCGCAGGCGCTTGGCGTCGAACTCAAAGAAGGGCCGCGAGAGGCTCATTGCTGTGAAATCGTCGGCGGTTTTGAGACTTTTGTCAGGACCTGCGCTGTTAAATTCGAAAACTTCGTTCATCCACTGATAGGTACGCCGGGGGTGGAAGGGTTGTCCCCATGGATCTCTCAGGGTGGAGGCATCAACGCCTTCGTCCTTTAGGAAGCTTGCATACTCCGCATCATTCTTCGGGAAATGACCTGTATTGGAGAAATGCTGTTGCAAGAGTTTGGCAACAGGATCGAGGTAGGCGTGAATCTGCTTCTGAAAAACCTGATTGAGGTAGCGGGGAGTATCGGAGGACTCCAGTCGCAAAGGCACGCCGCTGCGGTTGAAGAGCAGAGCCTGACCTACGAGTTCGAGGTCGGGAGGAACAGCAGCATCGGGGGCTCGATTGAGAAGTTGCTTTACGGAGACACCAGCGATGGAGTCGTTATCCTCCTCGAAAGAACGGAAGCCAAGGCGCGGATCGATGCTTTCGTACCCCCCGCTGAAGAGACTGGCTTCGGTACGAGCTAGCTCTTCAAGCGCCTGATCGTAAACGAGCAGTCCGAGCGCACCCTCGGCGGGTTCACCTTCTGAGCCGCGGACGTGAAGATTCAGGGTTGCCGCTTCACCGGGACGATAAGTCGACTTCACCGGTTTGACATCCAGTCGAAGATTCGTTGGCTTGGGAAACAGAACGGAAGCTGCGGCCATCCGCGAATACATGGAGTAAGACTCAGTCTCAATGTTGAGGGGATAGACGGCGAGTGCAATCGTACCGGTGTACTGTTTGTCCGGCAGGAAAGTGACGTGCGTCGAGCCATGAGAAAGGTTAACTTCCTGGGACGCCAGGATAGTTTGCGTGTCGGTTTGCACAACTTCTACGCGGACACGTAGTTGTGGCACGGAAGATTCGAGTTCGGCTTCGATGCGATCGTCGGGCTTCAAAATCGCTTTTTCCGGAGTGATACGAAGAGCCGGGTCTTCTTGCAACGAATAAGATTCGAGGTGGTGGCCGGTGCGGCCGTCGAGGGTTTTGGCTTCCAGGGCAGCGTAGATGCGCTCGACATCTTTATCCCTATCCCGATCCTTTTCCTTTCGGAGGGGCTCGGAGAAACGGACGCGGCCGATGCCGTAACGATTAGTGCGGACGTGCGCCGTGGCAAAAGGCTGGGCCGGCGGTTTTAACGAGGTTGTGTCGGAGGGATCTTGCGTATACAGGTTGACGAGAACGTCAGCGGCGGCGGGCGTTCCGTCCGCGAAAGAGCTTGAAACGTAAAACACAGGCCGAAGGCCAATCGGCAGCGCTCCTCCAATATTCAGCACATAAAGATGGATCGCGTCGCGAGAGATACGCACGTCGAAGTGGCGCTCCTGGGTGCGCTTGGAGGAGGCGTCGGTCACGTAAGCGGCATAACGAAGATCTTCGAAGCGCTTCCAGTCGGTCTCCTCCATGTCGGAGTGGTCTTTGTAGAGATTGAGCGTAGCGCGGAACTCGTTCTTGGCGTCGAGTTCGCCTTCCTGAGCCTGCCCCTCTTCGGCTTCCCATTTCTGTTCCCGATAGTTCCATTCACGGCGAGCTTCGCGGACGATGCGGACGTGGCCGCGAAGAACGGGCTTGCCAAACATGTAGTTGGCGCTGACGGTCAGATCAGCGTTCTGGCCCGGGAGATAGAAGGGCTGGTTTGCGACGACGCTCACCGTGAACGTGGGAAGTTCGTACCGGGAAATGCGGATGAGTTGGTTTCCTTGCAACTCCCTGCTGTCGGCGTCTCCGGTAATGTCGGCGGAGACGCGGTAGCTGCCTAATTTCTGGGAGGACGGAATGGTCCAATCGGCAGAAGCAATGCCGAAGCGGGAAGTTTCCGCGTCAGTGGAGAAAATGACGGCTTCGTCGGGATCGTGGACGACGAAGCGCACAGGATGCTTGGCCCAGGCGTGGCGCTCGTCATCGAGAACGAGGGCGCGCATGTGCAGGGATTGGTCGGGCTGGTAGAGAGGCTTGTCGGTCGAAAGCAAAACAGCGGCGCGGCGCCAGTAGTGGAGGGTAGCGGCCAGGGAATTCCGGAAATTGCCACGAGTGCCCCGGATTTCAAGATCCACTTGTTGGTCATCGGGTGCGCCTGGCATTTCGGGAAGATGGAAGGTTAACAGCGCTTCGCCACGGGAATTGGTTCGGGCCTGAGCTTTCATACCTTTTGGAGTGTCCTCGTCTTCATCGCCGAACGAGGCGGTGAGAGACACGCCGGGGACGGGTTTGTCGGAATCAGGGCGCGTGGCCCAGACGCGAGCAACGTAGCCGCGCGCCATTCCAACGGCATCCAGACCAAGAAAGCGCAGCTCGAAGAGATCCGGGATCAGCGCATAGGGCGAGAGGATTCCGGAGAAAGCAGGCACGGAGATGCCTTCAAGACGCACTTCGTAGAGAAGACGGGCACTCGATGCATCTTGTAGGCCGTTCACGGGGATCCAGCTAAGCGGAACCTCAGCTCGCTGCGGAGTAGAACTGAGGTGCACGGAAACAGAAGCTTCGGCTAGCAGTTTGTCATCGGGACTCAGAATCTTAGCGACCAGCGTGGCGTGAAGGGATTTGGGGACGTTTGCCGAGAGATCGATGGAAAAGACGGAATTCTTTTCCTTCAAAGCGAGATGGGCCCCGGCTTCGTTTGCGACGATGGAAGGAACAGCGTCGGCCTCTTGGCCATTGGCAAAGAATGGAAATGAAAAAGCAGACAGAGACAGCAAGACAGCCACTCGCAGGATGCTTGTTCGCATCGCCCCACCCTCCTGAGCGGGATGCGCACCAACACCAATTGTTACGTTAGTTGCACAGGTTTCAGGAAAGGTTGTTACGGTTTGTTTCGTGTGTATTATGTGCCGCTTGAATGGGTAGCGACACTGTCGACCCGCTTGTATACCTTGGCTTGAAGAAACCCTCTACCCGTGCACACAGCTTAGAGCGGAGGAAGTCCCAGGGCCCGCAGGCGACGGTCAAGCAGTCGCTGATCGATATAAACGTTGTGGAGCAAGAGTCGCTGAAAGGCACTCCGAAGATCAGTCAAATACCGCCGTAGGTAAAAGGCTTCAAGTAGACCGACGCTTCCAAGAATTTCAAGGCCCTCCGCCTTTGCCAGTTTGCGCGCCCTGTAATCGTCGAGCAGCACAGGGTTCGCACCCAGCTCTTTCGCTAGTACGATAGTGCTCATTTCGCCCGGACCTAGGCCATATTTTCGCTGCGCCGAAAGCAGACCGGCTGGATTTTGAACTGACTTGACCGCGATCCATTCGGCTTTCGACACCTCCGACGCTCCTGGTAAGCCAGCGCCAGCGATTACAACTTCGTAGTGAACTTCATTGGAGATATAAACGCGAGGGAAAACTCGGTTGAGGAGGTCGAGGCAGTCAAGCTTGGTCAGAATAACAAGCGGAGATGAGTCTGCTACAGCGGTCACGCTTTGAGACGATCAGCAGTCTGGCGTTCCTCTTCCAGGTCTTCAAAGCTGTACCGTAGCGGGGGGACGCCGTGTTTCGCTGCGAAATCCATGAAAGCCGCCACGGGTGTCTGACACAACTCCGCGGCGCGTCCTAGCGAGACCTTATCCTCGCGATAAAGCTCGAGTGCCAGCAATCGAGCGGCTTCCTGGGAGAGGCTGCTCCCCTCTAAATTTGCCACCCTCAGAAGTTCCGACGGCAGCTTTACATCTACGGTTTCCATAGCTCAAAATTACCGCACAACCGACAGTTTGTCATGCCTTATCGTTTGCCCTTTGGTCACGCCGCCTCAAGGGCAGGCCGCTGACACGGCTCCCGGTGGCTGCACCTTGACTGCAGCTGCACATCACGCAACATAAAGCACGGTCACACCGCGTTGGTTAAAATCTCGCCAGAATATTTTTCGTGGGCCAACATGAAGGGCCGATATGTTGACGACCCAGCGGTTGAGTTGTTGGCGAACTATGCGGGTCGTGGCATTCGGGTTCGGGAGCGTTGCACCGGAGAAACAAAAGGCGTCAACTAGAGCCTCATCTGTGGCGCTTTGGGCTCGCGAGAACGAGCAGAAAGCGGCTTGCCCACGGAAAATGATGCTGTCTCTGTGATATTTCTTTGCGTTGACTGCCTGACCTTGAGAGCCTAGCATCTCGGCAGCAGGTTTCGATGCGGCGCTTCTCGTGGATTCGGGTAACTCTATTTTTGCGGCAGAGCCGCTGGGGTTTCGTCCTCATTGTCCTCTGGTTCGCCCTGGGCACCTTCGCCTTCTACCACTGGGCGCATGTGCCGCTCAAAGAGGCGTTCCTGAACGCGATCTATTTCCGTGAGCACCGTGGTTCCCTTTGGGATCTTTACTCCTTCTGGGGCCAATGTGTGTTGTTTCGGGATTGTAATTTCTATTTTCTTTATGCAGGCTTTGCAACGCTACAATCCACTGGAAGGTTGCCGCATGCTGGCCAAAGAAATGCAGGATCACGTCATCGTTGTTGGACACACGCACCTTGGCGCCCGGATTGTGGACCACCTTCGGCAAAGGTCCCGGCCGTACGTCCTGATTGACAGGGATGTTGCTTCCGTGGACGACCTTGTTCGCGAGGGAGAGCCGGTCATTGTGGACGATGCCAAACAGGAAAGCACCCTCCTGGACGCCGGCATCGAACGCGCCAGACTCGTCGTGATTACGTCCAATAGCATCGAAACGGCTCTTATTGTAACTAAGCGTGCTCGCGACCGGAACAAGAAGGCACTCATCATCGTCCGCTGTTTCCTAGATGAGTTCACGGAAATTCTCGAGAGTCTGGGCGCAAATGAGGTGATTTCCAGTTCGAAGAGCGCCTTCACCGGAATTTCTTCGCACCTGGATTCCGTCGGTCAGCTATCTCGGAACGTAGGCACCACCTCCATTAAATCCACCCTGGAAGATAGCGGTTGCGCCTCAGGCTGAGGCTGCGGAGAAACGCCGCCCTATTTTCGCGTTCAGAAATGACTTGCATTTTCATTTTAACTTGTAGCATTATTGCTACAATATGAAGACAAAACCACGAGGCCCTCAGGCCGCGCACTTCCGGCAGCGCAAGTTTCAACTGCTCCGCCTTTTCCCCATCCCACCCGATCTGCTGCCCGGGACCCTCACCCGGAGTTACACGCGCTGCGGGAACCCCCGCTGCCATTGCTCTCACCAGAAGGGTCATGAAGCTTGGACACTAACCTTCATGGTGAAAGGCCAGCGACACGTCGAGCGCATCCCCAGGGACTGGGTGGAGGAGGTGCAGCGGCGCGTCGCCGCCGGGCGTGCATTTCAAGACGCAGTACGCGAAGTGCTGGCGGCCAACGCCCAGCTTTTAGTCTTGGCCCGCCAGCAACGCAAGAAGAAGAGGAAGCCCCACTGAAGAGCCCCACCCCACGCCGCCTGTGGAAGTACGTCAACCAGCATCTGCACCTGGCCGCTTACTTCCGCTCCCCCGGTGATGGGCGCTCCAGTCATAAGATTCCGGCAAAAGATCTGTTGTGGTCCATCGTACTGGGCACCATCTTGCGGCTATGGGCCTTTCTGGCCATTGAGGCGCTGGTGGGATCGACAGCGCGACGAAACTTAGGAGTCAGCCAAGCGTTCGGCGATGATGCCCTGGGTTACTTCACCGAACGTTTAGATCCGGCGCCCACGCGGGCCGCTTTGGCTGCGGTGCTCCATCGCGCCAAGCGCAACAAGGCTTTCGAGGGCTGTCGTTTCGTGGGCCTGGCCTTGGACGGCACCACGGTGGGGCGGCGGCGAAAATCGAAATGTCCCTTGTGCCGTCCCTACCGCAATGCCGACCGAAAGATCGTTGGCTATCGCCATCACCTCGTCGTTGCGACGGTGGTTGGTGGCGACCTCACCCTGCCCGCAGACGTCGAACCCTACGGGCCGGGCGACAGTGAATACGCTGCCGGGCAGCGCCTAGTGCGTCGCGTGCGGGTGAGCCTGGGAGCCCGCTTCATCGATTATGTGGTGGTCGACGGAGAATTTGCCACCGCCCCTTTTCTGCACACCGCGGGAAAAGTGGGTTGGCCGGTGGTGGCCCGGCTCAAGGACAATCTGCCCGAATTATTCCAAGCGGCGCAGCGGCGCTTTCGCTGCAAGCCGCCGGACCTAGAGTTCCGGGAGGGCCCCGATCGCGTCGAGATCTGGGACGCTGACGACTTTGACCCTTGGGAAAGCTTGCAGTGGGACACCGTGCGCGTGATCCGTTATCGCCAGCACCATCGCAATGGCGAAATCGTCGAGGCGTATTGGCTCAGCAATTTCTCCTCGCGTCGCATGAGCCGCCGCTGCCTCTATGCCATGGCCAAGAGCCGCTGGCAGATCGAAAATCAAGGCTTCAACGATGCCAAGAACCGTTATGGACTTGAGCATATCCGCCATCATCACGAGCGCAGCTTGCTCCTGGTCTGGTTGCTAACCTGCTTGGGCCTCACGCTAGAGCGGCTCTACCGTCTGCGGTACTTGCATCGCGGCTCGCATCCGGTGCGCACTGCCATCGATCTGTTCCGCCTTCTCCAACTCGGCCTGTCGCTACCCGTGGTCAGCGATTCCAGTTGAGAAGTGGATCGGCGCAATCGCTTACCCCGTAAATTTTCCACGTCGAGCGCCGTAGGTCGCCCGGGTGTCTGCGGACCGGAAAATTAGGGCTGCGAAAATAGACCGCGATCGCAAGCGCACCCGTCCCACCGGATCACACGCAGCAAAACCCGCTGCCCAAAGCTTCCCCCCACCAAAGTTCCGAGACTGCTGTCTTGGGTGCGGTGGGGTTTGTGTTGCTGGTCGCCTGCGGTAATGTCGTTAATCTGCTGCTGGCGCGGGCAACGACTCGCAGCAGAGAGATCGCGGTCCGTATTGCTTTGGGAGCGGGACGTTCACGGCTTCTGCGGCAATTGCTCACCGAAAGCGCAATGATTGCATTGGCAGGAAGTGGACTGGGCCTGCTGCTTTCCAAAGCGTGCTTGCTTGGCCTTTTGCGAATAGCTCCGGGGAGTCTCCCTCAATTTTCGACAATCCACATCGATCAGCATGTTCTTGGGTTCACGCTCGCCGTCGCGTTTCTTACGACGCTCGTGTTCGGCCTTGCGCCCGCGCTAGAGATGTCCGGAACTGATACGAACGATTGGTTGCGGGAAGGAGGGGGGCGTACGGCAGGGAGCCTGCGCCACACTCGGCTGCGCGACATTGTGGTCGCGCTAGAGATTTCGCTTTCGCTAGCTCTGTTGGTGGGAGCAACGCTTTTGATTCGCACTTATGCCAACCTTCGCGGGATCAATCCGGGCATTGACCCTCGAAACCTCCTCATCATGAAACTCGCTTTGTCGGGACCCAAATTCGAAACCACTTCTGCCACATCGGAATTCTTCCAGAAAGTGGTTGACCGCACAGAAAATCTACCCACAGTCGATGCCGCTGCATTTGTTACGGTGCTCCCTCTGGAACAAGGACCCGACCAGCCATTCCAAATCGAAGGGCGAAGGAACAACGAATCCGGAGATGCCCAGTTTCGCGCCATCACCCCGGATTATTTTCGCGCCGTGAGGGTCCGCTTGCTCCTAGGTCGGTTCTTCACCCAGGCCGACAACCCGCAATCATACGGGGTGGTCATCATTAATGAAGCGCTTGCTCGCCAATATTTTCGTGGCGGGTTCCCTATTGGAGAGCATTTGACGATCACGGGAGGCGCTGCGACGGGAGCACGCACCATTATCGGTGTGGTCGGAGACATCCGCGAGGATGGCTTGGATAATCCGCCGCCGCCCACACTTTTCGTTCCCACAGCGCAACTCGATAACGAATTCACACAACTCATGAACAAGGTTGTCGCTACGAGCTTCGTGGTTCGGACAAAGGCAGCCCCCATGAGCGTTGCCGCTGAGGTCCAAAGGGAAGTATTTGCCGCGGACGGCGACGTGGCGGCATTCGACTTCCGCCCTATGGAAAGCGTGCTTGCTGGCTCCGTCGTGCGCCAAAGATTCAACATGTTTTTGCTTGGCACGTTTGCGGGAATGGCCCTCATGTTGTCTGCGGTCGGCCTGTACGGGGTGATTTCCTATGCGGTTGCTCGGCGCACTCACGAAGTCGGTATTCGCATGGCACTCGGCGCAGCGCATGCTGATGTTCTGCGTCTGATTGTCGGACAGGGAATGAAAGTGGTCGCGATTGGTCTCGCCTTGGGCATAGGCTTGGCCCTCCTCTCGACCCGCCTGATTTCGAGCTTGTTGTACGGGGTCCGTCCGACGGACGCGGCTACATTAGCCGTCGCATCACTGGGATTAGTTGTTGTGGCCTTTCTCGCGACATATATTCCCGCGCGGCGTGCGATGCGCATTGATCCGATGGTCGCTCTGAGATACGAGTAATGGCAGAAATCCGCTCACTTTTCCCACGCAGCAACCCACAATCTCTTTCACACACAAGCGCTGACACCCGGAACGGTCACTGGCCAGCTCCAATAGCAGATACGCCTGAGACGCTCGTCTAGTCCGACTTGTTCATCCAAGCGCGGGGACGAAAGCTGTAGGGTGCCGCGCTTGTCCGCTATCAATTGTGGTGGGAACGACTGGGCTCGCCCCCGCGACTTCCTGCGTGACAGGCAGACGTTCTATTATGATCGGCTGAACTACGCCCCCGTCGGGCGCTATGCGGAAGTTTTGCGTACACAGGCATGTTAAGGTTCTTCGTCTTGATCATCGATGGCGTGTCTATCGGGCAACATGCGGTGATGCAGGATACGAGAAACTAGAATGCCTCCGCGCTCCTGGCGATAAAACACGACGTGCTTGGCATGCTCCAGACGGTGCAGGCCGGGGCGAACGTCATCACAGAGTCGGCCTAACGCGGGATTGTCGGCCAGCGTCTGGCAACAAACCTGAAGCTCCTCGATGTAGTAGGCGGCTTGGGTCTTGCCCCATGTGCGAAGGGTGTAGTCGCCGATGCTCAGCAAATCGGCTTCAGCACGACGCGAAAAACGAAACCTAGCCACGGCTAGCGCGACGACGCGGGAAGCTTGAGGGCCTTACGGACACGCCCAAATACGTCACCCTCGGCGACACCACTGGCGTCGCCTTCGTCGATGGCCGCTCGCAGCACGGCAAGCTTCGCTTCGTACTGCTGTTCCTCGCGCTCCAAAGTCCGCAATCCGGCGCGCACGACCTCACTGGCGTTTTCGTAGCGTCCAGTTTTAACCTTCTTGGCGACGAAGCGGTCAAGTTCGTCGGTCAAATTGACGTTCCTGGTAGGCATGGTGGCTGGCCCTTCGGTAGATGTGAATTTCGAAACCATCATAGCGCGATTGGCAAAGGTTGCCAATAGCCAGCTGCAGGTGAAGCTATTGCGGGGAATTGGACCGAAAAAAGATAGCGTTCATGCCTAGACCTTTGGCGCGCTCGGCTAGTGCCTCTACCCATCCCGCGAATCAAAAGTGGTGTCGGTAAGACTGCCTTCGGGCAAGTCGAATGCGGCTCTGGTCGGGCCGAGTGTGCGGTCAGGCCTGGAAGCATATAATAATGTTGAGGATAAGACTCAAACGGGCCGTGACAGTGTGGGGTTCTAACCAACGACAGGGCAGCGTTCTAACCAACTGAACTACGTCCCCAGCCGTGGAATCAACGCAGGGTCGAAAATCGTGCGACAGGGTCGAAAATCGTGCGACATCGCAGCGTTCATGCTGGGATGGCTGATTGAGAAGGGCTCGGTTCGATTCGGTAGCCAAGCCTGCGGA
>Ga0134085_10000308_pt1 | contig 17719 bp, 17 predicted proteins | sample 15_taG_10_FD_123125 | JGI IMG/M metagenome (GOLD analysis project Ga0134085, IMG submission 123125) | Grasslands soil microbial communities from the Angelo Coastal Reserve, California, USA - 15_D_Rain_20cm_2_09182015 | ecosystem: Environmental > Terrestrial > Soil > Grasslands ...
CAGTGGCCTGGCAGTCGCGTGATCTCCGCCCAGAAGGCCAACACGGCGAACGCGTTCAGCCTCGACAGCTCATCGTTCAGCAACGGCTCGGGACAATCTGCGGGCCTCGCGCTGTCGACGGCGAATCTGTATTCCGCGGTCAACCCTGGCGGGAGCCTGTATGGGCTCCAGCATAGCAATCCCGTGAACCCCGCAGTCGCGTATGCTGGCGATCCTGAGCTCTACGGAGCCGACGAGGATCCGATGGTCGGCAAGCGGATCGGCGGAGTCAACGTCTTCGGGGGCGGTCTCGCTCTCTATGCGACGGGACATGTGATCACGGGGGGGCTCGGGGTGAGCGGTGACACTTCATGCGCCGATCACAACGTCGCTTGGCGGACACGGAATCTCCTCGGCTTGGATCACCTGGCTGCGTCGGGATCGTTGCCGGCAGTGCCGGGCCCCGCGAGCCTCTTTGCGGGTGATGCCGCGCATCCCGACAACATCATCTTCGACATCACCCCGAACCCCAACGGGGGCACCGGCAACAGCGCGAGCGGGTTCGGCCATCCGAGGTGCTTGAACACGGGGAACTCGGCTGCTCTTCCGCCGGTTCGACCCTAGGGCTACTTGTGCGCCCCTCGAGAGCGCTCGACGACTAGCGCGGCGCACGCCCCGAGGAGCCGCGGCTCGAGCGCGTCGTGGAGGCCGTCGCCAGGTTGAAGCCGAAGCAGCCAGACGACGACCGCGAGGCGGGCGTGTTGATACAAGCTTAAACACCAGGAGGTTCGCCATGCCCAAGTATCTAATCCAGGCTTCATACACGGCGGAAGGTGTGCAAGGACTCCTGAAGGACGGCGGCTCAAAGCGGAAGGCCGCGGCTGAGCAGGCGATCAAGGGTCTCGGAGGCAGGCTAGAAGTCTTCTACTTCGCCTTCGGCGACACGGATGTCTTCGCGATCGCTGACGCCCCAGACAACATGAGTGCAGCCGCCGTTTCATTAGCGGTGACCGCCAGCGGTGCCGTGCACGCCAAGACAACGGTTCTTATGACCCCGGAGGAAATGGATCAGGCGACGAAGAGGAGCGTGAGTTACCGGCCACCAGGGAAGTAGCGCGGACTCGGGCGACACCACGGGCGTCGAGCCTCCCTCGGCGCTCGTGGTATTTCGCCGGTGATGCTCCTCCCTTGTGGATTGGATAGAGACGGTTGCAAAGGCGACTCAACCCCCTTCAGTTGCGCCACCCACTGGACGCGCCTGTTACCGCTTCCAGGCCAACGAGGTGCGCCTGCTCCTGGGGGTTACCGCCTACAACCTGGGTAATCGCCTGCGCCGGCTCCTCCTGCCGCTCGCCATCAGCGGCTCTTCAAGACCGGCGGACGCCTTGTATGATGGATTATTTCTTTCTTAGTTCCTTCACCTTCTCCGCCGCACCTGACGCCTGAGGGTCGAGAACACCGAGTCGAACGGTTTCCGCAGCTGTCAGCAATTCGCGATCGCTTGTCACCATCACTGACAGGACGCCTGGGGCGAGGCCCGCTATCGTTTGCGCTGCGGCAAGATGTCAGCTGAACGGAGCTTGTGTTGCTCGATCACGGCAACAGCGCTGACGGCAACCTCTTCGCTCAGGGGCCAGACTTTGTAGAACTCGCGAACGTCGCTGCGGAACTGGGCCAGAATCCGGGTTGCTGTCGCGTCGCGGAGCCGGCCGGCCTTGGCGAGCCTGAGGATGCCGGAGGTCAGCTCGAGGATCGAGAGGAAGAAGCGGTCTTCCGGCCGCGGATCCTTGAGGAGCTGTTCAACGACCTCGGTTCCAGGCTCGGAGCGGTAGCGCTTCACGAGCGCAGAAGTATCCAGGTAGAAGACCGGCATCTACCATCCTGCTTCCCGTTCCTTCAGTATCAACCCGGTTAATGAGATGCCGCTAAGCTCGCGGTCAAGTGTCGCGCGCAGTTCGGCGAGCGGAATGGCGGGCTTGCCGTAGCGCTTCAACGCCTGGTCCGCTGCCTTGCCGGCCCGTTTCACCAGGTCGGCGTACGGCGTGGAATCGAGCTTGTACATGTCGGCCACCTTGCCGGATCGTTCTCGTGTTGCCATGCTTCTCTATCTAGTCCGTTTGCGAGCCTGTCTCGGTCAATCCAATGGATCGCGATCTCTGCCGCACAGCCCGCACTGAGCCATTCCGTTCTCCCTCGTCCCGCGTCAGCAAGCGTCACCAAGGCGTCACCACGACCCAAGCGCTGATCTGTAAGTATTTAATATATCAATTATTTTGCTTCAGATAGCAGCACTTCTTGTATTTCTTGCCGGAGCCGCAGGGGCACGGGTCGTTACGGCCCACCTTCTCCCCGCTCGCCGTCCGCGGCACCGGGCGCGGGGCGGCCGGCGCCGGTGCGCCCTCGGGCGCCATGGGCAGCTCACCCCGGGACTCGCGCGCGTCCGCCCATGCGGTCATCGCCGGCAGCTCCATCGGCGCGTCCCGGACGACCTGGACCTTGAACAGCCGCTCGACGACGGCCGCCTTCACGCGCTCGACCATGTCCTGGAAGAGGTCGAACGCTTCCTTCTTGTACTCGGTGAGCGGGTCCCGCTGGCCGTAGCCCCGGAGCCCGATCCCCTCCTTCAGGTGGTCGATGGACAGGAGATGGTCCTTCCACTGCGTGTCCATGACCACCAGCATCTCGTGGCGCTCGAGGGCGCGCATGAGGTCCGCGCCGAGCTCGCGCTCGCGCTCCGCGTATCGCTCGCGGACCGCCGCGCCGACCAGCTCCGCGAGCCCCTCTCGCGAGACCGCCTCCCCGAAGCGCGCGGGCGGAATCCGCACGTCGAACGCGCGGAAGAGCGCCTCGCCGAGCCCGCCGAGATCCCAGTCCTCCGGGTGAGCGTCCTCGGGCGCGTAGCCGTCGAGCGTCCCCGCGACGAAGTCCTCGGTCCACTCCGCGATCGTCTCCGCCTGGCTTTCCCCCTCGAGGATCTGACGACGCATGCCGTAGATGATCTCGCGCTGCTTGTTCATCACGTCGTCGTACTCGAGGAGATGCTTGCGGATCTCGTAGTTGTGCGTCTCCACGCGCTTCTGCGCCGTCGCGATCGCGCGCGTCACGAGCTTGTGCTCGATCGGCTCGCCCTCCTCCATCCCGAGGCGCTCCATGATCTTCTGGATGCGTTGTGAGCCGAAGATCCGGAGCAGGTCGTCCTCGAGCGACAGGTAGAAGCGCGAGGAGCCGGGGTCGCCCTGGCGCCCGCTGCGGCCGCGGAGCTGGTTGTCCACCCGGCGCGCCTCGTGACGCTCCGTGCCCACGATGTGAAGCCCGCCGAGCGCGACCACGCGCGCGTGCTCCGGCTCGGTGACCCGGCGCGCCTCCGCAAGCGCGCCCGCGCGCTCCGCCGTCGCGGCGGTCGCCGGGTCGAGCCCCTTCTTCCGCAGCATCTCCTTGGAGAGGAAGTCCGGGTTGCCGCCGAGCAGGATGTCGGTGCCGCGGCCGGCCATGTTGGTCGCGATCGTGACGGCCCCTTCACGGCCGGCCTGGGCGACGATCTCGGCCTCACGCTCGTGGTACTTGGCGTTCAGAACCTCGTGGCGGATCCCGCGCTTCTTGAGGAGTTTCGAGAGCTGCTCGGACTTCTCGATCGAGACCGTGCCGACGAGCACGGGCTGACCCCGTGTGTTGCGTTCGATGATGTCCTCGACCACCGCGTTGAACTTCTCGCGCTCCGTCTTGTAGACGACGTCCGGGTTGTTGACCCGGACCAGCGGACGGTTCGTGGGGACGACGGTGACGTCGAGCTTGTAGATCTTCGCAAACTCTTCGGCCTCGGTCTCGGCCGTGCCGGTCATGCCGGCGAGCTTCGCGTACATCCGGAAGTAGTTCTGGAACGTGATCGTCGCGAGCGTCTGGTTCTCGCGCTCGATCCGTACGCCCTCCTTCGCCTCGACGGCCTGATGGAGGCCGTCCGACCACCTGCGGCCGGGCATGAGCCGGCCCGTGAACTCGTCCACGATGATGACCTGGCCGTCCTTGACGACGTAGTCGACGTCGCGCTTGAAGAGCGCGTGCGCCCGCAGCCCCTGCTGGATGTGGTGGAGGACCGTGATGTGCTGCGGGTCGTAGAGGTTGTCGATCGAGAGCAGCCGCTCGCAAGTGGCGATCCCCTGCTCCGTGAGCGCCACGGCGCGCGCCTTCTCGTCGACGATGTAGTCACCCTCCTTCTGCTCCTCGACCTCGGAGAGCTTGCCCTCGACGATCGTCGCCGCCCGCCGGAGCTTGGGAATGATTCGGTCGAGCTTGTAGTACAGCTCGGTCGATTCGTCCGCCGGCCCGGAGATGATCAGCGGCGTACGGGCTTCGTCGATCAGGATCGAGTCCACCTCGTCCACGATGGCGTAGTGGAGCTCACGCTGGACGAGCTCGTCGAGCGTGAAGCGCATGTTGTCGCGGAGGTAGTCGAAGCCGAACTCGTTGTTCGTGCCGTAGGTGACGTCCGCGCGGTACGCGTCCTGGCGCGTGCACGGCCGGAGGGCCGTCATCCGGATGTCCGAGGTGACGTAGGCCGGGTCGTAGAGGAACGAGGCCTCGTGCTGGATGACCCCCACGCGCAGGCCGAGCGCGTGGAAGATGGGGCCCATCCACTGGGCGTCGCGCTTGGCGAGGTAGTCGTTGACCGTGACGATGTGGACCCCGCGGCCCGTCAGGCCGTTGAGGTATGCGGGGAGCGTCGCGACGAGCGTCTTACCCTCGCCCGTTGCCATCTCGGCGATCTTGCCTTCGTGGAGGACCATGCCACCGATCAGCTGGACGTCGAAGGGTCGCATGCCGACGGTGCGCCGCGCCGCCTCGCGAGCGACGGCGAACGCCTCCGGGAGCAGCTCGTCGACCGACGCGCCCGCGTCGAGGCGCTTCCTGAGCTCGTCGGTCTTCGCCCGCAGCTCGGCGTCGCCGAGCGCCTGGACCGACGGCTCGAGTGCGTTCGTCGCCTCGACCGCGGGCATCATGCGCTTGACGTCGCGCTCGTGCTTGGTGCCGAAGATCTTCCGAAGGATCGCGTCGATCATCACAATCGATTATGGCACATCGAGCGACTCATGCCCGCCTTTCGCGCGACCCGGAAGCGCCGAGCAGCTCCCTCGCGTGACCGCGCGCGGTGTCGGTGACGCGCTCGCCCGCGAGCATGCGCGCGATCTCCTCGACGCGGGCGTCGCCGGCAAGCCCCTCGACGGCGACCCGCGAACGACCCGCGCGGAGACTCTTGCTCACGCGCACGTGGTGGTCGGCACGCGCGGCGATCGGCGCCAGGTGGGTCACGCAGAGCACCTGGCGACCCGCCGCGACCGCCGCGAGCTTCTGCGCGACGACCGCCGCAACGCGTCCGCCGATGCCCGCGTCCACCTCGTCGAAGACCATCGTGGGCACGCGGTCCGCCTTCGCCAGGACGGTCGTCAGCCCGAGCATCGTCCGCGAGAGCTCACCTCCGGACGCCACGCGTGCGAGCGGCCGCACCTCCTCACCGGGATTGGTCGAGAGGCGGAACTCGACCCGCTCGAGCCCCCGGGGCGACACGTCCTCGCGCTCCGCTCGTTCCAGCTCGATCCGGAACCGGGAGCGCTCCATGCCGAGCGCGCGTAGCTCCCGCTCCACGGCGGGACCCAGACTCTCCGTCGCGGCCCGCCGCCGCTCGGAGAGCTCCGCGGCCGCCTGGCCGAGTTCGGCCTGGAGCTCGCCGAGCCGCCGTTCCTCGGCGGCGAGGATCTCCTCGTGTCGCGCGAAGCGGTCGAACTCGGCTGCGACCTCGTCGCGGAACTTGAGCATCGCCTCCTCGGTATCGCCGTACTTCCGCTTGAGGCGCGTGAGCACGTCGAGACGCTCGTCGATCGCCTCGAGCCGGCCGGGCTCGGCCAGCACCGACTCGCGGAGCACCCGGACCGCGGCGAGGACCTCCTCGAGCTGCGCCTGGGCCGCGTCGAGCGGCTCGACGGGCGCCGCCACCGCGGGGTCGAGACGCGCCAGGTCGCCAAGGATGCGCGTCGCGCGGTGGAGCCGGGCCGTCGCCGAGTCGCGATCGTCGTCCAGGAGCGCCGCGACCTCGGCGAAGCCCGCGGTGAGTTTGTCGGCGTGCTGGAGTCGTCGCCGCTCCTGCCGGAGCTCCTCCTCCTCGCCCGGGCGCAGGCGCGCGCCGTCGAGTTCGGAGAGCTGAAAACGCAGGAGATCCTCGCGCTGGGCGCGATCGCGCTCGGCGGCCCGCGTCCGCTCCGCCTCGGCGCGCGCCGCACGGAACTTCGCGACGAGGCCAGCCACGCGCTCCCGGAGTTCCTCCGCATCCGCGAAGCGATCCAAGAGCTCGAGCTGGCGGGCGGGCTCGAGCAGGCGCTGGTGCTCGTGCTGGCCGTGAACCTCCACGAGGTGGTCACCCAGGCGCTCGAGGAGGGCGACGGTGACGGCCGCGTCGTTGACGAAGGCACGGTGGCGACCCGAGCGACTGAGCTCGCGCCGCGCCACCAGCACGCCGTCGTCGAGCGCGAGCCCCGCTTCCTCGAGCGTCACGGCCACGGGGCCGCGCGGCTCGACGTCGAAGACCGCCTCGACCGTCGCGGCGTCGGCATCGCTCCGGATCACATCCGTCTGGGCGCGCGCGCCGAGAACTAACAGAATGGCGTCGATGAGCATCGACTTCCCGGCGCCGGTCTCGCCGGTCAGGACGTTGAGGCCCGGGCGAAACTCCACGGCGACGCTCTCGATGACGGCGAAGTTCCGGATCCGAAGCTCGCGGAGCATCGACGACGATGCTAGGTCAGTCGCCGCGGCCGCTCAAGTCGTATCCGGGGGATGACGCCTTAGCGCTCCCCCCACTTCAGTTTTGTCCGGAGGACGGAGAAGAACTCCTTCTGCGGGAAGCGCACGAGGCGGATCCGCGCGGCGGCCTTCACCACCTCCACGGTGTCGTGCTCTCTCAGGCCCACGCCGATCTGACCGTCCACGGTCACCATGACATCCTGGTCCGCCATCAGCGTGACCTCGACCCGGTGCGTCCCGGGCAGGACGATCGGTCGGTTCGTCAGGGTGTGGGAACAGATCGGCGTGAGCACGATCGCGTCCATCGTCGGGAACAGGATCGGCCCGCCCGCCGAGAGGTTGTAAGCGGTCGAGCCGGTGGGCGTCGAGATGATGAGCCCGTCGGCCCGGTAGGCGGTGGCGTGCTGTCCCTCGACCGACACCGTGAGATCGATGATGCGACTCATCGCGGACTTGGTGATGACGATGTCGTTGAGGGCGGCGTACTCCCCGAGCCGCTGGCCGTTCCGCACGACGCGGACGGTCAGCATCATGCGCTCGTCCACCGCCATCCGGCCTGCGAGCAACGCCTCGAGGGCTGGGAACATCTCCTCGAGCGTCGTCGCGGTGAGGAAGCCGAGCCCGCCGAGGTTCACGCCCAGCAGGGGCACGCCAAGGTCGCCGACCGCCCGCGCCATGGACAGGAGGGTCCCGTCGCCGCCGAGGACGACGAGCAGGTCCGCGTGCGCGGGCAGCTCCGCCTTGGTCACGGAGGGGACGCTCGCCGCCGGGACGAGCCCGGCGGTCTCCTTCTCGAGCACCGCGGAAAGTCCCCGCGCCCGGAGCCACTCGAGGAGCCCTTGGACCGGGGCCCGCGCCTCCAGGGCGCCGGGCTTCGCCACAACGCCAACGCGCTTCACGCAAGCGCCTCGACACTCCGGTCGATCATGGACTCGAGGTCGCTCGCCGTGCGCCCGTGGCTCGAGCAGTGGAGGAAGAACTCGCGGTTACCCTTCGGACCCCGGAGCGGCGAGGCGGTGACGCCGAGCACGTGCCAGCTGCGCAGCACCGCGTATCGGGCGAGGCGGGCGACCGCTTGGCGGTGGAGCGCCGGGTCCCGGACGACTCCGCCCTTGCCCACGGCCTCGCGCCCCACCTCGAACTGCGGCTTCACCAGCGCGATGACCTCGCCGCGCGGCGCGAGCACGCCGAACACCGAGGGCAGGATCTTCTCCAGCGAAATAAATGCGACGTCGATGACCGCGAGCGTCGGCTGCTCGCCGAAGATCCGCGGGTCGAGCGCCCGCGCATTGGTCTTTTCCATGACCACCACGCGGGGGTCCTTGCGCAGCTTGGCGTCGAGCTGGCCCACGCCGACGTCCACAGCGTACACGCGTGCGGCGCCGCGCTGGAGCAGGCAGTCGGTGAAACCACCGGTCGAGGCGCCCACGTCGAGGCAGACGCGGCCAGCGACTTTCAGCTGGAAGGCGTCGAGCGCGTGGGCGAGCTTCTCGCCGCCCCGGCTCACGAACGGTGACCGCCCCTGGAGCTCAACGCCCGCGTCTCTGGCAACCAGGGCACCAGCCTTGCTCACGCGCTTGCCGTCCACGAGGACCTCGCCCGCCAGGAGAAGGCGAGCGGCCTGCTCCCGGCTCTCGACGAGCCCGCGCTCGACGAGCAGGCGGTCGATTCGCACGCGCGCCGCGGGCTTGGCCACGCCTTTCATTATAGGCGACCGTCCCGCCGCGGCCGCAGCAGAAACAGCAGCACGATCCCCGCGAGAAACCCGCCGATATGCGCGAACCACGCCGTCCCTCCTGTCTCGCCGCCGCCGAGCGCTGACGCCCTGACGGTGATCAGGCCGTTGACAAACTGGACCACGATCCAGAAGCCGAGCACGACGAGTGCCGGAACGTACACGGGTCGGACGAAGAAACCGAAGATCAGCAACACGAGGACGCGCGCGTACGGGAACAGCAACAGGTAGGCGCCGAGGATCCCGGACACGGCGCCACTCGCGCCGATCATCGGCACCGTCGAGTGGGGGTTCACCAGCGTCTGGGCGTAGGCTGCCATGACGCCCGACACAAGATAGAAAAGGAGGAACCGTCCGTGGCCGAGCGTGTCCTCGACGTTGTTGCCGAAGATCCAGAGGTAGAGCATGTTCCCGCCGACGTGGAACAGGCCGCCGTGGAGAAACATCGCGGTGAAGATCGTGACGAAGGGGGCTGGGAACTCGTCGGCCGCCGAGCAGCTCCCGCTGAGCCGGCACGGGATCGTCCCGAACTCGGCGACGAACGCCTCGACGACGCCGGCCGCCTCCGGCTCGGCGCTCATGCCGAGGGAAGCCTGGTAGAGAAACACGAGGACGTTCGCCACGATCAGCCCGATCGTGACGAGCGGGACCGTGCGGCTCGGAACATCGTCGCTGATCGGGATCATCGCGCCGGAGGCAGAAGGACGACGATTGTCGGGTGGATCAGGAAGCGCCGCGCGGCGGCCTCGACATCCGCCGCCGTGACCGCGTCGAGTGCCTGCGCGTAACGCTCAGGAAAATCCCAGCCCGCGCCGAGAACCTCGAAGAACGCGAGGTACCAGGCCTGTCGCGCGTTCGTCCGCCGATCGAGCGCAAAGTTCCCGAGGAGGTAGGCTTTCGCCCGCGCGAGCTCCTCGCGGCCGACCGACGCCTGGCGAATCCGCTCGAGCTCGGCGAGGAGACCCGCCTCGGCCGCGGCGGAGTTCTCGGGCGCCGTGCCGAGGTGCGTGACGAAGAAGCTGGGTCCGGTCCGGAACGGTATCAGGACCCCGAGCGCATACGCGAGCCCGCGCTTTTCCCTGAGCTCGACGAAGAGTCGGCCCGCCATCCCGCCGCCGAGCACGGCGCCCAGCACGCGGACGGCGGGATACGCCGGGTCGCTGAGCCCGGGCCCGAGGTAGCCGACGAGGACCTGCGCCTGTTGGGCCGGCCGCTCGAGAACGCGCCGTGCGCCGACAGGCGTGGTGGGCGCGGCGGCGCCGACCTCGCCCGTGCCCGGGCGCGGGAGCTTCGCGAAGAGCCGCTCGGAGATCCGCACGACGCGCTCGTGCGACACCTGGCCGCTCACCGCGAGCACCATCCGCTCCGCCCGGAACACCGCGCGGTAACGCGCGACGAGCTCGCCGCGCCCGAGTCGCCCGACCGCCGACGCGAGGCCGACGCCGGGCCATGCGTACGGATGGCTTCCGTAGAGCTCCCGCAGCAGCGCGTCGAGGCTCAGCGTGAACGGCGTCTCGGCACGTGTCTTGATCTGGCTCAGGATGAGCCGCCGCTCGCGCTCGATCTCCTCGCCCGGGAACGAGGGCTCGAGGGCGACCTCGGCGATGAGCCCGAGCAGCCCCTCCCAGTGACGCGCGAGCGCTTCGCCGCGGATCTCCGCGGACTCCACCTCCCCCGACGCGTCCAGGTTTCCGCCGATCTCCTCCGCCGCCTCGGCGAGCTCCGTGGCCGAGCGCCGCGAAGTGCCGCGGATCATCGTCCGGAGCAGGAAGTTGGTGATCCCGGCCATCTCGGGCGTCTCGAACCGCGAGCCCGCCCGCACCTGGAGTGACGCCGTGACGACCGGCGCCGCCGGGTTCTCGCGAACGATGACCGTCATCCCGTTGGGCAGGAGGTGCCGCGTGATGCCCGGCGGCTGCGCCGCCGCGGCGCTGGGGATGCCGACGAGGGCCAGGGCGAGGCCGAGCCGGGCGAGGCTCACTCTGGACGTCATCGCGCGGGCGGCACGAACGCCACTCGATTGTAGCGCTCGGGATCGAGGTAGCGACGAGCCGCCGAGCGGATCTGGTCCGGCGTGACCGAGCGCAGGCGATCGACGTAGGCGAGCTCCTCCTCGAGGCGCCAGACCGTCTCCGCGCGCCCGAACGCGTAGGCACGGCCCTCCGCGGTCTCGGTCGAGAAGGCGTCACGCGCCTCGGCCGCAGTCACGGCCCGCCTGAGCTCCGCGTCGGTCACGCCGTGCTCGCGCACGCGCTGGAGCTCCGTCAGGATCGCGGCCTCGGCGCGTGCCAGGTTTGCCGGCTCCAGCTGCGCCGTGATGGTGACGGCGCCGGCGGCCTCGAGGGGCGAGTAGCCCGCGCTCACGGAGCTGACGAGGCCGAGCCTCTCGCGCAGTGCTTGCGGCAGCCGAGACGATCGCGACTGGCCGAGGATCGACACGAGCAAGTCCACCACCGGCGTGTCAGCGTGATCGAGCTTCGGGCCGAGCCACGCCATGCCCAGATAGGCCTGCGTCCCAGGCCGCTCGACCTCGAGCATCTTCGTGCGCACGGCGGCGGGCGCCGGCAGCGGAAGCCGCTTGAGCCCGGAGCGCGGCAGCTGGCCGAGCGTGCGCTCGGCCGCCGCCAGCACCGCCGACGGCACGACGGGTCCCACGACAACCAGCACGAAGGACTCGGGAACGTAGTGCCTGCGGTAGAAAGCGACGAGCGTTTCCCGCGAGAGCGCCTGGATGAGCTCCCGGGTGCCGATCACCGGCCGACCGTAGGGGTGGCCGTCGAAGAGGACCTCGTAGAGCCGAAGGGCGAGGTGGCGACGCGGGTTGTCCTCGCCGAGCCGCATCTCCTCGAGGACGATGCGCTTCTCAAGCTCGAGGGTCTCCTGGCTCAGCGTCGAGTTCACGCTGATGTCGCTGAGCATCTCGATGGTGGCGACCGTGCGCGGCGGGGGAAGCAGGGCGTGATAGTAGGTGTAATCGAGCGACGTCCCCGCGTTGATCCGCCCTCCGAGACCTTCGACCTCGCGCTCCACGAATCCCGGGGCGCGGGTCACCGTGCCTTTGAACAGCATGTGCTCGAGGTAGTGGGCGAGGCCGAGCTCTGACGACGTCTCGTCGCGTCCGCCCGCGTCAACCCAGAGCTGGATGGCGACGACGTCGCTGGCATGGAACTCCTGGACGACGACCCGGGTGCCGTTCGCCAGCACGCGCCGCGTCGGCATCGAGCGCCCAGCATCGGGCGTCCTAACTGAGGTGACAGCGCTGCACGCGCTCCCGAGCAGTACGGCGAGTAGCACGGGCGCGAGGCGCGCCGGGGGGGACATATGTGGCAGCGAGGGTACCACAGGGGTCACGCCGCGACGGGCAGAATGCCGGGCCAGCGCTCGGGGGAACGTCGGGCACAACGCCGGGACCTTGGGCCGCCGGTGACCGTAACATTTTGATATTGCGTGGAATCTTTGGGCCAGCCGAGCTTGGCAGTGGCCTTGCTGATCATGAACCCATCGAGCTTGGAGCAAGCCGACAAACTCTCAGGACGAAAGGGGGGTGAAGCGGCCCACAGTAAGCGCGGTGAGAACGCACCACACCTCAACAACCTAGAAGGAACGGGAGAGAGATGAAAAGATTTTTCGCAGCGATCGTGAGCGTGGCAGTGCTCGGCGCCCTGGCGCCCACGGTGGACGCTCAGTCGTCCTGCCCGTCCGAGGTCCAGCAGGCGAAGGAAATGTTCGCCAAGGTCGCCAAGGCTCCGGAAGTTCAGGCGCCGCGCACGCTGGCCGGCGCTCGCCAGGATACGCAGGTTCAGTCTCCACGCGGTAAGGAGGATGTGCAGGCGCCGCGGTCACTCGCTGGCGCTCGCACTCAGATTGATGTTCAGTCCCCGCGTGGCAAGGAAGATGTCCAGTCCCCGCGTGGCAAGCAGGATGTTCAGTCCCCGCGCGGCAAGGAAGATGTCCAGTCCCCGCGTGGCAAGGAAGATGTCCAGTCCCCGCGTGGCAAGCAGGATGTTCAGTCTCCGCGCGGTAAAGAAGATGTCCAATCTCCGCGCGGTAAAGAAGATGTCCAGTCCCCGCGCGGCAAGCAGGATGTCCAGTCCCCGCGCGGTAAAGAAGACGTCCAGTCCCCGCGCGGTAAGGAAGATGTCCAGTCCCCGCGTGGCAAGCAGGATGTTCAGGCTCCGCGCGGTAAAGAAGATGTCCAGTCCCCACGTGGCAAGCAGGATGTTCAGGCCCCGCGTGGCAAGGAAGATGTCCAGTCCCCGCGTGGCAAGCAGGATGTCCAGGCTCCGCGCGGTAAGCAGGATGTTCAGGCGCCACGTAGCGATCAGGGTGCCGGTCAGGCTGTTCAGGCTCCGCGCGGCAGCGACGCCGCGAAGCTGATCCACGAGGCCGAGGCCGCGTGCAAGGCCGGCAACATGGCGGAGGCGAAGGCGAAGGCCGAAGCCGCTCTCAGAATTCTAAAGTAGGCGGAGGCCGTGTCACCGAAGGCTCCAGGGGGGCATCCCTGGAGCCTTCTTTTTTCATCGCGACGAGAGTATAAGATTCGTCAGATGCGCCTTTGGTTCACGGGTGCGCTCCTCCTCCTTCTTCCCGCGACCGCGGCGGCCGCGGAGATTTCGGTGCAGGAAGCCCTGCTCCGCGCGAAGCCGGCCGTTGCGCTCGTCGTCGCGGAGGTCGGCTCGGAAGTCATCGTGACCTGTCCGGGTCGCGGCGAGAAGCTCGTCCGCCCGGCTCCGTTCCGTGAAACGGGCACCGGTTGGTTCGTCAGCCCGAGCGGGTGGATGCTCACGAACGCCCATGTCGTGTCCCCCGCCCACCGGCCGCCCACGTGGGTCGCCGACCAGCAGGCGCGCCGCGCGGTGCGCGAGGCGTGCGGCGAGCTCCCGCCCGAGACGCTGGCGGCGACCGCCACGCGGGCCAGGGTCAAGCTCGATCCGTCGCTCGCCGTGATCCTCTCGAACGGCGTTCGCTTGGCCCCAGCCGTGACCAAGTACAGCCTACCCGTCGCGGCCGAGAGCATGTCGGGCCGCGACCTTGCTCTGCTCAAGCTCGACGCCGCCGACATGCCCACGCTCCGGCTCGCCGATTCCTCGAACACACAGATCGGCGACAAGCTCCACATCCTGGGTTTTCCGGGCGTGGTGCTGAGCCACGAACTCCTCAACGCGTCGGCCAAGGTCGAGGCGTCGGTGACGACCGGCGCGATCTCGGGGTTCAAGGAGGACGTGACGAACCAGCCGGTCATCCAGACCGACGCGCCGGCGGCGTGGGGCAACAGCGGCGGCCCTGCGGTGAGCTCGCGCGGCGAGGTTCTCGGTGTCGTCACGTTCGTTTCGGTCGCCGGCGGCGACGAGGGCGGCATCGTCCAGGGCTTCAACTTCGTGATCCCGTCAGCGGCGGTGCGCGAGTTCCTCAAGGGCACCGACGTCCCTCTCGACGAACCGAGCCGGTTCAACGCGGCCTGGTACGCCGGTCTGGGCGCCTACTTCTCGGGCGATTACACGCGCGCCTCAGAGCACTTCGCCGAGGCCGATCGGCTCATCCCCAAGCTTCCCGACGTCCGCCGCGTGACGGCCGAGGCCAAGAATCCGCCGCCAAAGCCGTTCCCGTGGGCCACCGTTGCGGTGGTCGTGACGGTCGCGAGCCTCGGCGCCTATGCCGGAATGTGGGGGCTCTCCTGGCGACGAAACCGCTACCGCATCCGCCCGTCGGAGGTGATGCGCCTGCTCGAGACGTCGAGGGAGCGGCCGATCATCCTCGACGTGCGCGATGGAGCGACGTACGCGAAGAGCCCGGTCCGCATCCCCGACTCGCGGCACATCACCCCGCAGGAGCTCGAGACCGGCGTCACCCGCCTCGAGATCGAGCCGACCCGCGTGGTCGTCGCCTATTGCACCTGACCCGACGAGGCGACCAGCGCCCGGGTGGCGCACAAGCTCAGGCAGCTCGGCTACAAGGACGTGAGGATCCTCAAGGGCGGCCTCGGGAGCTGGGCCAACGCCGGCCTGCCGCTCGAGCCGAAGACCTCGCCTTCCGCGGCGCCCGCCTAACGGTTCAAGCGGCGCGCCTCCCGCACGACGCGATCCACGAAGGGCCCCGCGAGGCCCGTGTACGCCGCCGGATCGAGGAGCTGGTCGAGCTCGTCTCCCGGGAGCGCCGCCGCGACCCGCGGATCCGCGAGCAGACGCTCGCGGAAGCTCCCCTTGCCGTCGAACGCGGCCATGGCGGCGTCGTAGACGAGATCATGGGCCGCGTTCCGGCCGAGCGTCTCGCCCAGCTTGAGCATCACCGGCTCGGAGAGCAGGAGCCCGCCGAGGCGTCCGAGGTTCTCCTTCATGCGTCCGACGTTGACGCGGAGCCCGCGCGCAACGACGAGCGACCAGTGCTCGGTCGCCGCCGCCAGACACGCGGCCTCCGGGACCAGCACCCACTCGGCGCGTCCCACGCTCATGTCGCGCTCGTGCGCCGCGACCATCGTCTCTAGCGCCGTCGCCGCAAGCCCGCGGAGGAGCCGCCCGATCGCGACGATCCGCTCGGCGTGAGTGGGGTTGCGCTTGTGGGGCATCGTGGAGCTGCCCACCTTGCCGTGCGCGAACGGCTCCTCGAGCTCCATGATCTCGGAGCGCTGGAGCTGGACGACCTCGTTCGCGATGCGCGCGAGCGTCCCGCCGATCAGCGCCAGCAACGTCACGAACTCCGCGATCGTGTCGCGCGAGGCGTGCCACGCGATGGGCGGCACGCCGAGCCCGAGACGCTCCAGCGCCCTGCGCTGGACGGCTTCGCCCTGCGGGCCGAAGCCGGCGAGCGTGCCGACCGCGCCGCCCAGCTCACCGACGAAGAGGCGCGGCGCCCCATCATCGAGTCGCTCGACCTGCCGGACGCACTCGGCCGTCCACGTGGCCACCTTGAAGCCGAAGGTGATCGGCAGCGCCTGCTGAGCGTGGGTGCGTCCCGCCATGACCGTGTCGCGATGGCTCTCGGCGAGGTCGGCGAGCGCGAGCACGAGGGCGACGAGGTCGCGGCGGAGGATCGTGTGCGCCGCACGGAGCTGGAGCACCATGCCCGTGTCCATGATGTCCTGCGTGGTCGCTCCCCAGTGCACCCACCTCCCCGCGTCCCCGGCGAGCCGTGCGAGCTCACGGACGAGCGGCACGATCGGGTGGGCCGTGACAGCCACGTCGCGCCGGACCGCGTCGAGGTCGAGCGCCTCGACCTTCGCCACGCGGGCGATCGCCGCGGCGGACCCCGTCGGGATCAGCCCGAGCTCCTCCTGCGCGGCGGCGAGCGCGGCCTCGACGTCGAGCCAGCGCTGGAGCATCGTGCGCTCGTCGAACACTGCCCGCATCTCGGGCGTCGAGAACTGGTCGCCGAAGAGCTGGTAGTCGATGAAGTGGCTAGCCACCGCCGCCCCGGCCGCCGGCGAGGAAGTGCATGTGGACGTGGTGGACGACCTGCCCGCCCTCCGGGCCGCAGTGCACTCGGAGCCGGTAGCCGCGCTCGGCGAAGCCCGTCGCTTCGCCCAGCGCCTGCGCGGCGAGGAAGCAGCGGCCCAGCACCTCGGCGTCGGTCACCTCCATCGCCATGACCGACGGGATGTGGCGCCGCGGAACGATCAGGAGGTGCACCGGCGCCTTCGGATAGATGTCGCGGAACGCGACGACCGCGTCGTCCTCGTACTCGATGTCCGCGGGGCTCTCGCGTGCGATGATGCGGCAAAAAACGCAGTCCGTCACGGCGCCTCCTCGACGCCCTGTTATAATACCCGCCTGTCGCCCAGAGACGACGCGCGAAGGAGCGCCCGATGGGAACGTGTCCGAAGTGCAAGCGCAAGATCCGAAAGAACGGCAACCACGTGAAGCTCGGGTCGACGTGGCACCACAAGGTGTGTCCCGGTCGTTCCGCCTCGCCGGGCCTAGCGACGGCTCCGGTTCGCGAAGACTCCGCGAAACGCTAACCGCCGCCCTCCCGGCCCTGTCGACCCCGGTAGGGGATCGGGACGTACTCCACCGAGGGCCGCGTGCGCGTCGGCTGGGGAAAGAGGCTCATGAACTCGTAGATCTCCTCGGGCACCTCCGTGCTCACGGGAAGCCCGAGCACCTTCGCCTCCTCCGCGGTGATCGGATAGTCGTGGGTCCAGCCCCCGCGTGAGAGCTTGTCGGCGAGGGCGTCTGCCGCCGCGGGCTCCATCCGGGCGGCCAGGAGCTCGCGCACAGTCGCCCGCGCCGCTTCTCGAGGTGGACGAGAAGCCGCAGCCGTCGCATCTCCAGGAGCCGCTGCTTGAGAATCGGCTGGAGCGCCGTGATCATGAGGAAGATCCACAGGACGTCGCTGAACCCCAGCGTCATCGGTCGGCCGCCTCCTCCCCGCTACGGACGCGAGACCGGACGCTTCACATACTCGCCCGCGGGCCGGCCCTGCACGCGCCCGTCCTGGAACACGACACGGCCGCGGAGGATCGTGTGGGTGGGCCAGCCGCGGACGCGCATGCCTGCGAACGGCGTGAAGTCCTGCGCCGAGTGCAGGACGTCCGGGGTGACGACCCGCTCGCGGTCGGGGTCGAGGACGACGAGGTCGGCGTCGCTGCCGACGGCGATCGTCCCCTTCTTCGGATAGAGGCCGAAGGCGCGCGCGGGGTTGGCGCTCGCCAGCTCGGCGACGCGCGTGAGCCCGAGGCCGCGCTTGCCGTGACCCTCCGAGACGAGGTAGGGGTAGAGGAGCGCGGTGCCGCCGAAGCCCGGGAGCGCCTTCCAGAGGTCCTCGCCCTTGTCCGCCTCCGCGCAGCACGCGTGGTCGCTCACCACCGTGTCGATGGACCCCCGCACCACCGCGTCCCAGAGCGCGTCGCGGTCGGCCTCCGTCCGGATCGGCGGGTTGACCTTGCCGAGGATCCCGTGCGCCGTGGCGTGCGTGAGCGCCAGGTGATGGAGCGTCGTCTCGAGCCGGATGTCCAGGTGGGGGAACTCGCGTCGTCCCTGCGCCGCCGCCCGCAGAGCCTCCCCGCTCGAGAGGTGGAGTAAGTTGACGGGGCAGCGCGTCTCGTCGGCCAGCACGAGCGCCTCGGCGATCGACAACCGCTCGGTCAGCGGTGGACGGGCGCGATGGTAGCCCTCGAGGCCGCCCGGCCCCGAACGCTTCACCTCGTCGATGAAGACGCGAATGAGCTCGGCCTGCTCGCAGTGGAGGCTGAGCGAGACACGCCCGCGCGCGCCGTGGACGGCC
>Ga0134085_10000310_pt1 | contig 17622 bp, 16 predicted proteins | sample 15_taG_10_FD_123125 | JGI IMG/M metagenome (GOLD analysis project Ga0134085, IMG submission 123125) | Grasslands soil microbial communities from the Angelo Coastal Reserve, California, USA - 15_D_Rain_20cm_2_09182015 | ecosystem: Environmental > Terrestrial > Soil > Grasslands ...
ATCAACGCCCCATAAGTACCGTCACGGAGGAATGGTTCTCCTCGGAACTCCAAGCTGTCGTTCTCAGTACCACGAAAGACCCACGTATGGGCGAGACAACGTACCGGCTTACGAATATACAGAGGGCAGAACCGCCCGCGCTGCTCTTTACATTGCCAGCGGACTATACGATCAAAGATTTCGACCGACTCCCGCCGTTTCCTCGGTCGCCTCAGAGCAATGAGTAGGCGCCCTTGGTAAAGGCTATATGGTAGATCGCACCGCTCGTCCGGTGTGCATGTTGGCCAGACCTCACAAGCAGGAACGTTCGCTGCAAATGTTCATTCCGGAGTGGTGAACCCTGCCGGAGAGCAGGGATGGAGACACGGACCGTGCCAAAGACATTGAACTCGCGAGTGCGTTCCTCGGTGCAGCCCTATGCATCAGAACCCGCCCGCCACACGCAACCTAAATCTAGTCGTTCGCGCGCTTCCTTTCTTGTCCTGCCACGAGATGCGCCCGAGGCCTCCGAGGTAGACGTTCGTGCCAAAGCAACCGGATCTGGTCGAGCCTCCAGAGTGGACAAACCGGGCAAGCCGGAATACCTGAGCCATAATTTCAATGACCTAGCAGCGTGCCTTGAACAGCACCTCGACACGCACAGAGAATCCCTTGGCGATATTTCGCATGAATTGAAAGCGCCGATCTCGCGCATCAGACTGCTGCTTGAGCGAGCTCGGCGGAGTCCACAAGAGATTTGCGGTTACCTGGCTCGAATCGAAGAGAATATTCTTCGCATGGAGGCGTTGACCACGAGACTGCTCGATTTCTCACAACTGGAGTTCATCGGAGAGTCGCTTGCTAAAGAACCGTGTGACGTGGCCGAGTTGGTTTGCCGGATAGTCGAAGACGCACGGATCGAGGCGGAAGCACGGGGATGCACTATCAAGTATTTGCCAATTCCCGGCCGAATTGTGTATGCCAACTACGAGTTATTGCACAGGGCCGTGGAGAACGTAGTACGCAACTCCGTCCAATACACGAAAGAGAACTCCTCAGTTTCAGTTGTGCTTTCTTGTCCTTCGAAGGGCGGGGTCCAAATTCTGGTGGAAGACGAGGGCCCAGGCATTTCCGAGGAAGAGTTAGAAGAAGTTTTCAAGCCATTCTATAGGGCAGCTCGCGGACGCGCCAATGGAACGTTAGGAGCGGGACTTGGGCTTGCCATCTCCGAACGGGCGCTAAAGTTACACGGCGGAAAGATAAACGCCCGCAATCGTTCGGATGGAAAAGGCCTTTACGTCACGATTCAGATTCCTCTTCACTATCATGGACCGTTAGGGAAGAGCGTCGATCGGCGTTGACAGCGATCTGCTGAGCAGCCATCTAAGGCAGCCTCAACAACTTCCTCAACGGACTGGTAAGCACCGCGGCTGAGGACCGCTCGAATCCGGCGCTCTTGTTCCGGCGTGAGATGAATCGTCATGGGGCTGTTGCTCCCTAGGTTCGTCATCTTCAGGATAGGGGAAAAACTGCCTTTCGGGCAAGTCGAATGCGGCTCCTGATCGGGCCGAGTGTGCGCTCAGGCCTGGAATCATATAATAATGTTGAGGGTCAGACTCGAACCCGCCGTGACAGTGTGGGATTCTAACCAACGACAGGGCAGCGTTCTAACCAACTGAACTACGTCCCCAGCCGTGAAATCAACAACTTAGCGTAACACCTTGCAAATAATGGCTTTGCAAGTTTCGCATACAGCGCACTGTTTGCCTGGTTCGCCCCTGACTGCAAGCTCTCCTGGCAAAACTTCCTGTAAATCTCCTGTAAAAATCAGCGCGCTCATGCGAGATTCATACTAACACAGATGCGTCAAAGAGGCGAAACAGAGTCCGACAGATTTCGACAGATTCTCGACGAACCGAGCCCGAGGCAGCCTTAGACGAGCGCGGAACGCAGGACATGTTCATCCGGGCCACGGCCCGCGCAACAACCGGCGAGTTTGCCATCAATCACGGCAGCAGGGACACTGCGGACGCCGTGCTGCTTCGCTAACGAAGCCACCTCGGCCATGATGGAGCGCGCAGAATTTCCAGTGCACAGAAACAGAACGTTGTAACGTCCCTGCATTGTAGTTACCTCTTTCATGTCTTCGATATCCTTGCCGGCAACTGATCTATTGTTCGCGTGATCCTCGTCGATTCTGCGAATCGTGCACATCCGCCTCGCCCGGCACGGCAACCGCGAGTGTCCGTTTTATTTGCAGGGTTGAGCAGCCGGCGCTGGCTACCTCGGTAGAACAAGACACCATATTGCTTCAAGCATGGTTACGGCGAGAGGCCCATCCGGCGCACTAGGTCTTGGAAGTGTGGGTCTGACCTCAAGTTGTCGAGTCGGGGATCCACCCCGACGGAGGGCATTCAATCCGAACGGGCGACGTACGCCTTTTCAAGCCAAGCGACGGCCTGTTCCTTGTCGCCCAGCGCAGCGTATACGCCTGCCACATTGAATCCGCACACGTAGCGATTGCGCGCCTGTCCCTCGATACCGGGTAGCATGGCCCGAGCTTTATCGGAGCTCCCGGCGAGAGCGTAGGCAGCCGCAGTCTGAGCCAGAATGACGGGGTTTTTACTGGAACTGGCAGCGCGGTCTGCGGCAGCAAGTGCCAGGTCTCGCTGGCCAAGTTCGGCATAAGAGAGCGCCTCGATGTGATCATCGTGCCCAACCCTCTGGGCTGTCGCGATGGATTCCTCATAACGTCTTGCGAGGAAAGAAAGCCACGCCAAGTCGCCGTGCGCGATAGGCAAGAGGGGGTCCAACGCGTAGGCTCGCTGAAGCTCCTGCATGGCATCATCAATGCGGCGGAGCCTAAAGAGAAGGTATTCTGCGTAGAAGGCATGCGCCCGAGGCAAGCTGGGATTCAGTTCGAGCGCCCTGCGGAACTCATGTTCCGCTCGGACCCAATCCCAGTCGAAGGTAAGCGCCACGTACCCGAGCGAGACGTGGGCTTCTGCAAGCGTATCGTCGAGTTCGATAGCCTTGACCGCTGCGGCCTTAGCCTTTGGCATGACCTCCAGCGGAGCCCGATAATGCGTACTCAAGCTCGAATAGGCATCCGCTAAACCGGAATAACCCAGCGCGTCATTTGCGTCAAGGGTTACTGCCCGCTGGAAATATCCAATGGCTTTTTCGATGGCCTGGACCTTCGAAGTTTCTGCAACCTCAGTGGTCATCCCGTGCAGTACATAGAACCCTCGAAGATCGGCCTCATGGGCTCCTGCATTCACGGGGCGGGCACGGCCCAAGAGACTTCGCTCTTGGGGCGTCAGCTTGATTCTTATTTCGTTCGCGATCGCTTGTGCCACCTCATCCTGCAAAGCCAGGACGTCTCGCAGATCGCGTTCGTAGGTCTTGGCCCAAAGGTGCCTGTCGTTAGGCGCATCGATCAACTGCGCGGTGATTCGCACTTGGTCGCCGGAACGTTCCACAGATCCCTCAACCACGGCGTCTACGTGAAGTTCGCGCGCTATCTCTGGCAGACTTTTGTCGGGGCCCTTGTAACGCATCGCGGAAGTCCGGGAAATCACTCGTAGAGCGCTGATCTGTCCTAGATCTGTCGTGAGTTGCTCGGTCATTCCGTCCGCGAAGTAGTCCTGTGCAGGGTCTCCGGAGAGGTTCTTTAGTGGCAGAACGGCTAGCGATTCGATCTGGTGCGGGGTGGCCGCGCCTCTAACGCGATAAGCGAACCGGCCCACCACACCAACGGTGACTGCCGCGGTAACCAAAGTGATCGCTAACCACAGCGAGCGATAAGGTCTTTGGCTAGTCGGAGATCGCTCCAATTCTTCCAGGCGGACCCGGTCGTTGTTCCACCAAGAGTCGATTTCGGGTTTGTAGGCATAAATGCCAGCTTTTTTCTTGTGGGGATGGCGGTGAATGGGCAGACCTTCGTCTTCCCAGCGGCGAACCGTCCGTTCGCTGCAATGTAAATAGGCCGCAATTTCTTTCCAGGAGTCTAGGCGGTCATGGGCAGACGTCTCGGAGGGTTGCCCTGGTAAATCCTGCGTTTGGCCGGCCATAGGCGAGGCCCCTAGTTGGGTAAGCGGTGAATGGAGCGAATTCTATCGCATCACCGGGCTGCTGGCAATGTGTTACTGACTGTTACATCGAGCGGTCAAATGTGGTCATCTCGGGCTTGGCTGTACCTGTCTCTTGCGCGCTGCCAGCCAGCGTCTTAGAGTCGGCCGCAGTCAGGTTGCCTGACATGCCGCATTCTAGCTGTGCCGGCGATCTTTTCCCAAAACGTGGAGGTGATTTATGAAAAAAACGACAGCAATTTTCCTGAGCGTGCTGGCCCTGGCGCTGACGTTAGGGGCTCATTCCGCGGGGTCTAAGGGTCCAGGAATGGCATGTTGCACGCATGGCCAACAAATGGCTTGCTGCACCCATGGCCAACAAATGGCCTGTTGCAAATAGCCAGATTATCGTTGGTATGGTTTCCGGCCTCTGCAGAATCCCATGCGTATCATGCGTACAAGGTGGAGGAAAACGACAATGTTACGAAATCTGACAGTTTGTATTACTCCAGAAGCAGGAAGTATTAAAAAACTGAGAATAGCCGCGCTTACGATTGCGGGAACCCTGTTGGTTGTAGGGCTGACCGTACCACTTGGAACGGCTCTCGCCGGATCTAAACACCATCTGAGGTTTAAGTCGGTCGACGTGGATTTGCCCAGTGTAACCTTAACCCAAGCTTTAGGCATAAATGCTGAAGGCGATATCGTTGGCCGTTACCAAGTCGGAAGCGTGGGCCACGGTTTTCTTTTGAGCGAAGGCACGTTTACAACGATCGACTACCCAGGCGGCATCAGCGGCACTACTCAAGCTCATGGAATTAACCCGGAGGGTGTTGTCGTTGGACTTTATACAGATCACGGCACAATCGTCGGCGGCGACGCCGTTCGAACCCGGGCATTTCTTCGGGATCCGTCCGGCAACTTTACCGCGATTGACTTCCCTGACGCAGAAAACACGTTCGGAATCAAAATCTCACCGAGAGGTCAAGTCGTGGGCTGTTACCACCACCAGGGTCGCGATTTTGCGGTTTCCGGCGGCGGCACAATGCACGGGTACGTATATCTGAACGGCGCATACGAATCATTCGCCGTGCCTGGCACCATGCACAACGCAATCACTCGGCACGGCTCGATTATCGTCGGCGTGGTCTTTCCGACTCCCGCCGCCTTCTACGCCTACAAGGTGGAGGACGGAGACTATCAACTTCTCGACATTCCGAATTCTATCTCGTCGGATGCCCGCGATGTTAATCCCTCCGGCGAAATCGTCGGATTCTTCATCGATTCTGCGAATAAGACTCATGGCTTCCTGGTCAGAAAGGGCGACTTCGCTACCATCGACTTTCCAGGGGCAGACGTGGTTTCGACGCAAGCACGCGGTATCAACCCGCAGGGCGACATCGTCGGCTTCTATGTATCTAAAGACGCCTCAGGGGTATCGCACACACACGGATTTGTCGCAACGAGGAACAAGGATGAAGACGAAGACAACTAGGGTAATCCGCAGTGAACTTTGTCCCCTCATTCGATCTGGGGCGATAGGTTGCGGCAGTCTCATGGCTTGGTCCGCGTTGTAAGTCGGCTCCACAGCGCACAGGGCCTAAGGGATATTTTAGTTGTCTGAAAAACGCCGACAGCAGCTCTATTGGATTTGCGGAATCGCCGTGCCCCAGAAACAGTAGGTCCACGATTTCGGGAACGGCGCTAGGTACGCGGTTTCCATCTGCTCGATGTGAAAGCCGCCGCTCGTAATGAGAGACGGAATGTCCCGCGTCACGTGGCAGCCCTCGAACAGCCAGTGAGGAATCGGCTCCGACCGCTTCTGCCAGCGCTGGACGCGAGGATCGGGCGAGAGTCCGTGTTCAAAAAAGATGAACTTCCCGCCAGGCTTCAAGACACGTCGAATACCTCGAATGGCCTCCACGACGCTGGGGATCGTGCACAAGGTGAAAGTACTGACAGCCGTATCGACGGAGCGGTCTTCCAAAGGGATGCGCTCGCCAGGAAGGTCCAAGAACTCAATTTTAAGGTCCGTTTGACGCCGCTGTTTTTCCGCAAGGCGAATCATGCCCGGATTGGGTTCCAATGCATAGACCCGGCTCACTCTTACGGGATCGTAGTGAACGAAATTAACGCCTGGGCCAGCGCCAATCTCGAGGACAACCCCTTTAGCCACGGGGATGACTCGTTGACGAACTTGTTGAATGGGCTTCGGATCACCTAGCACGCTTACAAGATGCGGGTAGATATGGTCCTTATAGAAGGGCATACGCGCACCATCTGACGAACTTGGTCATGAGGAAATCTTCCCGATGTGCCGACTGCCGCCAGCATCAAGCGTTTGGGGGATATCGCCCTCGCGGCGATAGAGGTCAACTACCCAGACTAGCGTTCCATCTGTGGCAACGCAGACTAATCCGGCACGCTGCAATGCGGCAGACATTTGCTGCTGCGGGTGGACAAAGGTCCGAAACTCATTGCGTCTCAGCCGTCGCAAGAAGTTCTGAGCTGCGGTAATTCCACGTACGTACCAGCGATTGCGAGGATACGAGAACGCCAGCAAGTGGCGAGTCCGGGCCGCTGCTCCACGGAGTAATGTTTCGGAATCACGGTAACAACAGACGACGCGATCCAGTGTTGTGACGTCTGCATGGGGCAGCGTGTCTGCAATGAGTGCGAAGTCTCCAAGAAGAAATTCCGTGAATCGTGGTCCGTAACGGGATTGCAGCTCGCGCCGCGCAACCTCGAGATAGGCAGGAGAGGCCTCGACAAGCGTGGCACCCGCTAGGCCGTCAGCGGCGAGCTCCGCACTGATGACACCGATCCCGCCACCGACATTGAGGAGCTGCTTATTCTGCAAGGGCCAGCGCCGCAGTTGCGCCAGCATGAGCTTTGTGACGGCGTCCGCCCCATGTCGCCGGTAACGTTGTAAATCGCGCTCAGCCACCTTTGGACCAAACTGGCTTTCCGCAGCGCAACAAAAGCTCATTTTTCTTCAATTCTGCAGTAGCAATAAAGGAATTGCTGCGTCGTGCCGAATGGAGTCTGATGTAATTCCTTAGAACTCCCCTTTAAATGGAATCGGACCCCGAATTCTTTGTGCAACGATTCTTCCTTGTAGCGCACGACATCGAGGCCGCTGCACTTCGTGGGGCCGTCCGGGCCGAACGTGCTGACGATCACATGGCCGCCTGGCTTGACGGACCGGGCGACATTGCGAACGTAGGCAGCGCGCTGCTCCATTGTTGTCAGAAAATGAAACACTGCTCTATCGTGCCAGACGTCGTACGCGCCCAGACCGAGTTCTGTGACTGTCACGTCGGCAACAATCCAACGAATCTGCTCGGACGCTGCCCCTATTCGCTTCTTGCAAACGTCGATAGCAGTTTGGGAAATATCCAAGACCGTAATGTTCTGGTAGCCGCGCGCGAGAAGATCGTCGGCCAGTGTGGATTCACCTCCACCCACATCAATGATTGCCGCGGATTGACGAGTGGACGCTCGTTCGATGAGCGCAAGGGACGTTTCCAGATGCGGGCGATACCAGCTCACTTGTTCAGGGGCCCTAGTCGTGTAGATCTTTTCCCAATGTCTTCTTGTATCCACGTAACCTTGCTCCTATGGCTTGGGAGAGTATGCAAAGACGGGACCCGCCAGCGTGCCGATATAGAGAATATCTGGCGACGTCCCTATGCCTCGGACTGTTTCCGGGAATTGGAATGACCACTCCCGACTACCATCGGAAGAGCGCAATGCTATGAGCTCGCGACGATTACCGGCTAGCACAGCATCACGCCAAACGTAGGGTCTTGCGGAGGTCCACTGTTTGGACGCTTCCGCGGACCACCGTAACTTCTTCAGGTCGAGATCAAAGCTTGCGAAGGTCTCGTCTCCAAGAAAAGCAAGAAGTGAATCATTAGCAACAATGAGTCTTCTGTTTGGTGTGGATTCCGTCGGAAGGTCACTCAGCACTGCGCCTGAATCCGTGCTGAGTCGGTACAAATGACGTTTGGAAGTGCCAAGGTAGAGGTTGTGATGATCGACGGCAGCGGAAGTTGTCACGTCCGCGCCCAAATCCTTTTTCCAGATCAATTTCCCGGATTGAGCTTCCACGGCGTACGCGAATCCATCCCTGCCGCCAAAATATACTCGGCCTTCGCTAACCGCCGGAGAGGCACAAGTAACGCAATGCTCTTGGGGTGAATACGCGTCGTGAAAGGCCCAGTTTGGTTTGCCGCTTGGCAGGTCGAGGCAAACCAAATCGTTTGCAATTGTGACGAAATAGATTTGATTGTCGACGCGGACGATATCGGATGCAACCCCTGTTGCCTCAACTTTGTATTTCCAGCGCACCGCTCCTGTCGCTCTTTCGAAGGCATAGACGTGCCCGATAGTCCCGTCAGTGCCTATAACAACAAGCTGGTCGGTAATCAGCGGGTCGCCATGAAACTGGCTCTGTTCTCCATCCTTGCGGATGTCATAGTCCCACTTTACTTGTCCAGTTTTCTTGTCGAGCGCGCGAATCATGCCATTGCAGGAGCCAGCAACAAGAAGGTCGCCCGCGACCGTGGGCGTAGAGAAGACTCAGCCACCAGTATTGAATTCCCAAAGAAATGGAGCCTTGTCGGACGTTGCAGATGCATCTCGTGCCTGAGCCGCGAGCAGCCCTGGAAAGAGTAGAAGAACGGCAAGCCGTAAATTTCTGAGTGTCACGCTAACCTCCCGCTCGGAAACACATTCTACTTTCTGTGCGCTCTCGGCTGACGATACTCTCCAGATCGAAGGACGGTCAAGCGTGCGCTTTCAACCGTACTTGGTCACAAGCTGCCCTAACGAGGGTTGGTACCTCCTTGCTGGCCAACGCTTTCCAGAATCTTTTCCAGCCGGTCCAATTGAGCCTGTAGTTCGCCAAGTTTGGCACGCTCGGCCCGTAGTTCGTCCTCCGCTTCGATTTCTCTTGTTTGCTTTTGCTGTTCTTCGTTCTCCAACGAGGCGAGTTTCGCCTTGAGCTGCGAAAGCAAATCCTCGATCTGTTTCTTCTCTGTCGGAGAGTTTTCGGCTTGGCTCACTAGATCTTCATACTTCTTGGTATCCGACGTGAGCTTGGTCCGATTCGATTGTATCTCGGCGAGTTTTGCTCGGGCGTCATCGAGTCTTTGCGATGCACGGGCAACGATTACTTCCTGGCCTTGCAAGCGGTAGAGAAGAATCTGCGCTCTTTGCGCAGCAACCGTTGTGGTCTGCAAATCGTGGTGCAGTTGTCGAACCTCCGCGAGCAAAGCCTGCAAAGTCTGTGAGTCAGTTGCGGTGGACTGACCGAAAACAGGCGCTGAGATAAGCAAGAAAACCGGGCTTAGTAGGCAAGAGCAATGCATGTGCGGCCTCCCAATGAATTCTATCTCCAGCTCTCCGATATTCATCACCCAACTCAGAACTCACTGCAGACACACCGGCCCCCTCGGCACATTGTAGACTGGGGACATGGCTGAAACCGCGATCTTGGAACGGACGGCTATCGTGCGCCACGGGCGAAGGCTCGAATATCTCACCATCGGTTGGAATACACTGGAAGGATTGATCGCCGTTATCGCGGGCGCCGTCGCCGGGAGTGTATCTCTTATCGGGTTTGGGATCGATAGCTTCATCGAAGTGACTTCCGGCTCAGCTTTGTTGTGGAGGATGTCGGTTGATGCCGGTGTGCACAGCCGCGAAAGGAACGAGCGGCGAGCCTTGCAGGTTGTCGGCATATGTTTTTTGTGTCTCGCCGCCTACATCGCCTACGAATCCGCGACGGACTTGTGGTTCAAACGTGCCCCCGAGCACAGCATTCCAGGCATCGTTCTGGCATGCGTTTCCCTCGTTGTGATGCGACTTCTTTCGCGTGCGAAACGAAGAGTGGGGCGCGCGCTCGGCAGTGCGGCGATGCACGCGGACGCGAAGCAAACCGAATTCTGCACTTATCTTTCGGCCATACTCCTGGCGGGTCTTCTTCTGAACGCGATCTTCGGCCTGTCGTGGGCGGACCCGGTGGCGGGCCTCATCATGGTTCCCATCATTGCGAAAGAGGGAGTTGACGGCTTACAGGGCAAAGCCTGTCAGGATTGCTGCGCACGGTAATCACTTCTTCGAGAGATTGGCACCTATGGTGGGAGCATCTCCCGTTTGATGATCGGCGATTTGAAAGAGCAGGAACGCGTGCACTGCGTCCGTGGTCTCCGGACCGGCCGCGACTAGCCGAATCCGCGCCCCCCGCTCTATCTCTGAGAATTCGTAGCGAATCTGTTCCTTGAGCCTCGTCATAGTTGCAGTGCCTGGCGGGTTCGTGTCGTGTATGAGCATGGGTGCCTTGAAATTCCCCGATGAAAACATCTTGGTGATATGCCCAAGGTGGGAGCGGATCTGGTCGATGCTGGCCTTGTCGCTCGGGTCTTTTGCCGTGACCGCGATTTCTCCTCCGTCCTTGAATAGTCGGAAGTGATGAGTCGTCGCTTCGTGCGAGAAGCCCATCACATGCTCACCACGGTTGACGACGTCTTCCGACCGCTTGTCCTGGTCCGGCGGTGGATTCTGTTGAGCGTTCGCCACACCTGCGAGGATGACCAGCAACAAAAGAAGCTGCATCGTGCGCATGATTTAAAGTCCTCTCTTCCTTCGGATTGTCGGAGAACCGGAAACAACGCCAGCTCTTGGTCTTGGCCGGACGCTCTCGAGCAACTGTGCGACTTGCCCCGGCTTTGTCCGGCGCAATCGCTTGTCCCACTCCTTCGACAATCGATGCATCTCGGCGCGCAAGGAAACCAGATTCTTGACTTGCTGGTCGAGGTTGTCGATCTTCGAACGCAGCAAGTCGTGGACGTGGCGGCATGGTGCACCGCCCTTGTCGCGCACGGTCAGAATGGTTTTCAATTCGGGGAGCGAAAAACCAATCGTCAAAGCTCGCTGAATCAGTTCCACTCTCTGCTGAGATGATGGAGGATACTCACGGTAATTTCCTGCTGTGCGCTGGGGCAGAGGCAAGAGTCGAAGACGTTCGTAATGCCGCAACGTGTCGGTGCTTACGCCCGTTTGACGCGCCAATTGTCCCGAACGCATGGGCCGTCCTCCGCGAGAAGAGTCTAAACGCTGGAACGGATTCCAGAGTCAAGTCGAAACTGATACCTATTTCGACGCAGTGACTTCGTTGACGGAAAGCGTGTCGCCCTTCAGAATTCCCATGACCGTGACTTTCTGGCCAGCGAGCTTGACGAGTTCCGCTTCGTGTCCTTCCAAGGTATAGACCTTTTTCTCCGCGGCCAGTGCGTACTTCATGCCGTCCTTCACACACATCCGCGTGCACTGGGCAGGAGTCTTGTCCTTGGCCATGTGCGTAGCGCCGCACATCGAATCGGTGACGACTCCCGTAAGCGATTGTTGCTGCGCAACTGCAGCAAACGCACCCGCAAGCGCCAGCGTGAGTACCGTAGTCAGTTTTGTTTTGGTCTTCATTTTTGCTTCTCCCTTGTGATTGGACTTCTTCATCAAACCACCTGGCGTCCCCCACTTTCCCGGCCATCACCTGGTCAACCTCTTGTCGAATTGTCCGTCTGCGAACGCAAAGTCCCGCGCCGCAACGCGCGCTCCTTCATAAGCGCAAAGAAGACGGGCACGAGAATTAGCACGTGGATGGTGGAGGTGATCATGCCGCCGACGATGGGCGCGGCAATCGGTTTCATCACATCCGAGCCGATGCCACTCTCCCACAAAATGGGAATGAGACTCGCGAGCACCACGCAGACGGTCATGAGTTTCGGCCTGAGGCGATGCACGGCGCCTTCGATCACGGCCTCCTCAATATCTTCGTGCTTCAACTGTTTTCCGCTCGCGAGCCGGCGGTTCAACGCTTCATGGAGGTAAACAACCATTACTACGCCGGTCTCGACAGCGATGCCGAACAGCGCGATGTAGCCGACCCATACCGCCACGCTGAAGTTGTAGCCCAGCAGTTTTTGCAGGATAAGGCCGCCCGTGAGTGCATAGAGCGTCGGGAAAATGAGCACTGCCGATTCTGCGACGGAATGGAAGACCATGTAGAGGAGCACAAAGATGACGAAGAAGACGACGGGCAAGATCACTTGCAAACGCTCCTTGGCCCGCAATTCGAATTCATATTCGCCCGCCCATTTGTAGGTGTAACCCGCAGGCAGATGCAGCTTTTGCTTGAACATGTCATTGGCGGCTTTTACGAAGTCGCCGTAATTTCTGGAATTGAGGTCGATGTAGACGTACCCGGTCAGCGCTCCGTCTTCATCACGGATCATGGAGGGTCCGCGTGAAAACGAAATGCGTGCCATTTCTTCGATGGGGATCTGCGCGCCGGAGGGCGTGCCGATCAGGACTCTCCGTAACTCGTCCACGTTGTCGCGAAAGTCCCGACTGTAGCGGACGTTGACAGGATAACGCTCGCGGCCTTCGATGTTTTCCGTCACCATTTGGCCGCCGATTCCGGAAGTGACGGCTTGTTGCACATCAGCAACGGTGAGCCCGTAGCGCGACGCTCCTTCGCGATGGACTTCGATATTGACGTAAAAGCCTTGCGAGACGCGTTCGGAGAAGATGGATCGAACTTGCGGAAGGCCCGAAAGGACTTGTTGGATTCGCGCACCAACTTGCTGGATGCCTTCGAGAGTCGGACCCTGTATTTTCATCCCGAGCGGAGTCTTGATGCCGGTCAATTCCATGTCCAAGCGGTTTTCTACTGGCATAGTCCAGGTGTTGGACAGTCCCGGGAATTGCAGCTTGGCATCCATTTCCTGAATGAGCTTTTCGTAGGTCACCCCTGGCCGCCACTTCTCGCGCGGCTTGAGCATGATGGTGGTGTCGTACATGTCGAGTGGCGCGTTGTCCGTGGCGCTGTCGGATCTTCCAATCGTTCCAAAGACCGTTTCGACTTCCGGAAACGTGCGGATGACGCGGTCTTGTTCTTGCAACAGTTGCGAAGCCTGCCCGATGGAAATTCCCGGCAAGGCGGTCGGCATGTATAAGGCCGAGCCTTCAAACAGCGGCGGCATAAACTGGCTCCCGATCTTGAGTGCAAGGGGAAGGGTAACGACCAAAAAAATCAGATTGAGCAGCAATGTCGTTTTGCGAAACCGCAGACAGAGCCGGAGGACGGGCAGGTATAAAGCTTGTGTGACGCGGGAAAGCGGGTTCCGCGATTCCGGCCGAAGCCGCCCGCGGATGAAGAGAACCATCAGCACGGGCACAAGCGTGATGGCCAGCAAGGACGAGAAGCCGACTGCCAACGTCTTCGTCCAGGCGAGTGGCCGAAACATCCTGCCTTCCTGTGCCTCCAGCAAGAAAACAGGCAAAAACGACACGACGATGATAAGCAGCGAGAAAAAGATCGCCGGGCCGACTTGCTTCGCGGAATCGAGCAAAATCTTGCACCGCTCCGCTTCTGACACAGATCTCTCTGCTTGATGCTCGGAGAGCTGTCGGTAGCCGTTCTCGACCATGACGATGGCCGCGTCCACAAGAACGCCGATGGCGAGCGCGAGTCCGCCGAGCGACATGATGTTCGAGCTGACGTGGAGGCAGTACATCGGGATGAAGGCTGCGAGTACTGCGATCGGCAAGGTAAGAATCGGAATCAGCGCCGAGCGAAAATGGAAGAGGAAGATAATGATGACCACGCTGACGATGACCGCTTCCTCCAGAAGGTCACGCTGCAGAGTTTCGATGGAGGCATGAATCAATCCGGAGCGGTCATAGCCGGAGACGACTTCGACACCGGGAGGCAATGAGGATTTGGTCTCAGCCAGTTTTTTCTTCACGCCGTTGATGACATTTAGGGCGTTCATGCCGTCGCGCATGACGACGATGCCCGCGACGGTTTCCCCTTCGCCCTGCCACTCGGCCACGCCTTCCCGAATATCCGGACCGAAGGTGACCGTGCCGAGATCTCGAATCTTGACGGCAGTTCCGTTCTTCGTAGCGACGGGCACGGTTTCGAGATCGCTGAGCGAACGCAAATAACCCAAACCGCGAATCATGTATTCCGCGCCGCCCATTTCGAGGACTCGCCCTCCGACTTCATTGGTGCTGGCGCGAACCTTTTCAACGACGGTGGAAAGCGGGATGCCATAGGCGCGCAATTTGTTGGGATCGACATTCACCTGGTATTGCTTGACGAATCCCCCGATGGTCGCGACTTCGGCAACGCCCGGAACGGTTTCAAGCTGATAGCGCAGGTACCAATCCTGAATACTGCGCAACTCGGGGAGACTGCTCTGGTGGGTGCGATCGACAAGAACGTATTCATAGACCCACCCGGCACCGGTCGCATCCGGGCCGATGACGGGATGGACATTGGCCGGCAGTCCTCCTTCGATCTGTTGCATGTACTCCAGCACTCGAGAACGCGCCCAGTAGAGATCGGTCCCGTCTTCAAAAACCACGAAGACGTAGGAATCGCCAAGCATCGTCTGCGCGCGGACGGCTTTGACATGCGGGGCGGCCAGAAGCTTCGTGACAATCGGATACGTCACTTGATCCTCGATAAGGCTCGGCGGCTGCCCAGCCCATCGCGTATGAATGATGACTTGCACGTCAGAAATATCCGGCAATGCGTCGAGCGGTATGCGGCGCAGTGACCAGATTCCCGCGAGCACAAGAAGCAGCGTTCCGGTAAAAACGAGAAAGCGATTTTTCGCACACCAGTCAATCCAGCGGGTAATCATGTTACATTCCTCCCGTGGCGTTGACGCTCAGTTGGTTGCTGGCGACGGTTTGGCCGTTCTTTTTCGCGACGACGGTGACCTGCCACGTTCCACCGCTGTCGAGTTGGGCCGATCCTTCATAGAGGCCATTCCCCTTGTCACTCAGCGTGACCGGAGTGCGCATTGCAGCCATGCCCATGGCCGGCATCGCTGGCATAAAGAATGTAACGGAGACTTCCGCACCAGAAATCGGAGCGCCATTCGCGTCGGCGAGCTTCACTCGAATAGCGTTGCTGCCTTTGCGCGGAGGACTGGGTTCGGTCGTAAGTGCCACGTTCGTCTGTGGCGCGTTCATCGCGCCCGCGGAACCTGCGCCGGGCGGAGGAGGCGTGAATGACCCCAGAGCTGCCTGTAACTGGCTCTCGGAGTCGATCAGGAAATTCGCGGACGTGAGGATTTCCTCGGCTTCTTTCAATCCCTTCAAGATGACGAAGTTTTCGCCCGCGCGGGCTCCGAGTTCGACTTCGCGCGGTTCGAGATAGCCGTCGCCGCGATTCACGAAAACGATTTGCCGTGTGCCGGATTGCAGGACGCCACTGGCGGGAATCACGAGCTGCGTTCCGGCACGCACTTGGAGCACAGCGTTTACGAACATTCCCGGCGTGAGTTTCAAGCCTGGATTCGGGAAAATCAGCCGAACGCGTGCCGTGCGTGTCGTCATATCCACTTGCGGATAGATGAAGTTCACACGGCCTTCGAAGTTGCGGCCTGGGTAGGTGTCCACGGTGAGGCTTGCCCGGTCGCCAACTTTGATTCTTCCCAGATCGTTCTGAAACACTTCGGCGAAAATCCAAACGGTTGAGAGATCGGCGACGGAATAGAGCCGCGTCTCCGGCTGCACGGTGAGATTCGGCAAAGCGTTCCGCTCGATGATGTAGCCTGAGACGGGAGAATCGACTTGAAGTTCCTGCTGCACTTGGCCCGTGGATTCGAGCCGTACGAGCTCCCGTTGCGGCACACCCCATTGCTTGAGCCGTTCGGAAGCCGCGCTCAATAGCGAGGCCGCACTTTCGGCGACTCCAGGTACGGTGCTTCCCGCGACGCGTTGCTGGTTCTGTTTCGCAACGAGATACTCGCGCTCCGTCGCCGCGAGGTCCGGGCTATAGATCGTGAACAGCGGCTGCCCTTTGCGGAGGTATTGATAGGTCGCGTCGGCAAAGACTTCTTGGATGTATCCCGAATACCGCACCTGCACGTAAGCGAGCTTGGTTTCGTCGACGGCGACATTGCCCGTCGCACGAATTTCATCTCCGACCATCTTGCGTTCCACTCGGCCCATGCGGACGCCGATGCTTTGCATGCGTTCGGGCGAGAATTGCACCGGGACGAGTGAGGTCTCATGCGGCGCCGTCGACGCGCTTTCCGATCCGTTCGGGGCGTTCTGCGCCCCTTCGTCGGAAGCGGATGGCATCGTCGCTTCCGTTTTCTTATGTTGCGCGGATCGCCACCAAAGCCCGCCGAGAATTCCGATCAGGGCAATGTTGCAAGCAACCGCGAAGATGAATGAATTTCGATAGTTTCGCATGGCTCTTTTCCTCTCCTAGCGCAACGCCAATCCGGTGATCTGTTCGAGCCGCGCGATAGCGGTCTCGTATTCGGCGACGTTCTGCCAGTACGCTTCATCGAGGTGCAACACGTCGAGAAAGGCAGTCAGGACCGCTTGGAAATCCTGTTTGTTCGATTGATAGGCCGCGAGACCCGCCTGAAACTCCGAAACCGCTTGAGGAGAAAGACCTTCACGGTGAATCTTGAGGAGTTCCGCGGTTTGCTGCACGACGACGTACTGGGAGCGGAGTTCCGATGCTACTTGCTGGGACTGTGCCTCGAGCTCACTGCGAGCACGCAACTCCTCGGATTGTGCTTGCGCCAATTCCGGTTTCTGTTTGCGGCTCCGATAGATAGGTACGCGTACGCCGAAGGACAGCATGTAGTAGGCGCGGAACTGCGTCGGATCGGTCCGCTGCCACATGTATTGCACGTTGAAATCAGGATAGAAGTCCTTGCGCGCCAGATCCACCTGCAGCGATTGCTTTTCGATCATCTTCTGCGCGCCGGCCAGCTCCGGGTTCTGCGCTTTTGCGGCAATGAGAAGTTCGTCGTATGACTGAAGCAGAGGAGTTTCCGTGAGATCGGTCGGCTCGATGTCCGGCGAATCCTGGGGTCGGTTGAGAAACTGTTTCAACTGGGCTTCGACCTTCCCAACCTCCAGATGGTGCATGGCAATTTCGCGAACCAGTTTCGTCTTTTGCAGTTGGGCTTGCAGCACATCCTGCTGATTCCCCTTTCCGGAACGATAGCGAGCGTCGGCGGCTTGTTCCACTTGCTTCAGGAGTTCCCCGTCGCTTTCGAGAATCGTCAGTGTTTTGGATAGGTACGCCAATTGGAAATAGGAAGCTTTGACTTCGGCCAGCACCGCTCGGCGAACGGACTCGACCTGTTGCTGCGACACGTCCGCTTCGCGTTTCGCAATCTCACCTTTCAGGCGCAGCTTGCCTGGATACGGAATGTCCTGCGTGACACCGAGCCCGATATAGGCGAAGTCGCTGTTGGTGTACCCCGCGAACGGCCGCGGACTTCCGACGCTCAAGTGCTGCCATGTGAACTGCGGGTCGGGCAGCGTCGACACTTGGGTGGGAACTTGTTTGGCCGCTTGCCAGCCCTGCCGTGCGGCTTCGATTTGCGGATTGTTCTTCTCCGCTTCCTGCAGCAAGTCGGCTAGCGGAGTTACAACCTGCGCGTGCTGCGGCGCGGGTTCTTGCGCAAACGCACCTTTTCCAGGAGCGGCTACGAACAGTAAGGCACAAAGAATTCTTCCC
>Ga0134085_10000384_pt1 | contig 15964 bp, 16 predicted proteins | sample 15_taG_10_FD_123125 | JGI IMG/M metagenome (GOLD analysis project Ga0134085, IMG submission 123125) | Grasslands soil microbial communities from the Angelo Coastal Reserve, California, USA - 15_D_Rain_20cm_2_09182015 | ecosystem: Environmental > Terrestrial > Soil > Grasslands ...
CGCCCGGTAATAACGCAACGCATCCGCGGGGCGGTTGAGCTGCTTCAGCGCGAGGCGCCGGGCCGATAGAAGAGCCAACAGCGATTGGCGTTCTGTTGGATACGCCCTTGCCAGGCGTTCGTATTCGGAGACGGCGCGCTCGTAATTCTGCTGTCCCTCAGCCATGCGGCAGAGCTCAAGCCAGGTTACCGCAGGCATGCGGTCTCCCCCGGCGTTAACGTACTCCTGGTAATCCTGCCAGGCCGCTTCTGCATCCTGCGCTTTGAGGTGCAGTTGGCACAACTTGATTGTTGCTTCGAGGTGCGCCGGGATGTCGTTCTTACGTCAGTGGACTTGCGATAGCAGAGTGTAGCCCTCCACGGAATCTGGCTTCGCGGCGACCAATGCCTTTAGTGATGCAATAGCCTCGTCCAGCTTGCCGTGCTCCATTTGCTCTGTTGCCTGAACCAAAAGGGGATCCGCAGTCCATGTTACTTTGGCCTCGATAGCTGCGTTGGCCTTCTGTTCCAAGCCTGAATAGCGCAATCCAAGCGCGACAACTGCTCCAAAAAGAAATCCACCGACGTGAGCCCAATGCGCGACACCGGAATGTTGTCCAAAGATCGCCCCTGAGAAAATCTCCATCAAAAGCCAGATCGGCAGTAGCCAATACGATGCCGCCTTAAATCGGATGCCTTTGCCCAGCGCTAGATTCGATAGGCTTCGGCCTTGGTCTTCCATCAAGCGGATCCTGGCATCCCAGGCGTCCGCCACGTCTCGGCTCTGCGATTGCGCCTCTTTCCAGGTGCCGGGATTCTCGGTCCTGAACTTGGTAACAAGTGCTTCGACATGCGGAGGCTGGCTGAGTTCAGGATGCATGGCCGCAAGGAGCAGAAGGTGCGCGCGAACCTCAGCCCGTCGCGGATTTTCGGTATCTATCTGCCCGCGAGTGGCAAGAAAAATACTGAGATTGAGGAGAACCAAGGCAATAGAAATTACCGGCCAGCGGCGGCCCTCCATGTTTTCATGGCGCAATGGAATCAGCATCGGGCGACCCCCTTCCGAGCAAAAAATAGAGAGGAATGGCTTCCAGGAGTCTAGAAGGCAAACGGGGGCCGCGTAACTGGTTTTTGGAACAGGATATAGCCAATTGATAAATACCGTTTTCTTTCATCGAGTATCCGTATGGCCATGTTGACACGTCCGCTAGGGGCGTCTATCGTTCGGAAGAGTCGTTACCGAGGGATTGCGGATGAAGATTCTGGTGCTGGGCGGCGGCGGACGCGAACACGCGCTCGTGTGGAAACTGAAGCAGAGTTCGCACGTGGAAAAAATCTGGTGCGCCCCTGGGAACGGCGGCATCGCCGCAGATGCAGAGTGCATAGCCATGGATGCAGGCGACGTGGACGCGAGCGTAGCGCTGGCCGAAAAAATTCAGCCGGCTTTGACCGTCGTCGGCCCGGAATTGCCACTGGTGAGCGGGCTAACGGATGTGTTCCGGCAACGAAATTGGGCTGTTGTTGGTCCCTCCCAACAAGCCGCGCAGCTGGAAGGCAGCAAAATTTTCTCGAAACAGTTTTTGGAGCGCCACCGCATTCCTACGGCAAAGATGTATGGCACGTTTGATTCTCCTCAAGAAGCCTACCGCGCGTTGAACTCTGTGACTTTCCCGGTAGTCATCAAGGCAGACGGATTGTGCGCCGGCAAGGGAGTCTTTCTGGCGCCGGACTTCGCCGCCGCGAAAAATTTTGTCGCACGCGTGATGGAAAAGAATGAACTGGGAGCCGGGGGTAAGCGAATCCTCCTGGAGGAGACCCTCGAGGGCGACGAACTCTCGTTCATCATTCTCACGGATGGAAAACGCTATGCGCCGCTCGTGCCGACACGCGATCACAAGCGTGTCTTCGACGCGAACCAAGGCCCCAATACGGGCGGCATGGGCGCGTACTCCACCGATGAATTGCTGCCGGCTGCTCTTTGCGAAACGATTCGCTCGGCCATCGTCGAGCCAACCTTGCAAGGGCTGACGGCAGACGGCATCCCTTACCAAGGCTTCCTTTATATTGGCCTGATGCTGACCAAGTCAGGTCCAAAAGTCCTGGAGTTCAATTGCCGGCTGGGGGACCCTGAAGCACAGGCGATTCTGGCCCGGGCAGACTTCGACTTGGCCGAGGTTTTGAGCGATGTAGCCGCCGGGCGTCTCGACGCGTCAAAGTTACACTGGAAGGACGGTGCCAGCGTCTGTGTCGTGCTGACGTCGGGTGGTTATCCGGGAAAATTTGACATCGGCAAGAAGATCGATGGCCTAACCGCTGCGGAGCAGATTACCGGTGTGAAGGTCCTGCACGCCGGAACAAAGCTCGCCGCCGGAGCCGTACTCACCAACGGCGGTAGAGTTCTCGGCGTTACCGCATCGGCGAAATCACTCAAAGCAGCTCTGGCTTTGGCCTATGAAGCGGCCTCGAAGATGCACTTCGAGGGGATGCACTACCGCAAGGACATTGGAGCTCACGCAAATCAACGGAGAGCCGCAGGAGACTAAGACCGTGGCGAGAGTGCAAAATCTTTTTCGCGCTACCAAGAAGCGCCTGCCGATGGAGGAACTTGCCGAAGTCCAGGCAGTAACCGACGCCGGCTTTGAGGGCTGCGCGCATGCGCGACCGGCAAGCAAGCGTCAAGTCTTGCTAGTGGATCGCGAGACTTTGGAGGCCATGGACCTCCGGCCAGGAATTATCCGCGAGAACATCACAACCGATGGCCTGAATGTGAACAGCCTGCTGATTGGCCAGCTCCTACGCATCGGCCGGGCGCGTTTGGAAGTCAGCGCGGTTTGCACACCGTGCGATCAGATGGAAGCCATCCGGCCCGGGCTGCGCAAAGAGCTATGGGGACGCCGGGGCATGCTGTGCCGTGTGCTAGAGGGCGGAGTAATCCGGCGCGGCGACCCCATCGAAAAACTCTCCTGACAACGTTTTCCTGATCACTAGGGTTTGGGAGCCCGGCGTAGTGTTGGCGCATCGGGCGGGCGGTTCTTGTCTTCCTGCACTTTTTCGACTGGCTCCTCCGGCGGAACCATCCATTCAAACCCGTGCCGCTCGTCCATTGTGCCAAGAACAAAAGTGGAATTCCCCGCAATCAAGGGCAACACGGCGCGCATGAAGTCGGCGGAGTCGATCGGGGCAGCTTTTTGCGCCTGGCCGCCACGAAGGTTATCGAGGACCTTTGCAAAGCGCGGCTCCCCGGAACCAAGGTGCGTGATATTCGGGTCATTGCCCTGGATCAACTCGGCCAATGTGGGGCCTTTCGTATCTGGAGGGTAACGGCTCTCCACAATCATGCGTGGGGCATGCTTTTCCGGCGGATAGAGCTGCGTAAAGCGCGGTCGCTGAATGCGCGTCTGCCAATAGTCGCCACGCGTTGCAACTTGCTCTTGTTCCATCCGGTACTCCACCACCCATACTTCAGGTCCGTAATCGTTGGGAGCGTATCCAATGATCACAATCTGGAAAATGGGGTCATCAGGAGAGAAATCGATTTTGTGATGGAGCTGGGCGATAAGTGGGCGAAGCTTCTCGAGATAAGCGATGCCGATGGTCTCCAAATCCGTTTCGCCCTCGCCGGGAGAAGATTGGTAACGGGGGTCTCCTCGTGAGACGCGCTGGAAATTGCGGTCCAGGCGGATGGGCCTGGGGTCGGCGGGAATGCGCCATTCCGAGGCTCCGAAGAGGATGCCGATGTGCGTTGCGTCGAGGTCCATCACGCGCGGCGGAATGGAGTTCCGCTCCACGGGCTGATTGATGGCCGCAAAGATGATGGCGTCTTTCGCTACGTGAACGATAGCCCGGCCACCGGCGAGGTTGGCGATAATCTCGTCTTCGTGCTGGTCCTGCGCAAGAGCACCTAGCGGGAACGCGCAGAGGACGCCGGCAAGTAGAGCGACTGTTATTGGCCGCACGAATGGCGCTCGAAGAAACAGAGAAAACATTGCGCCGCGTCCCGCCATAACAGGTTGCGTTCCCCGCCGAAATGAAAGCCTCGCAAACCGCCTTGCTTTGCCACTCCTCCGGGGAACAGAGCCCACAAACCTCACACTATCACACTAGAAAGGTGCTGGCGGAGCTGCGCATCTTGTCAACAAGTGGGAAAATCGCGCTTGACGGGGTAATTGGCTTCGCGTAGCAATTGAGTATTCTCCGCTATGGCTACCAAGATTCGCGGCATCGAAGGCATGAAGCACGGCGAGCTGGACTTCGAGATTCAACGAGGGGCGAAGTTCGTCCTTTTCCAGTACTGCATCTCCATCATCGTCCTCACGTTCCGGCGGCCTTCCGATATTTACTTTCTCCGGCAGGGTGAAAACCCAGTGGTAAAGGGCCTCCCTTTCACGTTGCTGTCGCTGGTTGCCGGTTGGTGGGGCATCCCTTGGGGACCGATTTACACCATTCAGTCTGTCTACAACAATTCGCGCGGCGGAAAAGACGTTACGCAGTCCGTGGTCAATTCGCTGCGGGCGCAAGCCGCGCCGCTGCAGCCTGCCCCCGATTCCCACCAAGAGCTGAGTGCGCGCAGTTCCACCGGGCCGCCACATCGAGTAAACTAGTGGTCAAATTTCATCGATGGCAGGCAGAACATGGGACTCAGAAAACCAAAAAGTATCAAGCACAACGGAAAGTCGCTTGTGAAAATCCTGGAAGCGCACGAACGTTTCTTCACCGGCAAGGATGGCGGATCACGCGCCGACCTGACCGGCGCGGATCTTTCCCAAACCGATTTGAGTGAAGCCAACCTCAGCGGGGCCATTCTTCGCAATGCCGACCTGGAAGGAACAGACTTGCGCAAAGCTAAACTTCCCGGCGCCGATCTCTCCGGCGCAAATCTGCGCAAAGCCGACCTCCGCAACACGGACATGACGGAAGCGATTCTTCCCGGAGCGGACTTGACCGAAGCGCAGGCCAGCGGCGTGGAATTTTTCCGCTGCGACCTTTCAAACGTGGATTTCCGGCGCGCTCAGTTGCGCAATGTGAATCTGCGATTGGCGAACGTGAGCGGGGCAAAATTCTCGGGCGCCGATATGGGCGTAGCCATTCTGCGGGAGACGGATTTGGCCGGCGCGGATCTTTCCGGCGTCGACCTCTCTACCGCGCTGCTCCCGCGCGGCTTTAGCCTGCCGCAAGCGGCAAAAAAGAGCGCCTAGAGCGCATTTCAGTCGTTCATGGATGGCAATCCGCGTTTGGGCGTGATAGCCTCTCGCGGAAGAATACAAACTCCGTCGTGAATCCTGTGGCGACTCCTGCCGCCCAACTCGGCCGCTCGGCTACGCGCGAACGCGTGCTGGAAGTGATCCGTGGACTGCTCGAAGAATTGGGCAGCCAAGGCGCGTTGCCGATCCTCAGCGCCAGTTCGCCACTCGACCGCGATTTGGGTCTTGGCAGCCTGGAGCGCGTGGAATTGCTGGCGCGGCTGGAAACAGCTTTCGGGATGCGTTTGCCGGACCGCGTCGCTTCCGAGGCCAACACGCCCGACGATCTGGCTCGCGTCATTCTGAGTTCCCCGGGAACAATCGCCGAGGAAGAGGAAGCCGGCTCCGCGTTGCGGGCTTCTGTAACCGTTCAGAAATTGCACCGTGCGGCAACCGATGAGGGAGTCTTCGTCGCCGAAACTCTCATCGATGTCCTGCGGTATCGCGCGACACATGACGCCGACCGTGACCATCTCCTGATCACTGAGGATAGCGACGCCGGGGAGCGCAGCTATACGCTCACCTTCGGCGAGCTTTACGCCGCGGGGAACCGCTGCGCAGCGGAGTTGGCGCGGCGTGGCGTGGCCGCAGGCGGGCGCGTCGCGCTGATGCTTCCGACGTCGCGGGCCTTCTTCGTATCCTATGCAGGAATTCTTCTCGCCGGAGCGATTCCCGTCCCCATTTACCCGCCATTTCGCGCCGACCGCATCGAAGAGTACGCCGCAAGGCAATCGGCAATCATGAACAATGCGGAAGTTTGCATGCTGCTGACGTTTCGCCGCGCGGAATCCGTTGCCAAATTGCTGCGGCCTCGCGTGCGTTCGCTTGAGGGAGTCGTAGACGCGGAAAAGTTGATCGCGGCCGCGGATAAAGCTCCGCCCCCATCGCCGGGCGCGCTGCCGCTGCACGTCACCGGAAGCCGCGCGCGCCAGGGCAGCGACATCGCGCTTCTGCAGTACACCTCCGGTTCCACCGGCGACCCCAAAGGCGTGATGCTGACGCATGCAAACCTGCTTGCCAACATGCGTGCCATTGGCGAGGCGGTCCAGATCGCGCGGGACGATGTCGGCGTCAGCTGGCTCCCGCTGTACCACGACATGGGCTTGATCGGCGCGTGGCTTACGCTGCTGCATTTCGGTACACCGTTAGTGGTGATGTCGCCGCTGGCTTTCTTGACGCGCCCGGAGCGCTGGCTGCAAGGCTTCCACAAACATCGCGGCACCATCGCTGCTGCGCCGAATTTTGCCTACGAACTATGCGTCCGCAAGATCGCCGACAAGGATATCAAGGGCATTGACCTCAGCTCCTGGCGCGCAGCTCTGAATGGCGCCGAGCCGGTGAATCCAGAGACACTCGAGCGTTTTGCGGACCGTTTCGCAGCCTACGGCTTCCGACGCGAAGCGCAGCTTCCTGTCTACGGCTTAGCGGAGTCCGCTTTGGGAGTCACTATCCCGCCGCTCAATCGTGGCCCGCTGGTGGACCGCGTCGAGCGCGAGACGTTTACGGCGCAGGGTCGGGCGGTGCCCGCCGCTCCTGACGACGAAACCGCCATTGCTTTTGTTTCTTCGGGAAAAGCTCTCCCTCGCCATGAAGTTCGCATCGTGGATGAACGCGGCAACGAAGTTCCTGACCGCACGGAAGGCTTCCTGTGGTTTCGTGGCCCGTCGGCAACCACGGGGTACTATCGCAATCCCAAGGCGACCGAAGCGCTGCTGCCATGTGGTCCCGCTAGGGACGCGGGCGAATTCGCGTGGGTGAACTCTGGCGACCGCGCGTACCGCGCCGATGGCGAAATCTACGTCACCGGACGCGTCAAGGACATCATCATCAAGGGTGGACGCAATTTGTATCCGCACGAAGTCGAGGAACTTGCCGCGCGCACCGAGGGAATTCGTAAGGGATGCATCGTCGCCTTCGGCTTGACGGACGAAGCCACCGGTACGGAAAAGTTGGTGGTGGTCGCCGAGACTCGTGAACGCGATGCGGCGCGGCGTTCGGCTCTCGCTTCCGCAGTGATGGATCTTGTCTCGCGCGGATTGGGCCTTCCGCCGGATCGCGTCGAGCTAATCCCGCCGGGCAGCATTCCTAAAACGTCCAGCGGGAAACTGCGCCGCGAAGAAACCAAGCAACTCTATTTAGCAGGAACTCTTTCCGCCTCGCGCGCGCCGGCTTGGGTGCAAATTGTGCGCCTGGGAACGGCTGGCACCTTGCGCAACTTCGCGCGAGAAGTTCTTGCGGGCGTGAAACGCGGGCTCGAGATCTTCTATGGATTGTATTTCGGCGTGGTGTTCTTCCTTTGGATTGTTCCCACGTGGGCGATGGTGCAACTCATAAAGGATCACAGAAAAGCAGGACGCTTCACCTCCTCCGCTCTCAAAATTCTGTTCGCGGTCATCGATTGTCGCGTGCGCGTCGTCGGCAAGGAGTATATGGAAACGCCGGGGGCAAAAATCTATGCGTCGAATCACACCAGTTATTTCGACGTGCTGCCGCTGATGCTGGGGCTGGGCGTGCCGTACCGCTTCGTATCGAAAATGGAAGTTGCCAGCATGCCCTTTATCGGCGCGTTCCTGGACCGCATGGGACACTTCAAGTTTGACCGCACCGATCCGGAATCGCGATTGCGCCAGGCGCAGCGGATGGAAGAATTTTTGCGCAACGGCGAATCTGTATTTATTTTTCCCGAAGGCACTTTCACCGCGGAGGACGGCGTGCGGCCGTTCCAGCTGGGCGCTTTTAAGGCCGCGGTCGCGAGCGGCGCGCCGATCATTCCCGTGTCGTTGGCCGGAACGCGACGGTTTCTGCGCGATGGCACGTACTTGCCTCGGCCCACCAGCGTCACCATCACGCTTTCGCCGCCCATTTATCCAAACACAGCCACGGATTCAAGCAACTCCGCCGGTTCCTCCGAGTGGCACGAACTGATTCGTCTGCGCGACGCCACGCGCGCCGCCATTGTGCGTCACGCCGGCGAACCCCTGCTCTGAAAAATTACCTCGGCCATAACCCTGTGCAACAATTTTGCATGCAACCTGCGATACCTCTGCTGCATCTGAGTTCCAAACGAGAAAAACTGCGGATTTCTGCCTACCTGCCTTGGGCATGCCGCAAACTCGGGGGTCATGCAAGCCGTTGCCCGGCCCGCGAGCTAAATCTGAAAACTGCGGAGGTTCCATGAAGTGCAGATTCATTGTGTCTTTGCTTGCTCTTGCGACTATTTTTGGCTTATCGGCCAAAGCGCAGGAGCTCCCGAAGTTGGATGCATCTGTTAGCTACTCTTATTTGCGCGCCAATCCCGCTACTTCAGGGCTTGGTGGTTTCAATCTCAATGGAGGCAGCGCTTCAGCGTCCTATAATTTCCGGGACTGGCTGAGCGGTGTCGCCGATTTCGGCGGCTATCATGTGGGTAGTGCCGATGGCGTAAGCGTGAATGACCACGTGCTTACGTATCTTTTTGGCCCGCGCGTCACGTATCGTGGCTACCGGCGGATTTCGCCGTTTGGCCACGTTCTCGTCGGCGCGGCTCGTGCGGGTTCGGATGTGCTCGCCACAACGAATTCCCACACCGCGTTCGCAACAGCGTTTGGCGTCGGCGTCGATTGGCACGTGCGTGATCGTTGGTCAATCCGCCCGTTGCAATTCGACTATCTCTTGACGCATTTGCCAGAAGTCACCAACGGTAACAATCAAACGCAGAACAACCTGCGCGTTTCCACCGGAATCGTTTTCCACTTCAAGTAATTCTTCCGGCGGAAACACCGAAACTCGGTTGCCCTGTGCAGGCAGAGGGGCCGTCCACAAAAGTGGATGGCCCTTTGCACCGTTCAAAATTCTCCTTCTCAGTGCTGCGTGGTGTAAATCACCGTGATATACGTATCAATCTCCACCGGTTGGCCATTGAGAATTGTCGGTCTGTAGCGCCATTGGCTGACCGCTTCCCTCGCAGAAAGATCGAAAAGCGGATCGCTGGCAACAATCTGCAAGGATTGAATCGTGCCGTCCGTGCCGATGATGGCGCGCAATTCTACCCGGCCTTCTCGGTGGGTTTGCCGCGCAAGCGGCGGATACACCGGCTCGACTCGGTGAATCAGCATCGCAGGATCGAGATGCGTTACCTGGACGACTCGCGGTTTTGTGCGAATCTCCGTTGGTGGTTGCGGCGGACGAGGTCCTGAGTCCTTCCCGCCAAGGTTTACGCACCACGAACATGCTGGGCCTTCACTCACTTGGTTCCCTTCATCGCCAAATTCTGCTGGGCCCGTTGGATCCGGATTTTCCACAGGATGCGGATGAACACTGTTTGTTGGAGGATGAAACACAAACCGTGAGTCGGTATTGGTTGGCCGGGGAGTCGTGGGCTTTCCGTTGCCTCGCGCATGACCGGGTGGATGTCCGTAAGGCGGGAGTGCTATGTACTCCCTTTTCGCGATTCGCTCCGTTTTCCCGAATAAGGGGAGCAAAGCCAATAGAGTGAGAACAGCGCATTGTAAGACGATCGAAATCGCCAGCGCGCGCCGTCTCACCCGGCGTTCACGCATCAGTTGTTCCGCATCGCCGTCTACCAGGCATCCGCCTAGCGAGCCAAGACTGTCTTCGGGAACTTTGATGGAAACTTTTTCGGGCCTGGACAACATCGCACACCTCCACATTTTTTTTCCGCGAGCGTGCGCCGTTTCGTGGTCCGCGGAACGGAGACACAGAAATTATTGCGGCGCCGATTTCCTGGGGGTTGCTCTAGATCTCCAGGAGACCGGCGCCGCGCTCGCAGGGATGTGAGGTTGCGCGCGTCCTCCCTGCCTTGGACACCAAGGGTAGAGACAAGTTCCCTGCGACTTACGAAAGGGATGAGTGGGCGGGGAAAATAACCGCTCAGGCCCCCTACATCGTCTATAAACGATTTAGAATGAGCGCGTTACGCAACACTGCACCTCAGTGTCCTCTTTGTGCATCTTATGCATTGTGGACGTGGATCTGAGGAGGAATGCTCCGATGAGTCGGCACAATCTCGAAACCGTGGGTGTGCGCCGCACCGGCTGGGCTGCTCTGGACCGCGATCCGCAGAAGGACATGGTCGAATTTATCTGTCCGCACTGCGGCGCGCGGGACAAGAAAAATGCCCGGCGCGAGCGCGCGCTCTATCATTTTACGGATGGCTTCTTGCAGGATTTACAAGGCGAAGTCACACAATGCCATGCCTGCAAGCAGTACTTGCGCGTCGTCCCGATCGTGATGTTGCACGATCAGGATGAAACTCGCCGCTTTGAAGCTGTGTTCTCCGATGAAGAGCTGGTGAATTCGCGCTAACTCCGCGTTCTTTGCGAAACAAAAACGGGGCGTCCCAGTTTACTCGGGGCGCCCCGTTCCGTTTTTCTAGGGCTAATTATCGTTTTAAGGTTTAATGGCGATCGTGATCGTGGTCATCCCAATCGCGATCGGAATGCCAGCGGTGGCCGTCTTCGTCCCACCAGCGATGGCGCTCATTCCAGCAGCGTTCGCGTGCTTCGCGCAATTCATGACGCGCACGATCCGCTTGCCGGCTGTTCCAGCCGTGATGTTCCACGGCTTCGTGGAGTTTGTGGTCCGCCTTGACAATGCGCCGCTGGCAGCCGCGGTCGTCATCCGCCAGTGCACTCGGTGCTCCGGTGAAGGCCAACATGCCGGCAAACACGGCGGCAGCGAGCATGGCCTTTCCGAAAATCCTCTTCTCTCCCGTTTGAAGGTTCATATTCTCTCCATCCTCCATGGTTCAGCCCCGACTGGGTGGGGGGTGACTTCTGTTCATAAAACACACCGTGACATGGAATGTCGCGAGAAACCCTGCAACCAGTTGAACCAACGGCACTTAGAATCTGCTTGGATTAATAGGCCTGCAAGAACGGATCGCCTTCCATGTGATATTTCTCGAGCCCCGCGCGGATGCGGTCGAACGCCTCATCCACCGTGTCGGCAAACTGGAGCATCTTGTACTCTTCCTCGTTGATCATGCCCCAGCGCACCATGGCCTTCCAGTTCAGCACCTCGTCCCAATATTTGCGGCCGTAAATCAAGATGAGGTTATGCTTCGCCAGCTTTCCGGTTTGCAGCAGCGTCAGCATTTCCCAGAGTTCATCCATCGTTCCGAAGCCGCCGGGAAACACAATCAGTGCCTTGGCGATCTGCGCGAACCACAGTTTGCGCATGAAAAAGTATTTGAAATTGAAGCTCAGCTCCGGGCTTATGTAGGGGTTTGCAAATTGTTCGTGCGGCAGCTCGATGGAAAGCCCCACGGATTTTCCGCCCGCTTCATACGCGCCACGGTTCGCCGCTTCCATGATCCCCGGCCCGCCCCCGGAACAAACCACAAAGCGCCGCGGCCTGGGTCCCAACGTGAGCGACCAGGTGGTTAGCTTGTGCGAAAGCTGCCGCGCTTCTTCGTAATAGCGGGACATCTCCAGCAAGCTCCTCGCATGCCGCACGTCCGCGCGATGCTTGGAGAGCTTGGCCGCGGACATCCTGGAGGTCTTCACGTTCTTCAGCCGCGTGCATCTCGCTTGCGCGGTCTCGTGGGATTCGATCCGCGCTGAACCGAACATCACGATGGTGTCCCCAATGCCCTCTCTCTTGAGCTGCACCAGCGGGTGAATGTACTCACCCAGGATGCGGATCGGCCGCGCCGGCGTGCTGCTTAAGAACTTAGGATCTTCGTGCGGCGCCTTCGGCGCGTGCTGCGGTTTCAGTTTTTTGCCGTCGGACATCGGTCTTTTCTCCCGTCGAGACGAACCTTGATTGTAGGAATCGCCGCTCCCTGCGGCAACGTCTTCCGCTGCACCGGCGTCGAATCAAGTACAGTGTAGTGCAGGAAGTTTGGTTCGTGCATGAGGTTGCACTAGTTTAGGCCAGGCCAAGTCCCGTCGTACCAGGAAATGGGAATGATCCGAATCGTAGCCACCGCGCTGACTCTGACGTTTCTTCTGCCTTTCGCCGGCGTTGCCGCGCGCGCGCAGTCCCCCTCTGGCCCCATTTCTCCCAAGGCCGGCGTTGAAGTCCAGTTGCCTCCGAAGGACACGCAAGCCAAGGTCAAAGTCCAAGTGGCGCTGGTAAACACCCCTGTGATCGTGCGCGATGGCCGTGGCGAAATGGTCCACAATCTGGAAGCCGGCGATTTCCAAATTACCGATAATGGGATCGCTCAACGTATCTCTCACTTCGATCTTGGTGGTGATCCGGTCTCCATGGTGATCCTGTTCGAGACGAGTTCCCGCATCGAGCCGCTCCTCCCTCAAGTGCGCAAGACCGGCATTTTATTCACGCAGACTGTAATGGGGCCAACCGGCGAAGCTTCCGTCGTGGGCTTCAACGACTCCGTCGACAAGCTGCAGGATTTCACCACCAATGGCGACCAGATCGAGAACACCATTGCCCATGTGGGCGCAGGGACATCAGGCTCGAAGCTCTACGATGCTATGGCTCTCGGCGTGGAGATGCTTTCCGGCCGCCCGCAGGCCACCACCGATAAGTCCGGCCGCCGGCGCGTGCTGATGATCGTCTCTGAAGCCACTGATGTTGGCAGCGAGGCCAAACTGGGCGAAGTCCTGCGCCAGGCCCAGTTGGCCAACGTCACCATTTATAGCGTCGGGCTTTCTACCACGCGCGCAGAACTGCAAGCCAAGCCGAAAGACACGCGGCCGCAAATCACTCCTCCGGGCACGTTTCCGCTTCCACCGCAGCCCGGCGTCCCGCAAACGCCCACCAGCGAGGAGAATCGCTACGGCAATATCGACCTGATGGCCGCGGCCGTCTGGGTCGTGCAGCACATTCACGACCAAGTGAAGGATCACGCGCTCGAAGTCGCTGCCATCGCCACCGGAGGGGCACACCTTTCTACGTTCAAGGACCGCTCCATCGAGAAAGCCATCGACGAAATCGGCGGCGAGCTGCACTCCCAGTACAACATTAGCTACACGCCGGCTGGGACCGATACTCCGGGCTATCACGAAATTAAAGTGAATATCGTTCGCAACGACGCGAAAGGCTTGAGAGTCCGTGCCCGCCCGGGCTATTACCTTGCTGCGCCAGAAAGCTGACCCGGAAATCCTAAGCGACTTGTGTCCAGAAGTTGGCCTCGCGAGATGCGAGCAGCGCATCCTTGCGTGCGTTCCAGCGCAAGAAATGTGGCGTATGCGTATGTTCGGTGTGCGCTTCGCGGCTCGTCCACACTTCGTGCAGCAGCAGCGCGCCAGGCGAATCCACCGATCGGTGAAGGTTGTAGGTGAGGCAGCCCTCTTCTTTTCGTGAGGGGCCAACCAGCGCGCGCAATTCCGCTTCCAATAGCGTTTCTTGTCCCTCGCGCGCCCGCAGGATCACGATCAGAGTCACTGCGTCTTTCGGCAGTTTCCCGCCCCGCGCTCCTCGCGCCTTCCGCGATCTGCGTTTGGACTTTCTCGCTCCCGCTTTCTTTCCTTTGCGCTTCGCCATGTTGGCGGGGATTGTAACCTAAACCGCTCAAGGTGCAAGCACTTCCGCCCCGCAAGCTGCTCAAAGCAAACGAAGGCCGGTCAGAGAGTGGATGTGCTATAATGCTTCCAGGCCAAGCTATGACCTGGTTCAAGAAGCGGCAGCCTCGGCTGTCGCTTCTTATTTTTGGAGTGCCCTGATTCGGTATGGGGCTTTCTCGCCGCTTCTAGTCTTCACCGCAGGGAAGGACTCGATTCATCTGGAATCTTGCTTTCTTCGCAAAGCGAGCAGGCCAACCCCAGGGTCCTAAGTTCTTTGAATGCAACACTTACAGAAAACCGGGGGGCATCCTTCCCAATTTGCAGCTCGTTCGCTCCGCAGTGTTGGCCGCCAGACTCATTCCCCTGGGAAAAAAGCGATGTCCACCGGCGATGGGACTTCGACAACCTGCCCGGTAGGCGTCAAGCTCCCTGTCGCGGCACTAATCTTGAAAACGACAATGTTATTTGAGAACTGATTCTCCGCCAGCAGGTATTTGCCGCTCGGGTCGATTGCAAAGTGGCGTGGCTCCTTCCCGCCGGTGGGAACATGTGCAACGAAGGTCAGGGTCCCTTTTGCCGGATCGATGGCAAAAATTGCGATGCTGTCGTGCCCGCGGTTGGAGGCATAGAGAAATTTCCCGTTGGGATGCGTCGCTATCTCTGCGGTATCGTTCCGACCGGAGAAACCCTTCGGCAACGTGGAAGTCTGCTGCACGCTCCGATAGGTTTCTCGCGCGTCGTTTGCAAAAACGGTCACCGTGGACTGCAGTTCGCCCAGCACGTACATGAACCTGCCGTCCGGGCCGAACACCGCATGCCGCGGCCCCGCGCCGGGATTTAGTGTCGCAGAAAAAGGATCGAGCGCTGCTGCTCTATCTGGGGTTTCTTTCGGAGGTTGCGGCGCACCTGGCGCGAGTGAGCCCTTGGCCGCATCGAATTTGTATATCAGCACGTGATCCAAACCAAGGTCGGCAACGTAAACAAAATGATTGTGCGCCGTCGCTTGAATCCAGTGCGCGTGCGGGCCGTCCTGGCGTTCCTTGTTGGGGCCGAGCTTGCCTTCGTCGCGGACATTTGCGGCAGCTGCCTCGAGCTTGCCGTCGGGGCCGATCGGAAACACCACGACGTTGCCAGAGCTGTAGTTGGCAACGAAGACGTACTTGCCCGTTTTGTCGAACGACAAATAGCATGGATCCTCGCCCAACGCGGGAAGTTGATTGAGCAGCGTCAGCTTGCCGCTCTTCGCATCAATCGCAAACGCGCTGACTGTGCTACTCTTGCCCGCTTCGTTCGCGGCGTACAAGAATTTTCCGTTGGGATGCACTGCCACCCACGACGGGTCCCGCGTCTCCGCCGCAATCCCGATCGCGCTAAGCTTTCCCGTCGTCGCGTCGAAGCGGAAGACGTACATGCCCTTGCTGTTCGTCTTCGTCGTGTATGTCCCGACGTAGGCGAGATACTGGCTGCTTGCCGCAGCCTTGCTGGAAATTTGAGCGGAAGAGAAAAGAACCAACTGCGCGGACAGCACCAGCAGCACAGCAAGAGTTCGTCGCATGTTTTTCATGAGGGAGAAGATTCTAACACCTTCATGTTGGAGATGCCCTCCTCAGAGGACGCGCCCATTCCCCCTGCTCGAAGTCGCCCCAGCCAACTGCCCGAAAGAACCTGCGCGTGACTCAAAATCGGAAGGCAACGCCCAGGCCGACCTTGGTAGTGACCCGCGTGCCGAGGCGCGTGGGCGGCCCAGGGGGGAACACCACCGCGGGCGGGGGCGGGGGAAGAACGATGGCGTTCCCGTAAGGCACGATGAGCTCGCCCAACTCAAAACGCAGAACCATAGGATTGCTGTAATGCTCCATCGTCAAGCCAACGTCAAACGCCGGAACAGTATTCCGGCTGAGGTAGGAAAAACCGTTCGCCCCGCCGTAGTGCAGGAAACCTGCGCGACCGAGCACGAAAAGGCCGCTGTTCCCCACGCGCTGGCCGGCTCGAAGCCCAAGCAGGCCGTTGACTTGCAGATCCTGTCGTCGACTTGTGAGTTCCGAATCGAGCGCCACGTGCCCGTTGAAGTTGTAATGAAACCGCACACCGGCAGCGAGACCCGGATCGACGCTGTTCCAGTAGCCCAGATCAAACTGCATGCCCAGTTCATACCGGGGGATTCCCGCATTTTGCGGCCCCTGGCCCACAGTCCCGTCGGGATCCAGTACATGAGAACCAGAAGGAACATAGTCTTGCGCATGAGCCACCTCGATGGAAGTGCACTTCATGC
>Ga0134085_10000386_pt1 | contig 15929 bp, 10 predicted proteins | sample 15_taG_10_FD_123125 | JGI IMG/M metagenome (GOLD analysis project Ga0134085, IMG submission 123125) | Grasslands soil microbial communities from the Angelo Coastal Reserve, California, USA - 15_D_Rain_20cm_2_09182015 | ecosystem: Environmental > Terrestrial > Soil > Grasslands ...
GCGGCGCCGCGAAGATCGCAACGGAGGACAGTTTCAGGCCGAACGGCAGGTCGCCGATCCCGGAGAACACGAGGCGCCAGCGCTCGTCCGCCGTGGTCGGCTGCATGGTCAAGAACGAGTGGTCGATGTAGCCCCCGAGCCCTTCGAACTCCGACTTGTACGACCCGACCGTGAGCGCCGTGTTGAGGCGCAGCCCGGGTCGGTCGTACGTCACACTCCCGATGAGCGCGTCGAACTTGGCGCGGCCGACGTCGTCGTACAGTGTGATGGTCCCGTAGCTGTTGGTGAGGTTCCGCTGGCCCGTCTGCGTGTTCAGCCAGTTGGGCGTGATCTGCACGTACAGGTGGCGCGCGTCCTGGTGAATATAGTCCACATTCAGCGCCACCGCGTCCGTGAGCTGGTGTCCGATGCCGATGGAGAACTGCCGGTTCTCGGGCGTCTTCATATTGGTCTTGAGCAAGAACATATTCGGCGGCGTGGTGCCACCGCCGGACAGCACGATCCGCCGCAGCGAATCCGGGTCGGTCGTACCGGGGTTCGGGAACTCGTAGGAGCGCCACCCCGCCGACTGCTTCTCGAAGAACGCCATGAACGTGGTGATGCGGTCGTACATGACGCCGGCGCCGCCGCGCAGGAAGGTGCGATGGCTGTCGAACACGTCCCACGAGAAAGCGACACGGGGGCCGACGTTGTTCATGTCGTTCTTGCGGTGGCCCGTGTTCAGGAAGTTCTGGAGCAGCGGGATCGCCTGGAGCTGCGGGTCGCTCGCCCACGGCACGGTAAAACCATTGTCCAGCGTGTTAATCTCGGCGTCGTAGCGGAGACCCAGGGTGAGCTGGAGGTTCCGCAGTGTCTGCCACTGGTCCTGGACGTACGCGCCCACGCTCCAGCCATGGGTGATGGCGCGAGCGTCCTCCGCCGAGTTCTTATCGTAGAAGCCGACCCCGATGCGGCCGAGGGACGGGCGCGAGCTCGTGTCCGTCGGGAACTGGAAAAAGCCGTCGACGTTGCTGGGCTGCCAGCTGTTGGTGCGTACTCGCGCCAGCTCGACGCCCCCCGTCGCAATGTGCCGGCCCTCACCCAGGGTGTAGGTGGCGCGGTCGATGAGCCGGACCGACGTTTCCTTGAGAACGAGCGGAAAGGTGTTGGTGCCGAAGGTGATGCTGGGGTACACTTTGGTGACGCCGGGCTCGAGCGGCGACTCGTTGTGGCTCCAGTACAGCACGTTCAGGGAGAGCTCGTTGGCGATCGCGGAGCTGGGTGTGTAGGTGTCCCGGAGTTGTAGGCTGTGGACCCAGTACTTCGCATTGATCCCTGAGTTGCGCGCACCGGTGCCGCCGAAGTTCGTCTCGCTGTTGTAGTAGCGACCGGCCCACACCAGGTCGAGCGCGTGGGCGCCGCCGAGCGCGGTGAGCCGCACCACGCCGGTGTGATTCTTGGTCGGCGCCTTGAAGGTTCCGGCGAAGGCGTCCCAGATGGCAGGTTGGTAGGCCGGCCGTCCGGGCACGACGGTGATGCCGTCGTCGATGCTTTGCCCCTCGTAGCTGGCGGCGAAGAACAGCTTATCACGCCGGAGCGGGCCGCGCAGGTTGAAGCCGAACTGGGCGCGGGTGTAGTCTGGAATCGCGAAGGTGGCGGGGTTGGCGGTCCGACGCTCCCGCTGGATCAGGTCGAGCGCCTTGAGGGCGTTGCTCTGGCCGTAGCCGAAGACCGAGCCGTGGAACTCGTCGGTGCCGCGCTGGGTCACGGCGCTGATCACGAACGACGCGCCGCGCGTGTATTGGGCATCGTAGGGGTTCAAGTGGACGCGGAACTCGCGCATCGCCTCCTGGGGCAGGGGCGAGCCCGTTTGCGGGATCCCCACCAGGTTGCCGTTGAAGAAGCTCTTCCACTCAGCCCCGTCCAAGTAAAAGTTCCAGAAACGCAGGTCCGGCAGCGGACCGGCGGCGGGGAGCGACCGGCCGGCCGTGGGCGCAAAGGTCTTCATCCCCGGCACGATGGCAGCCAGGTTGATCGTGTTGCGCGTGTTGAGGGGCAGGTTGAGGATCTCGGCGCTTACGACTGGGGTCGACACGTCCCGGCGCTGCACCTCGAACGCAGGCTCGCGTTGATGCGTGACCTCGACCCCCTCGACGGTCACGGCGGCCTCCTGAAGCGCGAAGTCGAGCGAAGCGGTCTGGCCGACCAGCAGCTCGATGTCCCGCTCCTCTGCCCGGTAGCCCAGCAGGACGAGGCGCACGCGGTAGGCGCCGGGCGGCAGCCCGACGATGGTATAAGTGCCCTCCGCCGACGTGATTGCGCTGCGCTGTTGGCGGGTCTCCCGGTTCAGCACCGCGACCTGCGCGGCGACGAGCGGCTTGCCGTCCGTCGCCGTGACACGGCCGTGGAGCGAGATCGTGTTTTGGGCGAGAACGCCCGTGGCGCCGCCGAGCAGCCCGCTGACGGCGAGGAGCGCGGCCCAGACTCGACGAGCAAGTGCGGACAGCATCGGACGATCCTCCTGTGAAAAGGAAATGCAGGCGGGCGCCACGAACGGCGTCGCTCAGCCCCGGCGACCTCGCCTGAACTCCAGCACATAGGCCCCGCCGGCGGGCAGCTCCAGCCTGATCGGCGCGACGCGGCCGGAGAACGTCCCGAGCGGGCGACGCCCCGTCTCGTCGATGCGCTCGATTTGCCCGCCGCCCCTGAGGCCGTAGGCACGCGGGTCGAAGTCGAACGAGACGGACGTGGGCTGGTCGACGATGCTCGCCACGGCGATCGCGACGTCGCTGTCCTGTCCGGCCCATGCGCCGGCGACCGCTGCGGGAAACCGCGCCACCGAGACGGTCGGCCCGCCCCGCTGCGCGGCGTAGATCGAGACGCGCGAGAGGTCCACGTCGACGAGCGGCACGGTCAGCTCCGGCGGGCGCAGAAACGTACCGTACAACAGATAGTCCAGCGCCCGGGCGCGAATGCGCGCCAAGCGCATCATGTAAGCGGTCTCCTTCGGCCGGTCCACCAACTGTGAGGCGCGAAAGTTCGCGATGGTAGGCTGGAGCCCCCACGCGAAGGACCGCGCGTGCTCCAGGTAGAACTGCCGGCGGAAGCGGGAGTCGAGCAGCTGCAGCGGCTGCTGCGGTGCGAACTGGGGCGGCCACAGCTCGTCATACGGCGGCATCACGAGCGACGAGTAGTTGCCGTAGGTCACGCCGTACGCGTGATAGACCGCCTGAAAGAACGGGATCGGCTCCCAGCCGCTCCCAGGGTCGGTATACCGCTCCTGGCTCACTTGGAGCGTGAGCATGAGGTCCAGCTCCGGCAGCCACGGCTCGCCGGCGCCTTCCCCCGCCAGCAGCACCGGCCGCCCCGGCTGCACTGCCGCGCGGATCTGCGTCGCGAGCGCGCGGAAACCGCCCATCCAGTAGTTCCCGCCCCCGACCGGGTGTCCGTGTGTCGGGTCCCAGCACACCAGCGACTGGACCGCTTGGTCCATGTAGATCCCGTCGACACCGTAGCCGTCCAGCACGGTGTCCGCGATGCCGGCGTACTTGGCGCGCCAGAACGATGTGGTCACGTCCATGGTGGCGCACGGCTGCGGGTCGAAGACGTTGTAGACCTCCTCGCGCACGCGGCCGTCCCTCTCCTTAACCGCCCAGGACGCGGCGCCCTCGGCGGTCCAGCTCGGCGTGCCGGTGCACCACAGCCGCTGGTTCATGTAGACCATCGCGTGGCTGCCGGCCGCGTGGGCCGTCGCCAGCGCCGCACGGAATGAGTCGACGCCCTCCCGCGGCGGGAGATAGTCGGGGAAGCTCGTGTCGTAGGGGCCGTGATGCCACCAGTGCCAGTAGATGCTGACGGGAAGGCCGAGCGCATCCTGCAGCGCGAGCGCTGGTCGCACGACGCCGGGCGAGCGACCCCGGTTCCAGATCCACATGCCGGTTTGGAGCAGCCAGGCCGGGACCAGGCCGCGCCGCAGCCGGCTGGCGCGCGCCCAGGCCTGGCGCGTGCCCCATGCGCGGTAGCGCTCGGCGGCGGTGATCCAGTCACCCTGGAACGTGCCGAGCAGCGCGGCGTACGCCGGCGTCCACTGCGCCCGCGGGCTCGCCGGATTCTCGAGCGGGTGGACCAGCTCGTAGCCGCGCGCGCCGTCGGGCTCACCCCAGACGGCAAACGTCTTTCGGTACGCGAGCGTGTCATCGGCGGCGGCGTACAGGCCGCCGCCACCCCGCCGGTACAGCGCGATCACCTGGAGCGAGAGCACTCCCGGATAGGACCATTCGAGGCGGCGGCCCTTGCCGTCTGGCCCCGCGAGCAGCATGGCCGGGGCCCGCGCCAGCGCGCCCATCCAGCGGGGCACCGCCAGCTCCTCGCCGCTCCCGAGCCGCCGCATACCGGTGAGCCTGGGGAACCGTACCTGCTCGATCGCCATCGGGCCCAACGAGTCCACCACGATGCGCCACTCCGATAGGCTCGAGTCCCCGTACAGCCGGACGGCGGCGGTGACGCGCAGTGCTGGCGCCTCCATCAGTCCGAAGTCACGCCAGACCAGGGCGAGCCCCCGTCGCTCGCCCGCGAGCCAGTGCCAGGAGAAGGTGCGCGCCGAGCTCGGCACCAGGGCGGAGACGCCCGGCGTGAGTCGATCGAGTTGCCAGATGCCGGCGGTAGTCCTCGCGGCCCGCGCGAGGAACGACTGTGCGGTCGCGCGATCCGTGAACTCGAGCAGCGAGCCGTCGCGCGGGTCGAAGCCAAGCCGAATACCCGCGTTCTCGAGCCAGAGCGTGTCGCGCGGCGGCGCCAGGACGGGGGGAGACGCCACGCGCGGACCGGCGCCCCGGGCGGGCGCGGACGTCAGGGTGGCTCCCAAGAGCAGCGCGGCGCATCGTTGCATGCTGTCGTGACATCCTACGCCGCGCGCCCTAGATTGCAACCTCGCGCTCGCCACCTCCCCGAGCCATCATCCGACGTCATTCATGCCGATCCAACAAGTTGTGTCGGGACTGCTCGCACTCCTCAGCGGGGGCTGGGCGCAGGCTCTAGCGCTCCCCGCCCAGGCCGCGCCCGCCCGGTGGACGCCGGAGCTCGCGTTCACGGTCAAGCGCGTCGGCGTAGTGGCGATCTCGCCCGACGGGCGCTGGGCGGCCGTCGAGGTGGCGGAGCCGGTGATGGAGGCGGAGCTGAGTGAGTGGCGCCCGTCCGTGCACGTCTATCCCGTTGGTGCTGCCGGGCAGCGCGCCTGGCGAGTCGAGACGCCGGCGAGTTCTCCAGCCTGGTCGCCGGACGGGCGCTGGCTCGCGTTCATGTCGAACCGGTCGGGGAAGCGGAACGTGTGGCGTGTCGGGCTCGACGGCACGCCAGCAGAGCAGCTCACCGACGTCGTCGGGGAGCTGGGCGAGTTCCGCTGGTCGCCGGACGGGCGGCGGCTTGCGTACCTGGTCACGGACCCGCCAGCCGAAGAGGAGCTGCGCCAGGTGCAGGAAAAGCGGGACGCGCGCGTAGTCGGGGAGGCGTACCGGTTCGCGCGCCTCTACCGCCTCGACCTGGACGCGGCGGCTGGGAGGGTTGGACAGCCGCTCACGCAGCCGCACCTGCAGGTGGGCGGGCACCGGGGCGCCGGGCTGAGCGGCGCCGCGTTCGACTGGTCGCCGGACGGCTCGGCGATCGCCTTTTCCCACTCGCCGTCGCCGTCGGGAGACGATTGGGTGCGGGCTGACGTGTCCGTGGTGGACGTCGCGACAGGGCGGGTGCGGCCCTTGGCCGCGACGCCGGCGGCGGAGGGCGGGGTGGCGTGGTCGCCCGACGGCCGTTGGATCGCGGTGACGGTCTCGGACACCCCCCCGACATACGCCCTTACTTTCCGGGTCGTCCTCGTCTCGCCCGCTGACGGCACGGCGCGTCCGCTAGCGGACAGCTTCGACCGCCGGCCAGCCATCGTCGGCTGGACACGCGATGCCCGCGCCGTGGTCATCAGCGAGGCCCGCGGGACCGTCGCGCGGCTGAGCGCGCTGCCGGCGGGTGGCGGGGCGGCTGTGGACCTGTCGCCGGACACGCTCATGGTATCCGCGCCGACCCTGAATCCGGCGGGCACGTACGTCGGGTTCGTTGCCGAGGCGCCGGACCGCGCGCCGGAGCCGTATGTGAGCCGGCTCACGCCGTTCGCGCCGCTACGGGTGGCGGCGCTGCAGTCCCTTCCCGCCATCCCGATGGGACGAACGGAGTCGATCCGGTGGCGCTCGTTCGACGGCCGCGAGATCGAGGGCCTCCTGACCTACCCGGTGGGCTACCGGCCGGGGTCCCGCGTGCCGCTGCTCACGATCCTACACGGCGGCCCGCCTGCGAGCTTCACGCAGACCTTCACCGGCGGTGTAAGCGCGTACCCGATCGCCGCTTTTGCCTCCGCCGGCTTTGCGGTGCTCCGCCCAAACGTGCGCGGCAGCTCGGGCTACGGCCGCGAGTTCCGCTACGCGAACCTCCGTGACTGGGGTGGCGGCGACTTTCGGGACGCCCTGGCCGGGATCGATGCCCTGGTCCACCAAGGCGTCGTAGACGCCGACCGGCTCGGCGTGATGGGGTGGAGTTACGGCGGGTACCTCACAGCCTTCGCGATTACACAGACCACCCGGTTTCGTGCGGCCTCGGTGGGTGCCGGCATCACAGACCTGATCTCATACGTTGGGACTGCAGACATTCCGGGGTTCGTCGGGTCCTACTTCGGCGGCGAGTTCTGGGACGCACCTGAGCTGTGGCACGATCGCTCCGCGGTGCTTAACGTGAAGGCCGTGACGACGCCGACCCTCATCCAGCACGGTGAGAACGACCTGCGGGTGCCGATCTCGCAGGGCTACGAGCTCTACACGGCGCTCAAGCGGCGCAACGTGCCGGTCACGATGGTGGTGTACCCGCGTCAGGGACACGTAATCGACGAGCCCAAGCTCCAACTCGACGTGATGCGTCGGAACCTGGAGTGGTTCCGACGCTGGGTGATGGGGGATCGGAACTAGCGCACGGAGGGCCGGCATGAGACGCACCTGCTTCACATTCCTGTTGTCCTGCATCTCGCCGGCAGCCGCGCTCACGCAGGGCCTGCCGCGCGCTCGTCCCGCAGACGTCGGCCTCTCAGTCGCCGCCCTCGAGCGGATCGCTCCCGCGCTGCAGGCCTATGTCGATTCAGGAAAACTCCCAGGCCTCCTGGCGGTCGTCGCCCGGCACGGCAAACTCGCGTACGTCGCGTCTGTCGGCTCCATGGATATGGAACACCGGCACCCCATGGAGCCGGACGCTGTGTTCCGCCTCTTCTCGATGACAAAGCCGATCACCAGCACCGCCGTCATGCAGCTGTATGAGCACGGCAAACTGCGCCTCGATGATCCGGTGTCCAAGTACATTCCCGCCTTCGCGGGTGTCAAAGTATACGCCGGGGGGAGCGCGGCGCAGCCTGTGCTGCGCGATCCCGACCGGCCGGCGACGGTCGCCGACCTGCTGACCCACACCGCAGGCCTCACCTACGGCGTATTCGACAGCACGGCGGTGGACACGATCTATCGCCGAGCCGGTCTCTACAACCCTCGCTGGACCACCGGCCAGCTCGCAGACAGCCTGGCACGGCTGCCGCTGGTGTTCTCACCTGGCTCCAAGTGGAATTACAGCTATGCCACGGACGTCCTCGGTCGTGTCGTCGAAGTCGTCTCGGGCACGACGCTCGATCGCTACCTCGACAGCGCGCTGTTCCGGCCACTCGCCATGCGTATGACCGCCTTCCACGCGACGCAGGTAATGGACGGGCACATCATGCCGGCGTATTCCCGGGGCGCCGATGGCAAGCTGCAGGCGATGTCACCACTGCTGTGGCCGGAGTACACCGCGGAAGGCAGGCTGCTCTCGGGCGGCGGCGGGTTGTTGTCGACTGCCGGTGACTACCTCCGATTTGCGCAGATGCTCTTGAACGGGGGCGAGCTGGACGGGCAGCGCGTCCTGAAGCGTGAGACGGTGGCGCTCATGCTGCAGAATCACTTGCCGCCCGGGCTGACACCGATCACGATCACCCGCGACTGGCCGCCCGGGCGCTCCGGGTTCGGATACGGCGGGGCGGTGCGCGTGGACTCGAACAGCGCGGTCCCCGGGTCACCGGGAATGTTCCGCTGGGCGGGGTATGGGACGACGTTCTTCTGGATCGATCCCAAGGCCGATCTCATCGCGATGATATGGACCCAGTACCTGCCGGTCACGGAGCACTGGTCGCTGGATAGCCAGTTTCAGCGGCTGGTATATGCTGCCGTATCGGGCCCGCTCCACAACTGACCGCTCCTTGACGCGGAGTGGCTGATGCGGAGACCCGACTGGCTGTCGACCCGCGGCCGCGTAGCGGCTGCGGTCGCAGCGGCCGCCCTGCTCGCCCTCGCGCTGTACGCGAGCAGCTTCGTCGTCTCGTACAGCGACCTGCTCCACGCCGACGATCCGCTCCAGCGGACGGACGTCGCGCGCCTCGCCCCCGCACGAGTCGAGCGCGTGGCGGAGATCCGGGGGATCGACGACCTCCGGGCCGTGCTGCGGGACGCGAAGGCGCGCGGGCTCAAGGTGTCGATCTCCGGCAGCCGGCACAGTCAGGGCGGCCAGACCTACACCGCGGGCGGCGTGGTGCTGGACATGCGGGGCTTCAATCGGATCCTCGCGATCGATTCGGCCACGCCGACCGTTACCGTGCAGAGCGGCGCGACTTGGGACGAGGTGCAACGCGCCATCGCGCCGCACCGGCTCGCGCTCAAGGTGATGCAGTCCTCGAACATCTTCACGGTGGGGGGGACGCTGAGCGCGAATGCACACGGGCGCGACATCGACGTGATGCAAGTAGTGGACGTCGTAGAGCGCTTCGGGCTGCTGCTCGCCGATGGGAGCGTCGTCGAGGTCAGCCGCAAGCAGAACCCAGAACTGTTTTCCTTGGTGATCGGCGGCTACGGCCTGTACGGCGTGATCCTCGACGTCACCCTCCGCGTCACCCGCGACGAGCTGTACGAGCAGCGCGCCGTCACGATGGATTACACCGAGTTCCCGGCCTACTTCGCCCAGCACATCCACGCCGACTCGAGCGTGGCGTTGCTGCTGGTGCGTCCCTCGATCGATCCGGCGCCGGACTCGTTCCTGCGAGAGCTGGTGGTGGTGACCTGGCGCCGGACGGGCTCCGGCCACGCCGCAACGTTCGACCTGACGGAAGAAGAGCACGTGTGGCGCGACCGGTTCTTCCTGGGCTTGTCGCGCCGCTTCGACTGGGCCAAGTCGCTGCGCTGGAAGCTCCAGAAAAAGATCGAGCTGGGCTCCGGCGAGACGCGGATCGTGTCGCGCAACAACGCGATGCGGCCGCCGCTCGCGCCGCTCGAGCTACTCCGCTATCACTCGCGCCACGACACGGACATCATCCAGGAGTATTACGTCCCGATCGAGAACTTCGTCCCGTTCATGGACCGGTTCCGCCAGATCCTGGTGGCCGGCAAGATGAACGTGTTGAGCTCGACCGTGCGTTACGTGGCCCCGAACGCCACGCCGGCCCTCGCCTACGCGCCCAGCAAGCCGGCGTTCGCGATCATCCAGATGAGCAACGTCCTACTGTCGGCGGACGCCCAGGCGCACGCCCAGGCGGTGACCCGGCAGCTCGTCGACGCGGCGCTCGAGTACGGCGGGACCTATTACCTGACGTACCAGCTCTATCCCACGCCGCAGCAGCTGCATCGCGCCTATCCCAACGCGCGCCACGCGTTCGACCGCAAGCGCTTCTATGACCCGGGAGAGCTCTTCACCAGTCAGTTCTACGAGAGGTATGGGCACACCGAGCCCCGCTGACACGGTGTCACCGCGCCGCCGGCTGCGGCGTTACGTGCTCGGCGCCCTCGCCGTCGCGCTCGTGCTGGTCGCCGGCTACTCCTTCGGGTACGAGCCGCCATACCGAGGCACGCTCGTCGAGCGGCCACCGCGCCCGCTCATCTTCGCCCATCGAGGGTTCGGCGATCACGGGCCGGATAACAGCCTCTATGCCGTGGAACACGCGCTTCGGGCGGGCATGGACGGCGTAGACGTCGACGGCCAGCTCACCCGGGACGGCGAGGTCGTGATCTTCCACGACTTGAGCGTCGATCGGCTGACCTCGGGTGTGGGCCGGGTGCGCGACAAGACCCGGGACGAGATGCTGACGCTCGACCTCGGGCCCAAGTACGATCCGACCATTCGCGGCGCCTACGTCCGCACCTTCGAGGACTTCGTGAGCACGGTGCGGGGGCACGGCATCCTGATGGTCGAGCTCAAGGTGCCCGGCCTCGCCGCGACGGGGATCGAGCGGCGCGCCGTAGACATCATCCGCAGATACGACGCCTACCGGGACGTGGTGCTCAGCTCGTTCAACCCGCTCGTGCTGTATCGCGTCAAGCGACTCGATCCCCGCGTCCGCACGGCGTTCATCTTCATGGACACCAACTGGAACCCGAAGCTGCTCGCCGAGATCAAGCCGGGAGACCAAGTGGACTTGCCGTGGATGGTGCGGCAGGAGTTCGTCCGCCGCGCCTTGCGCAAGGTCATCCGGCCGGATCTGCTCAGCATCAATCAGGAGGTGGACCACGCCGTCATCGACCGCCTGGTCGCGAAAGGCTGGCCGGTGTTCATCTGGACGCCCGACGAGGATCAGGAGCTCCGCTGGGCGCTGGCGCAGCGTCCCTATGGGGTGATCTCGGATCGGCCGATCCGCGCCAAAGAGCTGCGCGACCAGTGACCGACCCCGACGTTGTCCTCACCGATGTAGGCTTAGCGCTGCTCGGCGCCTACCTCGGACGCGGCTCGGCACGCCCGCCGGAGGGGGAATGCTGCGCACGGCCGGCGCCGTGGTCATGGGCGGGCTCGCCAGCGCCGCGCTGTGGGGCGCGATCTTCCACGCCTGGTTCCCTGCCAAGACCGCCACACCCGCTGGCTTCCTCATCTGGATGCTCGTCGCACTCTCGATCTTGGTCGTCGCGGCCAGGCTGCTCGATCTGGGCCTGTCGATCGTGGCACCCCGATTGGCGCCGACGCTCGTTCTCATCCTCATGGCGGCGCTGTTTCAGGCGGCTCGCACCCGCAACGTTGGGTGGTCGCTCATCGCCGTGGGATTCACGGTCTCCGTCGGCGCGGCGCTGCTGCAGCAAGCGAAGGTGTCGATCCACCCAGTCTACTTCGACCACAACGCCCTCTACCATGTGCTGCAGGGCATCGCCCTCGTACTCCTGTACCCCGGCTTTCGGCGTGCGCCGGACGCGTCCGCGAGCGCGTGACGCTCGCCGAGCGGCTTCCGCTCGTCGCCCGGGACGAACGGGCGGCGCGTCTGGTGGGGTTCTGGTGGGGGTTCGCGGAGGGGCTCTGCTTCTTCATCGTTCCAGACGTCTACATCAGCTTCGCTGCGCTCTTCTCCGTGCGGAGCGGCGCCGTGGCCTGGCTCGCCTCGATCGTCGGCTCGATGCTCGCGGTCGCCGTCATCTACCTGGTCGCCGTTATCCTGGGCGGCGACTACCTGGGCTTCCTCGCATGGATCCCGGGGATATCCCGCGGGCTAATTGAACGCGTCACGGGAAGGCTCGCGGATCAGGGGCTGCCGTATACGCCCCTGCTGGTGTTCGGCGGCGTGCCGCTCAAGCTGTATAGCGGCGTCGCGTTCTCGCTGGGGCTGTCACTCGGTCCGGTGCTGCTCTGGACCGGGTTCGCGCGGCTCGTGCGTATCGCGCCGACCTTCGCCGCCGCCGCGGCAACGCGTCTCTTGCTGCGGCGCCGGATTGACGCTCGAGCGACCGCGTGGTGCGCCGTGCTGGGCGGTGTGTGGTGCGTCTTCTACCTCTTCTACTTCAGCGTCATGCGCCGCGCTTGAGTCGCCTGATGACAGTTGCCGGGAGCCACGTTGGCCTGCATGTTTTGCCGTTCCGGCTCCCCGCGCGTCTTGCTCCGCGAGCCTCGCCATCGCCGCCCGCGTCCCCCCCCGACGCCCTCCGATCCCGAGACCGCGAGGTCCCGCCGCCGGAGCCGCCACCTTCGACGGGAGGTCCATATGGCGCACAACGGGAAGCACGCGCTGGTGACCGGGAGTTCGCGGGGGATCGGCCGGGGCATCGCGCTCAAGCTGGCCGAGCGCGGCGTCAAGGTCGCGATCACCTACCACAAGAACGCAGCAGCCGCTCAGGACACGCTCACCAAAGTGCGGCAACGCGGCTCGGACGGCTTTACGGTACAGGCCGATGTCTGCCGCGCGGATGACATCGCCCGCATGTTCGCGCGCGCCAAAGACGAGTTCGGCACGCTCGACATCTTCGTCAGCAACGCGCGCCCCGATGTGCCGGAGTTTTATCAGGGACCGATGAACATCACCCCGAGCCAATGGGACACGGCCATGAACTCGCAGGCCAAGGCGTTCCTGGTCGCGGTCCGCGAGGTGTGTCCCTTGATGGGGGAGGGCGGCAGGATCGTCGCAATCACGTACGCGCCCGGCGGGCGCACCGGCAGCTGGCAGCCGTGGGTGGGGATGGGGGCCGCGAAGGTCGCCATGGAAGCGTTGTGCCGATACTTCGCCGTGGCGCTCGCGAAGCGGGGCATTACCGTCAACGCGATCAGCCCCGGGTGGATCGAGGATAGCGTGCTCAACACACTCCCCGACGCCGTCCAGGACATGGTGCGCGACTGGCATAAAGGGGGCTGGACGCCGATGGGCCGGCTCGGCACCCCGGCCGACATCGGGAACGCCGTGGCCCTCTTGTGCTCAGAGGAAGCGGGCTGGATCACGGGTCAGGTAATCGCGGTGGACGGCGGCTCGTCGCTGATGGACCCTGGGCTTCCTCTCGAGATCCAGCGCGGCTGATCTCTACTTAGCACACACGGAGGTTGTTTATGGAGCGACGAGTCTTCCTCCAGGACACGGCAGCTACCGCCGTTGCACTCGCGCTGCCGGGGCGAGCCCTGAAAGCCGAGCCCGACCTCACGCCCGTTTTCGCCCAGATCGAGAAACGCCACGACGAAGCGGTGCAGCGCCTGCAGGAGTGGATCCGGCAGCCGTCGATCGCGGCCGAGAACCGGGGCGTAGACGAGGGCTGCGAGCTCACCATGCGGATGCTGCGCGAGGCGGGATTCAGTGCGGTCACGAAGGTTCCCACCGAGGGTCAGCCCGGCATCTTCGCCACGCTCGACGCCGGCGCGCCGCGCACGCTGGGCCTGTACTTCATGTACGACGTGAAGCAGGCCGATCCGGCCGAGTGGACCTCCCCGCCGTGGGCAGCCGCCCTCGTCGACAAGCCCGGCCTGGGCAAAATCGTCGTCGGCCGTGGCGCCGTGAACCAGAAGGGGCCGGAGGCGGCGTTTTTCGCGACACTCCACGCCATCCGTGGGGCCGGCCGCAAACCCCCAGTGAACTTTGTGCTCGTCGCGGAGGGGGAGGAGGAGATCGGCTCGCCGCATTTCCCCCAGATCGTGCGCCGGCCCGAAGTGCTTGCGGCGCTGCGGCGCTCGATGGGCATCTTCATGCCGGCCGCCGCACAAGGACTCGACGGACAGGTGACCATCACGCTCGGCGCCAAGGGCGTGATCGAGTGCGAGCTGGTGTCGAGCGGCGAGCGTTGGGGTCGCGGGCCGCGGCAAGACATTCATTCGAGCAACAAGGCACGCGTGGACAGCCCGGCGTGGCACCTGGTGCAGGCGCTGGCGACGCTGGTATCGCCGGATGGCAATGACCCGGCGATCGATGGCTTCGCCGCCAAGGCGCGGCCGCTCTCCCCGGATGAGAAGGCGATGATCGCCGCGGCGGCTCGTCGGCTCGACGAGACTGCCGCGAAGCAGCTGCTCGGTGTCCAGCACTGGGTGCGTGACGTCAGCTGGACCGAGGCGCTGGAGCTCTTGATGTCGCGGCCCACGGTCAACATCGAGGGCCTGGTCGGCGGCTACACCGGACCCGGCGGAAAGACCATCCTGCCGCACAAGGCGGTCGCCAAGCTCGACCTGCGATTGGTGCCGGACATGACCGCGGCCGAGGCGCTGGCCGCGCTCAAGGCGCATCTGGCGAAGCGGGGGTTCGGGGACATCGAGGTGAACATGACGGGCGGCTACGATCCCACCAGCACAGCCGCCGACGCCCTGCTCATCAGGGTGCAGCAGGCTGTGTACCGGCGCGCCGGGAGCGAGCCGATTCTGCTGCCGCGCAACGCCGGCTCGTGGCCTGGCTACGTGTTTACCGGCGATCCGCTGCGGCTTCCGGCGGGCCACTTCGGGCTGGGGCACGGTAGCGGCGCGCACGCCCCCGATGAGTACTACCTCATCGAGTCGACGAACCCCAAGGTCCAGGGCTTCGACGGTGCCGTGCGCTCCTACGTCGAATACCTCTACGAGGTCGCGAGCACCCGCTGAGGTCGGCGTCAGGCCTTGATGGTTGTCACGGACGCAGTGGGGCAGCGGCAAACGGGCGCAGGTGTGTTCGCGCTCTGCGTGATCCATATCACGGGAAGCTCGTGATAGGTATTACGTAAAGTCTGTGCAGCACGCGTTACATTCGTAGTCAGAAACGCAGAACTCGCAAGCAACGCCAAAACTCATATCTGAAGGGCACCGGGAGGCGCGCGCCCCGCGAGCCGGACCCTCGCATCCTTCGCTTGGAGGGTTGCCGATGGCTCGCCGTACTCGTGTCACCTGCGTCGTCGCCTTGCTGGTCGTCGGGCTCCTCTCCGGCAGGTGCGCCTCCGATCGCCCGTCCCCTACTGGGATCACCGCCAACCTGACCAAACCGCCGAAGCCCAGCGGCCTGCTCCAATGCAGCCCGTTGCCTTCGACAACTGTCAAGCAGAAAATCGGCCCGGCGGGCGGCACGCTGTTGATCGGCCCGCATGTCTTCGTCATCCCGCCCGGTGCGCTCGCGGTACCGGTCACGATCCAAGCCAAGCTCGCGTCGAGCAGTGGGAACGCCATCGAGTTCAAGCCGGCGGGCTTGGTCTTCCTGACGCCCGCATCCGTGACGCTCAGCTACGCGAACTGTAACACGCTCGGGTTGACCTACTCCAAGCAGGTCGCATACACGACCGACTCGCTCACTGTCGTCTATTACGTCTCCTCCCAGGACGACCCCAGCGCACAGCGGGTTACGGGGCGGGTCGACCACTTCTCGGACTTCGCGGTGGCGTGGTGAGCGCGTGATCCCCACGGGCGCAGCCCGGTTGAGCCCGGTGCGGCGCGCGGGCGAGCTGCTGCGGGAGGCGCGCGAGCGGGAGCACGCGGGGTGCGTGCCTGAAGCGGTTGAGTGTTACAAGACGGCGATCGCGGAGGCCGAGCGAGCGGACGAGCCAGCAGTCCTCGCCGAAGCGCTCCGCCGCTTGGCCGTGATCCGCTACCGCCGCAACGAGACGGAGACCGCCCGTGCCCTGTGCCACCGGAGCCTCGAGGTGGCCACGGCGATGCAGAACGACGTCCTCGCCGGTGAGGCGGTGAACACGCTCGGGGTCATGGCGCTCCAGTGTGGGGAGCACGCCGAGGCGCGTGCCGCTTTCCTCCGCGCGCTGGCGCTGGGCGGCCACAGCCGCGAGCTGCGCGCGCGGGTCGAGCAGAACCTCGGCATCCTGGCGACGATCCACGGTGACCTCGAGGACGCGCTCGCCCACTACAAGCGCTCGCTCGAGGAGTACCGCGCTGCGGCTGATGCGCATGGCTGCGCCCTCGCCTTTCACAACCTCGGGATGGCCAGCCGCTACCAGGGTCTGTGGGACGCGGCGGAGCGCTACTACGCGCACAGCTTGGAAATCGCGCAGGCGAGCGGCGACCTGCACCTGCAGGGGCTGTGCCTCGTGCACCGCGCCGAAGCGCACATCGCCCGGCAGCGGTACGAAGCGGGACGGCGGGACGCCGAGGCGGGGCTCGCGATCTTCGATCAGATCGGCGCCCGCTCCGCCAAGGTGGATGCCTACCGGGTGATCGGGATGATGTAC
>Ga0134085_10000424_pt1 | contig 15252 bp, 13 predicted proteins | sample 15_taG_10_FD_123125 | JGI IMG/M metagenome (GOLD analysis project Ga0134085, IMG submission 123125) | Grasslands soil microbial communities from the Angelo Coastal Reserve, California, USA - 15_D_Rain_20cm_2_09182015 | ecosystem: Environmental > Terrestrial > Soil > Grasslands ...
GTCGCCTTCTTCGCCGTTCCGGCGGAGGAATACGGCGACATCGAATGGCGCGTGGGCCAGGCGCGCCAGGGGAGGCTCGAGTTCCTCGGCGGCAAGCCCGAGCTCCTGCGGCTCGGCCACTTCGATGACGTCGACCTGGCGATGATGATCCACGCGACCTCGCGGCCGGAGGACGGCAAGGCGGGGGTGCCCGGGTCCAACAACGGTTGCGTCGTGAAGACCGTGCGCTACATCGGGCGTGCCGCCCACGCGGGCGGCGCGCCGCACGCGGGGATCAACGCGCTCTACGCCGCCCAGATCGGTCTCATGGCGATCAACGCCATCCGAGAGACCTTCAAGGACGAGGACACGATCCGCGTGCACCCGATCATCACCCACGGCGGCTCGCAGGTGAACGTGATCCCGGGCGAGGTGCGGATCGAGACGTACGTGCGCGGCAAGACGGTCGAGGCGATCCTGGACGCCAACCGGAAAGTGGACCGCGCCCTCCGCGCCGGCGCGCTGGCGCTCGGCGCCACGGTCGAGATCGAGACGCTGCCCGGCTACATGCCGATGGCGTGCGACGCGACCATGGCGGGCTGGTTCAAGGCGAACGCGACGGCGCTCGTCGGCGAGGAGCACTACCGTCAGATCGGCCACCGGACGGGCTCCACCGATATGGGCGACCTCTCCATGGTGATGCCGGTCCTCCACCCGTACGTCGGGGGCGCCCGCGGCACCGGCCACGGGGCGGACTACGAGATCGTCGACAAGCCGCTCGCGTACCTCGTGCCTGCAAAGGCGCTCGCGGCGATGGCGGTAGACCTGCTCTGGGAGGGCGGGGCCGGCGCGCGCGAGGTGCTCGCCCAGGCCCGGCCCCCCATGACGCGCGCGCAGTACCTCGCCTTCCAGCGCGGCCTCGCGAAGCGCGAGGTCTACCAGGGCTAGCCTCCGTGTACGGCAAGACGTCGATCGAGTTCCCTCAGCGGATCGTCTGTCTCACCGCCGACACCGCGGAGATCGCCTACCTCGTGGGCGCCGGCGACCGGGTGGTCGGCGTTCCCGGCACGGCGCGCCGGCCCGAGGCCGTGCGCGAGAAGGCGCGCGTCGGGGGCTTCACCACGTTCCGGCTCGACAAGATTCTGGCGCTCGAGCCCGATCTGGTGCTCGCGTTCTCCGACCTCCAGAAGGACGTCGTCCGCGACCTGATCGGAAGCGGAGTCACGGTGCTCTGCACGAACCCGCGCTCCGTCGCCGACGTGCTGCGCGCCATCCTCCTCGTCGGCGGGGCCATCGGCCACGCGGAGGCCGCGCGCGGGCTCGTCCAGGACATGCGGGACGAGGTGAACCAGATCCGGGAGTATTCGTCGGTGTGGCCAGACCGCCCGCGCGTCTACTTCGAGGAGTGGCACGATCCGCTCATCGCCGGCATCCGCTGGGTCTCCGAGCTGATCGAGATCGCCGGCGGCCGTGACGTCTTCGTCGAGCTCCGCGGGGAGCCGGGGGCCCACGGTCGGATCGTCTCGCCGCAGGCGGTGATCGAGCGGGATCCCGAGATCATCCTCGCGTCGTGGTGCGGCAAGCCCGTCGACGCGGCGTCCGTCGCGGGCCGCGCGGGCTGGGACCGGATCACGGCGGTGAAGGCGGGCGAGATCCACGCGATCGAGGGCACCGACATCCTGTCGCCGGGGCCGTCGCTGCTGGTCGGCCTCAGGCGCATCCACGAGATAATCCAGGGGTTTCAGGTCCGCCGCTAGGCTGGACCCGGCGGGTACAATCGAGACCGTGGTTGTGCGAGCCGCAGGCCGTCGCGGGGCTGGGGCCCCGCCGTCGCCAGGCGAGCCTCTGAACGCGGAAAAGTTTGGGGTAGGCGCACGCCCACGATAGGATTGGAGCCCTCCGAACCGCCGATGGAGCCGAGTGACGAATGACTGAGCTTGCGCGCACACGCCCCGAGAGCTTCTTCGCCGACCGCTTCAACGTCACGCGGAGCCTTCTCGAACGCGTCCTCGGCTCGAATCTAATCGGACGCGCCGACGATGCCGATATCTACCTCGAGTACCGTGTGAACGAAGAGCTCCAACTCGAGGAAGGAACGGTGAAAAAGGCCTCCCGCCACGTCAGCCAGGGGGCGGGGGTCCGGGCGCTGTCCGGAACGCGCACCGGCTACGCGCATACCGACGACATCTCGCTCCAGAATCTGGAGGAGGCGGCGCGCCAGGCGCGCGCGATCGCCGACCGCGCGTCCACCTCGGGGGTCGTTGCCGTTCCGTCTCGCGGCCGGCCGCACGATCTCTACGCGCTCGCCGAGCCGCCGCTCGCGACCGACCTCGCGAGGAAGCTCGACCTCTTGAGGAAGGTGGACGGCGCGGCACGGGCCGCCGATCCGCGCGTCACGCAGGTGATCGTCTCGCTCACGAGCGAGGAGGTCGTGACGCTGATCGCGACGGCCTCGGGCTGGACGGTCGGCGACGTCCGGCCGCTGACGCGACTCAACGTGACCGCGATCGCCGAGGAGCGCGGCAAGCGCGAGATCGGCGCCCACGGCGGCGGCGGACGCGTCGCGCTCGACTTCTTCCTCGAGGACGAGCGCTGGCGCCGGTTCGCGCGGGAGGCGGCGCGCCAGGCCGTCCTCAAGCTCCGCGCCGTGGACGCTCCGGCCGGCACGATGACCGTCGTGCTCGGGCCGGGCTGGCCGGGCATCCTGCTCCACGAGGCCGTCGGCCACGGCCTCGAGGGCGACTTCAACCGCAAGGGAACCTCGGCGTTCGCGGGACGGATGGGCCAGAAGGTCGCCTCCGAGCTCGTGACCGTGATCGACGACGGGACGATCCCGAACCGCCGCGGTTCGCTCAACGTCGACGACGAGGGCACGCCGACGGGGCGGACGGTGCTGATTGAGAAGGGCATCCTCGTCGGCTACATGCAGGACCGCCTGAACGCGCGCCTCATGGGAATGGCGGCGACCGGCAACGGACGGCGGGAGTCCTACGCGTACCCGCCGATGCCCCGCATGACCAACACGTTCATGCCGGCGGGGGAGGACGACCCGGAGGACATCATCAAGTCGGTCAGGCGTGGGCTCTACGCGGTGAGCTTCGGCGGCGGTCAGGTCGACATCACCAACGGGAAGTTCGTCTTCTCGGCGAGCGAGGCCTATCTCGTCGAGGACGGGCGCGTGACCTCGCCGGTCAAGGGCGCGACGCTGATCGGCAACGGCCCCGAGGCGCTGACGCGCGTCGTCCGCGTCGGTCGCGACCTCAAGCTGGACGAGGGCGTGGGCACCTGCGGCAAGGAAGGCCAGTCGGTCCCGGTGGGTGTGGGGCTTCCGACGATCCGCATCGACGACCTGACCGTCGGCGGCACGGCCGTATGAGGCCGTGGAATGAGTAGGGACATGAGGAACGGAGCAGGGTCGTGCCTGCGTGGCCCCCGAGTGGAATGAATCGCGCCAAGCCGGCCGTAGCCGGGTCGTGCCTGGGTCAGGCCACCCACCGAGTCTCACCGGCCTCACGGTCTCCGCTACAGTGAACGAGGACCTGCTCGTCGGCGTCCTCACGCGGGCCGTCGCCAAGGGCGCGACGGCGGCGGACGGGTACCTGATCGAAGAGAGCGCCTTCAGCGCCGTCGTCCGGCTCGGCGACCTCGAAACGGTCACCCACGCGCGCGACGCGCGGCTGTCCCTCCGCGTTTTCGCGGGTCGCGCGTCCGCGGCCGCCTCGACGTCGGACCTCTCGCGCGAGTCCCTCGAGCGGGTGGTCGACGAGGCGACCTCGCTCGCGAAGGTCACGGCCGAGGACCCGCACGCCGGCCTCCCCGACCCGCAAGACCTGATCCGGGGCGTACCGGACCTCGACCTCGCGGACGCGAGCCCGGACGAGACGCCCGAGGCGAAGATCGACGTCGCGCGGCGCTGCGAGGCCGCGGCGCTCGAGAGCGACCCCTGCATCACCAACTCCGAGGGCGCCGAGTACTACGACGGCCGTGCGCGCTACGTCTACGCCACCTCGCACGGCTTCGCGCGGGGCTACGCGACGACGACCTTCGGGATCAGCGTCTCGCCCGTCGCCGCCCGGAACGGCGAGATGCAGCGCGACTCCTGGTACTCGACCGCGCGCACGCGCGCGCGCGTCGAAGATCCGGTCGCCGTCGGCCGCACGGCCGCGGCGCGCGCCGTCAGGCGGCTCGGCGCCCGCAAGGTCAAGACCGTCGAGGTGCCGGTCGTCTTCGATCCGGAGACGGCGGCGAGCCTCCTGCGCTCGATCGCGGGGGCGGCGAGCGGCCCGAGCCTCTACCGGCGTGCGTCGTTTCTCCTCGACCGTCTCGGGACGAAGGTCGCGGCGCCGGCGGTGACGATCGTCGACGACGCGCTCATCCCCGCCGGCCTCGGCTCGCGCCCCTTCGACGGCGAAGGGCTCCCGACCGCGCGCACGGTGCTGGTGCGCGAGGGCGTCCTCGAGTCGTATCTGCTCGACACCTACAGCGCGCGTAAGCTCGGGATGGCGTCGACCCACCACGCGACACGCGACGGGAGCGGGGTCTCGGTGTCCACGTCGAACCTGATGCTCCTGCCGGGCCGCGCGACGCCGGCGGAGCTGATCGGGTCCGTCCGGCGCGGGCTGTACGTGACGGAGCTGATCGGGTTCGGCGTCAACAGCGTCACGGGCGACTACTCGCGCGGCGCGGTGGGGCTGTGGATCGAGAACGGCGAGCTCGCGTATCCGGTCGAGGAAATCACCGTGGCCGGCAACCTCCTCGAGATGTTCCAGGCGGTCGACGGGGTCGGGGCGGATCTGGTGCTGCGCGAACGGACCGCGGCGCCGACGCTCATGATCGGCCGCATGGTGGTGGCGGGGAACTAGGAGCCGACGGGAGACTCTCGGAGATGATCATCGACACCCACTGTCACCTGGACGACCCCGCGTTCGCCGACCTCCGCGAGACGCTGCGGACGGCGCTCACGCACGACGTGTGGGGCGTGATCGCGGTGGGCTGCGACGCGGAGACGAACGCGCACGCGCTTGCGGCCGCGGGCGCCGCGCCCAAGTCCGTCTGGGCGTGTCTCGGGTTCCACCCCGACTGGACACAGCTCACCGACGCGGATCTCGACCTGGTGGCCGCCCAGCTCGCGGTCCACCACTCGAGGATCGTCGGGCTCGGCGAGGTGGGGCTCCCATGGTACTCGCTCGAGGGCAGGGCCGACGCCGCCGCGCTCCTCGCGCGCGGCCGGGCCCGCCTCGACCGCCTGCTCCGGCTCGCGTCCCGCTGGGACCTTCCGGTGGCGCTCCACGCGCCGCACGGCGCCGCCGTCGGCGCGCTCGAGGCGCTCCGGGCGCACGGGATCGAGCGCGCGGTCTTCCACTGGCACAAGGCGCCGCCGGAGGTGACGCGGGCCATCGTCGAGGCGGGCTACTACGTCTCGGTGACGCCGGAGGTGGTCTACCGGGAGCGCGACCGCGAGATGGTGGCGCGGGTGCCGCTCGACTCGCTGCTGGTCGAGAGCGACGGGCCGTGGAAGTACGGCGGCGAGTTCGAGGGGCTGCCCTCCGGGCCGTGGTTCGCGAGCCGCGTCGCCGAGGAGATCGCCAAGCTCAAACAAATGCCCGCCGACGACGTGATGCACCACCTGTCGACGAACGCCTGCCGTCTCTTCGACCTCGTCTGGGCGTGAATCCCGAGCGGCCCACCGGTTCCTTCGAGGGCGGCGCGTTCGCCCTGGCTCTCGACGCGAGCTGACCCTGGGCCTCCTGCTCAAGGGCGGAGACGTCCTCGATCCCGGCGCCGGCCTCTCCGGCCGACTCGACGTCCGCGTGCGCGACGGGCTCGTGGCCGAGGTGGGCCCGGGGCTGGCCGCGGCCGGCGACGCGGTCCTGGAGGTCTCGGGGAAGCTCGTCCTCCCGGGGCTGATCGACCTCCACGCGCATTGCTTCGTCGGCTCGTCGGACTTCGGGCCGCGGACCGACGACATCGCGCGCGCCACCGGCGTCACCACGTGGGTGGACGGGGGCTCCACCGGCGCCGGCACGTTCGAGGGGATGCGCGAGTGGGTGCTGTCGCGGTCGCGCGTCCGGATGCTCGCCTTCCTCAACATCTCGGCGATCGGCCTCATGTACCTCAAGATCGGCGAGCTGAATCACCTCGCCTACGCCGACGTCGACGCGGCGATCGGCGCGGGGAAGGATCACCGTGACCTGATCCTCGGCATCAAGGTCCGGAGCCAGCTCGAGGTCGTGGGCGACGCGGGGCTCGAGCCGCTTCGGCGCGCGGTGCGCGCCGCCGACGCGCTCGGCGGTCGCGTCATGGTCCACTGCACCAACCCGCCCGTGCCGCTCGGCGAGCTCCTCGCGCTCCTGCGCCCGGGCGACATCGTGAGCCACTTCCTCCACGGTCGCGGCCACGGGATCGTGGACGACACGGGACAGGTGAGGCGCGAGGTCCGCCAGGCGCGCGAGCGCGGCATCGTCTTCGACGTGGCGCACGGCCGGATGCACGTGAAGTTCCCCGTCGCCCGCGCGGCGATCCAGCAGGGGTTCTATCCCGACACGATCTCGTCCGACCTGACGTCGGGAGGCGCGGCGGGCTGCGTGAAGGACCTCCCGACGACGATGGCGAAGTTCCTGAATCTGGGCATGCCGCTCGCCGAGGTCGTGCGCGCCGTGACGGCCAGCCCGGCGAAGGCGATCGGCCGGGCGGGCCAACTCGGCACGCTCGGGCCCGGCGCGGTGGCCGACGTCGCGGTGTTCGCGCTCGAGACGGGCGAGTTCGACTTCGAGGACGCGCACGGCGAGCACATGACGGGCCGCCAGCGCTTCACGCCTGTCCTCACGCTCCGGGCCGGCGAGGTCTGGTGGCGGCGGACGTAGCGACCGCGCGTCCGCCCTTCAGCCGCGGAGGACGACGAGAGCGATCGCGAGCGCGAGCACCACCCGATAGATCACGAACGGCGTCAGCGAGCGTGTTCTGAGGTAGCCGACCAGGAACCACACCGCGCACCAGCCGGCCAGGAATGCCGTGAGCAACGCGACGAGGAGCGGCCCGAGTTCGCCGGGCGGGAGGCCGGCCTTCGCGAGCTGAAGCGCCTTCAGGCTGCCCGCGCCCGCGGTGATCGGGATCCCGAGCAGAAACGCGAAGCGCGCCGCCGTGGCGCGGTCAACGCCGGTCAGCAGTCCGGCCGTGATCGTGATACCCGAGCGCGACGTGCCCGGGATCAGCGCGACCGCCTGGGCGCACCCGATCACGATCCCCTGACCCCAGCCGATCCGTTCGAGCGGATCGCCCGCGCCGTCGGAGGCGCGGACCGCGAGCCGGTCGGCCACCCACATCACGAGCGCCCACGCCCCGGTCGAGAGGGCGATCACGCCGGGCCATCTGAGGTGGGCCTCGATGAGCTTTCCCAGCACCACGCCGACGAGGGCGCCCGGCACCGTCGCGACGAGGATGCGCGCGCCGAGCCCGCGTGAGAGCTCGCCCGTCACGAGCGCGACGAGCTCGCGCCGGAAGTAGGCGAGAAGCGCCGCGAGCGTGCCGAGGTGCATGACCGCGTCGAAGGCGAGGCCCTGATCGGGCCAGCCGAAGACGATAGGGACCAGGATGAGATGGCCCGAGGAGGAGACGGGGAGGAACTCGGTGAGCCCCTGGACGACGCCGAGCACCACCCCCTGGAGGTAGGTCACGCGACGATTTCTTCGCCGCCGTCGACGCCGATGACGTTCCCGGTGATCCAGTAGGTGTCGGGATGCGCCAGCGCGACGATGGCGCGCGCGACGTCCTCCGGCGTCGTCAGGCGCCCGCTCGGGTTGCGCCGCCGGGCACCGGCGAGGATCGCCTCGTGGCCCGGGATCTTCTGCAGCGCCGGCGTGTCCGTGACACCGGCGCGGATCGCGTTGGCGGCGATCCCCCGCGGCGCCAGCTCCGAGGCGAGCTGGCGGACGTGCGCCTCGAGTGCGGCCTTCGCCGCCGACACCGGACCGTAGGCGGGCAGGACGCGCGCGCTGCCCGACGACGTCATCGCGTAGATGCGGCCGCCGCGCGTCATGAGCCCGCGCGCCACGACCTCCTGCGTCCAGTACACGAGGCTGTGCGCCATCACGTCGAGCGTCATGTCCATCTGGGCCTGCGTGACGGCGTCCTTGATCGGGTCGTCGATGTAGGGCGTGAGCGTGCCGAACGCGAGCGAGTGGAGGAGAACGCGCAGCGCGCCCGCGTCGCCGCGGTCGGCGAGGACGCGCTCCATCTCGGTCACGACCTCGGCGCGGCGCTCGGGGTCGGCGGCGTTCACGTTGAAGAAGCGCGCCTCGCGGCCGAGCGCCCGGATCGCGGCGACGACGCGCTCGGCGTTCGCGAGCGTCGCCTTGCGGTCCAGGTGCACGCCGAAGACGTTCATCCCGGCGCGCGCCAGCGCCAGGCTCGTGGCCTCGCCGAAGCCGGAGGAGGCGCCGAGCACGAGCGCCCAGCCGGAGAGACGAGGGGAAGTCGCGTCGGGCACGCGGGCATTGTAGCATCGCGGACCGGCGGTGATAGAATCGCGGAGGCATGCCGAAGACCGCAGGTATCGTCCTCATCGGCAACGAGATCCTGTCGGGGAAGATCGCGGACGCCAACGCCGCATACCTCTGCCGCGAGCTCCGCCAGCTGGGCGTCGAGGTGCGCCGGATCTCGGTCATCCCCGACGAGGTCGAGTTGATCGCGCGGGAGGTGGCGGCCCACAGCCGCGAGTACGACCTGGTGTTCACGTCGGGTGGCGTGGGCCCGACGCACGACGACGTGACGATCGAGGGCGTCGCGCGGGCGATGGGCGTGGGGGTCGTGCGCCACCCGCTCCTCGTCGCGGCCCTCGAGGGCCACGACCGCGACCGACTGAACGACGCGCACCGCAAGATGACGGAGACGCCCGAGGGGGCCGAGCTCGTCGGCGGCGAGCCCCTGCGCTTCCCGACGATCCTGATGCGCAACGTGTACATCCTGCCCGGCGTACCCGAGATCTTTCGCGCGAAGTTCGACGCGCTCCGCGAGCGCTTTCGCGACGAGCCGATCCATCTGAGGAACGTCTTCGTGTCGATCGGCGAGGGGACGCTCGCCGAGCACCTGAATGAGTTGCTCACCGACTTTCCGCTGCTGCTCCTCGGCTCCTATCCGGAGTTCTCGAATCCCGAGTACAAGGTGAAGGTGACGCTCGAGTCCCGGGATCCGGGCTATCTGGACAAGGGGCTGGCGGAGCTCCTCCGCCGCCTGCCCCCCGTGGCCGTGGTGAAGGTCACCTGACCGCGTCGCGCGGGTAGCCAGACCGGTGCGAGGCGTCCCCTTCGGCGTTGCCGTCGTCGCGGTCGGCCTGTACTTCGTGGGCCTCGGCGCGGCGCCGTTCGTCGACCCTCCCGAAGGCGTGCACGCGGAGGTCGCGCGTCAGATGACGGCGCACGGCGACTGGATCACGCCCCGGGTCGACGGCGTGCGCTACCTGGCCCGACCGCCGCTCCTCTACTGGCTCCTGTCGGGCTCGTTCGCCGTCGCCGGGACGACGCCGGTGGCGGCGCGGCTGTGGTCGGCGCTCGCGGCGGTCGGTGTCGCCGCGGTGACGGCGCGCCTGGGCGTGATGCTCGGCGGCGCGCGCGCGGGCCTCCTCGCCGGCCTCATGGTGGCCGCAAACCTCGGCATGTTCCTCTGCGGTCGCGTCGTCAAGCCCGACCTCGTGTTCGTCCTCTGGCTCACGCTGGCGTGGGCGGGCTTCGCGATCGCCTACCGCGGCGGCGGCCGCCGCGGCCTGGCGCTCTTCTACGCCGCGCTCGGCCTCGCGGCGATCACGAAGGACCTCCTGGGCGCGCTGGGGCCGCTGGTCGTCGTCGTCATGTTCGTCTGGCTCACGGGCGAGCGGCCCCTCACGCTGTGGGTTCCGTGGTGGAGCGTCCTCCTCCTGGTCGCGATCGCCCTGCCGTGGTACGTGCTCGTCGAGGCGGAGACCCGCGGCTTTCTCTGGTACACGCTCGTCGACAACCGCGTCCTGCGCTTCGCGGGGCCGCGTCTCTTCCCCGACGAGGACGTGTCGCTCGGCTCGCTCGAGTTCCTGGTCGTCACGCTGCTCGCGTTCCTGCCGTGGGCGCTCGCGCTGCCGTGGGCCCTGGGGCGCGCGTTCCGTCGTCCGTGGGAGGACGCGACCGCACGGCTGTGGCTCCTGTTCGCGCTGTGGGCGGTGTTCGTCGTCGGGTTCTTCACCGCGTCGCCGTTCAAGCTCCCGCACTACGGGCTCCCCGCGTTCCCCGCCCTGGCGCTCCTCGTCGCGCGCGTGTGGGACGAGACGATCGACGCCACGCCCGGCTCCGCCCGCCCGCCCGCGCTCCTCGGGCCGCTGCTCGTGCTCTTCGCCCTCGCCACGCTCGCGTTCGTGGCGGCGTGGAGCGGTGTCGCGCGGATTCCACCGGACGTTCTCGCGGCTCTCGACGTCACGACGCGGAACCTCGCCGCGCGGAGCGCGGACGCCTCCGGCGTGCCGCCGGACGCGTGGCGCCCGCTCCTCCTGCGTGGCGCCGTCATCTTCGGGCTCGGGACCCTCGCGATGGCGGGCGCGTTGTGGCGGCGGGCGCCCGCGCTCGGCGTCGGCGTGGCGCTCGCCACGACGATCGCGTTCCTGCCGACGGTGGCCGCCGAGGGGCGGGCCCAGTTCGTGCGGGCGCGCTCGGTGCGCCCGCTGGCCGTGACCCTGGTCGAGCGCGTCCGCCCGGGCGACGTCGTGCTGCACGAAGGCGCCATCGAGAACAGCGCGTCGGCGCTCCTCGTGCTCCCGGGCCGGATCGGCATCGTCAACGGGCTCCCGTCGACCCTGGCGTTCGGCGCCACGTTCGCCGAGGCGCGGGACGTCTTCTGGGACGCGCCGCGCCTGCAGTCGGCGTGGTCCGGGCCCGAGCGGCTATTCCTCCTCTCGGCGGTGGACCCAGGACACTCGGTCGTGCGCGCGCTGCCGCCGGGGAGCGTCCATCTCCTCGCGCAGTCGGGCGGGCGGTGGCTCTACTCGAATCTTGCCGAGCCGCGTGCCTCGGCTCGATGATGGGGCGATGAGCAGGCCGACGACGCGCTACGTGCTCAAGCCCGACCCGCACTCGAGCCACTCGATCATCCTGCGCTGGCTCGGCGAGGGAACCGGCCGGCGGCTCCTCGACGTGGGCGCGGCGGACGCGCTGCTGAGTCGGAAGCTCACGGAGCGCGGCTGGCGCGTGACCGCCATCGAGGGGGACCCGGCGCTCGCGCAGGTCGGGGCTCAGCACTGCGAGCGGATGGTCGTGGCGAACCTGGATCGCGAGATCCCGCTGCTCGACGGGCCGTTCGACGCGATCGTGTACGCGGACGTGCTCGAGCACCTCGTCGACCCGCTGCGCGTGCTCTCCGAGCTCGACCGGCACCTGGCGCCGGAGGGCTTCGTGATCGCCTCGGTGCCGAACATCGCCCATCTCTACATCCGGCTCCTGCTCCTGTGCGGCCGCTTCGACTACATCGACCGTGGCATTCTCGACCGGAGCCACCTCCGGTTCTTCACCGCGCGCTCGCTTCGCGCCTTCATCGCCGACGCCGGGCTCGTGGTCGAGCGGTTCACCGCGACGCCGGCGCCGCTCTATCAAGTATTGCCGACGAGCTGGCACAAGCGCTGGGTCGCCGCGACGCACTCGATCAACGCGGTGATCGCGCGGAACCTCCCGCGACTGCTCGGGTACCAATTCATCGTGCGCGCTCGACCCAAGTGCGGCGTGGCCATGCGAGCCGCAGGCCGTCCGACGGCCGAGGCGAGTCTGTGATCGCCGTGGCCGTGCGAGCCGCAGCCGAAGGCGAGGGGAGTCTATGAAAGCAGTCACGGGGCGCCATGAGTGACGAGGCGCGGAAGCCCAAGGTCGTCGTCGTCATGCCGGCCTACAACGCCGGGCGGACGCTCCGGATGACCTACGAGGAGCTGCCCAAGGACACGGTCAGCATGGTGATCCTCGTGGACGACGGCTCGACCGACGCGACGCTCGACATCGCCCGGCAGCTCGGGCTGGAGATCTTCGTCCACAACCGGAACTACGGCTACGGCGCCAACCAGAAGACCTGCTACGCGGAGGCGCTCCGCGCCGGAGCCGACATCGTGGTCATGGTCCACCCCGACTACCAGTACGACCCGCGGCTCGTCCCCCAGATCATCGAGCCGATCCTCCGCGGCGAGGCCGACGTGGTGCTGGGCTCGCGGCTCAAGACGGGCTCGGCGCTCCGGCAGGGGATGCCGTGGTGGAAGTACGTCCCGAACCGCTTCCTCACGGCCGTGGAGAATTGGGTGTTCGGCCTCAGGCTCTCCGAGTACCACACGGGCTACCGCGCCTTCCGCCGCGAGGTGCTCGAGACCGTGAACTTCGGGGCGAACGCCGACGGCTTCGTCTTCGACCAGGAGATCATCGCGCAGGTCGTGGCCACGCGGTTCCGGATCGCCGAGATCGCGGTCCCGACGCGCTACTTCCCGGAGGCGTCGTCGGCGGGGTTCGTCGCCTCCACGATCTACGGCCTCCGGATCCTGGCCGTCCTCTTCTGGTACACGCTCCACCGCCGGGGCCTCCGGCGCTCGCGGCGTTTCGACAGCCTGCGCGCCAGGTACACCCGCCTGCCGTGACGGGCCTGGCCCGCCCGCTCGACGCGCTGGCGGCCGGCGTCCTCCTCCTGGCCGTCTTGGTGGTCGTGACGGGCGGCTTCACGGTGCGCGGGCTCCCGCTCAACCGGCCCGAGGACCTCCTGGTCGTCCTCGCTACGGTCGTGGCGCTCCGCGGGCTCGTGGCGCCGATCGCGCTGCCGCGCGTGCGCCCGGCGCGCGCCGTCGCGGCCGGGGTCGCGGCGTACACGCTCCTGATGGGCTTCGTCGTCGGGAGCCGGCACGCGGCGCTCCAGACCCACGCGCTCGACCTCGGCTACTACGTCCAGGTCGTGTGGTCCATCGCCCACGGCCACGGCGCCTACGTGACGCTTCCGGCCATGCACGCCTGGGGCGACCACTTTTCGCCCATCCTCTACCTCCTCGCCCCACTCGGGCGCCTGGCCCCGGGCGGAAGCGCACTCGTTCTCGCGCAGACGGTCATCCTCTGCTCCGGCGCGGTGGCGGTCTTCGTCTACGCGGCCCGGCGTCTCCAGTCGGTGTGCGACGCCGCACGGCCGGCGGCGGCCCTCGCGCTCCTGTACCTCGCCAACCCGTCGCTCCACGGTATCAACATCCGGGACATCCACCCGCAGGCGTTTGCGGTCCCCTTCCTCGTGTGGGCCGCGGCGGCGTTCGACGCCCAACGCTACGGATGGTGCGTGCTCGCGCTCGTGCTGACGCTCGGGGGCAGGGAGGACGCCGCGATCGCCGTCGTCGGCTTCGGTCTCTGGCTTGCGCTGGCGCGCCGGCGCTGGGCCCTCGGCGTCGCGGTAGTCGCCGCGAGCGTTCTGGTCCTCCTCGTCGATCTCACGTGGGTCATGCCGTACTTCCGCGGCAGCCCGTATCCGCACCTCGACCGCTACCGTCATCTCGGCGCATCCGTCCCGGAGATCCTCGTGACGCTGGTGGCGCGGCCGTGGAGGTGGGCGCCGATCGTGCTGACGCTGCCCAAGCTCGCGTACCTCGCGGCGATGCTGGCGCCGCTGGGATTCCTGCCCCTCCTGGCGCCGCGCGCGCTCGCCGCGGCGCTCCCCGGCCTCGCGATGAATCTGCTGAGCTTCGACCCGGTCCTGTTCAACTACCGCTCGCAGTACCAGTCGTTCGTCCTGCCGTTCTTCGTCCTTGCCTCTGTCGACGGCTACGCTCGACTGAGGCAGTGGCGGGCGAGCGAGGCGAGGGGAGGGGGTGGGGTTCGGGCGAGTGTCGTTCCGAGCGGCGGGCCCCGCCCCGTGCCCCGGCTGCGTGTCTCGGCCACTCGCGTGCTCGCGTTCGGCTTCCTCGCGAGCGCGGTGCTCACGGCGCGCACGGTGAACGATTTCATGGTGACGCGCTGGTGGCCGAACGACGACCGGCGCGCCGCCGGCGCGCTCCTGCGTGAGATCCCGGCGGACGTCGCGGTGAGCGTCGACGAGCGGCTCGTCCCCCACCTCGCGACCCGCCGGGAAGTCCACATCTTTCCGGCGGGCGTGGACACGAGCCGCTGGATCCTCGGCCGCGTGAGGGAGGTGGCGAAGACGCCGCCCCCTGGATTCACCCTTCACCGTCGCGAGGACGGCTGGGTCCTGCTGCGGCGATTAGACTAATGGGCGAAGGCGGTCGTCGCGAAGCGCGGGTAGGTCCTGGCCACGGTGTCCTTCACGCGCGTCCGGAGGATCTCGAGCTCCGCGTGCGTCGGCGCGGGAGTCACGCCGGTCACCCCATCGTACGCCGGGGCGAAGCCGGTCCGTCGCCCGAGCTCCTCCCGGCTCACGCCGGGGTGGAGCGACTCGACGACGAGCCCCGCGCTCCGCCGGTCGTAGCGGAACACGCAGAGCGGCGTCACGACTTTCCACGGGCCACCCGGGCGAACGACGTCGGGCGGCGTGGCTCCGGGGCTCGTGACCGTGTCCACGCGCTCGACGAAGACCCTCGGTGAGTGGTCGGCGCGGAAGACGACCACGCGGCGGGGCATGTAGTAGAGCATCGCCGCGCCGGCGCCGCCGGGAAAGCGGACCCGAGGCCGCTCGTGGTCGCCGACGGTGATGAGGTTCAGGTTGCCGTGCCGGTCGATCTCGCCGCCCGAGAGGAAGAAAAGGTCGAACTTCCCCCGCTGGGCGAAGTCGTAGAACTCCTTCGAGCCGCCGCGAAAGGGCCAGTAGTCCGGATGATTGATGATGATGACCGTCGCGCGCGGCGCGTGGGTGAAGTGGGCCAGCAGCACTCCGCACGCGGGAATCGCGGCGAGCGTGCCGACGGCCACCGTCTCGCCGTCGCGCACTTCGCGGGCGATGACGCACGCCATCAGCTCTTCCTGGGTGTATCGCGCGACGTCAGCCGTAGACGTAGCGGTCAAGGTAGCGCTTGAACGTCGCGTCGTCGACCGCGGCGGCGACGTACTCGCGGATCGCGTCGGCGTCCACGGGAGAGACGCCGCGGACGAACGTCGGCCGGGCGCCGCCGGGAGCCTCGACGAGCGCCGTGACGTGGATCCCCTGGAGGATGACGCCGTCGCCGCGGCGGAGCTCCTCCGGCGCGACGATGCGCTCCGTCGACGCGACGACCGCCCGCGACGCTTGGGCGAGGAGCGCGTCGTCCTCCATGTGGTCGAGAAGGAGCGTGCCGTCCCCGGTCGCCGCGATCGCGTGGATCAGCGCCAC